>WNEX01001137.1_pt1 | contig 15509 bp, 15 predicted proteins | sample 5399841 | NCBI WGS metagenome assembly WNEX01 (sample SAMN13153337, study PRJNA577476) | soil metagenome | isolation source: 40 cm grassland meadow soil 2 days after 1st rain plot 5 | place: USA:California | collected 2015-09-18 | reverse complement strand
CGAGCGCGGCGATTCGGGTGTCCGCTCCTTCGCGTCGGTGCAGGGCGCCCTCGTCATGTATCCGATCTTCGCCTTCGGATCGGAGGAGCGGAAGCGGCGCTGGCTGCCCCCGATGGCGGCGGGCGAAGTGATCGGCTGCTTCGGGCTCACCGAGCCCGACTACGGCTCGAACCCCGGGGGCATGATCACCGTCGCGAAGGAAATGAAGGACGGCTGGGTGCTGAACGGCGCCAAGATGTGGATCACCAACGGCTCCACGGCCCAGGCGGCGATCGTGTGGGCCAAGACCGGCAAGCTCGACGACGTGAACTCGATCCGCGGCTTCATCGTGCCCACGGACACGAAGGGTTTTTCGGCCAAGGACCAGAAGGGGAAGCTGTCTTTGCGGGCCAGCGACACGAGCGAGTTGGTCTTGCAGGATGTGTGCCTGGCGAAAGACGCGCTGCTTCCCCAATCGTCCGGCCTCAAGTCCCCGCTGATGTGCCTCACGCAGGCGCGCTACGGCATCGCGTGGGGCGCGGTGGGAGCCGCGATGGCGTGCTACGACGAGGCGGTGAGCTACGCCAAGAACCGCCTGATGTTCGGGAAGCCGATCGGCGGGTTTCAGCTGCAGCAGGCGCGGCTCGCGGAGATGCTCACGGAGATCACCAAGGCGCAGCTCCTCTGCCTGCAGCTGGGGCGACTCAAGGACCAGGGCAAGGTGACGCCGCAGCAGGTGTCCCTCGCCAAACGCAACAACGTGAGCATCGCCACCGACGTGGCGCGCGAGACGCGCCGCCTCCTCGGCGCCAACGGCATCCTGGCGGAGTATCAGGCGATGCGCCACCTCGCCAACCTCGAGTCGGTGTACACGTACGAGGGGACGCATGATGTGCATACGCTCATCTTGGGGCAGGAGATTACCGGGCTGAATGCGTTCAACTGAGTGCGGAGTGCGGAGTGCGGAGTGCGGAGTCGAAGGACGCACATCCACTCCGCATTCCGCACTCCGCACTCCGCACTTGCTAGCAGGGGCGATGATGCTGGCCTTGGTGCCCCCGCCCGCCGCCGCTCAGCAGCCCGACTCCGTTCCCACAGACACCCTCGCGCCCGTGGTCGTGACGGGCGTGCGCCTGCCGGCGGCGCCGGAGATGGCGCGCGGCCTCACCGGCCAGAGCGCCACCCTCTCGGCGGCGGACTTGGACGCGCGTGGCGTGAGCACGCTCGCCGACGCGCTCGAGATGCTGCCGGGCGTCACCGTGGCCGACGAGCTGGGCACGCCCGCTCAGCTCGACGTCACGCTGCGCGGCTTTCAGGTGTCGCCCACCATCGGCTTGCCCCAGGGCATCACGGTGTACGTGGACGGCGTCCGCGTGAACGAGCCGGACGCCAACGAAGTCAACTTCGACCTGCTGCCGCTCGAAGACGTGGAGCGGGTGGAGGTGTCGTACGGGCCGTCCGTGTTGCTCGGGCGCAACTCACTCGGCGCCGCGGTGAATCTGGTGACCCGCCGGGGCACAGCCCCGGGCGCACGCGAGGTCGAAGTCTCGGGGGGCAGCTACGGCCGCTACGAGGCCAAGCTCCATGCGGCCGACCGGCTGGGGCGCTGGGACTATTACGTGGGCGTGCGCTACGAGCACACCGACGGCTGGCGACAGGCCACCACCAGCCGTCTCGCCACCGCGTTCGCCAAGCTCGGCGTGCTCGCGGGCGGCTGGAACGCGACGCTCAGCTATGCCGGCGCCACGAACCGCATCCTCCAGGCGGGCAGCCTTCCCGAGAACGTCGTGGCGACGCGGCCCGACTCGAATTTCACCAGCGGCGACTCCTTCGCGCCGGTGTCGCATCTCCTGACGCTGAATGCGCAGCGCGGCGTGGGCGCCGCCCAGCTCTCCGTGAACGCCTTCGGGCGCTCGCTCGGCACCGACCAGTTCAACGTGAACGCGAGCCCGCCCGACTCGCGGCAGCGCAATCACGAGCGCATCGCCGGCGGCGCGCTCCAGCTCGCCGGCCGCACGGGCGTCCTGGGGCGCGCGCTGCGCTGGTTTGCCGGGCTCGACGGCCAGTACTCGCACACCGTCGTCGGGCTCTACGCCGCGTCCCCCGGAGGACCCGACTCGCTCACCGATTCGGTGCGCGCCAACGAGAGCGACTTCGGCGGATTCGCGGGCGCGAGCTGGGATGTGGCGCCGGCGCTCGCCGCCACCGTCGTGGGGCGGTACGACTATGTCCGTCTGCCGTACGACGACCTGCTCGATCCCACGCAGAGCGGGCTCAACGTGTTCCACCGGCTGAGCCCCCGGGCCGCGCTGTCGTGGACCGGCGCCGCGGGGCACGAGGTGTACGCCTCCTGGAGCGCCGGCTTCCGCACCCCGGCGCTGGTGGAGATCGCGTGCAGCGATCCCACCGCCGCGTGCCCGCTGCCGTTCGCGTTGGGTCCCGATCCCGCCCTGCGCCCCGTGGTCGCGACCACCTATGAGCTGGGCTGGCATTTTCGTCCTGCGGCGCGTCAGCTCGCGCTGGGGGCGGATCTGTATCGCACCGACGTGCGTGACGACATCTTCTTCGTCGCCCCCACGGCGACCACCGGGTACTTCCAGAACATCGGGGACACGCGGCGCATCGGCATCGAGGCGTCGGCGGCGTGGACGGCGCGCGGGGGGCTCGGCGTGTACGCCAACTACGGCTACACGGCGGCCTCGTTCCGGACCGCCGCGGTGCTCGCGACGGGGCGCGCGCCCGGCAACGAGACCGTCACCCCGGGCGACCGCATCCCGATGATTCCCGCGCACCGTGCCAACGTCGGCGCCCTGCTGCCTCTCCCGCTGTCCCTCGGCACGGAGCATCTGCGCGCGCGGCTCGACGTTCGCTACATCGGCCCGCAGTACCTGCGCGGTGACGAGGAAAACGTGGAGCGACGACTCCCGGATTACACCGTAGTGGACGCATCGCTCGAGGCGAGCGTGGGCCGCTACGACGTCCGCGTGGCGATCCCGAACGTGTTCGACCGTCGCTACGTCACGTTCGGGACGTTCGCCGAGAACCCGACCGTTCCGGGCAATCCCGTGGAGCGGTTCGTCACGCCCGGCATGTTGCGGCATCTGCTCGTGAGCGTCAGTGCGGAATTCTGAGCCTTTTACGTCGCTACGTCATACGAAGGTTGCCAGACGAGAAGCCGCAGGTTTGCTTTCCCTCTCGCCGAATCATGATTCACCACCTGTAACGTACACCGTGGCGTCGTAGCGTCGCCTCTTATGAGAATAGCCGTATGCATCAAACGCGTCCCCGATTCCGAGACGCGCGTCAAGATCGCCCCGGACGGCAAATCGCTGGACGAAGCGGGCGTCAAGTTCATTCTCAATCCCTACGACGAGTTCGCCGTCGAAGAGGGGCTGCGGCTCAAGGAGAACGCCGGCGCTGGCGAGGTCGTCGTCATCGCGCTCGGCCCCCCGGCCGCGCAGGAGACGATCCGCACCGCGCTGGCGATGGGAGCCGATCGCGGCGTGTTGCTCCAGACCGCGGGATTCCACCCCGACGGCCTCGAGACGGCGAGGGCCCTCGCCGCGGAGCTCAAGAACGGCGCGTTCGATTTGATCCTGTTCGGGAAGATGGCGATCGACGATTACAACCATCAGGTCGGCCCCATGGTGGCCGAGCTGCTCGACCTGCCGTGTGTGACGACCGTGGCTCACCTCGAGATCGCCGGGGGCAAGGGGACGGCGGAACGGGAGATCGAGGGCGGCGTCGAAGTCGTGGAGTTCCCCCTCCCGGCCGTGCTCACCACCGATAAGGGCTTGAACGAGCCGCGCTATCCCGCGCTCAAGGGGATCATGGCGGCGAAAAAGAAGCCGCTCGACGTGAAACCCACCGCTCCCGGGCCGGGTGCGCTGGAGATCCTCTCGCTCGCCCTGCCCCCCGAACGGCAGGCGGGGAAGATCGTGGGCGAGGGCTCGGCCGCCGTGCCCGAGCTGGTGCGGCTGCTGCGCGAAGAAGCGAAGGTGCTGTGAGCGACGTGCTCGCGGTGCTCGAGCAGCGCGACGGCGCCGTCCGCAAGGTGTCCCATGAGGTCGTGACCGGCGCGCGGCGCCTCGCGGATGCCCTGGGCGGGGGCGCCCAAGTGGACGCGCTCGTGCTCGGCGCCGGTGCGGTGCGGGGCGCGGATCAGGTGGGCGGGTTCGGAGCGGACCGGGTGATCACGCTGACGCATCCTGGATTCGGGATGTACGCGCCGGAGGGATACGCGCGCGTCGTCGCCGACCGCGTGAAAGCCGGCGGCTACCGAGCCGTCGTGTTCGCGGCGAGCGCCACCGGCAAGGACCTCGCTCCTCGGGTCGCCGCCCGGCTCGGGCGTCCACTCGTCCAGGACGTCACCGACGTGAGCGTCGCGGGCGGCGCGGTGATCGCGATCCGGCCGGTATACGCCGGCAAGGCGCTCCTGAAGGTCCGCGTGGCCGGCGGCCCCGCCGTGCTGTCGCTCCGGCCCAACGTGTTCACGCCGGTGCAGCGTCCCAAGGCCGGTGTTCAGGAAACCGCAGCGGTGGACGGCTCGCCCGGTCGCGTCGTCGTCAGGCAGATCAAAGCGGCGGCGGCGGGCACCCTCGACGTGGCCGAAGCACCGATCATCGTGTCGGGGGGCCGCGGGCTCAAAGAGCCGGCGAACTTCAGAGTACTAGAAGAGCTGGCGGCGGCGTTCGCGGGACGCGCGGCCGTCGGCGCCTCGCGCGCCGTGGTGGACGCCGGGTGGCGCCCCCACGCCGATCAGGTGGGGCAGACGGGCAAAACCGTCAGCCCGACGCTGTACGTGGCGGTGGGGATTTCCGGCGCGATCCAGCACCTGGCCGGGATGCGCACGTCCAAGGTCATCGTCGCGATCAATAAGGACAAGGATGCACCGATCTTCAAGGTGGCGGATTACGGAATTGTGGGAGACCTGTTTGAAGTCGTTCCCAAGCTGACTGAGGAGATAAGAAAACTGCATGGCTGAATGCGGAATGCGGAGTGCGGAATGCGGAATTGGTTTGCCGGCGTCGAGCGTATGTGACGCCCCGCGTCCGGAACTCAGCACTGCCATTCCGCATTCCGCATTCCACATTCCGCACTTGTTATGATCCTCCCCGCCTCCTATCAGCCGCAGCTGCCGCTGGATCGCCTCCTGCTCCCGGTCCGCGCCCCGGGCGCGGGTGACCGCATGGAGCTGGACGTGGTCATCGTCGGCGCGGGCCCGGCTGGACTCGCCTGCGCCATCGCGCTGGCTCAGCTCGCCCGGCGCGGCGGCACCGAGCTCAACGTCGGCGTCCTCGAGAAAGCCGAAGCGCTGGGGGAGCACTCCCTTTCGGGCGCCGTCGTGAACCCGCGAGCGTTCCGCGAGCTGTTCCCGGACCTGAAGGATGCCGACTTCCCGTTCCGGGCGCCGGTCACCAAGGAAGCCGTGCGCCTGCTCACCGCCCGCCACGCACCGCGCATTCCCACCCCTCCCACGATGCACAATGCCGGCAATTACATCGCCTCGCTGTGCGAGATCGTGCGCTGGTTGGGGGAGCAGGCCGAGGCGCTCGGCGTCAACCTGTTCACGGGATTCCCGGCCGCAAGCCTCCTCACGGAGGGTGCAGGCGTCGCGGGCGTGCGCACGGCGGAGACCGGCCTGGATCGCGAGGGCCGGCCCCTGGCGACGCACCAGCCGGCGAACGACCTCGTCGCGCGGGTCACGGTGCTGGCCGAGGGAACGCGCGGGATGCTGGCGCAGGCGTATCTCGAATGGCAACAGGTCGCCGGGGAGAACCCTCAGATCTTCGCACTCGGCGTAAAGGAAATCTGGGAGACCAAACAGCCGCTCGACACGATCGTCCATACGCTGGGATGGCCGCTGCCGCACGATGCATTCGGCGGCAGCTTCATGTACCCGCTCGAGCCCAGGCTCGTCGCGCTGGGTCTCGTGGTCGGCCTCGACTACCATGATGCCACGCTCGACGTCCACGCGCTGCTCCAGCAGATGAAGCTCCACCCGTTGTTCCGGCAGCGGCTTGAGGGGGGCGAGATGGTCGAGTGGGGTGCGAAGACCATCCCCGAGGGCGGCTACTACTCGATCCCGGCGCGCCGCTCGGGCGACGGCGTCGCGATCCTGGGCGACTCGGCCGGCCTGGTGGACGTCCCGTCGCTCAAGGGGATTCACTACGCCATCCAGTCCGGCATCTTCGCCGCCCGTGCCATCTTTGCGGCGCTCACGGCCGGCGATACCTCCGCCCCGCGGCTCGCGGAATACGACCGCCTCCTGAACGAGTCGTTCATCATGAAGGATCTGTACCGCACGCGGAACATGCGGCTCGCGTTCAAGGACGGCTTCTTTGCGGGCGGCGCGAAGGCGGCCCTGATGTCGCTCACGGGCGGGCGGGTCCCCGGACGGAAGATCACCGTCGAACGCGATGCGGATGTAGAGCGCACGCTGACCCCGGGCGCACGCCCGGGGTCAGTTGTAGCCCCCGACGGGCGTCTGACCTTTTCGAAAGTGGACGCCGTGTTCAAATCGGGGAACGCGACCCGCGACACGATCCCGACGCATCTCGTCGTTGGACCCGACGTACCCGCCGCCGTGGCGGAGTTTTACACGCACCTGTGCCCGGCGGGCGTGTACGAGGTGGCGGACGGCACGCTGCGCGTGAACCCGCCCAATTGTGTCGACTGCAAAGCGACCGACGTGTTGGGCCCCCGCTGGACGCCGCGTGAAGGAGGCAGCGGGCCCAAATACAAGCGGATGTAGGCCTCCCACAGCCGATCTTGCGTTGCCGCAGCACCGTGCGCCCCGGAGTCAACAGGTCCGGCCCGTGGTCATTTGACCCGAACACCGGTCCGCTGGCATCTCACGTCCCACCAATACGATACGCTCCACATTGTGGGGGGCGCCGAGTCCGGGACTTGGCACCCGATATGCAATGTCACACAGGCCGTGGGACGGCCACATGGCAAACGAGACCAAACGTAGCGGCGCATCGCGTGGCGAGCGGCCCCGGCGACGCGGCTGGGACCGGCGGCGCGATCTGGGCCGCCGCATGATCCGCGACCGGCGACGCGCAACGGCCGAGGTGCCGTTCGAGCGCCGCGCGGGAAGCGACCGCCGCTCCGGCGGGCAACGGCGTGCCAGCGCGGAGCGCCGCACCACTCCTCCCGAAGGCTTCCACCTCCTCGACGGGTAGCCCTCGTTGCGCCGCCGCCACGGCGGTGACGCGGCTCCGCATGGTCTGGCACATCGCTGTCGTCCTCGCAATCCTCACGACCGGATGCGATCTCTATCTCCGGGTGCGCGCTGCGCGCCGGCAACGCGCACAGCGGGGCACCGACGACCTGACGCGGCTCGAGAATCGGCTGGCCTTCTACGAGCTCGCCGGCCGAGAATTCGAGCGCGCGCGTCGCTACGCGCACCCGTTCACGATCGCGTATTTCGACCTCGATGACTTTCGCGAGGTGAGCCACCTCTTCCCCCACCAGGTGGGCGACGAGATGCTGCGGCTCGTGGCCGGGGCGGCGCGCCGGTCCGTGCGGGCCAGTGACGCGGTCGCCCGGCTGGGCGGCGATCAGTTCGCGCTCCTGCTCGCGGAGGCGGGCCCCGAAGCCGCCGGGGCGGCGGTGAGAAAGTTGCAGCACACGTTGCAGGAGCTGGCGGAGGAGACCGGCCTGCCGCTCACCGTGAGCGGCGGCGTGGTGACGTGCCTGCAGCCGGCGGAGAGCCTGGAGGCGGCGATCGGCGCGGCGGACCGGTTGCTGCACGGCGCCAAGGCCGCGGGGCGCGACACGTTCTGGTCGGAAGCGATCATGCCCCAGCCGATCGAAGGGTTCGAGCCGACGCGGCTGCGGCGGGCCTACCGCGTGCCGCCCGGGTTCGACATGCCGATGCCGCCGCCGCGGGACCGTCCCGGCTAGAGTCCCGCCATCCTGATCCCGTCGATGATGAACTGCACCGCGATGGCGCACAACACGAGTCCCATCAACCGGGTGAGGATGCGCATCCCCGTCTGGGCGAGCCGTCGCTCGATGCGCGTGGCGGCGGCGAGCGTGACGGAGCAGAGATATGCCGTCAGCCCGATCGCCACGTATACCGCCGCCGTGGTGAGCGGCGTTTTCGCAGCCCCGCTCAGCACCATCACCGTCGAGATCGCGCCGGGCCCCGCCAGCATGGGGATCCCGAGCGGCATGATCCCCACGTCTTCCTTCTCGATCCCTTCGGCCTTCTCTACCGGCGTCTCCCGCTGCTGACTGCGGCGGGCCTGCACCATGTCGAGCGCGTTGAGGCCGATCACCACGCCTCCGGCGATCTTGAACGCGGCGATCGTGATGCCGAAGAGACGGAAGATCAGGCTGCCGCCGAGGGCGAACGACGTGAGGGTCACGGCGCACGTCCAGGCCCCCCGCCGGGCCATCTGACGCCGCACCTCCGGCGGGTCCCGCGCCGTCATGGCGAGAAAGGTCGGCACGGCGGTCAGCGGATCGACGATGAAGAGGATCGACGTGAATACCAGGAACAGGTCCTGGAGCGTCTTCAGCATGCGCTCACATGGTCACCTGGATCACGCGGTCCTTGCCGGCCCGCTTCGCCTCGTACATCGCCTGGTCCGCCTTGCGCAGCAGCTCGTCGCTCCCCGCCTCGGTGCCCGAGACTGCGACGACGCCGATGCTGGCCGTGACCGAGGGCGTTCCGCGGAACACCGTGCGGATTCCCCCGGCGAGGCGAGTGGCGACCGCATGAGCCAGCGTGCCGTCGGTCTCCGGCATCAACACGCCGAACTCGTCGCCCCCCAGCCGGCCCACGACATCGGCCTGGCGCACGGCGCTGCGCATCGCGTCGGCAACGAGTCGCAACACCGCGTCGCCGGTGGCGTGACCGTGCGCATCGTTGACCTTCTTGAAGTCGTCCAGGTCGAGATAGATCAGGGCCAGGGGTCGCCCGTAGCGCCGGTTGCGCCCCAGCTCCTGCGCCAGCTGGGACGCGAACGCCCGCGCATTCAGGACGGTCGTGAGCGGATCGTGCGTCGCGAGCAGCCGGAGCTGTGATTGGGTGCGCCGCAACTGCGACAGACCGGCGATCGCCACGCCTACCACGGTGAGGTACGCGGCCTCGTTCAGGATCCGCACCTGGAGCGAGGTGTCGAGCGGCATCTGGTCGATCCCCACGCCGAAGCGGAGCAACGCCGTCGCGAGCGCGAACGCAATACCCCACCCCAGGCCGTCGTAGGACGCGGCCAGCAGCACCGGAACGACGTACAGAATGCCGAGTCGCAGGTCGGCCCCTGTCCGCACGTTGAGCACGAACACACCGGCGGCGAGCGTCGCCCAAGCGATCAGCCGCAGGGCGCGGCGCAGGCGGTCACGGGGCGCCACCTAGAAGGGCGCCTCGGCGACGTGCTGCGGATCGTCGAGCAGCAGGGCGGCGAGCGTATCGCCCGTGGACACCTCGGCCCGGTCCTCGGGCACGATCAGGAGGGCGTTGGCGCGAGCCATGGAGGTCAGGATGCCGGACCCCTGCGGACCCGTCAAGCGCGCGACCAGCGTCCCGCCCGTGCCCTCGGGCCGGACCACCGCCCGGAGAAAGTGCCGCAGTCTGGGGCCGAGCGTGACCCGCTCGCCCATGCACACCGGCACCGTGCGCCGGAACGGAAGCCGGTGTCCGAGCAGCCGCCGGATCGCCGGGCGCACGAACAGCTCGAACGTCACCATGGTGCTGACGGGGTTCCCCGGCAGCCCGATCCACGGCGTGCGGTGGAGCAGGCCGAAGCCGAGCGGCGCGCCGGGGCGCATGCGGATGCGCCACAGCTTCATGTCGCAGCCCAGCTCGGCGAGCACCTCCCGCACGAAGTCGTGCTCCCCCACGCTCACGCCGGCCGTGGTCACGAGCAGATCGGCGTCGCGCGCTCCCGTGAGATGCTCGCGCAGGCTGTCTTTCGTGTCGCGCGCCAGCCCCAAGTCCAGCGGGATCCCGCCCGCGCGACGGATCAGCGCGTGCAGCGTGTAGGAGTTCGACGTGGCGATCTTGCGCCCCGCGAGGATCTCATCGGTGCGGTCCAGGTCCACGATCTCGTCCCCCGAGCCCATGAACGCGACCCGGGGCGGGCGGTGCACGAGCGGAGTGCCGTGCGCGATGGAGGCGAGCACGCCGAGCTGAGCGGGCTCGAGCGCCGTGCCGGCGGGCAGCACGACCTCTCCTTTACGGATGTCTTCGCCCCGGTAGCGCACGTTCTTGCGCGCATCGCGCCCCGCGACGACGGTCACCCGTTTCGGGTCCCCGCCCCCGTCCTCGGTGTCTTCCTGTCGCACCACCGTGTCGGCTCCCGCCGGGAGCGGGGCGCCCGTGAAGATTCGGGTGGCCTGGCCCGGACCGATGGGGCGCGCGGGAAACTGTCCGGCGGCGACGCTCTCGATCACCGCGAGCACGACCTTGCGGCCGGCGCTCGCCCCCTCGACGTCCGCGGCGCGGGCGGCGTAGCCGTCCATCGCCGAGTTGTCCCATGGCGGCAGGTCGATGGGACTCGCCACGTCCTCGGCGAGCACCAGGTCGAGCGCCTCGCGCAGCGGGCGGCGCACCGGTGGGAGTGGTGCGACGTGCTCGAGGATCAGGCGGGCGGCTTCGGTGGGAGTCAGCATGTTACGGCGGCAGGATCTTGGCCCGGTCCCACGCGAGGTTGGCCAGGGTGACCAGCCACGCGGTATCGGAAAAGCGGAACACGGGGAATTCCGCGCGATACGTCCGATTGTCCGTCACCATCGCGACCCAGTCGGTCGCGGTGTGGACCGCGGGATCGAACAGCGGCTCGGCTCCGGCTGCCAGGCGATACACCTCGATCTTCGGCAGCGCGGCCCGCTTGTAGCCCTCGACGAGGACGATGTCGGCTCCCTCGAGGTAGCGACGCGCCAGGGCGACGGGGTCCGATTCCGCTGCGGTCTTCTCCCACAGCACGCGCTGGCCGGGCCCCTCCATGAGGACGCGCTCGGCGTGGCCTTCGTGCCAGTGGCGCCAGGAGTCCTTGCCCCGTTGGTCGGTGTCGGCCGGATGGGTGCCGTGCTTGATGGTCATCACGCGGAAGCGGCGGCGGGCGAGCTCCGCCGCCAGCGCCACCAGCAGGGTGGTCTTGCCGGCGTTCTTGCGTCCGATCACCGACATCATCCGCGTTGCCGCCACACGGCCTCCGCCCGCTCCAGGTCCGCCGGGGTGTTCACGTTGAAGAACAGCACGTCCGGATCGCCGAATACCCGCACCCGCTCGAGCGGTAGTGTACCGACGTTCACGTCGGCGTGGAAGCCGATGGCACGGAGGTCGTCGCGCGCCAGCTGCCGCTCGATCGCGGGGCCGCACGCGGGCCCGTACACGGCGCACAGCGGCTCCACGCCGCGGCGTCCGTCGCTTTCGGGAAGGAAGGCGTCGCAGCCCGCCGAACCCTCCACCAGGGCGCGTAGCAGGTCGGCCGTGACGAAGGGCATGTCCCACGCGACACACAAGACGGGACCCGTGCCCGACGCGACCGCGGTGTAAATGCCGCCCAGGCTGCCGCAGTCGCGGCGCACGTCGGGGACGGTACGGAGATCGGGCCGCCAGCCCGGACCCTCCGGGGCGTTGGCGACGAGCAGCGGCGGCGACCCGGTCACGGCGCCGACGGCGTCCACCACGCGGTCGAGGATGCGCCGCCCGCCCAGCTCGACCAGGCCCTTGGGACGCCCGCCGTAGCGGCGGGCGGCGCCGCCGGCGAGGACGGCGCCGCGCACGCCCTTAGACTCCGAGCGCCTGGTGGTCCACCATCAGGCAGCGGTCCATCACGAGCGGGATACCCGCCGTCGCGGCCCGCTCCGGCGCCGTCTCGTCCACGACGCCGACCTGCAGCCAGATGAGACGCGGCCGCACGCGCAGGGCCTCGTCCACAATCGGCCCGACGCACTCGCTGCGCCGGAACACGTCCACCACGTCGATCGCGTGCTCGGCCGCGGCGGCCGTGAGGGTAGGATAACTCTGCTCGCCCAGGATCGCGGCATGCCCCGGGTTCACCGGTACGATGTGGTAGCCCGACTGCTGCAGGTACCGCGCGACGGCATGGCTGGGACGATTCGGCCGGGGCGAGAGCCCCACGACGGCGATCGTCCGGGCCTCCTGCAACAGCGTCCGGAGGGCCTCGGACGTCATGCCTCGGGCCGGTGCACGTGGGGCGTGCCGCTCACGGCGCGCCCCACCAGCACGACGCCGGCGCGCCCGGCGATCGTGAGCGCCAGCGTAGACGGCACGCTCGGCGTCGCCACGTAGGCGACGCCGGCGCGCGCGGCCTTGTAGGAGAGCTCTGCGGAAATGCGGCCGGTGACGAGTAGGCCCCGCCCGCGGGGGCGCTCCCGCGCGATCACCGCGGCACCGATCACCTTGTCCACCGCGTTGTGACGGCCGATGTCCTCGGCGTGGAACAGCAACCGCTCGCCGTCCGTGAGAGCGGCCGCGTGGATGCCGCCCGTCTCGTTGTAGCGCTCACCACTCGCGAACAGACCCTTGAATAGCGCGCGCAGCCGCTCGGGCGCCGGTGGCTCACCGCGCGCCGGGGCGTGCTTCACGGTATGCGGGTCGGCCAGGAAGGTCGAGACCGCGCCGCAACCGGACGCCAGCACGCGCTTACGGTTCTCCCCCTTCACCAGCGTCACCCGCTTGGCGCAGGGACGGAGCTTCACCAGATCGTCGAGCGTTTCGATATACCCCTCGCCGTGCAGCCACCCGGTCGCGAGCTCCTCCAGCTGATCGGGCGTGCACATCCACGTCACCGCGGGCTCGCCGTTCACCTCGAGCCAGACGGGCACTTCTTCTACGGCGGCGGACTCGGCGAGCATGCGGCCGCGGCGGGAGCCAGGCGCTGGGGTCAGTGGATCAGACTTCACCGAAGTACTCCGAGTAGATATGCGGCCCCTCCTGCACGCGCACCGCGTGCAGCGTGACCCCCGCCGGCAGGCGGGGCGCGATCCGCTCCCACACGTACACGGCCAGCGCCTCGCCTGTGGCAAGCCGACCGCCATCCGCGAATTCGGGCAGCGCGGCATTGATGCTCTTGCCTTCGAGCCGCGTCGTGACCTCCTCCGCGAGCAGCCGATCGAGCGTCTGGAGCTGCATCACGCCCCCCGCCCGCGCGTCGAGCGCCCCCTTCACCGTGACCCGGCACTGGTAGCGGTGGCCGTGCTCCTGGTCCGCGCGGCCGAACTCGCGCGTGTTGCGCTCATCCGGCCAATCCACCCGCCGGATCCGATGGGTCGCCGTAAACTCAACGATACGTGTAAGATAGCTGATCGGCATCGCTAGAATACCCGCACCGCGCTCGCCTTGAACGAGAACACGACGGGGCTGCCGGGCGCGAGCGCCAGGTCGCGCACGGCCTCCTCCGTAATGACGGCGACCAGCTCGACCCCCACGTCCGCGGTGACGTGGACCGCGCCCTCGTCCGGGCGCCGCCGAGCCAGGCCGGTCACCCGCCCCGGAAATGTGTTGCGCGCCGAGGAGGCCAGCGGCTCGCGACTGACGAAGATATCGGTGGGCGGCACCGCGAGGATCGCGGGGCCGGTCTTGTCGGTCATGGCGGCGATTTCGACCGTGCCGACGCAGGCATGTTTCAAGTCGCCGCTCTCCGCGGCCTTGAGCTCGACCCGGAACAGGTTCTCCGGGGTCACCGGCGAGAGCCGGCCGTCGGCCAGGGCGCGCACGTCGTCCGCCCAGCGGTACGCGTCTTCCAGCTGGTGAGACGCGAGGCATACGGCCATCGGGCGCCGGGCGCGCTCCTCCGCGAGCGCGCGGTACAACGTGAGGGCCGCGGCCCGATCCGCCGAGCTCGCGGGCTCGTCCAGCAGCAGCACGTCCGGCTCGACTGCGAGCGCCCGCGCCACCGCCACTCGTTGCACCTCGCCGTCCGACAGCTCGTGCCGCCGGCGACCGAGCAGCGGCGTGATGGCGAGTCGCGCGGCGACGGCCTCCACCCGTCTGTTCACCTCGGTCCGTCTGATGCCCCTGACCTGCAATCCGAACTCCATGTTTTCCCGAATTGTCGCCCGGAACAGGATCGGTCGCTGCTCCACCAGCGTCACCCGCCGCCGCGCGGCGCCGCCCGGGGTCACGACCGCCCCGTTCAGCAGGACCCGGCCCGCGCTGGGACGCTCGAGCAGGGCGAGCAGCCGCAGCAGCGTGCTCTTGCCCGATCCGTTGGGACCGACGACGGCGATGGCCGCGCCGGGAGGGACGGCGAACCGCTCGAGGTCGAGCACGACGCGGCCATCGTACGCGTGTCGCACCTCCACGAGCTCAAGCATGGCCGCGGCCCTGGAGCGTCTGCAGTGCGACGTTCACGAGCAAGGCGAGGAGCAGGAGGATGAGCCCGAGCGCGAGCGCCAGGCCGAAGTCGCCCTGGCTGGTGTACAGGGCGACCGCGGTGGTGAGGGTACGGGTCTGGCCCCGGATGTTGCCGCCCACGGTCATGGCCGAGCCGATCTCGGCGACCACGTGACCGAACGCGGTGGTGATCACGGCCGCGAGGGCGAAGCGCGCCTCGCGCGCCACGGTCCACGCCGTGCGCCAGCGCCCGGCACCGAGCGTCTCGGCGGTGCGGCGGATGCGGGGATCGACTCCCTGGACTGCGGCGGCCGCCAGCGCCGCGGCGATCGGGAGCGCCAGGAGCACGTCGCCCAGCGCGATCGCCTGCCAGGTGTACAGCCATCCCATCGCGCCTAGGGGCCCTCGGCGGGAGAGCACACCGTACAACAACAGTCCCAGCACGACCGTCGGGAACGCGAGGGCGGTGTTCACGACGGTGAGCGCCGCGCGCCGGCCCCAAAAGGCCAGCACGGTCGAGATGACGCCGATCCTGAGGGTGAGCAGGGCGATGCCGTACACCTCGGCGTCACCCGAAAACAACAGGGCCAGCGCCCGCCGGAATCCCTCCGCTAGAAAGTCCATCCCACGCCGATCGTGGCCCACGGGTGCGCGGTCCACTGGTCGAGGGGCGCCGCCAGGGGCAGCACGCTCGAGCCGTCGACCTTGTTCGGCACCTTGTACGAAAGGGGATAGTGCAGTTTCCAAAGTTCCAGGCGGAAGTCGCCACGCACGGAGATGCGCCGCGCCGGATACCAGCGCACCCCGGCGTTGGGAGCGAGCGTGATCTTAGTACCAAAGCGGTAGCCGCTGGTGTCCTGCGCCAGCGCGCTGCCGACCGCGACGCCGAGCGCGCCGCCGACGAATGGGGCGAAATGCCGCCAGCTTTTCCGCCCCGTGAGCACGAGCTGGAGCCCCGCATCGACGAGCACGATGGGGTCGTTGAACAGCGCGCTCCGGCGCGACGTGGAGTCTTTCGTGTAGTCCTGGACGAAGCGCGACGTCCGGGCGTAGGCCATGCCGAGCGACGCGCCCACCGCGCCGAACGGCACTTCGTAGCGCAGCCCCCCGGTCAGGCCGTCCGACGGACCCACCCCGACGTCACCGCGGCTCCCCCCCAGGTGCCCGACACTGAGGGCCCATACGGCGCCGCGGGGGATGTCGTGGTACGGGG
>WNEX01000752.1_pt1 | contig 15550 bp, 16 predicted proteins | sample 5399841 | NCBI WGS metagenome assembly WNEX01 (sample SAMN13153337, study PRJNA577476) | soil metagenome | isolation source: 40 cm grassland meadow soil 2 days after 1st rain plot 5 | place: USA:California | collected 2015-09-18 | reverse complement strand
CTCGTGCACCCCCACGTGGTAGACGAGGTGCTCGACCTTCTCGGCGGTCACCTGCTCGGGGGTCACCGACACGCGCACGGCATCGTTCATGAACACGTACGCCAGCTCCATGACGTCGTGGGTGAGCGTCGCCGAGAAGAGCATCGACTGGCGGCGGTCGTAGGGCGGGAGCTGACGCAGGAGGTAGCGCAGGTCCTTGATGAAACCCATGTCGAACATGCGGTCGGCCTCGTCGATGACGAGGATCTCCACGCTCCGGAGGTCGTAGACGCGCTGCTTGAAGTAGTCGATCAGCCGGCCGGGCGTGCCGATCAGCACGTCGACGCCCGCCTGCACGTCGGCGCGCTGCTTGCGGTAGTCGATGCCGCCGTACACGGCGTGAATCGTGAACGGCGTGGCGTCGCCGAGGAGCCGGGCGTCCGCCGTGATCTGCACGACGAGCTCGCGCGTGGGCGCGATGACGAGCGCCCGCGGCGCGGCCGGCCGGCCGGGGCGGCCGTGCGCGAGCAGGCGGGTGAAGATCGTGATCAGGAAGGCGGCGGTCTTGCCCGTGCCGGTCTGCGCCTGACCGGCGACGTCGCGTCCGGCGAGTGTGAGCGGCAGGACCTTCTCCTGGATTGGGGTGCAGCGTGTGAACCCGGCGCGCTCGATGCCGGCGCGGACCTCGGGAGGGAGGTCGAAGCTGTCGAAGCGGCGGCCCGCATGCGGGGAAACCCGGGGCGCCGCCACCTCACCACTCACGTCACTCCCCTGATGCCGGCCGCGCCCGGGGTGTGTCAAGCGTCGACATGCTTGACGCTCGCCCGCGCGGCGTGAGAAAAGTTGCGCGGCTGACCGATGAACACGCCGCTTCGCATCATGCTCGGCTTCATCGTGAGACGCTGTGCCGTCGCGCTCGGCCATCCGCCGACGCCACAGGAGCTGGCGGAGTGGGCGAACAACCAGCGCGACGCGCGGGGACGGTATCGCATCTTCGGCCGGGCGATCAGCGCCGAGGAGGCACGGGTCATCCTGCGCCACCCGGGAAGGCTGGTAACGGTGCGGCCGGACCCGCGATGGGCGATCGCGGCGAACGCGGAGCGCTAGGGGCCCCCGAGCCGCGCCTGCCCGTCCTCACCGGCCGGGTGTGGGCCTTCGCCGACGACCTGGCGGCCGAGGACATCCTCCCGGCGCGCTTCGCGACGCTCGCACCCGCCGAGGCGGCGCGCCGGCTGTTCGCCGACCTCGACGCCGGCCTCGCTGCCCGCTTGGCGCCCGGCGACGTGCTCGTCGGCGGGCAGAATCTGGGGTGGGGCGCCGGTGGCCCGGCCGCCGCGCGCGCGCTGGCCGCCGCGGGCGTGATCGCCGTCGTCGCCGGCAGCTGCGCCGCAGGATTTGCCGACGCGGTGCTCGCCGCCGGCCTTCCGGCCCTCGAGGTGGACGCGCCGGCCATCTTCCACACCGGCCAGCGCCTGCGGCTCAACCTCGAGGGCGGCGTGATCGCCAACCTCTCGAGCGGCGATCGGCTCCCGGTGCGCAACCTGTCCGAGGAGCTGCTCCAGGCGCTGCGCGCGCGCCTCGGGCGCTGACAGCCCGGGCGGAGCCACCCGCTATGGGATCGTGTCGAAGCCGTACTGACGGAAGTGCCGGTCGAACGTGAACGCGGTCCGCGCCCGCAGGCGATCCATCACCGCGAAGGCGATCGCGTCGCAGAGGCTGAAGTCCTTGTCGCGGCAGCGGATCACGATCCTCTCGCCCCGTACCTCGTCCGCAGGCTCGGGGCGCACGGTGGGCGATGCCGGAGCGGAGAGCCACTGACGGGCCGCGTCGGCCCCGAGCCGGGCGAGCAACAGGGCATGCGTCTCCACCCGCAGGAAGGTCGTCTGGAACAGGCGGCAGCGCAGTCGCGCGAGGTCGGTCGAGGCGCGAAGCGCACGGGCGTGGTGCGTGTCGGACGCGTCGAGCGCCGCGAGGACGGCGCTCGAATCGAGGAGGACCAGCGCGCCCGGCTTCAGCGCTTTGTCCCGAGGTGGCGGTGCTTGTCGGACGCGCCTGGGCCGGCGGCCGTGCTACGGAATCGCCCCGCGAGCGAGAAGAGGGGGCTTTCGAGCGTCAGCGGCGGGATGTCCTCGGCCTTCACGGGGCGAAGGGGACGGACCAGCCGGCCGACGGCGCCGGCGGGGATGCGACGGCGGCCGCCGAGCTTGACGCTCGGCAGCTGCTCGCGCCGGAGGAAGCGCCAGACCGTACTCTCCGAGACCCCGAGCTTCCGTGCTGCTTCGGCCGGTGTGAGCCATCGGACCGCCATCGAGTCAATCCCTATCAACCCTGTCAAACTCGATCAAGCTACGGGCCTGCCTCGCCCGTGACGTCGACCGTGAGGGGCGCATCGAGCTGCGCCAGCACGCGGCGCTCGTCGCCTGCATGGTAGGGGCTCAGGACGAAGATGCGGAGCTGGAACTGGTAGCGGTCTGCGGGCAGGCGCTCCACGTCGAGCCCGCGATAGCCGACGAGCGGCACGCTGCCGGGCACCGCCTCGGGCGGGGCGCGGCGGTCGGCGTCGTCGACGTAGACCAGCTTGATGCGGAGGCCGCGGCGGAGGTTCTCGCTCATGCGCGTCACCATCATGATCGCCGCCTCGCCGCGCGTGAGGAGAAACCAGTCGCCGCTCGCGTCGAACGCGCGCTCCGCCTCGTCCATGTGGCCGTCGACGCGAAAGCCCTCCGCGGGCGTGCCGGGGGCATGGTAGCGCCAGCCGCGCAGGTCGCGGAAGTCGGCGCCGCCGAGCGCGGTGATGTCGCGGAACACCCAGCCGGGCGAGAGCGGCAGCTTCATCGATCCCGGGCCGAAGACGTGCCGCGGATAGAAGTAGCTGTGCGCCCGCGCGGCGGTCAGGTGGATGCCGACGACCCGTACCTGATGGAGGGAGCGGCGGACGACGCGGACCGGGCCGGCCTTCCACGCGATCAGCTCGTGTTCCCCTTGCTGCTCGTCGAGCGTCCAATGGGCGAGTTTCGCCAGCAGCGTCGCGTCGGCGCGGAGCCGGAGACCGTCGAGCAGGTTCGGGCCGACGGCGCCGTCGGAGAACAGCGCGAAGTAGTTCGGCAGCGCGTTCACCATCCCGACGCGATAGCGGGCCGTGCTGACGAGGTCGCCGCGGCCGTCGTACGCGACGTATCGCGCCGGTGACGCGGGCGGCGCGTCGGCGACCACCAGGTAGACGAAGCCCGCCGTGTGGTCGAGGGGATCGTCGAGATGGATCTCACGCCAGCGCGAAGGCGCCCTCCCGCCGCCGCGCTGCTCGACGTCCGCGGACGTCATCCGCTCGCCGGCGTCGCACGCCATGAAGACGACGAGGTCGTCGGGGCCGAGAATGCCGGCGCGCTCGGCCCGGGTCGGCTGGGGGCCTTCGGGCAGCGCCAGCTTGCGACCGTTGCGCTGGTCCACCTGGAAGGGGATCGGCCGGAGGTGGCCTTGGCGCAAGGCGACGAGCCCGAGGCGGCCGACGGCCGTGCCCTTGAGGTCACGGAACCGGGCCGCCGGCAGCTCGACGGGATCATAGGGGCGGTCGACCGGGCCGCACGGGCCGAGCGCTGCCGGCGGCTCCGCGGCAACCCGCGCCGACAGCGTGATGAGAAGCGCGAGCGCATACACCCGTCCCGTCGCGATGTGGCTTGCCTCGCGCCTCGTCACCCGCGGAGCACGGCCGTCAGGCTCGGCGCGGCGAGCGCGCGGCGCCAGGCGTCCTCCACCTCCGCGGGCCGGAGCGACGCGATCAGACGCTCGGTCGCCACCAGCGAGGGCTGCGCGCACGCGGCACGCGCGGCGTGGCCGATGGCCCGCTCGAGCCGCGAGTCCGCGAGCCGCGCGAAGCGATAGCGGACCTTCTTGCGCGCCCGGGCGAGCTCCTCGGCGGCGAAGCCGCCCGCGGCGTCGCGACACGTCCGGTCCAGCGTCTCGCGCAGCCGGCGCTCCTCGTCGCGCGCCGCACTCGCCGCCAGCACCGCCACCGCCCAGTCGGGGCCCTGCTCGACGGCGGCGCTCAGGTCGTAGCCGAGCCCGAGCCGCTCGCGGATCTCCTGGAAGAGGCGCGCGTCGGGGTCCGCGCCCATGATCTCGACCGCCATCGACAGCGCGAGCACGCCGCGCGGGTCGCTCGGCGCGGCCATCAAACGGACGAGGTAGGCCTGCGAGAGCTCTCGCCGGCGCAGGCTGAGGAGCCCGGTCCCGTCGGTGCGCGCACGTCGCGCCCGGATGCGCGGCGGGTTGCCGTCGCCGGGAAACGCCCGCCGCAGCGCGCGGCGGATCCGGTCGCGCCCCACGCCGCCCACCAGCGCGAGGACCATGTTGGCGGGGACGAAGTGACGGCCGATGAAGGCTCGGACGGCGTCGCGGGTGATCTGCTTGACGCTGGTGATCGTGCCGCACACCGGATGGCCGAGCGGCTCGCCGAAGAAGCGCGCCCACGCCCGCTCGTGGACGTAGTTGCCCGGGTCTTCCTGCCGGCCGCGGATCTCGTCGATCACGACGCGCTGCTCCTTGGCGAGGCGGTCGGCCGGGACGGTCGAGTGGAAGCACTGCTCGGCGAACAGGCCGAGCGCGTCTTCGACGTCCTCGTTGAAGACCTCGAAGTGGAGCGCGATGTCCTCGTAGCCGGTGTCGGCGTCGTGCTCGCCGCCGAGCTCGCCGGCGCGCCGGTTGAGCGCCGCCTGATCGAGCTGCCCCGTGCCCTGGAAGAGCATGTGCTCGGTCATGTGGGCGATGCCCGGGTGGGGCCCGTCGAAGCGCGAGCCGGCGCGGACGGCGAGCGCGATCGCCGTGAGGGGTCCGGGCACCGGATCGTAGAGCACCCGGAGCGCTCCCTGCCGGAAGCGCTCCGGCTCGCGCAGCCGCCAGCTCACGCCCCTCTCCCCGTGCGCAGCACGGTCCCGGTTCATAGCCCCGGTCGCCGCCGGGCGGTAGGGGTGTTAGCCTCCGGACCATGCTGGAAGGGCTTCGCGCCACGTGCCCGACGCTCGCGCTCGACACGGCGCCGGACGCCTGCGAGGCGGCGAGCGTCGACGCGCTCAATCCGTTCCGGGCGCGGCCCGACTTCGTGGCCGTCCGCGCGCTGGCGGTGGCCGAGCCCGCGGACGCGGGCGAGCTGTCGGCGGTGGTGCGCTCGGCAGCCGCGGAGGGCGTGCCGCTCGTCGCGCGTGGCGGCGGCAGCGGGCTCATGGGCGCGGCGGCGGTCGTGCGGCCCGCGGTCGTCGTCGACTTGCGGCGGATGAACGCCGTGGCGATCGACGCCGATGCGTGCCTGGTGCGCGCCGGAGCGGGCGCGACGCTCGCGAGCGTCGAAGAGGCGCTCGTGCCCCACGGTCTGATGCTCGGCCACGACCCGTGGACCGTCGGCGTGGCGACCGTCGGCGGCGCGATCGGCACCAACGGACTCGGCTACCTCGGAGCGCGTGCCGGAAGCATCGCCGCGCAGGTGCAGGCGCTCGAGGCGGTGCTGGCCGACGGGCGCATCGTGCGCACCCGGCCGTCGCCGGCGCGCTCCGTGGGTCTCGACCCGGCGCGCCTGCTGGTCGGCACCGAGGGAACGCTCGGCATCGTCACCGAGGCGACGCTCGCCGTCCTCCCGCGCCCCGAGGAGCGACTGGTACGAGGCTACCGCATGCCGTCGTTCGAGGCCGGCGTGGCGGTTGCGGCGCGCTGCCGTCGCACCGGCATCCGCGTCGCCTCCCTCGACGTCTCGGCCGAGGACCTGCCGCCGGCTCCCGCCTCGCTCCTGATCGTCTTCGACGGCTTGCGGGGCGAGGCGCACCTGCATGCCGAGCGGGCGCTGGCGCTCGTGCATGCCGCGGGCGGCGAGGCCTCGAGCGACGCGGAAGCGGCGGAGAAATGGGCCGCGCGGCACGCGATCGCGGAGCGCTGGGCCGCCAGCCGCAACGCCCGCGCCGGGGGCTGGCTGCGCGGCGGCCAGTTCGACTACGCGCACGTGGGCGTGCCGCTCGCCGCGCTCGGCGAGGTGCGGGCAGCGGCGCACGCGCTCATTCGCCGCCACCGGCTCGGCCTCGTCGAGGAGGGGCTCTGGCACTGGCCCGAGCTCTACTCCGTGGTCGTCACCGGGCCTGTCGACGCGGCCGCCGGCGTGCGCGAGACGGTCGAGGGCGTGCTCCGCGCCGCCCAGGACGCCGGCGGCACGATGGAGTACTGCCACGGCGTCGGCTGGAAGCTCGCGCACCTGATGGAACGCGAGCACGGCGCCGCCGGGCTCGACGTGCTGCGCCGCGTGAAGGCGGCGCTCGACCCGGCGGGCATCCTGAACCCCGGGAAGGACGGCCTCTGAGCTACGGCCGCTCGTGCATGCCGATCAGCCCGCGGCGCAGCGCGTAGAGCGTCAGCTGGACGCGGTCGCGGAGGCCGAGCTTCTGGAAGACCTTGTTCAGGTGGGTCTTCACCGTGTCCTCGCTGATCGCGAGCCGTGCCGCCACCTCGGCGTTGCGCAGCCCGAGCGCGACGTGGCGCACGATCTCGCGCTCGCGCGGGGTGAGCGGCTCGGGCAGCGGCGCATCGAGCTCGGTCGCCCGCAGTGCGGGCGCGACCCACACGTGTCCGTCGGCGACGGTGCGGACGGCGTCGACCAGCGTCTCGATGGCAAAGCGCTTGAAGACGACGCCGCTGGCGCCGGCGCGGATCGCCGCCAGCGCGTCCTCCGCGCGCTCGCTGGCCGTCACCACGACCACTTTCGTAAGCGTGGCGAGCGCGGCGATGTCGGGGAGCGAGTGGCGGTCCATCTGGAGGTCGAGCAGGAGGACGTCGCACGGCGTCTCCCGGAGCATCGGATGGAGGCCGTCCACCCGGTCGGTCTCGGCCACGACCGCGACCCCGGCTCTGAGCGCGAGCAACGACCGGAGGCCCTGGCGGAAGAGCGCGTGATCGTCGGCGATGGCCACCCGGACCGGCATCGGCGAGGCGACCTTCATGCCTCGGGGAGCGTGAGGCGGAGGTGCGCGCCGGGGCCGTCGCGCAGCACCCGGATCGTGCCGCCCGCGTCACTCACCCGCGACGAGATCGACCACGGGACCCGCTCGGGGTCGGCGAAGCCGGTCCCGTCGTCGTCGACCGTGACGTGGACCTGCGCGTCGGCCGCGCGGATGGCGATCACGGCGGACGTGGCCCCGGCGTGACGGCGCACGTTCGCGGCTGCCTCGCGCACGACCTGCAGGACCTGATCGATGAGGGCGTGCGAGCCGGCGAAGTCCGCGCTCACGATGAACCGCGTGTCGACCTCCCCCGCGCGCGGCGCCGAGCTCGGCTCGACGTCGGCGAGATCCCGGACGTACGCGCGCAGCTCGTCGTACTCGCGCTGGATGCTCGCCTGGAGGTCCCCGAGGGTCGTCAGGACCTCGTCGCGACGGTCCGCGCGCGCGAGCTCCTGGCAGCTCTCGAGCGTCAGGTTGATCCCCGCGAGCGTCTGCACGCAGCCGTCGTGCAGCGCGCGGGCGATCCGGTTGCGCTCCCGCGTGGCGCGGAGCTGGTGGACCTGGGCCTGGAGGCTGAGCCGCTGCTGGCCGAGGTAGGCGGTGAGATAGCCGACCACCGCGAGGTAGACCGGCCGCATGATGTAGAAGTTCGCCTGCCCGTGCCACGCCACGAGGATGAGGCTCAGGTACGCGCCCACGCTCACCGTCGTGACCGCCATGCTGCGCCGGAAGCCGCCGTGCGTGCCGGCGGCGAACACGGCGAACACGAAGAAGGCCCAGAAGGGGCTGCTCGTCCCCTCGGTGAACACCACGATGGCGGCACCGAAGAGGACGTCGCACCACGCCGTGATCGTGGCGAGGCGGCGGCGCGAGACGAGGCCGCGCGTCACCACGTGGCACACCGTCAGGCTGTAGAGGAGGTGCGCGCTGAGGACGGCGAGCGCATACGGGTCGATGGCGAACCCGCCGCCCGCGAGGTGGAGCCACGGCATGAGGGTCGGTGCGGTCGGGTCGATGTAGACCGCAACGATCGCGACCAGCGAGAGGACGAGGCGGCAGCGCGCGATCTTCGGCTGGATGTCGGCGACGCCTGTCCCCATCCCCGGTGACACAGCAATCGCCATACCAGGAGATCGGCTCCGCTCGCGCGGCCCGCGACGGAGGGCGGCGTCAAGAAAGTGCCGGTGCCATCGTCGCGCGCAGCTCCGCAAGCAGCGACGCGATGACCGCGAAGCCGCGGTCCCAGAACGCGGGGTCGTCCACGTCGACGTCGAGCCGGCGGAGCAGCACGTCGGGCGCCTCGCTGCCGCCGGCCGCGAGCAGCTCGAGGTAGCCCGGGACGAACGCCCGCCCCTCGTCCTGATAGCGCTGGTAGAGCGCCAGGACGAGCAGCTCTCCGAAGACATAGGCGTAGCAGTAGAAGCGGCTGTGGATGAAGTGCGGGATGTAGCTCCATCCCCAGCGATACGCGGGGATCATCTCGACCGCGTCGCCGTAGAGACGGGCGTTCTCCTTCCACCAGAGGTCACCCAGCTCCTGGGCGCTGAGCCAGGCCGTGCGCCGGCGCGCGTGGGCCGCCATCTCGAAGCGCGTGAGCGCGTTCTGGCGGAACACCGTGGCGATCGTGTCCTCGAGCCTCGTGCAGATCAGGTCGCGGCGGATCGCGGGGTCCGACTCGTGCGCGAGCAACGCGCGGGTCAGCACCAGCTCCGCGAACGTCGAGGCCGTCTCGGCCAGCGGCAGCGGGGGCTGGTAGTTGATCGGCCGCTGGCGCGCGGCGAGCCGATCGTGGATGGCGTGGCCGAGCTCGTGCGCCAGCGTCGAGACGTCGCGCGGCGTGTCGGTGTAGCCGAGGAGCACGAAGGGGTTCGCCGACGGCCCGAGGGAGGCGCAGAAGGCGCCGAGACGCTTACCGGGACGCGGCTCGGCGTCTATCCGCCGCTCGGCGAAGAAGGTACGGGCGAGCGCGCCGAACCCGGGGTCGAAGGCGTCGAACGCCTCGAGGACCTGCCGCCGCGCCTCCTCGAACGCGACCGTCACCCGAGCGGCGCCGAGCGGGGCATAGACGTCGGTGTTCTTGAGCCGCGGGAGACCGAGGAGGCGGGCCTTCAGGCGGAAGTACTCCTGGGCGAGACCGTAGTGGCGCTCGGTGGCCGCCATCATCGCCTCGACCGTCTCGGTGCGCACCTCGTTGTCGAGGTGCGTCGGGGTGACGGGGTCGGGAAAGCGGCGGACGTCGCATTCCAGGCGATGGTCCTGCAGGAGCGCGTTGAAGATCCCGGTCAGCACCACGCCCTCGGCGGCGAAGCCCTCGAGCAGCGCGCTGAAGGCCCGCTCGCGGAGCTCCCGCTCGGGGCGATAGAGGAGCGCGAGCACCTCGGCGGCCGGGAGCTCGCACTCGGCGCCGTCGACCGTGAGACGGAAGCGGAGCGATGCCGAGAGCTCGTCGAAGAGCCGCGCGAACGCGTCACGTCCGGTCAGGTTCTTCTGGTTGATGACGCGCTCCTCGGGCTCGGACAGCGTGTGCGGGCGGAGCTTGCGCAGGCCGTCCATCCAGTGCCGGCAGTCGGCGAGCGCTCGGGAAGCGACGAGCGCGGCGTAACGCTCGTCGGGCAGGTCCTTGACCTCGAGCTCGAAGAAGGTGAGTGCGTTCACCACCTCCACCCACACCTCGCGGGTTCGCTCGGAGAGCCGCTTCGCCGCCTCGTCCTGCGTGTCGGCGGCGAACAGGAGCGAGGCGTAGAAGCTCGGGCGGCGGCCGCGCTCCTCGATCGCCTCGTACTCGGCGATCGCGACGGCCAGCTCCGCCGGTGTGAGGCTCGCCGCCCGGCCGCGGTAGCGGCCGGCGAAGTCGTCGGCCGCGCGCCGCGCCTCGGCGAGGTCTGCCTCGAGGCGCGCATCGTCGGGGCCGGCGTAGAGGGTGGCGAGGTCCCACGTGACGCCGGCGGCGCTGGTCGCGCGACCCGCTGCGGCGGGCTCGGCCGTGCCCGAATTCATCATACCGTCGAGCGGGAGGATTCCAGCCGCCGGCGAATGAAGCTCCGCATGCGCGCGATGCAGCGATCGGCCGCCTCGCCGGGGAAATTGGCAAAGCTGTGCCCGACGCCGGGGAAGACCTCGAGCTCGGCCTCACCGCCCGCCCGGCGATAGGCCGCGACGAAGCGCTCGGTCATCGGCAGCGTCACGTTCTCGTCCAGCTCGGGATGGGCGATCCAGATCGGCGGCAGGCCCTCCGCCTCGCCCGCCTCCACGACGCGGAGGGCGCTCGCCCGGGCCATCGTCGCCTCGTCGCCGAAGAACATCTCGTGCGACTCGATCAACCGCTCGGGCATGAAGAGCGCGTCGCGCGGCGGTGTCGGATCCCTCCTCCGCTCCAGGAGGTAGCGGTAGCGTGCCAGCGGATCGAGGATCGGCCAGAGCGGCATCGCGTAGGCGACTCGCGCGTCGACGCCCTCGGCACCCGCGACGGGGGTGGTCGAGAACTCGGGCGCGCTCGGGCAGAGCGCGGCGAGCATCAGCAGGTGACCGCCGCTCGATCCGCCGATGAGCCCAGCGTCGTCGGCACGCGCGCCGAGCGCCGGCGCGTGGGCCTTCGCCCAGCGGATGCCGGCCACGACGTCGGCGACGGCCGCCGGGTAGCGCGTCGGCGCCAGGCGGAAGTCGAGCGCGACCACCACCATGCCGTCGGCGGCGAGGGCCGAGTCGAAGTACCAGTCGACCTCGCGATTGAAGTACGTCCAGGCGCCGCCGTGTACGTCGACGAGGAGCGGCCAGGGCTCCGCTTGGGCCGCCTGCGGACGGTAGATGCGTGCGAGGAGCGGCTGGCCCCCGGGCCGCGCGTACTCGACGTCGTCCTGCACGACCTCGGGCGGCATGCGGCGAGACCCTTAGCGTCGGCACCGGCTCGCGGCAAGCGGAAGCCATGGGACCGTCAGGCGACCGTCAGCACTACCTTGCCGACGTTCTGCCGCTCCTGGATGTAGCGGTGGGCGGCGGCCGCCTCGACCAGCGGGAACGTCTTGCCGACGACCGGCCGGATGCGCCCCGCCTCGTAGTCGGCGAGGAGCGCGAGCATCTCGCGTCGCAGCATGTCCATCCGGTCCCAGAGGTGCCCCAGGTTCACGCCGATGACCGCCTTGTTGTCGTTCATCAGGCGGATCGGATGGAACCAGGGGAGCGAGACGAGCTTCGGGATGACGGCGAGCCAGTTGGGCGCGAGGCCGGTCACGGCGCCCGAGAAGCCGAAGCAGACGAGCCGGCCGAGCGGGGCGAGCGTCCGGTAGCTCTTGCGGAAGGCGCCGGTGGCGTCGAGCACGACGTCGACGCCGCGCCCACCGGTCAGCCGCTTCACCTCCTGCTCGAAGTCGCGCGTCCGGTAGTCGATGGCGTGCGTCACGCCCGCCTCGCGGAGCACCGCGTGCTTGGCCGCCGACGCCGTCCCGATCACCTCCGCGCCGGCGATCCGGCAGAGCTGGATGGCCGCCATGCCCACGCCGCCGGCGGCGGCGTGCACGAGCACGCGGTCGCCCGCCCGCACGTTGCCGAAGTGGCGCAGCATCAGGACCGCGGTCAGGTAGTTCACCGGGATCGCGGCGGCCTCCTCGAAGCTCATCCGCTCGGGGATCGCGAACACCTGCGGCGCCGGCACGGCGACCGCCTCCGCGTAGCCGCCGAAGCGGGTGAGCGCGACGACGCGGCGGCCGACGGGAAGGTCGCCGTCGAGGCCCGGGCCGAGCCGCTCGACCGTACCGGCGACCTCGTAGCCGACCACGCACGGGCGGGGCGGTGCGTCGGGGTAGAGACCGAGCCGCGCCGACACGTCGGCGAAGTTCACGCCCGAGGCGCGCACGCGGACCAGGACCTGGCCGGGTCCGGGAACCGGATCGGGACCGTCGCGTACCTCGAGCACCTCGGGCGGGCCGGTGCGGGTGATCCAGACCGATCGCATGGACACCTCCGACGGCGAGTGTGGGGCGCCCGCCACTAGCGTGCGCGGTGCGAAGGTGTCAAACGCGCGCCCGAGCTCTTGCGCCGCACCACGGTTTCTTGCTTCGCTGCCCCGCATGAACCTCGCGCTCATCTTCGAGGCGCTCGCCGCGGCCTACCCCGACCGCGAGTCGATCGTCACCCCGACGCGACGCCTGACCTACGGTCGCCTGGCGGAGCACGCCCGCCGGCTGGCGAGCGTGCTCCACGCGCACGGCCTCGGGTGCCGGATCGAGCGGACCGCGCTCGAGAACCACGAGTCGGGCCAGGACCACGTGGGACTCTGTCTCCTCAACTCGCCCGAGTACCTCGAGGCGATGCTCGGCGCCTACCGCGCGCGCGTCGCGCCCTTCAACGTGAACTACCGCTACGTCGACGACGAGCTCCTCTACCTCCTCCAGGATGCCGACGCCGCCGGGCTCGTCTACCACGCGCGCTACGCGCCCACCCTCGGCCGCATCCGCGATCGGCTGCCGCGCCTTCGGCTCCTGCTCCAGGTGGACGACGGCTCGGGCGAGCCGCTCCTTCCCGGCGCCCTCGAGTACGCGGCCGCGCTCGCGGCCGCGTCACCGGCCGGCCCGCCGGTCGCCTGCTCGCCCGACGACCTCTACATCCTCTACACCGGCGGCACGACGGGCGCCCCGAAGGGCGTCCTCTGGCGGCAGGAGGACATCTACTTCGCCGCCATGAGCGGCCAGCCGCCCGGCGTGCCGCCGCCCGCGACGATCCCCGAGCTGGTCGCGCACGCGGCCGCCGGCGCGTACCTGCGCAGCATGCCGACCCCGCCGCTCATGCACGGCGCGGCGCAGTGGGCGGCGTTCGGCGCGCTCCACCAGGGAGGCACCGTGGTGCTGCAGGGGCGTCCGGAGCGGCTCGACCCGGACGACCTCTGGGGGACGGTCGAGCGCGAGGGGGTGAACCTCCTCGTGCTCGTCGGCGACGCGTTCGCGCGCCCGCTGCTCGACGGTCTCGATCGACGGTCGTACGACCTCTCGAGGCTCTTCGTGATCGTCTCGGGCGGCGCGATCCTGTCGCCGCACCTGAAGCAGGCGCTGCTCGAGCGCGTGCCGCACGCGACCGTCATCGACGGCTTCGGCGCCTCGGAGACGGGCGGGCATGGAACGCGGTCGACGCGCGCCGGCGAGCCGGCGACGACGGGCACCTTCTCGATGGCGGACACCGTCGTCCTGCGCGAGGACCTGTCGGGCGCGCTCCCACCCGGCTCGCCGGAGGTGGGCTGGGTGGCTCGCATGGGTCACGTGCCGCTCGGCTACTACAAGGACGCGGCGAAGACGGCGCGCACCTTCCCGGTGATCGGCGGCACGCGATACGCGGTGCCGGGCGACCACGGGCGGATCCTGGCCGACGGCTCGATCGTCGTCCTCGGGCGCGGCTCGGTGTCGATCAACACGGGCGGCGAGAAGGTCTACGCCGAGGAGGTGGAGCAGGTCCTGCGCCGCCACCCCGCGGTCTACGACGCGGTCGTGGTCGGCACGCCCGACGACCGCTTCGGCGAGCGCGTCACGGCCGTCGTGCAGCTGCGCTCCGGCGCGCAGCCGAGCGCGGAGGAGCTGGTCGCCTTCGCCGCGCAGCACCTCGCGCGCTACAAGCTCCCCAAGACGACCGTGCTGGTCGACGAGATGGTGCGCAGCCCGAGCGGCAAGCCCGACTACCGCTGGGCGCGCGCGCGGGCGCTGGAGGCGCGGGGGCTGCTGGCGGGGTAGGGCGTTCCTCCGCAATGCATTGACCCTCGGCCGCCCGCGGACTAGCCTCCGCGCCATGGCGAGGCCCGCCCCCAGCGAGCTCGACGTGGAGACCGTCCCGGTTCCGGGCAGCGTGCGCTTCCCCGTCGAGCTGACACCGCCCGACATCGTCGTCGTCACCCGTGCAGGCACCAGCCGGCATCGCGTCGGCGAGTGTCTGCCGGCCGACCCGCGGCTGCCCGACCTGGCGCCGCGCGTCGACGAGCTGTTCGCCCAGCTCTTGGCGGGCTAGCGAGCTTTGCTCTCCCGACGCTACGCCGTCTGCCGCTGCCAGGTCGCCAGGTCGAAGTAGTCGCGCCAGGCGGCGATCTTATCGTCGCGGATCTCGAACACACCGGCGCACGGCAGCTCGACGCGTTTCTCGCCGAAACGGAAGCGATCGACGCGCTCGGTGAAGACGAGGTTGCCGCGCGCCGCGAGGTGGAGGATCTCGGCCTCGATCTCGTCCGCGGGGAGGAAGAGGTTGAGGACCTCGCGGATGCCGTTCTTCCCGGTCACCGGGTCGAGCGGCATGTTGTGGTAAACCGCGTCGTCGGTGAAATACTCGAGAAAGCGCTCGACGTTGCGCTTGGGCCAACTAGCAAGAAATTCGCGGATTATGGTCTCCGGGTCCTTCACGGCCATCCCGAGCGTCCTCCTGCTACCAGATTCGTGGCTCTTGCTACCACTGCCTCTTGTCACACCCCGGAACCGATCGCCAGGTGTTGACTACGCCGCGCCCCACGGAGCGAATCCAGTTCGCGTAGTGTCGGCCGCGATGGTCATGATCGGCGCGGGGTAGACGGCGACGTGTTCGGGGGCTTGCCTGTGGGATGCATGATCATCCCACCGAACGTGCTCGTGAAGAGGGCGTGCGTCAGTGCAACAACTGGCAGAGGTGCACGATGAAACCAGCATCCGCACTCTCCGTGGTAAACATACTGGTTGCAAATTCTCGCTTCCCGTTCGCGAACTTCCCCGAGCCCTAGGCTGACAGCACGGCAGGCGCAGCGAAGGCATCGTTCTTGCCATTCACCCGCGCATGACCGAGCCGCGAGCTAGCGATTTCATCGCTCTCCGGCCCGCATTGAGGGGTCGCGTTGGGGCGCGCATGCACGATCTTTCCCGGCTCACACCGCCCTTCAAGTCGCAGTAGGAAGGAGATGGCCATGTTCGAGGCTCGTAGACCGGTGCTTGGCATACGCAAGAGGGAGTCCGTTGCGGCTGACATTAACCTCACCATCCTCACGTGCATGTGCGTTGTGGCTCAGAACGATCAGCGGGCGGTGACAGGTATCGGTTGCTGCACGGACGAGCACGCCGACATGCTGCGAGGTTTCTTGACGCCGGGGACCTTCCGCTCCCGTCACCGGCGCGGCTTCTTGTTCGACATCAGAACGCACTAGCCATGGGGAAGCCGAAGAAAATACTGATAGTGGACAATGAAGACTGCCGCTTCATTCTCCGCGACGCTGCTCCGCCCGTTGCAGAGATGGAGATGGTGAACCCGTGCCCAGCGTTCTCGCGAACGCCGCCACCGCGAGGGCAGCACCTTCACGCCGGACATGGGGAGTCATGCGGCCGACGCAGCGACGGGTTCTGAGCGCTGTCACTCTCCTGCTGCTGACCGCCCTCGGGGGACGGTCGGCCGGGGCGCAAACGACGGTGCGCGTGAGCGTTGCCTCCGACGGGACTGAGGGCAACGACGTCAGCTTGGGCTCCGCGCTCTCGGCCGACGGCCGCTTCGTCGCCTTCGACAGCGCTGCGACCGACCTCGTCGCCGGCGACACGAACGGCGTGTCCGACGTGTTCGTCCACGACCGGCAGACGGGCACGACCGAACGGGTGAGCGTCGCCTCCGGCGGGGCTCAG
>WNEX01000745.1_pt1 | contig 15594 bp, 15 predicted proteins | sample 5399841 | NCBI WGS metagenome assembly WNEX01 (sample SAMN13153337, study PRJNA577476) | soil metagenome | isolation source: 40 cm grassland meadow soil 2 days after 1st rain plot 5 | place: USA:California | collected 2015-09-18 | reverse complement strand
CAGCGCCCCCGGCCGCAGGATCCCGAGCGCCGCGAGCGCCGCGGCGAGGGCGAGGAGCTGCACCCTGAGGCTCCGCTCGGAGCGCACGCCGTGGGCGAGTCCCTGGAGCGCGCAGCCGAGCCGTGCGAGGAAGGGCCGATTCTTGTACTCGCTCATGCCCCCGCGCCGCCCCCTTCAGTCCGCGTACACGTACTCGAGCAGGATGCCGACGAACACCGCGAGCCCGACGTACTGGTTATTCAGAAACGCGCGGAAACATGCCGCGGGCTCGCGCCTGCGGATGAGCCACTGCTGCCACAGGAACAGCACGCCGGCGGCGGCGAGCCCCCCCCAGTAGGCGCGTCCGTAGTGCATGTTGCGCCCGACGAGGTAAAGGGCGCCGAGCGTCATCGCCTGCATCACGCCGATCAGGAGCTTGTCCATGTCGGCGAACAGCACCGCGCTCGACTTCACGCCGATCTTCAGGTCGTCCTCGCGGTCGACCATGGCATAGAGCGTGTCGTACATGGCCGTCCAGATGACCGCGGCGATGTACAGCACCCAGGCGACCCGCGGCAGCTCGCCGGTCTGGGCCGCGAAGGCCATCGGCACGCTCCAGCCGCCGAAGGAGATGCCGAGATAGAGCTGCGGCATCGGGAAGAAGCGCTTCAGCAGCGGATAGGAGACCGTGAGGAGCGCGCCGATCGACGCGAGCTCGACGGTGAAGAGATCGAGGCGCGACACGAGGTAGAGGGCGGCCAGGAGCAGCAGCGCGAACAGCGTGAGCGCCTCGCCCGGCGCCACGCGCCGCGCCGCGAGCGGCCGGTCGCGGGTGCGCTGCACGTAGGCGTCGATGTTGCGGTCGAGGAAGTCGTTGATCACGCAGCCCGCGGCGCGCATCACCACGACGCCCAGCACGAAGATCCCGAGCACCTTCGGACGAGGGCGGCCGGCGCCCGCGATCCACAGTGCCCACAGCGCCGGCCACAGCAGCAGCCACGTGCCGACGGGGCGGTCGAGGCGCATGAGCCGCGCGTACTCGGTCACGCGCCGCGTCAGACGGTAAGCGAGTGGCGCCTCGGGCGGAGGCGGCGTCGGGGCGAGCTCCGCCGGCGCCGCGGTCATCCTTGGTGCAGCCCGTTGCGAGGCGACGCTCTCATGCGCGCTCAAGTCTACTTCCCTCCCGGCCCGAGAGCGCATACCAGGCGATGTACGCGTAGCAGAGCGCCGGCAGCACGAAGGCGCGCTGCACGCCGATGCCGTCGGCGAGAAAGCCCTGCAGCTGCGGGATCACGGCCCCGCCGAAGATCGCCATCACGAGCAGGCTCGACGCCCTGGCGGTCATGGGACCCAAGCCCTCGATGCTGAGCGTGAAGAGCGTCGGGAACATGATGGAGTTGAAGAATCCGACTGCGATCACGCTCCACATCGCGAGCGCACCAAGGCTCAGGATGGTGCTCGCGAGCAGCGCGATCGCGGCGAGCGCGTACGCGCACAGGAGCGAGCGCGGCGCGATCCGCCGCAGCAGGAGCGAGCCGATGAAGCGCCCGATCATGGCCGAGCCCCAGTAGTAGGAAACGTAGTGCGTGGCGCTCGCGGCGTCGATGTTGCCGATGCGCGGTGTGGCGATGTAGTTGATCATGAAGCTGCCGATGGTCACCTCGGCGCCGACGTACACGAAGATCGCCACCACCCCCAGGCGCACGTGCCGCTGCCGCAGCACCTCGCCGAAGCTGTGGTGGCGGGGATCGGCGCGCTCGGTGGCCTCGGTGAGCGGCGGCAGGCGCAAGAGGTACACGAGGCTCGCCAGCGCCAGCAGTCCCGCGGCGATCGCTAGATACGGCAGCCGCACCGATTGCGCCTGCGCGATGCGGTAGGCTTCCTGCTGCGGCGGCGGCAGCTGCGCGAGCGCCGCCCCGGAGAGCACCGCGACCGACAGGATCAGGGGACCGATCAGCCACGGCGACAGCGTGTGGCCGAGCGAGTTCACGGCCTGCGCGAGGGTGAGGCGGCTCGAGGCCCCGCGCGGCTCCCCGATGAGGCTGATATACGGGTTGGCCGAGACCTGCAGCAGCGTGATGCCGCTCGCGAGCACGAAGAGGGCCAGCAGGAACAGCGGATACGACGGCACGGTCGCCGCCGGATAGAAGGCGAGCGCGCCGGCCGCGGCGACGATCAGCCCCGCGACCATGCTCGGCTTGTAGCCGAGGTGCGCCACGACGCGTCCCGCCGGGATCGACATCACGAGGTAGGTGCTGAAGAAGGTGAACTGGATGAGCATCGTCCGGGCGTAGTTCATCTCGAACACCGCCTTCAGATGCGGAATCAGCACGTCGTTGAGGCTGGTGAGACCGCCCCAGGTGAAGAAGATGATGGAAAGGACCGCGATCGCGGCGCCGGAGGAGAGAGTGCCGCGACCCACGGCCTTCAGCCCACCCGGCCGTAGCGCTCGCCCGCCCCCACCCACCGGGCAGCGAGCGCGGCGACGTGCTCCGGGTAGGCACCCAGCAACAGTTCTGCCGTCCGCTGCACGCCGGGCAGCAGATCCGCGTCGCGCATGAGATCGGCGACACGCAGCTGCGCGAGCCCCGTCTGGCGCGTGCCGAGGAGCTCCCCGGGCCCGCGGAGCTCCAGGTCGCGCCGCGCGATCTCGAAGCCGTCCGAGGTCTCGCGGATCACCTTGAGCCGCTCGCGCGCCAGGCCCGAGAGCGGCGCGCGGTACAGCAGCACGCAGCTGCTCGCCTCCGTGCCCCGCCCGACGCGCCCGCGCAGCTGATGCAGCTGCGCGAGCCCGAGCCGCTCGGCGTTGTCGATCACCATGAGGGTCGCATTCGGCACGTCGACCCCCACCTCGATGACCGTGGTGGCGATGAGCAGCTGGATCTTCCCTGCCTGGAAGGCGAGCATCGCCTTGTCCTTCTTCGCGCCCGGCATGCGCCCGTGCACCAGACCGACGCGCACCCCGGGCAGCGCCTCGGTGAGGCGCGCGGCGGTCTCCTCCGCCGCCTGTGCGCGCAGCTCGTCCGACTCGTCGATCAGCGGGCAGACCCAGTACGCCTGCCGCCCGGCGCGGCAGGCCTGCGCGATGCGCGCCACGACCTCGACCCGGCGCGACTCCGGCACCACGACCGTCTGCACCGGCGTGCGCCCCGGAGGCAGCTCGTCGATGACCGAGATGTCGAGATCGGCGTACGCGGTCATGGCGAGGGTGCGCGGGATGGGCGTCGCCGTCATGATCAGCTGGTGCGGCACGCGCCCCTCTTTCTGTCCTTTTTCCGAGAGCTTGAGGCGCTGCTGCACGCCGAAGCGGTGCTGCTCGTCGACGATGACGAGCGCGAGGCGCGCGAACTCGATGCCTTCCTGGAAGAGCGCGTGCGTGCCGATCACCACGCGGACTTCCCCGGAAGCGATCGCGGTGAGCGCGCTGCGCCGCGTGCGCGCGGGCGTGCCGCCCGAGAGCAGCGCGACCGTCTCGCCGAGCGGCGCGAACCAGGCGCGGAAGCTGCGCCAGTGCTGCTCGGCGAGGAGCTCGGTCGGCGCCATGAGGGCCGCCTGCGCGCCCGCGCCCGCCGCGCGCGCGGCGGCCGCGGCCGCCACGACCGTCTTGCCGCAGCCGACATCGCCCTGCAGCAGCCGCACCATGGGCGTGCCCGCGGTGAGATCCTCGTGCACATCGGCGAGCGCGCGGGCCTGGGCCCGGGTGAGCCTGAAAGGCAACGCCTCGAGGAAGCGCCGTGCGAGTCCCGGGTCGTCGGGGAGCGGCCAGGCCGCGTCGGACTTGAGCGAGCGCTTGCGGAGCTTCAGGGCGAGGTGGTGCGCGAGCAGCTCCTCGAAGGCCAGGCGCCGCTGTGCCGGGTGGCGGCCGGCGGCGAGCTCGGCGAGGCGCGCCTCGCGCGGCGGGTGGTGAAGGTAGACGAGCGCTTCCTTGAGCGACGGCAGGCCCGGCGGCAGGGCGGAGGCTCCGGGCAGCCAGTCGCGCAGCGCCGAGCGCTCGAGCTCGCGCAGCGCCTGCTGGATCAGCGCGCGCAGGCGCCCCTGCGGCACGCCTTCGGTGAGCGGATAGATCGGGGTGAGGGTCTCCTCGAGCGGCATCGCCGCCCCGGTGAGGCGCCGGTACTCCGGGTGCACCATCTCGAGGCCGAGCGGGCCGCGGCGCACCTCGCCGAAGCAGCGCAGCCGCGTGCCGCGCGCGAGCCCCTCCTGCTGGCTGGCCGAGAAGTGGAAGAACCGCAGCGTCAGCATCCCCGAGCCGTCGGAGACGCGCGTGAGGAGCTGGCGGCGGCCGCGGTAGGCGATCTCGGTGAGCTGGATCTCGCCCTCGATCGCGGCACGCGCTCCGCCCTGGAGCGAGCCGATGGCGGTGAGCTGCGTGCGATCCTCGTAACGCAGCGGCAGCACGAACAGCAGATCCGACACGCGCCGGACGGAAAGACGCGCTAGGCGCTCGGCGAGCGCCGCGCCCACGCCGCGCAGCGAGGTGACTGGGCGGTGCTCGGCTCGCTCGGCCGGGGACGGCCGGCCCTCAGGCTCTGGCCGGGGGCTCAGGGAAGGTGCAGGACGCACTCGATCTCGACCTGCGCACCGCGCGGCAGCGCCGCGACGCCGACCACCGCGCGCGCCGGGTAGGGCTTGGCGCAGTAGCTCGCCATGATCTCGTTCACCTTGCCGAAGTGCGCGAGGTCGGTGAGATAGACATTCATCTTGACCGCCTGGGCGAGCGAGCCGCCGGCCGCTTCCGCCACGGCTTTCAAATTGTCGAACACGCGGCGGATCTGCGCTTCGATGTCGCCGCTCACGAGCTGCATGGTTGCCGGGTCGAGCGGCACCTGGCCGGAGAGATACACGGTGTCGCCGGCGCGCACGGCCTGCGAGTAGGTCCCGATCGCCTGCGGCGCGCGCTCGGTGTGGATGTGGACGGTCTGGCGGCTCATGTGAGCGGATCCTCCCGTGGCTTTGCCCTTAGTGCGCGCTTCATCCGCTGCTGTCGGCGTCAGCGTCGGCTTCCGCGTCGCCGCGGTGGTCGGTGCGCGCATGCGCGGCGATGGTGCGCGTCACGCGCGTGACATCGGCCATGCGGCGGATGACCCGCACCAGGCGGGCGAGATGGCGGCGGTCGCGGACCCGCAGCTCGAAGGTGAGCGCCGCGGTGTCGCCGTCCTGCTCGTCGATCGACACGTGGTCGATGTTGGTCTCGGTGCTGGCGATCGCCGCGGCGACCGCCGCCAGCACCCCGGTGCGGTTCGCGACGTAGACCCGGATCTCGGAGGAGAAGAGCCGGTCGGGGGCGCTCTGCCAGCTGACCGGCAGCCAGTTCTCCGGATGCTTGCGATAGTCCTCGACGTTGACGCAGTTCTCGCGGTGGATCACCACACCGCGGCCCGTCGACAGGAAGGCGAAGATCGGGTCGTAGGGTATCGGGAAGCAGCAGCGCGCGTAGGTTACGAGGAGCCCCTCGGTGCCGGCGATCGCGAGCGGCGCGGCGCCGCCGGCGCCGTTGGCGGGGACAGTGCCCGGCAGCAGCCGCCGCGCGACGAGCGGCGCGAGGCGCTCGCCGAGGCCGAGCTTCTCGTAAAGCTCGTCGAGGTCCTTCATGCCGAGCTCCCCGAGCGCGGCCTTGCGCACTTCCTCCGCGACGTCGTCGAACGAGATCGAGAATTCCCCGAGCGCCTGCGCCAGCAGCTTCGCGCCGAGCGCGATCGCCTCCTTGCGTCGCAGCCCCTTCAGGTAATGGCGGATGGCGCTGCGCCCCTTGGCGGTCACGACAAAGTTTACCCAGGACGGGTTCGGGGTCGCGCCCTTGGCGGTGATGATCTCGACCGTCTGGCCGTTGCGCAGCACCGTGCGCAGCGGGATCAGGCGCCGGTCGACCTTGGCGGCGACGCAGCGATTGCCGATGTCGGTGTGGACCGCGTAGGCGAAATCCACGACCGTGGCTCCCGAGGGCAGGCGCAGGATCTGGCCCTTGGGCGTGAACACGTACACCTTGTCGGGGAACAAGTCGACCTTGACGCTCTCCAGGAACTCCTCGGAGGAGCCCGCCTCCTGAAGCGACACCAGGTTCGACAACCACTCGCGGGTGCGCTCCTGCTGGCGGGACTCGGCATCGCCGCCGGTCTTGTATTTCCAGTGCGCGGCGATCCCGGCTTCCGCCACGCGGTGCATGTCGGCGGTGCGGATCTGCACCTCGATCGGCACGCCGTTCGGGCCGAAGAGCGTGGTGTGGAGCGACTGGTAGCCGTTGACACGCGGGATCGCGATGTAGTCCTTGAAGCGCGCCGGCATCGGCTTGAACACCGAGTGCACCGCGCCGAGCGCGCGGTAGCAGGTATCGGGGGTGTCGACCACGATGCGGATGCCGTAGACGTCCACGATCTCGTTGAGGATCGCCCGCTTGCGGCGCATCTTGCTGTAGATGCTGTACAGGTGCTTCTCGCGCGCCAGCACCTGCGCCTGGATGTTGCTCTTGGCGAGCGCCGCATTCAGCTGCTGCTCGATCTTCTTCAGGAACTCCTTCTGGTTGCCGCGCGCGCGCCTCAAGGTCCGCTCCAGCACCTGGTAGCGGCGCGGATAGAGCGCCTTGAAGCCGAGGTCCTCGAGCTCGAGCTTGATGCTGTAGAGCCCGAGCCGCTCGGCGATCGGCGCGTAGATCTCGAGCGTCTCGCGGGCGATCGCCCGCCGCCGCGCCGGCGCCATGGCCTCGATGGTGCGCATGTTGTGGGTGCGGTCGGCGAGCTTCACGAGAATGACTCGCAGGTCGCGCACCATCGCGAGCAGCATCTTGCGGAAGGACTCCGCCTGGGCTTCCTCGCGGCTCTTGAACTTGATCTGATCGAGCTTGGTGACGCCGTCGACCAGCTCGGCGACCACCGCGCCGAAGCGCGTCGCGAGCTGATCCTTCGGCGTCGGGGTGTCCTCGATCACGTCGTGCAGGATCGCGGCCACGATGGTGTCGGCATCGAGGCGCAGGTCCGCGAGGATGGCGGCGGTCGCCACGGGGTGCGCGATGAACGGCTCGCCCGAGAGGCGCTTCTGGCCGTGGTGCGCGGAGGTGCCGAACTCGGCCGCCTCGCGGATGCGCGCCACCTGGTCGGAGGGCAGGTAGGCGCCCACCGAGGACAGCAGCTCCTTCAGTCCCGGAGTGCGTCTTCCGCCGGGCAGCAGTCCCAGGAGCGAAGACGCGTAATCCATCTTCGAGGTCTGGCCGTCAGTCTCCGAGGCCGAACTGCGGAGCGCGGAAGGTGGACTGGTTGTCGGCGTCGGGGGCGGGGGTTTCCGGCGTGGGCTCCGGCTCGCTCAGCATCTCCACGGTCACGTTTCCGGCCGCGATCTCGCGCAGCGCGACCACGGTCGGCTTGTCGTTCTCGAGCGGCACCGTCGGTTCGGCGCCGTTGGCCAGCCGGCGGGCGCGTTGCGCCGCCAGCAGCACCAGCTGGAACAGGTTGTCGACGTTGTTCAGGCAGTCTTCTACGGTGATACGGGCCATGGCTATAAGAGCGAATGGAGCGCGCCGCAAGGAGCACGCAGGGCCTTTCACTATAAGGCAAGAACGGTGCGTGGGGCCAGTCCGCGCGCTCCGCCGCCCCCCGCTCACGCCGGCGCCAGCAGCTCCTTCACGAGGTGGGCGAGCTCGGGGCGCGAGCTCCGGAGGTCCTCGCCCTTCCCCGCGACGATGCGCTCGAGGTCGGCGAGCGCCCGCTCGAAGTTGTCGTTGACGATCACGTAATCGAACTCGCGGTAATGGGACATGTCGGCGGCGGCATCGGCGAGGCGCCGCGCGATGATCTCCGGGGAGTCGGTCGCGCGCCGCGCCAGCCGCTCGGCGAGCGCCGCCCGGGAGGGCGGCAGGATGAAGATGCTCACACACTGCGGCATGGCGCGCCGTACCTGCTGCGCGCCCTGCCAGTCGATCTCCAGGATGACGTTGCTCCCCGCCCGCAGCTGCTCCTCGACGAACGCACGCGCAGTGCCGTAGTGGTTGTCGAACACCTGGGCGTGCTCGAGGAACTCCCCGCGCGCGACCCGCTGCTCGAACTCCGGCACCGAGACGAAGTGGTACTCGCGTCCCTCGGCCTCGGTCGGACGGCGCTTGCGCGTGGTGTGCGAGATCGACAGGCGGAGCGACGGGTCGCTCGCGAGCAGCGCCTTCACCAGCGAGGTCTTGCCCGCCCCGGAGGGGGCGGCGATGACGAGCAGCCTGCCGGGCTTCAGGGGCCGGGAGGCCACGCTTCACTCAGGCGGTGGCGCCGCGCTCATGGTGGGGCAATATAGCCCTGCTGCCCGAGCATCGCGATGAGCTCGCGCAGCGCCTGTCCGCGGTGGCTCACGGCGTTCTTCTCCGCCGGGTCGAGCTCGGCGGCCGTGCGGGCGCTCCCCTCGGGAACGAACACCGGGTCGTAGCCGAAGCCGCCGAGGCCGCGCGCTGAGGTGGCGATGTGCCCCTCCCAGGTCCCGCGCGCGATGAGGGGCTGCGGGTCGTCGGCGCCGCGCACGAGCACGATCACGCATTGATAGCGCGCCCGGCGCTCTGGGGACGGCACCGCGGCGAGCTCGTCCAGCAGCCGCTCGAGGTTCTCGGTATCGCTCGCGCCCGGGTGCGCATAGCGCGCCGACTCGACGCCCGGGCGCCCGCCGAGCGCATCCACCTCGAGGCCGGAATCGTCCGCGAGCGCTGCCAGTCGCGCCCGGGCTGACGCATGGCGCGCCTTGAGGAGCGCGTTCGCGAGGAAGGTCTCGCCGGTCTCCGGCACGGCTGCGATGCCGAGCCCGGCCTGGGGGATCAGGGAGAGGGACAGCGGCGCGAGGAGGGCGGCCAGCTCGCGCAGCTTCCCCGGGTTGCCGCTCGCGAGCACCACCCGCCTCACGGGCGCTCGAGCGTCTGTGCCTGCAGCGTGAACAGCGCGCCGATGCCGTGCGCGGCGAGATCGAGCAGCGCATCGAGCTCGTGGCGGCGGAACGCGTGGCCTTCGGCGGTCCCCTGGATCTCGACGAATGCGCCGCCATTGTTCATCACCACGTTCATGTCCGTTTCCGCCTGGGAATCCTCGGCATAGTCGAGATCGAGCACCGGGACGCCACCGACGATGCCCACCGACACCGCCGCCACCTGCCCGTGCAGCGGGCTCCCCGCGATCAGGCCCCGCCGCTCCAGCTGCTCGCAGGCCTCGGCGAGGGCCACGAAGCCGCCGGTGATGGAGGCGGTGCGCGTGCCGCCATCCGCCTGTAGCACGTCGCAATCGATGGTGACGGTGCGCTCGCCGAGCGCCTTGAGGTCCGCCACCGCCCGGAGCGAGCGGCCGATGAGCCGCTGGATCTCCTGGGTGCGTCCGCTCTGCCTGCCGCGGGCCGCCTCGCGCGCGGTGCGGGTGTGCGTCGAGCGCGGCAGCATGCCGTACTCGGCGGTGATCCAACCCTGGGACTTGCCGCGCAGGAACGCGGGCACCGTCTCCTCGACGCTCGCGGTGCACAGTACCTGGGTGTCGCCGCACTCGATCAGGACCGAGCCTTCGGCGTGGCGCGCATGGCGGCGCGTAAAGCTCACGCGCCGCAGCTCGTCGAGGTCGCGTCCGGAGGGTCGGCCCATGGGTGCGTTCCTAATCCCCGAGCCAGCGGAGCGCCGCCGCGGAGGTGTTGTCGCTGGCGCTGCCGCCGCGCTTCACGGCGCGCGTGCCGAGCTCGAGCAGCTTACCGCGCAGCTCCCCGGGGCTGCCGAGCTCGGCGGCGATCTCGGCGTCGGTGAGCGCGCCCCACAGTCCGTCGGTGCATCCCATGACGACGTCGTTCGGCTCGAGCGGACGGCGCCGGGTGAGCGACATGTCGGGCAGGATCGGGTCGCCGCCGAGGCAGGACTCGACGAAGTTGCGCATCGGATGATTGTGCGCCTGCTCGTCGCTGATCAGCCCCTCGCGCAGCAGCAGCTCGACGTGACTGTGGTCGCGGCTGCGCGCCATCACCTTTCCGTCCCGCACGTGGTAGAGGCGGCTGTCGCCGATGTGCGCCCACCAGCTGGCGTGCTGCTGCACGAGACACACGGCGCAGGTGGCGCGGGGACGCTGTTCGAGCGGCAGCTGCGCGCCGAGCTTCACGACCTCGTCGTGCGCCTTCCCGAGCGTCAGGTGGAGGAACCCGAGCGGATCGAAGAGCGGCTGCGGCGCGTGCCAGAAAGCGTCCAAGATCACCCGCTGGGTGACGGTCGCGGCGCGCGCGCCGTCGGCGTGGCCGCCCATGCCGTCGACGACCACCAGCAGCGCCGCGCGCTCGGCGACCGCGGCCACGACCCGGTCCTGATTCTCCTCGCGCCCGCCGAGCAGGCTCATGTCTGCGTATTCGACCCGCAAGAAGAATTCCATGCATCTGTTAGACTTGCCCGCGCTTTATATCACCTGCGCAGTGCGCCGGCGTAGCGAGGCGACTTAAGCCGCTGCGCCCGCGGACCACCGCATCAAGGGCCGCCAGGCGGACGCATCAACCATGATCGCGAGCATGACGGGCTTCGCGCGCCGGGAGACCAGCGGGCCATGGGGCACGCTCGTGTGCGAGCTGCGCAGTGTCAATCACCGCTTCCTCGAGGCTTCCTTCCGCCTGCCGGACGAGCTGCGCGGCGCCGAGGGCGAGCTGCGCTCGCGCCTGATGCGGCAGCTGCGCCGTGGCAAGGTCGACTGCACCATCACCTGGCGGCGCCCACAGGCGGCCGGCGGTGCACTTGAAATCGACGCACAAGCGCTCGAACGCGTGCTGGCCGCCGTGCACGTCGTGATGCGCGCGCTGCGCGAGCCGGGAGCAGCGGTGAGCGCGCTCGAGGTACTGCGGTGGCCGGGCGTGCTGCGCGAGGATGGCGCGACGGGCGAGCAGCTGCTGGCGGCGTCGGGCGAAGTGTTCGCGGCCACGCTCACCGAGCTGGTCGCGGCTCGCGAGCGCGAAGGCGCGCGGCTGCGCGAGCTCCTCGGGCAGCGCTGCGCCGGGCTCGAGGCGCTCGTTGCGGCCGTGCGCGCGCGCTTGCCCGAAGTGCGCGCGCGCGCCCGCACGCGACTCAACGAGCGCGTCGCGGAGCTGACCGCGAGCATCGACCACGAGCGGCTCGAGCAGGAGCTGGCGCTTCTGCTCCAGCGGCTCGACGTCGACGAGGAGCTCGAGCGGCTCACCGGCCACATCGCGGAGGTGCGCCGCGTCATCGGCGGCGGCGAGCCCGCCGGACGCCGGCTCGATTTCCTCATGCAGGAGCTCAACCGCGAAGCCAACACGCTCTCCTCGAAATCCCAGGACCTCGAGGCCACGCGCAGCGCGGTCGACATGAAGGTCCTCATCGAGCAGATGCGCGAGCAGGTGCAGAACGCGGAATAGCATCCAACGTTATCCAGGCACGTCCACGAGCCCTCGCGAACCCTCTGATTTTCTGGCTGTTTCGGCCATCGAGCGCGTTAGGAGGCACAGGTCGCCGGGGCCACGATGAAGCGTTGAGCGACCGGGCAGCAGGACCTGACGCAGCGCCCCCAGCCAACCGCCCAATCCTCAGCCGCTGCGCTCGCGCTTCGAGACGCCGCGCGCCATGCGCAGCAAGTTTTCGCGATGGAACTCCAGATACTGCCGCTGGCCCTGCGAGAAGGCGCCGACGTTCACGTTCGCGTCTCGGTCGATTCCCATACGCTTGAGCGATACGTGGTCCGCGACCGGCGACACGATCAGCTGTCCCGTGTTCTCGAAGGAAATGAACCCCTTGTCGAACAGGTGGTCCACCGTCGGGGTCAGCAACAGGCCGTTCTCGCCGTCGATCCGCTGCTCGTTGCTGCTGTCGCGCCAGGGCTGTATGTGGCTCGCGATCAGGTGTTCCATGCGCGCTACCCGGGTGATGCGGCAGGCATGCTCAATCGAGCGCACGTTGTCCCGGAAAAGCCCCTGACCGCGACGCGCCTGGACGAGTGCGGTCCGCTCGGTCTGCGGGATCGCCGCATCGATATCGATGGCAGCCTCGATGCGTCGCTCCCATTCCTCGATGTCCCGCTCCGGCGCCGGCGAGTCGCGCTCGACCCGGCTGACGTCCTGCCCGACATCGGCGACCCGATAGGCCTCCGCGCCGATCAAAGAGAACAGGGCCGCAGCGAGCACCCGGCTGATCTCGGTCAGATAAACGCTCTGCAGACCATTGCCGTCCGGGGTCAACGGCGCGTATTTGCTCGCGAGGTCCGGCCGCAGCCGCGCGATGTGATCCTTGGGGCGGATTGAATTGGAAAGCCGCTGCCAGCGGACGCCCACCCGCCAGCCGATCTGACTCCAGTTGGTGCCGGCGGTGCCAAATTCCTCCGGCTTCGGGCTCTCCCGGCAATAGCCGCTCACGATGCCGAGCGCCGCGATCCGCGTGTCGCAGAACGAGAAGACGATGTCGCCGGGTGCAACCTCGCGCATGAACTCGTAGAACGGATTGCGGTGGCCATTCTTGTTGCGCTTCGGTGACCAAAGATAACCCCCCTCGATCTCATGGCGGAAGGTCTGGTTTTGGTTGACCCACCAATAGCGCACGTCGCCGCTCCTGATGGACCGGCTTTGCGGCCCGTCCACCGTTTACTCAGAGCACTGAGCAAAAGTACTCAATCGTATCGTGGTTACAACCGCCGCGGGGCAGTCGACCCACGCTTGAAGGTCGTCGACTTTACAGACACGCGCTCCGCCGATCGTCCATCGCGCGGTTGCGCAACAACGTCATAACCCGGCCAGAAGTCGAACACTCTGAGTCCAGGTTTCCTCGCGAGGGTGAGTTCCGCCGCGACAAGCATCTCGCAGGCGTTGCACATCTGCGCTTGCGCTTCTTGAGCGGGACAATTTCGTGAACCCCCCTTGTACGCAGCACGGCCAAGCTCGCGTCTACCTGATTGCCCGCATTGACTGCCGTGACCGCATTGCACAGGATTAACGGGTCGATCGCTGCGAACACTCGAGATAAGAACGCAGCGACAAGGTGCCGGGGGGCTGTGCAGGGAGGCATGGCTCGTGAAAGTCTCAAACGGTCTGATTCGTTCAGCACTGGTGTTGGTGATAGTCGGCTGCTGCGTCGCGGCCGGAAACGGGCTCGATCCGGGAGCGCGCGGCGAGAATCCTTTCGCTCCGGCGTATGGGCACCCGTATCGCCACGGGGCCGTGCCGACGCGGGAAGCCTTCGAGAAGATGAAGGCCTGGGAGGCCTCTCGTCCCCTTGCTCCGGCGGTTCCGGCGCTCTTCGGTCTGTTGAATACCCTGTCGTTCGGCGGCGGCATCGACGGCATCGGCGTCACCAGCAGCACACCCAGGGTTTATCTCGTGTTCTACGGCAGTCAGTGGACGGGCGGCGGCGATCCGGACGGAGCAGCCACCTACCTGCAGCATCTCTTCGCCGGCATCGGCACGGGAGGCGAGCTGTGGTCGGGCACGATGACGCAGTACTGCGACGGCCCGACTGTCTCTCCGGGAGCGACGTCCTGTCCGAGCGGCGCACCGCACGTCGGTTACCCGGCGAGCGGTGCTCTGGCGGGAGTCTGGTTCGACACCGCGGGTCCCTCGCCGAGCAATGCGTCCGCCGCGCAGCTGGCGGCGGAGGCGGCCAGGGCCGCTGCCCACTTCGGCAACACGACGCCCGCTTCCAACCGCTACGCGCAGTACGTGGTCGTCTCGCCCTCGGGCACCCACCCGGATGGCTTCAACACCATCACCTCGAACTTCTGTGCCTGGCACGACTACACCGGCTCCTCGTACGGCGACCTGGCGTTCACCAACATGCCGTACGTCACCGATCTCGGCCAAAGCTGCGGTCAGAACTTCGTCAACAGCGGCTCGGCCGGGACTCTCGACGGCTTCTCGATCGTGAACGGTCATGAGTACGCCGAAACGATCACCGACCAGAATCCGCCGGGCGGTTGGACCAACTGGCTCACGGGCGAGGAGAACGCTGACGAGTGCGCGTGGATCAGCTCGGGTCAGGGTGCCGCGGCGAACGTGAGCATGGGCAATGGCGCCTACGCGATGCAGAGCACCTGGTCGAACGACACCAACGAGTGCGACATCTCCCACCCGATTGTGTCGGGCGGTGCGGCCGGTGGTTCGCCGCCGCCGCCTCCGCCTCCGCCGCCGCGCGGCGGGGGAGACTGACCGAGGCTGTCCGGGCTGACCCGCGCGTCAGCGCCAGGCGCGGTTTCCCGGCTCCGGGGGTGCGCGCCGTCCCGCTGAACGGCCCCGGCTCCGGCTGAGCTTGCCCCGTTGATCCGCCACCTGCGCACGGGTGTGTGAACTTTTGCGCCCGTCGTGGATCGAGTCCCATACCTCGCACCGGGAGGTATGGGAGGCATCGATGGCCGCGCAGGCTCCATCCTTCATGGCGGGGGTGCCCGAGCTCCTGGTGCTGCGGCTGCTCGCCCGGCGGGAAATGTATGGCTATGAGCTCGCCCGCCTCATCCGCCTCGTCACGCGCGAGGCGATCTCGCTCGGCGAGAACGTCCTGTACCCGGCCCTGCACTCGCTGGAAGCGCGCGGTCTGCTGCGTGCCCGGCGACGGACGGTTGCGGGCCGAACCCGTGTCTACTACGCCATCACCGGCGCCGGGCGGCGCCGCCTGCGCGGTCTGACGAGGCAATGGCAGCGGATCTCCGGCGGGGTGGCGACGGCGCTGGCGGGGACCGGGCCATGAATGACGCGCGCCTCAGGGCCCTGACGGAGCGGCTGCTCCTCGGCGGGATCGCGCCGCGGCACGCGCGCCGCGCGGTGCAGGAGCTGCGGGCGCACCATACCGACGTGGTTGCGGAGCTGCGGGCGGCGGGGGTCCCGCCGGCGCAGTGCGAGGCACTGGCCGCGGAGCGGGTCGGCCCGGACGAGGCGTTTGTGCACGACATGCTCGCACGCCCGGAGCTGCGTTCCTGGGCGCATCGCCGCCCCTTCGTGGCGTTCACGCTGCTGCCGCTGCTTGCGTTCATCGGGCTCGTCGTGCTGTGCGTGTTGCTCGTCATCGGAGCGTTTGAGGCTGCCTGGCACTGGCGCGGGCTGCTGTGGCCGCCCCTGATACAGGCTCTGCGCTGGGTGGGCACCTTGCTGTTCTTCGTTGCGATGTGGGTCGCACCGCTGGCTGCTGCCGGCGTCGCGTGTCTGCTCGCGGCGCGGCAGCGCATTGCGGCGCGCTGGGCGGTCGTCGGGGTCCTCCTGGTGGGGCTGCTGAGAGCATTCATCAACGGTCGGCTCGATGTCGCAGAGCCACTTCACGGGTCGATCAGCTTAGGGATCGGCTGGCGTTGGCCGCACCTGCTGCCCGCCGACGGCTGGCGTGCCGCAATCCTCATCCCGGCGGTGCTGCTGCCCTACCTGTGGTGGCTACGCTCGCATGCCTCGCATGCAGCCCGCCCCCGGAACTGACCGTCCGCGATGGCCTGGGCCACCGCCGCGCGCCGCGTTCCAGCGCTCGTGCTCGTGGCGGCAGCGCACGCCCTGGCTCTCGCCTTCCTGCTCGAGCTCACCCGCACGCACTCATTCAGCGGCGCCGCCGAGGAGAGTCTGACGCTCATCGCTCTGCTGCCCGCCGCGCGGCCGCAGTCGCCGGAGCTCCCGCTCGCGATCTCACCGGGCGCGGCCCGAGGCGGGCTCACGTTCGCGAGGCCAGGAGTGACTCGG
>WNEX01000738.1_pt1 | contig 15666 bp, 9 predicted proteins | sample 5399841 | NCBI WGS metagenome assembly WNEX01 (sample SAMN13153337, study PRJNA577476) | soil metagenome | isolation source: 40 cm grassland meadow soil 2 days after 1st rain plot 5 | place: USA:California | collected 2015-09-18 | reverse complement strand
CGCGAGTGATGCCGGTGCTGAAGCTGGCGTAAGTAAAAGTGGAGTCGCCATTGTTCTGGTAGAGCGCGTAGCGCTGGTTGGCAAGGTCGGTGATGATCAGGTCCGGCCAACCGTCATTGTTATAGTCGGCAAAGTCGACGCCCATGCCGGCGTAGGTGCGGCCGTCGCCGTCAACGGCAGTTTGTGAGAGGAGGCCCACTTCTTCAAAAGTTCCGTCGCCTTTGTTGTGGTAGAGAAATTCGACCATTGAATCGTTGGCGACGAATAAATCGATGTGGCCGTCGCGATCGTAGTCGGCGATGGCGATGCCGAGACCTTTGCCCGGTTTCGCGAGGCCGATTTTCTGCGAGACTTCTGTAAAGCGGCCGTTGCCCTCATTGTGATAGACAAGCGGAGCGATGGGCTGAAAAATGTCCGGATGACAGTAGGAGCGAAAACCTTCCTTGTGCTCGCCACACCAGATATCGTCGAAATCCCATTGAACATAGCGAAGGACAACGAGGTCGAGCAGGCCGTCGTTGTCTAGATCAACCCAGGCGGCGCTGGTGGACCAACCGGCACCGGCGACGCCGGCTTTTTCGGTGACGTCGCTGAAAGTGCCGTCGCCGTTGTTATGGTAGAGCTTGTTGCCGCCGTGCGCGGTAACGTAGAGATCTTCAAAGCCGTCGTTGTCATAATCGCCGACGGCGACGCCCATGCCGTAGCCGAAGCCCTGCAAACCAGCTTTCTCGGTCACGTCTTCGAAGGTGCCATCGGGTTTTTGGTGGAAGAGGCGGTTCCAGTAGGCTGGACCGGCCTTTTGGGGGATGGAGCCCTTAGGCGTGGGATCCTGGAGGGGGGCGCCGTTAACGAGGAAAATGTCGAGGCGGCCGTCGTTGTCGTAATCAAAGAGGGCAACACCGCCACCCATGGTTTCCACCAAATAGTGCTTGGGCGTATGCGAAGACAGGTAATTGAAGTCGACGCCGAGGAAGGATGTAACGTCAGTGAATTTCCCTGGCAATGGCTTCTCTGAGCTCGAAGCGGGACCGCTTTGCCGCACAACGGCAGCCCCGATAAACCCCACAACCAAGGAAAGGCCCAAGAGAGCACGCATATCTGATTGATAGTACAGCACGACAGCCGGAAGAGTCGCGTCAAGGGCTTAGTACGCGTGGTTACAGCGGGGGGAATGCTGAAAGCTATCCCTTGAGCATGGAACAGCTTAGACGGGAAGGTTCAAATGACATGGAAGTGGATTGACACTGTGGGAACGCTTATGAAAAGTGCGCTTGGGGCAATACTCCGGACGTGTGCAAAGGCTGTGGCCCGTTCCGGTCACAAAGGGTGTTTTTCGGTGTTACGTGGGCTAACAGTAGGCTAGGTGTTCGTCAGAATCTCCTAGATCGCGCTAGGTCCAGAAGCGTGCGATCACCGTGAAAGGGTTCATCGGACCGGCGATTCTCACCGTCCCAAACACTCTGCGGCAATCACCAGAACAATCGGGAGGGAAACATGTTCACGCGGTCTGATGTTAGTCGTGAGATACGCTTTAGGAGAGTCGTCATGCGAAAATTCCAGAAGATCCTGCTGTTGAGTATTCCCGTAGTGTGTCTCGTTCTGGCCGTTGCGTGCTTCGCGCAGACCACCGTACAAACAGACAACAAACCTGATTTGAGCAAGGAACCGACACTTTTCGTCGTTGGTTACGCGCACCTGGACACGGAATGGCGCTGGGAATATCCGCAAGTTATCAACGAATATCTGCGGAAGACCATGGAGGAAAACTTCGCGCTGTTCGAGAAGTACCCGCATTATGTTTTTAACTTCAGCGGGGCCAATCGGTACCGTTTGATGAAGGAGTATTATCCAGCCGAGTTCGCCAAACTCACGCAATACGTCCATTCGGGCCGATGGTTTCCGGCCGGGTCGTCGATGGAAGAAGGGGATGTGAATGCCCCAAGCGCAGAAGCGATCATCCGGCAAATCCTGTACGGAAATGAATGGTTTCGCAAAGAGTTCGGCAAAGCCAGCGCTGAATACATGCTGCCGGACTGCTTCGGATTTCCGGCGTCACTGCCAACGATCCTGGCGCACTCAGGAGTGAAAGGATTCTCGACACAAAAACTGACGTGGGGCTCTTCGGCCGATGCAGGAGGGCCGGAATCAAGCGAGAAGACGCCGGAAGGCACGCCCTTTGACGTGGGAGTGTGGGTGGGCCCTGATGGCGAAAGTGTGATCGCGGGATTGAACCCCGGCAGTTACAGCGCCGGAATCTACACTGATCTCACCAAGCCGCTGCCGGAGGCACCGCCTAACCCGCAAATCAAGGAGATCCAAGCGAAGCTTCAGGCCCTGCGAGAGAAATATCGCAGAGGTCAAACACCTGATCAGAAAGATATCGAAGAGTTCCTCAGCCTGCGGGATCAGCGGGAAGGCCTGATTAAGGTGGAGCAAGCGCGTGAGGAAGGGCGCTATCAAGACGACTGGGCTGCCCGAGTGGAGCATAACGGCAAAGTCAGTGGCGTTTACACAGATTATCACTATTACGGGACGGGGGACATCGGCGGATCGCCGGATGAAGATTCCGTGAAGCGGCTCGAAGCCATCGTTATCAAAGGCGCGGCAAGCTTCCCGCCCCAGGGCGAAGCCTACTTTTTCAGGAGGCAGTCCCATCCCGAATGGCCGCAGTTGAAAGTGGGCGATGGACCGGTGCACGTGATTTCGTCCGAAGCCGACCAAATGTTCTTGAACATCACTCCCGCGGAAGCAGCGAGGTTGCCCCGGTACACCGGCGAAATGGAGCTGACGAATCATTCGGCGGGTTCGTTGACATCGCAGGCATACCAAAAGCGCTGGCTGCGTAAAGAGGAACTGCTCGCCGATGCCGCGGAGAAGGCTTCGATTGCGGCAGAGTGGCTGGGAGCTCGGAGGTATCCACGGGAGCGGCTGAACAACGCGTGGACGCTGGTGATGGGCGGGCACTTTCACGACATCGCTGCGGGAACGGCCACGCCAAGGAGCTATGAGTTTGCGTGGAACGACGACGTCATCGCGATGAATCAGTTTGCTGAAGTGCTGACCAACGCCACGGAAGGCGTAGCTGCGGCTCTGAATACAGAAGTTAAAGGCGTTCCGGTAGTTGTGTTCAATCCTCTCAACATCGCACGGGAAGATGCGGTGGAAGCCAGTGTGAAATTTCCCGGAGGAATGCCGAAGGCGGTCCACGTCACCGGTCCTGGCGGCAAGGAAGTCCCGGCTCAGATTTCGGGCGGAAAAGTTCTCTTTCTTGCGGAGGTCCCGTCGACAAGCTACGCAGTTTACGACGTACAGCCCGGCGAGGCATCTGCTACATCTACGCTGAAAGTATCCAACAACTCGCTTGAGAACCAGTTTTACCGCGTAACGCTAAATGCGGACGGAGACGTCGCAAGCATCTTCGACAAATCGATAGGCAAAGAACTGCTCGCCGGGCCCGCGCGGCTGGCGATTTCCTACGACAACCCGCAGCAGTGGCCGGCGTGGAACATGGATTGGGATCAGGAGCAGGCGGCGCCAAAGGCGTACGTAAGCGGGCCTGCGAAGATTCGCGTTGTGGAGAATGGGCCAGTGCGTGTGGCGTTGGAAGTCGCACGCGAGACCGCCGGCTCGGCGTTCGTGCAAACGATCCGGCTGTCCGCAGGAGATGCGGGCAAGCGCGTGGAGTTCGGGAATGTAATCGATTGGAATACCAAGGAGTCGAACCTGAAAGCGACTTTCCCTTTGACCGCCTCGAACCGCATGGCGACTTATAACTGGGACATCGGCACTATCCGGAGGCCAACGGCAGAGCCAAAAAAGTTTGAAGTGCCCTCGCACCAGTGGATCGATCTGACCGACATGAGCGGCGAATTTGGCGCCACGATCCTCACGGACTGCAAGAACGGATCCGACAAACCGAATGATCACACCATCCGGCTCACGCTTGTCCGGACGCCGGGCACGGCGGGCGGATATCACGATCAGGGGAACCAGGACCTCGGCCATCATGAGTTCGTTTATGGCATCACCGGACACGCCCAGGGTTGGCGAGACGGGCAAACCGACTGGCAAGGACAACGCCTGAACGAACCGCTGATTGCGTTCGAAACTTCGAAGCACTCCGGCGCGCTGGGCCAGGAATTTTCTTTGCTGAGAGTCAGCAATCCGCGCATTCGCGTTTTGGCACTCAAGAAAGCCGAAGAAAACGACGAGATTATCGTGCGAATGGTGGAGCTAGACGGCAAGCCGCACGAGAATGTGCGCGTGTCGTTCGCCGCACCAGTCTCAGAGGCGCGTGAAGTGAACGGTCAGGAGCAGCCGGTAGGACCAGCAACGGTGAACGGCGGTGCGCTGGTGACTTCGTTCTCCGCTTATCAGCCAAGGACATTCGCGGTCAAGCTGGCTGCGGCACGGACGAAGGTCAGCAGCGTGCGCTCTACCCCGGTGAAGCTGCGTTACGATCTCGCAACGGCCAGCAACGACAGGACGAAATCAACCCAGGGATTTGATGGTAAAGGCAACGCGTTGCCAGCAGAGATGCTGCCTTCGCAAATCCAGTTCGATGGCATTGAATTCCGGCTCGCTCCGTCAAAAACGGGCATGCCCAATGCGCTCGCCGCCAAGGGTCAAAAGATAGAACTTCCGGCGGGCTCATATAACAGACTTTACTTGCTCGCTGCCTCGTTCGATGGGGATCAGAAAGCCACCTTGGAAGCAGGCAGCAAGCGTGTCGAGCTCAACGTTCAGGACTGGAGCGGATTCATCGGGCAGTGGGACGACCGGCAATGGACCGCAAAAGAAATAACCATTCCCGCGAGCGGAAACAGGCCAGCCCGAACGGAGCGAGATGATTATGCGGAAATGACGGGCATCAAGCCGGGCTATATCAAGCGCGCCGATCTGGCGTGGTATTGCTCGCACCACCGCAACGCCGCCGGAGAAAACGTGGCCTATTCCTATTCCTACTTGTTCGGCTACTCCGTCGATTTGGAACCCGAAACAAAAACTATCAAGCTGCCAGATAATCCCAAGATCCGCATTCTGGCGATGTCAGTTGCGGAAGAAGATCCTACTGTTAAGCCAGCGCAGCCCTTGTACGACGTTCTTCCTCCAGCAGCGGAGGGCGACAAGGATTTTTCGCTTTCTAGCTCAGCTACAAGCCTCTCCATCACCCAGGAGCGCAGCGCAACAGTAGCGATTGGCGTGAATCCGAGGAATGGGTTCCAGAGCAATGTGAGCCTTGCAGCGACAGGACTGCCTGCAGGAGTAACGGCAACTTTCACTCCACCCAACGCCCTTAGGGCAGGCACCCTCACGCTGAAGGCGGATAATTCTGTGCGCTCGGAGAGTGCTACCGTCACTGTCACGGCAACATCTGGCAGCTTATCGCATAGTGTCCCTCTGCTTTTGAAGGTGCACACAATTAAAAAAGGGGCATTACCTGTCGACCTTGCCTCAGCCTACAACGCCACGGGCATCTACGAGGATGGTGCCACATTCGACGAAATGGCCAGCCTGGACGGTGGCGGTTTTGCGCTCCCGGCGCGGCCTTTGGGGGCCAGCCAGGAGTGGGAGGGCGTCTTGTTTCGGCTGGGACCAGCCAATGCGCCGGATCTCGTCACGGGAACGACGGTTACTCTACCGCCCGGTAAGTTTGGCACTTTAAAGATTCTTGCTACCGGTGTGGAAGGCAGTCAGAAGTCACAAACGTTCACCGTCGCGTATGCTGATGGGACATCTTCGACCTTCACCCAGAGCGTGAGCGATTGGTATTCACCGGGAAGCTTCAGCGGGGAATCTTCGGCTGTGACCGTTCCTTATCGCCTCACAGGCGACGGAGAGACAGATGACGGTACGTTTCATATTTTTGGCTATTCGTTTGACCTCGATGGTAGCAAAGTAGTGCGCAGCGTGAGCCTGCCGAGCAATCGTAATGTAGTGGTTCTCGCCATGACCCTCGTGCCTTAAATGCGTTAACGAAGCAGTTTCCCTCGACATTTTCAGGCCGGGAGAGAAAATGGCGTGCGGAAGATGAAAATAAAAAGTGGCGCGCCCGGGGCGATTCGAACGCTCAGGTTCGTTAGGGTTTCGCTTTAGAGGGCTTTGACATATCTATTGTGACATCGTCTTTTGTCTGATACCTGTTGGGCGCCTGTTGTTGGCGTTAGCGGGACCCGTGGATCGGCGAATCACGAACTCGGTTTCGATGGCGATCTCGGGTGCGTATTCGCCGCGTCCCTCGATCAGATCGACGACGGTTTGTGCCGCGATTTGCCCCATCTTTACGAGTGGCTGCCTTACGGTGGTGAGGCCGGGACTGGCGAACGCAGCTCCGGGAATGTCGTCGAAGCCGACAACGGAAATGTCTTGCGGCACATGCAGGCCTGCTTCGTGGAACGCCCAGATTGCGCCGATGGCCGCAATGTCGTTGTAAGCAAAAAGCGCAGTGAAAGGCTGTTTCCTGGCCAGGAGTCGCTTGGTGAAGGAATATCCAATCCCCGGCGTCGAATCGAAGCCCTCCAGTTGAATGGTCAGTTCGGGACGAATGCGAATGCCGAGTTGCTGCGCCACCTCACAGATCGCGTTCCAACGCACCGTGGAATCCGAACTTTCCGAGCCCATCCAGGAGGACTACGGCTGGGGCCTTTGGGCTTCGCGCGGGAAGGATCGCTTCTGGGTTGCTCTTTCCTACGTTGGGGATGGGCCGCAGGAAGCGCCTGCCCAGTGGGTCGTCTCCGTGACGTATGATCCCGGACTCAATCTAGCCAAGCGCCTGTTTCACAAGCCTGATCAGCAAGCACTTTAACAACTTCGAGATCGCGTCCGGCAAATCCTCGCATCCAACAGCGCGATTAGAATGGTCCAGGCGTGAGGGCAGCGTAACTTTTTTCGCCGTCCCGGAGTACCGTTGCCGGGGGTGACGGTTTTTCCGTGCTGGCGCACGGGGTTGACGAGGGACACGTCACCCCAGAATGGGTGCTGTACAGCAACCCGTGGTTCGCGGCAAACGCTTTGACAGAGCTAGGCGCTGCGCTTACACTGACGGCATGGAAATAAATCTTTCGCCAGAACTGCAAGCTAAGCTGAACCGGATAGCCTCGCAACAGGGGCGCGACACTGAATCTCTGGTACATGAAGCGGTCGAGCGTTTGGTGGGTTACGACCAGTGGTTCATCGGCCAAGTCGAAAAAGGCTTAGCGCAGGTCGAAAATGGTGAAGTTCTGGAACATGAAGAAGTCGCCGGACGCATGGAAAAGCTAATTAACCAAAAACAGCGTCGCGTCTGATGCAACTTCGCTGGACCTCGACAGCGGCAGATGACTTAGAAATCATCGCAAATTATCTCTTCGACAAAGCACCCGAAAATGCTGCCCGCTTGATCCGCGAAATCTACAACGCACCAACCACCTTGAAGAACTTCCCAAACCGTGGCCGTGCGGGCAAGAAGGAGGGAACGCACGAATTGGTGATGCCCTCCCTGCCATACATCATCGTCTATCACGTTAGAGGCGATACCGTGCATATCGTGCGCATCCTACACAGTTCACAGGACTGGCCGCGATGAGCGACAGGTTCAACAACCTGCCCGCCTCGACGGACTCGCTCGTCAATCCCTTCCGGTATACCGCCCGCGAATCGGACACGGAAACCGACCTGTATTACTATCGCGCCAGATACTACAACTCAACGCTTCAGAGGTTCATCAGTGAAGACCCGGTCGGGCTTCGCGGGGGCCTCAATTTGTTCCGCTACGTTCATAATGACCCGGTAAACTTCAAGGACCCCTCGGGTCACGGGGAATCTCCTTGGCACTTCTTCGAAACGTATGATGCCGCACGTACCAGCGGTATGTCGATCTTCGGCTGCCCGAACCTTGCCGTACCGTTGTCTTGGTCGCAGTACTAACCGTACTTCGGGTCGGCGAAATCGCCGCGTTGCGTTGGAGCAGGGTAGATTTCTTCCGAGGGGTTATACAAGTCAGAGAGACCTACTCGGACGAAACGGGCTTTGGCACGCCAAAGACGCGGAGTAGCGTGAGAGAAGTGCCCTTGAGTGAGCCTCTTCGTATCGCTTTACAGGCACATCGTGCTCGCTGTTCGCACGCTGATGGAGATGCTTTTGTTTTCGCTAGTAGGGCAAGCACGCCGATTAGCCCAAAGAACATGGCCCATCGTGTTCTTCGGCCGACGTGTGTGCGATTGGGCTTGCGACCGATCGGCTGGCATGTCCTGCGTCATGCCCATGCAACCTGACTAAGGGAGTCAGGGGCGACCATACGGGCCGCCCAGGACCTACTTGGGCAATCTGACATGGAAACGACGCTGCGAGTCTACACGCACTCGGTGCCAGACTCGAAACGACGGGCCATAGCAAATGTCGCAGCCTTATTGTTCCCTTCTGTTCCCCCGGAGGGGAAGGACCTTGAGGCACGGCAGGAGTTAATTAGTTGGAAATAAAGAACGAAACGGGAAGTTTGGTGAACCGGGGAGGACTCGAACCTCCAACCCGCTGATTAAGAGTCAGCTGCTCTACCATTGAGCTACCGGTCCACCGGTTGGTTTTAGAATTTTACACGGGACAAACAATTTTGTCGAACAGCCGCAATCCCGCGCGGCCTGCGCAACGCCGCCTATTTCCCACGCAAAGTAGCGGCTAAACCACGCGCCACTTCGCGCGCGCGCGGCAAATCGCCTGGCTCGAACGAAATCGCCGACACGCGCGGATGGCCGCCACCGCCGAACTTTTCCGCGAGTGAAGCCAGGTTCTGATTCGCCGTCGCCTGATTCCACGGGTTTGTGCCCAGCGAAACTTTCGCGCGCACCGCGGAAGCGCTTACGCTCACCGAATACACGCATTCCGGATGCAGCAGGTACGGAATGAACTTGTTGTAGCCTTCCAGATCCATGTCGCTGACGTCGAAAAAAATAACACCATTACTGGCTTCGATCCGCTCGCGCAGAATTTCAATTGATTTACGATGCCGTTCGAGGAGCGGTCCCAGATGCTTAGCCACCAGCGGCAGTTTCACCATTTCAGTCAGCGGGCGGTACGCCAGCTCTGGAATGATCTTTGCCGGCAAGCCATTTTCCGGCGCTGCTTCAATCACCAATGCGAGTTGCGTCGCGGGCTCCGCAAGTTCGACGGCCGATTGCGGCGTCGGATATTGCGCGCCGTCAATGATGTCGCCCCAATGAATCAAGTCCGCGAGCGGCTTGGTATCGAAGCCGAACTTTTCCTTGGTGATCGTCGCAATCAGCTTGGTGCACGATTTGTAGTCCGGCTCATAAAACATGCGCGGGCCGGGCTGTTTGCGGAATTGTTCCGCGTCGGCGGGCGTCAGAAACGCGCTCTGGTGATGGTCGAACCACCACGTCACTTTCGGCGAATTGGAAAATTTGAAATCTACAATTACATTTTCGTCGCCGTCGAACAGCCCCGCTTCCCAGGGCTGCGCTGCGCGGTGCGTCATTCCCGTGAAGCCGAATTCTGCGTTCTGGTCAAAACGTTCGCGGTAAAACCGGTAAAAGAGAGCGGCGGAAGCAGTGCCATCAAAGCAGCGATCGTGAAAGCAGAGCCGGACCTTGGTCATAGGTTAGCGTATTCGCTTCTTCGCCTACGCACGATTCGCATACAAGCGCGACGAAGCCAACCAACATGTACGTGGGCGGCGGGATTGTCAAGAAGAAAGGGTTGACAAAATTGCATTTCGACTTCTTGCGTTCCCCGACGCAGGCTCCATGACTGCTAAGCCGCGTCCGATTCACTTTACTTGACTTCCGGCACGGAATAGCCTTACTAACTCTATTACCCCAGCAATCAAAATCGATTTGTGTGCCCAGGAGGCCGCATGCCCGAAGAAAAGAATTTCTTTACGGGACTATTCGATTTCGCATTCCATCACTCGCTTCTTCGCAGCCTTGTAAAGGTTCTGTATGTGATCGCCATCATCGGCGGTGGAATCTTCGTCGTCGCTCGCGTGGTGCTCGGTTATCAACAATCTCCCGCGGACGCACTGATCAATCTCGTCGCAGGAATCGTGTCTCTCTTCGTAGGCATTCTGGTCACGCGCCTGCTCCTCGAGCTGGCGCTGCTCATCATGCGAATCGCGGAAGGAATCGAGCGGGCCACACGCACCGGCGTCTAGCGACCACGCTGCATTTGAAAACGTCCGGCGCGACAGCCATCTTGTTCAGATGCCGGCGACGCGCGCCCGCATCCGTGTGCCCCCCGCCCGCAGGGTGAATTTCTGCCCAAAATAAGGCGCCTGGGCCAGCGCTTTCTGAAGGTCCAGATCATCCGCATAACGGCGCTTTGGAATTCGCCGCGCCAGAATACTGATCTCCAGCGGGTCGCGGCGAAACGGATACGGCTCCAGCGTGGCTCCGTTGTTTTCCTCCGGCTGCAACTCCCAATCCACTTCCCCGCCCTGGTAATCCGCTGGCACCGCGTCGATCGTGGCGGGCTGTAGCGGGCCGAGGCAGAAGTAAAGCGAGAGGCGGTCTAGCGCTTCAAGGCGCTGCGCGTTGGCTTGTATCCATTTTTCGTCGGCAAAATTTTTTGTCGCCGGATCCCCGCGCAGGTCCACTTTCAGCCGCAATTGCTGCAGCCGCAATCTTTGCAGGAAATCATTGACCACCGGAGCTTCCTGTGCCTTCACGTACTTGGCGGAAAAACCCGGCATGGTGGCGCGCGTGCGATCGTACAGTCCGGCGCAGTGCATGCTGACGAGGAGTCCGGCGTAGCGATCCACCTTTACCACGCGTTCGATTCCCCGCTGATAGAGATCGATGTGTTCCTGCGTGGGCAGCGACATAAAGCTGTACGGCAAGAACGTAACAAGGTCGATGTGCGGCAGGAGTTCCCACTCATTCCAGCCATTATCGTGCTCCGTGGCAGCCAGTTGGAACGACTCCAGTGGCTGGGGCAAGGCAAAGTTCTCATTTCCTGCCTCGCGCGCAAAATAGCCAGACAGAACCGCATGGTCCGTCTGGCGAATCAAGATCAGATGATCGCCGTGCTCTTGAATAATCATTACGCTGCCCTCGTTCGCAGCGTCGCCTGAATCACACCCTCTTGGATCGGGCGCGTCGGCCTGGCGGGGGACTGGCCAAGCAGTACTATTCTCGACAACGGTATTATGCTCTCACCCCTGCATCGAATCCAGCACCTTTGCCTCCGCTTCCACACTCGCGCGCCGCCCACCCCTTGTAGTGTTTCCTCTCCCCAATGCGTATCAAGTCAGAGGCCTTACCGTCGCCATCATTCCTCCTAACGGGGCAGCCACGTTTTTTTCCCGGCACGCCCTTGCGAGCCGGTCGGCCCGCGCGGATGTGAGGAATCTCCCTTTGGTTTTTCCCTGGCCCTCCAAAATCTCTCTGGAGCTGGTCTTCTCCACCCTGTAGAATAGACACACCACTGCGGGAGTGGCGGAACTGGCAGACGCGCAAGACTTAGGATCTTGTGGCCGAAAGGCCGTGGGGGTTCAAATCCCTCCTTCCGCACCACAATCTTCCTCAAAGTGAAATTTTCCCTCCGGGCGAAGCCGCGGTAATGGACAAGTGGGACGGCTCTTCTCCGATTTTTTTTCCTCTGCATAGTCGTGCCTTCAAGAATCAGTGGGACTGCCATCCCCTGCTGCCGCATCGGTTTGACTGGACAGGCCCCTGCTGTATTCTGCGGGTTTTCCACAACTGCCCGCTTTGGGTCAACGCGTCTCTTGTGCTAGAACTTTAAGCCAAAGAACAACGTATTGCGGGTGTAATCGTTCGGCTCATGCACGATGTGTTGCTCGTCTTTTGAGCTTCGCGGCGCCTCTATCCGCCCCAGAGCGCCTGTGGTGCAGACCTGAACGCAAGGAGTTTCGACCGCCCTTTCAAGGAGAAACTACTGTGAACATCTCTGAAACGCGAAAGGCTTTTTTGCGTTGTTCCCTCGCCTTCCTTTTTGCCTTTTTCTTGCTCTCGCCTTCCGTGCGGCCCCAGGGGAATCAGGGCACCATCGAAGGCATCGTAGTCGATCCATCCGGTGCCGCTCTCCCCGGAGCCAAGTTGACGGGTACCAATGACGCGACCGGCATCCGCTTTCAAACCACTAGCGATTCCAATGGCCTCTTTACCTTCCCCGTCCTTCCGGTAGGCACCTATACCATCGAAGTCGAGCACCCGGGTTTCGCCAAGCTCACGCAAAAGAACATTGCGCTGAGCGTGGGCGCCCGGTTGAACCTCAGTCTCTCCCTCTCGGTGGCTGGGCAGACCCAGTCCGTCACCGTCACGGATGAACCTCCCATCGTCGAAACAACCCGTAGTCAGGTGAGCTCCACAGTGAATGATGTGGCCATTGAAAACCTACCCACTAACGGCCGCAACTTCATCAATTTCGTCCTTCTCACTCCAGGCGTCACCCTCGACGTTCGCGGCGGCGACATCAGCTTTGCAGGACAGCGCGGCACTCTCAATTCCCTCATCGTCGATGGTTCGGACAACAACAACACTTTCTTCGGCCAGTCCGTAGGCCGCACTGGATCGGGCCGGGCTCCCTACCAGTTCAGCGAAGACGCGGTCCAGGAATTCCAGGTGAATTCCAACTCTTATTCCGCCGAACTCGGCCATGCCGGAGGAGCAGTAATTAACGTCGTCACCAAGTCCGGCACTAACAATTTCCACGGCGCCGCCTTTGAATTCTTTCGCGACCAGAGCTTGAACGCCAACGACCCCATCAATAAGATTAAAGGCCTCAGGAAATCGCCTTATCACTTCAACCAATTCGGCGGAGACCTCGGCGGTCCGGTCATCCGTGAAAAACTTTTTTTCTTTTTCGATTATGATGGGCAGCGCAACACACTCCCCAATCTGGTGTTTCTCCCCGTAACCCCACCAGCAACTCCCACTGCCAATCAGCAGACCGCCATCGCTTATCTCCAGGCACGCGCCGGCTCCTGGATTCGCACGCAAAACCAGAACGTTTACCTCGGCAAGGCTGACTGGCGCCTTGGCAACAATGAACTCCTTAGCGTCCGCTACAATTCCCAGCGGTTCGTCGGCGCTGGCTTCGAGAACGGAGGACCGCAGAATTCCTCCGAGCACACCGGCGCATCCGATGTCACCACGGACACCTTATCCGGCTCGCTTACATCCACCATTTCATCCGCGATGGTTAACGTTGCCCGCGCCGCGTATGCGCGCGACAACGAGCCCGGCTTGGCCAACAGCATCAACCCCGAGGCCACTGTTCGCGAGGGTGGCGTCACCGATCTCGTTGTTGGGCGCAACTTCTTTAGCCCTCGCTTCACCAACATTCACCGCGGCGAAGTCGGCGATACGCTCTCGCTCACCCACGGCCGCCACACCATCAAGACCGGCATGAATATTCTCGTAGACAAGATCGCCAACTTCTTCCCGGGCAATTTCTCTGGCGCTTACGTTTTCAATAGCCTCGAGGGATTCGGCTGCAATTTGAACGGCGGCGGCGCGGCTTGCTTCACCGGCCCCGACGCTTCGGATAGTTTTGCCCAAGCCTTCGCCGGCGCGGGCACCACCGGACCCACCACGCATCCCAATCTTCAGGAATATTCGGCCTTCGCCCAGGACGAATGGCGCGTACGGAATGACCTCACTCTGAACCTCGGCCTCCGATATGATCTCGACCTGATCGCCCAGCCGCCCGTGCTCAATCCCAGCGCCAGCCTTGCCGCTGCAGGAATCTTCACCAATAGGATTCACAACGACCAGACTAACTTCGGTCCCAGGCTCGGTGTTGCCTGGACTCCGCTCGGCAGGAAGTTGGTCGTTCGCACCGGCTACGGTATTTTCTACGGTCGCACTCCCGCGATCACCGTTGGCACTGCGTTCTCGAACAACGCCCTAAACGTTCAAACTCTCAACTTCAACGGCGCAAACATCCCGCAGTATCCCGCCACCAAGTGCGGGGCTCCCGTCGCGGCTCCCAGCTGTGCCGCACCGGTCGGGGGCACCGCGGGCGCTCCCACCATTTATGTCTTCCAGCCCAATTATCACGAGCCCAATGTGCAGCAGGCGAACCTGGGCCTTGAATACCTGATTCGACCGAGCTTGTCCGTTCAGGTCAACTATCTGTGGGTCAAAGGCACACATCTCACGCGCACACTGGACATCAATCAACAGGGTCCCGAGACCCCGGTAACCGTCGGTTTCGCTAATTCCACTCAAACCGCCACGGTGAACCGCATCACTCAGCCGCGCCCCATTGCCGGCTTTGCACGTATTGAAGAATTCCAAAGCAGCGCCAATTCCATGTACAACGGCCTGACTGTGCAGCTAAACAAGCGCCTCTCCCGGAATTATCAGTTCCTTGCCTCTTACACCTTCGGCAAAGTCATCGACGACGATCCGGACGCCACTTCTGTCGTTCCGTTCTCCGGCGATGACGCCAAGATGGTGCAGGATCCTCTCAACCTCCGAGGAGATCGCGGCCCCGGCGTGAACGACCAGCGCCACCGCCTCGTGTTGAGCGCCATTTGGGACCTGGACTCTTACTCCCATTCGCTTTCGCACTCAATGCGCTACCTGCTCGGCGGATGGCAACTCAGCGGGATTCTGACGGCCCAGAGAGGACAACCCTACTCCGGCTTGGTGAATTCGGACCTGAATACGGACAGCAACAGCCGCACCGACCGAGCCCCGGGACTCGGCCGCAACACTTTCTATCTTCCCAACTTCGTTTCGCTCGATCCTAGAATTACCAAAAACATCCCGATCCATGAGCGCGTTAAGGCCCAGCTCATCCTGGAAGCCTACAACTCCCTCAACCGTACCAACTATACTTCGGTCAGCACCACGCAATTCTCCACTGCGACAGGCTGTACTGGTGCCCCGACCATCTGCCTCGGGCCTCCGAGGACGCCGTTTCAGACGCCGTTGAGCACACAGCTCAACTTCAGCCCTGGCTCAAGAATCGTCCAGCTTTCCGGCAAGATTACCTTTTGACCGTTGAACGAATTTGGGTGGCCCATGCGCGGGTTGTGCGTGTGGAGCTTCTGACCGTTTTTGTTGCCGCATTCCGTCTTTTGTTGGCGCGGGGCTTTAGCCCCGCCCGTTTCGCGCCAACGCCACGCCCGTCATTCCGAACGAAGCAGGCCGACTTTTTCTTCCCGCTTCGCTCCCGCGAAAGTGTCGGCCTGCGCAGAGAGGAATCTCTCTTCCGCTTTGGTCTTTGTAGCGGCGAGTTTACCTCGCCACTCCTGGCTGTGCGGTTCTGACGGTTTTGTTTCCGCTTTCGTCTTGTGTACGGGCGGGGCGGAACTTGTCCTGAGTGCAGCCGAAGGAAACCAGTGTTCGTACGGCCTTCCTTGTCGCAGGGGCGGCATGGCGGGTGGGCGGGTGGCCGCGAGATTGAGCGTCGCGGCAAGGAGGGTGCCGCAGCCTTCAATTCTAAGGCTGCGGGTTTTGACTTTTCCAGCTAACATCGACGCGAAATGATTGTTTTCTTCCGCCAGCTCCTCGCCGCGATCCTCGGCCCAGATGCCGCGGCCCCGGGTTTGCGCGCGCAGTTGATCGATGGCGGAGAGCAGTTCGTCATTCTCACTGACAAAATCCTGGGCGCGCACGGAGAAAAGTTGCTGGTAGAGGGGCGTGAGTTCGCTGCCGTGGACTTCGGCTCCGAGGACGCTGCACAACCAGTAGCCGGGGTGCA
>WNEX01001819.1_pt1 | contig 15742 bp, 11 predicted proteins | sample 5399841 | NCBI WGS metagenome assembly WNEX01 (sample SAMN13153337, study PRJNA577476) | soil metagenome | isolation source: 40 cm grassland meadow soil 2 days after 1st rain plot 5 | place: USA:California | collected 2015-09-18 | reverse complement strand
GCAAGGACAGCTTCCCCTTCTGGTCCTTGGCCGAGAAACCATTCGTGTCCGTGGGCACGATGAAGCCGCGGATCGAGTTCACGTCGTCGAGCTTACCGGTCTTGGCCCACACGATCGCCGCCTGCGCGGTGGAGCCGTTGGTGATCCACATCTTGGCGCCGTTCAGCACCCAGCCGTCCTTCATCTCCTTCGCGACGGTGATCATGCCCCCGGGGTTCGAGCCGTAGTCGGGCTCGGTGAGCCCGAAGCAGCCGATCACCTCGCCCGCCGCCATCGGCGGGAGCCAGCGCCGCTTCTGCTCCTCCGATCCAAAGGCGTAGATCGGATACATCACCAGGGCGCCCTGCACTGACGCGAACGAGCGCACACCCGAATCGCCGCGCTCGAGCTCCTGCATGATGAGCCCGTAGGCCACGTTGTTGAGCCCGGCGCAGCCGTACTCCTCCGGCAGATTGGCGCCGAACAGGCCGAGCTCGGCCATCTGGGGAACCAGCTGCTTGGGAAAGCGACCCTCCACGTAGTGCTCACCGATGATCGGCATGAGTCGCTCGTCGATCCAGGAGCGCACCGTGTCGCGCACGGCGCGTTCCTCCTCGGAGAGCAGGCTGTCGACGTCGTAGAAGTCGACGCCCTGGAACTTGGGTGCCATATGTGCCTCAACTCGGGTGGTGTCCGGTCACCGTGCGTGTACCCCGGGGCACGGCCCCGGGGTTGGTCGACCCGTTGCAACGCCTCGTATGGGTGGGCCAACCCCGGGCCCATGGCCCGGGGCTCACAAAATTAACCCTGGGGTGGGATCAGTGCAGCGCGGCGGCCGCGGTCTGCGCTTGAGCGGGGCCGCCGCCCCGCGCGAACGCGGCGGTATCCGACGCGCGAAACTTGCCCTCGCCGTCCCACCGGAAAAACGTAATGTGGACCGCCGTCGGGTCGATCGTGACGAAGTTGAAGCTGGGCGCACGCCCGCCGCGGGTGCGGCGGCACAGCGTGCTCGCCGTGGAGACGACCACCCGACCGTCCAGTACGTCGGCGTCTTCCTGGTGATCGTGGCCGCACAACACCACCTCGGCGCCGCACGCCGCGATGCGGCGCTGCGCCCGGCGCCAGCGCGCGAGGCCCATGCGGCCGGAGATCTCGCCGCGCAGCACGTTGTGGTGCAAGGCGAGCACGCGGGCCTGCTCGGGGGGCACCGTGGCGAACACCCCGCGTACCCGCTCCACCTCGCGCTTTGGCAGGTGGCCCTTCACCGCGAGGTCGCGCGGGCGCAGGGTGAGCGAGCCCCACGCGACGCCGTGCGACGTGAGCGCGCCCGCGATCACCGCGCCGGGAATCGCGAGCGTCGGCGTCAACTCGGCGCCGAAGTAGCGCGCGTATTTCGCGTACAGCGACCGCTTCCCGCACGGCATGAGGGGTCGCGTCCACCAGGAGACGTCGTGGTTTCCCGGGATCACGTGCACCGGCGCGGTCCGCGCCGCGAGCTGCACCAGGGCCCGCGCCCGCTGGAACTCCCCGTGGCGTGCCCGCTGCGAGACGTCTCCCGTGATCACCACCGCATCGGGCCGCAGATCGGGGATCATGGCTTCGAGCGCCTCGATCTGCTCGATGTTGGCGAGGCCGCCGAAATGGGGGTCGGAAACGTGCAGCAGCTGGACGGTCATGACTCCGCCTGCACGGTGTAGGTGAGCGTCGCTTCGCCGCCGGCGGGGACGCTCACGCGGAACCGCACCTCCGTGGCCGAGAGCTTTTCGGCGGGGAGGCTGTTCTCGGTCACCCGCCAGGTGCCAAAGCGCGCCTCACGCACGTCGACGCTCACAGACTCGGGTTTCGCGTTCGCGATCGTGACCTTGTACGCGGCGGTGATCCGCTGCCGCGGCGTCATCCCCCGCTTGGGCGGCGCCAGCTGCTCCTGATTGTAGTCGGTCTGCACGCGCTCGGCGGTGACGTCGAACGCGTCCCCGGACTGCACCCGCAGGTCACGCCCCGGCGCGGTATGATCGCTGCGCGCCTCTCCCACCAGCTGCAGCCGCCCGCCGGAGTCGGCCTGAAACACCTGGACCGTGCCGCCGGGCAGCGGACGATCCCCGAACGGCGTGGCGCGCGGGCGCTTGAGCGTGTACCACACCTGTACTGGCACTCGGTCCGGCTCGGCGGGCGACTGCGCGAAAAAGCCGCGCCACGGCAGGGCGCCCGGGACGACGAATTCCTGCGTGTAGGGAACGCTCGCGCCGGGGAACAAGGCGACCGTGACGGACACGCCCGGGACGAGCGAGGGCCTGCCGGGGAGCTGGTACACGTGCGTCTCGCCCACCGTCTCTTCGCCAGCCGCACCCCCCGTCACCACCATCTCTTGCAACTGCACCGCGCCGCGCTGGAGCCACGCGGGGCGTGGCGGCGCAGCCGGCCGGGCGCGGTTGATCGATCCCGCGACGAGCTGCACCTCGGCGCTGTCGGCGCGCAACGACGCGGACGTAATCGTGGCCGACCCCGACACCTGACACCTGGCACCCTGGAGCACCACCTGATATCCCGCCTGCCAGCGCGCCGCGCCATCGATCACGTACGCGAGGTCGGTGCGCGGCCGCGCCCGCGTGGCCTCGAGAGTCACCGTTGCCTCGGGCACGCTGGACACGAGGTCCGGCGAGAACAGCGGCTCGCCGGGCGCGGAAAACAGCACTCGTCCGTCCGACAGCCGAAACTGCGCTGGATCGGTCCGCAGGACGGTGGCGCGCACGGTGTCCGCACCACCGCTCGTTCGCGCGCGCGCGAACGCGAGCGTCTGCCCGACGGCGCGCCGCAGCGCGGTCGCCTCATCCGTCGCCGGGCGGAGCACCGCGGACAGCACCGCGACCGACGAGTCCGGCGAGAACAGGGTCGCCGCGTCGAGCTCGTCCAGCTTCAAGGTGAGGGTGTTCTTCCCCTTATCGAGCGATTGCGGGAGGGTCCGCCGCACCACCACGCGCCCGTCACCGTAGATAGAGAGCGACGTCTGTGCGGCGAGCGGCACCATTCCGGCGACGACGGCGACGACTACGGACGCCGTGATTTGAGCCATTCGAGCGCAATCCTTTGTACGATGCGAACCGTCAGGAGATACCACGCGACCACGGCCACGGCGCCGACGGTGCGCGCGGTGGCTTGCCACGCCGGCGCGACGGTTCGCAGCGTGAGCATCACATACCCCACAACGAGCAGCGTAGTGACGATGGCCACGAGACGCCCTATCCGTGACGCCTTCCGCGCGACGTCTCTTATGCATTTCGCGCACACCTCGCCCAATGCAATCCCCGGGGTGATTTCCCCGCAGCGCGCGCAGGGATGGCTAGACCCGGTGGGCCACAGCCCGAGCGAACTCTGTTGTGGAAGCACTGCCCCCCAGATCCTTGGTCCGGACGTTGTCCTTCACGATCACCGTCTCGAGCGCGCGGCGCAGCCGGCTCGCTTCCTGGAGCCGGCCGATGTGGTCGAGCATCATCGCCGCCGCGAGCATCTGCGCGGCGGGGTTCGCGATGCCCTGCCCGGCGATATCGGGCGCCGAGCCGTGGACCGCCTCGAAGATCGCCGCCTGCTCGCCGACGTTCGCGCCCGGCGCGAGCCCCAACCCCCCCACCAGTCCCGAGGCCTCGTCCGAGAGGATGTCGCCGAACAGGTTGGTGGTGACGATCACGTCGAACTGCGCCGGGTTGATCACCAGCTGCATGGCGGCGTTGTCCACGATCTTGTCGTCCGAGGCGATCTGGCCCTGGTACTCGGCGGCGATGTCCTTCGCGGTCTCGAGAAATAGTCCCGACGTCGCCTTGAGGATGTTGGCCTTGTGCACGATCGTCACTTTCTTGCGGCCGTGGCGGCGCGCGTACTCGAACGCGTACCGCACGATCCGCCGGCAGCCGTCCCGCGTCATCACCGAGGTCGCCTGGGCGAGCGCCTTCGGGTCGTTCCCGACCTTGAACGTGCGGTCCAATCCTACATACAGGCCCTCGGTGTTCTCGCGCACGATGACCAAGTCCACGTCGACGTAGCGTCCGCCAGGCACGATCGATTTCACGGGCCGCACATTGGCGTACAGGTCGAACCCCTGGCGCAGCGCCACGGTCACCGAGCGGTACCCACCGCCCACCGGCGTGGTGAGCGGGCCCTTGAGCGCGAGACCGGTGTGCCGGATCGAGTCCAGCGTGGCCTTGGGCAGCGGCGTGCCCGCCTTCTCCACGGCGCTCATCCCGCCGTACTGCTCGTCCCAGTCGAACTCCGCTCCCAGCGCATCGAGCACGGACAGCGTCGCTTCCGTGATCTCGGGCCCGATGCCATCGCCGGCGATGAGGGTCGCCTCACGCTTCACGGCAGCCCCGGCGTGAGGCTCTTGACGGCGCCCGTCAGCGCCGTCCAGGGATCGTCCCCCTCGCCCCGCGCCACGGTCCGGAATCCCACCCGGCCGGTGCGGACGTCCACCATCACGACGGTCAGCTCGGCGGTGGCGGACGGGCGGTCCGGCGGTCGGGCGGTCGGGCGGGCCGCCGCCCCTCCCGTCCGCCCGTCCGCCGGACCGCCCGACCGCCTGAACACCAGTCCCGCCGGCACCAGCACGAAGCGCCCACCGCCCGCCCCCACCAGCGCGGCCAGCGTCCGCAGCTCGTGGCGGAGCGGATCGGGCACGATCTCCTCCCGCCCGCCGCCACGCAACAGGATCGCCGTGCCCATCTGGTCGGGATCGGGGGCGATCCCGGGCGCTCGCCGGGCGGCCCGCCGCAGCTCGTCGGGGAGTAGCCACGTGACTTCCGGCGCGCGGGTCGTGAGCAGCGTACCGATCACGCTGTCGCTCTTGGCGAGCGCGGCCCGCCGCTCGCCCAAGAGCGCCTGCCAGTGGAGCGAATCTTCCGCGACGATGAGCGTGAGGGGTGTGATGCCGACCTGCTGCGCCGCGATGCCGGCGGTGGGGAGGGGCGCGGTCGGTGCCGGCTCTTCCACGTGCTGCTTGCCGCCGCAGCCGGCCAGCGTCGCGGCGACAACCGCGCACCGCGCACCGCGCACTAAGTAGTTGTTTTTCAAAGGATTAGTCACGGCGCGCAATATCGTGTTGACGGCGCCGTTTTTCAAGAACCGAGCGTGAGTCCCCCGTCCACCACGATCACCTGGCCCGTGACGTGCCGCGCCTCCTCGCTGCACAGGAACACGATCACCCGCGCCACGTCTTCGGGCTCCGCCACGCGGCCCAGCACCGACTCGTGCTCGGCGCGCTCCAGCACCTCGCGCGGCAGCTTGGCCAGGAGTTCCGTCTTGACGAAGCCGGGCGCGACGGCGTTGACGTTCACGTTGGACGGCCCCAGGTCGACGGCCGCTGAGCGCGTGAGCCCGATCAGCGCGGCCTTGCTGGCGGCGTAGTTGGCGATGCCGAACCCCGGGCGGAAGGCCTGATGGCTCGCGACGTTGACGATCTTGCCGTAGCGCTGGGCCCGCATCGAGCCGGCGACGGCCTGAATGCAGTTGAAGGCCCCGGTGACGTTGGTGTCGAGCACCTCCTGCCACGCCTCTGGGCTCAAGCGCCACAGCGCTCCGTCGTGCGCGACGCCGGCGTTGTTGACCAGGTAGTGCACTCCCCCCAGGCGCTCCCGCACTGTCGTAATGAACTTCTCGACTTCGGCGTGGTTGCGCACGTCGCAGCGGGCACAGTACACCGGCACGCCGAGCGCCCGGATCGCGGTCTCGGTGAGCAGGGCCTGGGCGGCGACGTCGCGATCCGGGAGGTCGACGTAGTTGATCGCTACCGCCACACCGCGTTGCGCGAACTCGAGCGCGGTGGCGCGGCCCAGGCCCGTCGCCCCGCCCGTGACCACCACGACGCGCCCGTGGATCGTCTCGGCGAGGCGCTGTTGCTGGGACTGCGGCTCCGTCGCTGGCGTGGCGACACGAGTCGCCTCGCGCGCGGCCGTGAGCCAAGGGGTTGTCGGACTCAAGCTTTCGAACCTATGTTCGAAATTGAACATCGGCAAGGCGCGCCGTAACTTAGGCGCTGTGAATCGGCTGCTCTCGGTGCTCGTGTGGGGCGGCATTGCCGCCGGCGGCGCCGCCGCCTTCGGCGTGCTGGCGCTGTCGCGCGGCGAAAACGTGAACGCCGCCTGGCTCCTGACGGCGGCGCTGTGCAGCTACGCCGTGGGATACCGCTTCTACAGCCGCGTCCTCGCCGACACCGTATTCGGGCTGGACGACCGGCGTGCGACGCCCGCCGAGCGACACAACAACGGACGCGACTTCGTCCCCACGAGCAAGTGGGTGCTGTACGGGCACCACTTCGCGGCGATCGCCGGGGCGGGGCCGCTGGTCGGTCCGGTGCTGGCGGCGCAGTTCGGCTTCCTCCCGGGCACGTTGTGGCTCGTGATCGGGGTGGTGCTCGGGGGCGCGGTGCAGGACTTCACCATCCTGTTCTGCTCGCTCAGGCGCGACGGCAAGTCGCTCGGCCAGATGGCCAAGGAAGAAGTGAATCCGGCCGCGGGCGCCACCGCGATGCTCGCGGTGCTGTTCATCATGATCATCCTGCTCGCCGTGCTGGCGCTTATCGTCGTCAACGCCCTCAAAGCATCGCCCTGGGGACTGTTCACGCTCGGCTGCACGGTGCCGATCGCGCTGCTCATGGGGTGGTGGATGAAGCGGTGGCGGCCGGGGAGGGTGGGCGAGGCATCGGCCGCCGGGGCCGTGCTGCTCCTGGGCGCATTGGTCGCCGGGGGGTGGGTGGCGGGCCAGCCGCAGCTCGCGCCCCTGTTCACCCACAGCGCCACTACGCTCACGTGGATCACGGTGGCCTACGGGTTCATCGCCTCGGTGCTCCCCGTGTGGATGCTGCTGTGTCCGCGCGACTACCTCTCGACGTTCCTGAAGATCACCACCATCCTGGTGCTCGCGGTCGCGATCCTGGTGATCCTGCCACCGCTCCGGATGCCGGCGCTCACGCCGTTCGCCACGCTGGGCGAGGGTCCCGTGTTCGCGGGCAAGCTGTTCCCGTTCGCGTTCATCACCATCGCGTGCGGCGCCATTTCGGGATTCCATTCGCTGGTCGCGTCCGGCACGACCCCGAAAATGATCGCGCGCGAGTCCGACGCCCGCCTGATCGGCTACGGCGGCATGCTGATGGAATCGTTCGTGGGCGTGATGGCGATGATCGCGGCGTGCACGCTCGACCCGGGCGTCTATTTCGCGATGAACACCACGCCGGCGGCGCTGGCGCAGGCCTCGCAGGCGCTGGGCCAGGCGGGCTTCGTCGTCACGCCGGAGACCATGCAGGCGCTCGCCGCCCGCATGGGGGAAGCCACGCTCGTCGCGCGTTCGGGCGGCGCGCCGTCGCTCGCGGTCGGCATGGCGCAGATCTTCGCAAGCGTCACCGGGGTGCTGGGGGGCGGTGGCCGCACGCTCGATGCCCTTTGGTATCACTTCGCGATCATGTTCGAGGCGCTGTTCATCCTCACGACCATCGACACCGGGACCCGCGTGGGGCGGTTCATGCTGCAGGAGATCGTGGGACACGTGTGGCCCAAGTTCGGCGAGACCTCGTGGTACCCGAGCGTGATCACGTCGAGCGCCTGTGTCGTCCTGGGTTGGGGCTACTTCCTGTATCAGGGGGTGGTCGATCCGCTAGGCGGGATCAATTCGCTGTGGCCGCTGTTCGGGATCGCGAACCAGCTGCTCGCCGCGGTGGCGCTGTGCGTGGGCACCACGATTCTCATCAAGATGGGCCGCCAGCGGTTCGCGTGGGTCACGCTCGCGCCGCTCGCCTGGCTGATGGCGGTCACGATGACGGCCGGGTGGCAGAAGGTGTTCTCGGCCGATCCGCGCTTGGGATTTCTGGCGCATGCCGCGTCGCTTGCCGGGTCGGCCGACCCGCACGCCGGACGGCTGATCTTCAACGACCGCCTGAACACGTTCGTGGCGTTGTTGTTCATGATCGTCGTCGGCGTGCTGATCGTGACATCGGTGCGGGAGTGGTGGTTGGTGCTCTCGGGCCGCAAGCGGGCGGAGACGCACGAGACCCCGTATGTGGAGAGGGCGTATGCGACGGGAGACTGACGGCGGCAGAAGGCGGCAGAAGGCGGCAGAGGGCGGTAGAGGTTGGCGCCACGCGCTGCGCCGCATGTTTGGCATGCCCGATTACGACGCATATCTCGAGCATTGTCGGGTCGCGGGGCACGAGCCCCGATTGAGCGAGCGGGAGTATGTCGCGGAGTTCTTCGAGGCGAAGGGCAAAGGGGTGCGGTGCTGCTAGCGGCCGGGGCGTCCCGGTTCGGCCTCGCGTGGGTGACGCTGTGCGGGGCGCTCGCGATTCACGTGGCCGACGAGGCCCTGACCGACTTTCTTTCGGTTTACAATCCCGCCGTGCGGGCGATCCGGGCGCGATTCCCCTTCCTGCCGCTTCCGACGTTCACGTTCCCCGTCTGGCTGGGCGGGCTCATCACGGCGACCGTCCTGCTGTTCGCCCTCTCGCCGGCGGCATTCCACGGGGATCCTGGCATGCGGCCGGCGGCTTACGCGTTTGGGGTCGTGATGGCGGGAAACGGGCTGCTGCACCTGGGCAGCTCGGTCTATATGAGGAAGGCCATGCCGGGGCTGTACTCGGCGCCGATCATTTTGGCGGCGGCGATCTACCTGCTGGCGTCCGTCCGGTAGACACGCTTCGTCCTGGAGGCTCGCCCATGTCGCGTTTCCGCTGGCTGCTCGCGCTCGCCTGCACCGCTCCCCGCCTCGCGGTTGGCCAGGCGCCCACTGTCACGATTCGCGCCGGTACCGTCCTCGACGGCCGCGGCGGCGTGATGCGCAACACCACCCTCGTCATCGCCGGATCGCGGATCGCGCGACTCGACCCCGCGCTCACCACGGCGACGTACGATCTGCGCACCCTGACCGTGATGCCTGGCGGCGTCGACACGCACGTGCATCTCACGTCGCACTTCGATGCCGACGGTCGCGCGCACAACGATCCCGGCGGCACGGAGCCGCTCGCGCAGACGGTGCTCTACGCCGAGGAGAACGCGTACCGCGCCCTCGTGGCGGGGATCACGACCGTGCAGAGCATCGGCTCGAACCTCGATCGCGAGCTGCGCGACGCCATCGCCCGGGGCACCATCCCGGGACCGCGCGTGATCACATCGCTCGATTGGATCACCCCTGCGGACGGAGGCCCGGACGCCCTGCGGCTGGCCGTCCGGCAGCGCGTCGCCGCCGGCGCGAACGTGATCAAGATTCTCGGATCGAAGAGCATCCGCGAGGACGGCGGGCCGAACCTCACGCAGGAGCAGCTCGCGGCCGCGTGCGGCGAGGCCAAGGCGCTGGGGCGGCGCTGCGTCGTACACGCGCACGCGGCGGAGGCGGCGCGCCGCGCCGTGCTCGGCGGCGCCACCTCGATCGAGCACGGCGTGCTGCTCGACTCGGCGACGCTCGATCTGATCACCGACCACGGGGTGTTCTTCGATCCCAACCTGTACCTCGTGTTCCAGAACTACTTCGACAACAAGGCGCGCTTCCTCGGCATCGAGAACTACACCGAGGAGGGATTCGCCCAGATGCATCGCGCCGTCCCCCTGGTGCTGGAGGTCTTCAAGCAGGCGCTGCGGCGCCCCAAGCTGCGGATCGTGTTCGGCACCGATGCCGTGGCGGGCGCCTTCGGCAAGAACTGGGAAGAGCTGATCTACCGGGTGCAGGTCGGGGGCCAGGCCCCCATGGCGGCGATCGTGTCCGCTACCTCCGTCTCTGCCCAATCGCTGGGGTTGGCGGATTCGATCGGCGCGATCGCACCGGGGCTCGTGGCGGATTTGATCGGGGTGGACGGCAATCCGGCGGACGACATCACGGCGCTGCGGCGGGTGGTGTTCGTGATGAGGACGGGCAGGTGGTGAAAAACGTCGCGCCACAACCCCGCTAGGGCGGCCCTAGCAGAGGCTGCTGGACGCGTGCTTGACACTCCCCCCTGCCGGCGCAGATTGGAACAGACTCAGATGCTGTGAACCCCGTGGCGGCTGTCGTGCGGCTCGCCCATGCCGCGGGGGGAGCGAATCGCGAAACCGGCTGAGGGGGGTGGCTCTGCCATGTCCGAAGCCCTCACGCCGCTCGCCATTCGGTGTCTCGGCCCTCCCTCGGTCCGGGTGGACGGGCACGACGCGCCGCCCGACGTGGTCTGGCGCAAGCACCTCGCGCTCCTCGTCTACCTTGCCCTGTCCCCCGATACGACCCGCGCGCGCGCCCATCTCGTGGGCTTGCTCTGGGCCGAGAGTCCGGACGACAAAGCCCGCCGCTCCCTCAATGAAGCGGTCCGCCGGCTGCGCACCGCGTTGGGTGAAGAGCGTCTGCTGAACCGGGGCGACGGACTGCAGTTGAGCACGGCAGCACTGGAACTCGACGTGCGTGAGTTCGAGGCGCTCTGCGCCGACGGCCAGCTGCGTGCACTGGAGCTCGTGCGAGGCGACTTCCTTGAAGGGTTTCACGTCGACGATGCGCCCGAGTTCGATGCCTGGATGGAGACGCAACGGTCACGCCTGCGCGAGGCGGCCCGGCGACTGGTCGTCGCGCGGGCCGAGGAGCAGCTGGCCGTCAACCGCTACGTCGAGGCCAGGGCCCTCGCCCGGCGCGCGTTGGCGCTCGATCCCTACAGCGACGTCGCCCTCTCCCTGGCGATGCGCAGCGCCGCGCTCGAGGGCGATCCCGCGAGCGGCGTGGCGCTGTATCACGAGTTCGCTGAGCGGCTGGAGCGCGACCTCGGCGGGCGCCCAACTCCCCAGCTCAACGCGCTGGCGACACGTATTCGCGAGAACAAGTGGCAGCGCCCCCGGGGACCTCATCCCGACCACGAGCCGCCGCTCATCGGTCGACGCGACTGCCACGCGCGCCTGTTCGCGGAGCTCGAACGCGTGCCGCGCGAGGGCTCGGCGTGCCTGGTGATCACCGGCGAGCCGGGCTCCGGACGCACCCGGCTGCTCGATGCCTGCGCCGAACGATTGGCCCTCGCCGGTGCGACGGTGGCGATGGCGCGGATCCTCGAGAGCGACCACGACGCGCCGTGGAGCACGCTGCGCGCGCTGATGCGGGGCGGGCTGCTTGAGGCGCCGGGCATCCCGGCCACGGATCCCCTCGCACTGCGGGTGCTCGCCGGGCTCGTCCCGGAGCTTGCCGCCCGCCTCGAGCCGCTGGAAGCGCGCGACGTGGCGCAAGTATCCGACGCCCTGGCCTCATTCCTTCACGCCGTAGCCGATGAGCAACCGGCGGCCGTGCTCATCGACGATGCGCACTGGGCGGACGGGGCGACGCTCGTAGCGCTGCGCGCCGCGTGGGCCCGGGAGCGACGGACGCCGCTGGCGCTCGTGCTGACACTCGAACCGGGAGGCGACTCCTCCCCCGAGCTGCAGACGCTCACCGGCAGCTTGGGGCGCGACGTCCGCGGCGCCGTCGTGCACCTCGAGCCGCTCGCGACCGACGAGATCGTGGCGCTCACCGCAGCGATGGCACCGTGGTGCAGCATCAAGGAAGATCGGGAGCGCCTGGCACGCCGCGTCACACGAGAGTCGGGAGGCAATCCGCTCCTGGCCGTGACATTGCTACGTGATTTGGGTGAGGCCGCGCTCCAGCGTCGCGGGGGGCCTGAGTGGCCGCGCCCCGGTGCCACCTACGACTCCACCTTGCCGGTCCGGATCTCCGCAGTGGTCCGGAGCGCGATCACGGCGCGAGTGGCGCGCCTCGATGAAGACAGCCTCGCGGTGTTGCGCGCGGCGAGTGTCGCGGGCGACATGCTCGACCCCGCGCTCATCACGGCAGTACTGGACCTCCCCCCCGCTCGTATCGATGCGGCACTCGATCGCCTCGAGCGCGAGCGCTTCGTCGTGCTGAGCGGCGAGCGCTACCTCTTCAATGGGCAGCTGGTTCCGGCGGTGGTGCAAACGGAATGCATTCAGCCGGGGGGCCGGCGCAGGCTGCGCGAGCGCTGCATCGCCGCGCTCGCGGCGCGAGACGACATCGACTCTCACCTGTTGCGCGCCCGACTGCTCGTCACCGAGCGTCATCCAGACGGGTTCGACGCGGCTCGCGCCGTCGCCGAGCGAGCGTCCGCGCTCGGCGCCCGGCGCACCACCGCGAGCGCGCTGCGTTTAGCGGAGCGCGCCGCCGACGGCGCAGCCGAGCGCCTGGCGCTGCTCGAGCCGCTGAAACGCCTGGCCAACGGTGTTACGGCGCAATGACTTGCCGGAACTCCCTCGATACTTGGTCGCTGCGTGGACGCGGCGACCTATGCTCCGGGTCATGACCCATCGCGCGATCTGGCACCGAGCGGCTGCGGGTCTCACCCTCCTCTATCTGGCGTGCATTCTCCCAGGTGAGCCCTCGCGTGCCGATCGGGTGAGTTTCACCCTCGACTTCCCGCAGCCGTTCCCGGTTCCCCTGAGCGGGGAGACCTTGGACAGCGCACCGCATACCGTCGTCCCCCCCGTGACAATCACTGCCGCCGGTCATGCGCTCGCGAATCCTTCGTACCATCTCGAGAGCCTCGACTCGACCGTCGTCCGGGTCGACTCGACTGGCCGCGGGCTCTTTGGCCAGGCGCGCGGCACTGCCTCCGTCCGGGTCGTGTATCCCACGCCCACCGGGACCCCCGACACGACCTTCACAGTGCGAGTGATTGTCGCCGCGGTATCGCTCGATACGCTGTCGGGGCGGCTCACCAACCTCGGGCAAACGGGCCAACTGTTCGCCGTTGCGTATGCCGCTAACGGCGCATGGGTACGTGGGGTGGATTTCAACTGGTCCAGCAGCGACTCGGCGGTGGTAACCGTGCGCGCGGCGGACACCGACACGACCGGGAGACAATACGCGGTTGTCACCGCCCACGACGAGGGAACTGCACTGATCAGCGCCGAAATCGACGGCGTGAGAGCCTCCACCGCTGTGGCGGTGGTTCAGACTGCCGCCCGCGTGGCGCTCGCGCCCAAGCTCGATACACTGCGCACCCTCACCCGGACCGTACAGTTCACCGCCGTGGCCTTCAACTCGACCGGCTCCATCATCGACGGCGCCAAGCCGCGCTGGGTGAGTGCCGATACGTTAGTGGGTCGCGTCAGCGCCTCGGGGCTCGCCACCGCGGAGTCCGCCGGCACGGTGAAGATCATCGCTCGCGTCGGCACCGCCGCCGACACCGCGACGCTAGTGGTTGCTCAGACGATAGCGTTCCTGTTTGTCGCCCCCGGTCTCGATACCCTGGTCGCGATCGCGGATACGAGCCGCATCGCGGCGATCGCCAAGGACAGCGCGGCGCACCCGATCCCAAACCCCACCGTCACGTGGGCGACGAGCGATCCCAACGTCGCCACGGTCGATGCTCGGGGACTGGTGCGCGCGGTGACGAACGGGCTCGCGCTGGTAACGGCCTCGAGTGGCGTGCAGTCGGCGTTCGCGACAGTCGTAGTGCGGCAACAGGTCAAGAGGGCGCAGATCTTGCCAGACAGCGTGGTCTTGACGGGAGACGGCGACACCGTCCGCCTCGGCGCGGTAGCCTTGGACCGGAACGGCTATCCCGTGGCGAACGTCGGGTTCGCCTGGGGCGAGGGCTCCAGCTGCGTCGCGACGGTCGATAACGCTGGCCTGGTCACGGCGCGCGGCGCAGGGAGTACACGCGTCATAGCTATCGTCGCAACCGGAGGACCGTCCGATACGGCGGCGGTCACGGTGACGGGCGCGACCGCGTCGTGCGCGCAGGCGGCGATCGCTTTCCAGTCCGAGCGGGGCATCGAGGTGATGGGAGAGGATGGATCGGAGCGCATCGTGTTGATCGACGACCCGACGGTGGCAGAGCCAGCGTGGTCGCCGGACGGCACTCGACTCGCCTTCACCCGGACGCCTGACTGGCGGACGTGCGAGATCTACGTCGCGCGCGCCGACGGCTCGGACGCCGTCAAGATCACTTCCCCGCAACCGGGTTTTGGTGAGCCAATCCCCTGGTGTGCCCACAGTCCGGCGTGGTCACCAGATGGGACCGAGATCGCGTTCGGGGGCGGAGACTTTGCGGGGGTCTACAGCGGCGAGACCTTCGTGTTCGTGGCCAGCGCGGACGCCCCCGATACCAGGCGGCTCCTCGGCTCGGGGCAGCACAACGACGACTACCCGACTTGGTCGCCCGACGGGACGAAGATCGCCTTCGCGACGAGCTATGGTGCGATCATTGAAGAGCCGGGAGACATCTACGTCATGAGCGCCGACGGCGGCGGCGCGGTGAACCTGACCCCAAGCGGATACGGTGTCGAGCCGGCTTGGTCCCCCGACGGTTCACAACTGGCGTTCGCCAGCGATGGCGGAATCTGGTTGATGAATCCGGGCGGCTCAGGCCGCACGAACCTTACAGCGGGCCTTGGCCTCGCCGCGACGAGCCCCGCCTGGTCGCCCGACGGTGCTCAGATCGTTTTTGTCGGGACGTCCGCGTCCTCCAACTCAGATCTCTACCTTATCAATCGGGACGGAACCGGGCTCCGACAACTGACCTTCACTCCCGACCGCTCCGAGACTCACCCGGCTTGGCGCCGGGTCCCGCCACCGACCGGAACGCCCGTCCGTAGAATGGCACGACCTGTCTCGCACCATTAACCTCGCAATGCTGGGCGCGCTCTCGGAGCCTGCAGTCGAGCGACCATCCTCGGACGCTGGCACGCCCGTGCCCTGGGCCGTATCGTATCCCCCCATGCTCTGCGCCCACTGCGCGAGCCCGCTCCCCGACGGTGGGCAGTTCTGCACGAACTGCGGCGCCGACGTGCGGAGCCCATCCTCCTCGTCGCCCGCGTCGCTCGACGACGCCGGCGTCGCCAAGCTGACGCGCGTGCTCCGCGAAGACACGGCGGGTGAATACGAGATCGAGCGCGAGCTGGCGCGCGGCGGGATGGGCGTCGTGTACCTAGCCACGGAGACGCAGCTGCGGCGCCGCGTGGCCATCAAGGTGCTCCCACCCGCGCTCACCTTCGGCGAGGGTGCCATCGAGCGGTTCCGGCGCGAAGCCCGCACCGCCGCGGGACTCGACCATCCCGCCATCATTCCCATCTACCGCGTTTCCACGGGCGGTGAGCTGCTCTGGTACTCGATGAAGCTGCTCGAAGGCAAGAGCCTCGACACGCTCCTCAAGGAGCGCGGGCGACTCGAGTTCGAGGAGACGGTCGCCATCCTCGACCAGGTCGCCGACGCGCTCGGGTACGCCCACGAGCACGGGGTCATCCACCGCGACGTCAAGCCGGGCAACATCGTGCTGGACGCGCGCGGGCGGGTGACCGTCACAGACTTCGGCATCGCCAAGGAGATCCAGGAGGCCTCTGCCAGCGCCTCGGGACACCTCCTCGGGACGCCGTATTACATGTCTCCCGAGCAGTACCGCGGGACCGAGATCTCCGGCTCCGCCGACCAGTACTCCCTCGGCGTCGTAGCCTACCAGTGCCTCGGCGGCCAGGTCCCGTTCGACGCGTCCACGGCCTACGAGCTCCTGAGCAAACACGTGACGCAGCCGCCACCCCCCCTCGTGGACCTCCGGCCCGATCTCCCGACGGACGCGTACGGGGCCATCGAGCGCGCGCTGGCCAAGAACCCGGCGGACCGATTCCCGACCGTCGCGGACTTCATCAACGCGCTCTCCGGGCGTTGGGTGGCGGGCGTACCATCGCGGCGCGTCCGCGCTCGCCGGTCGAGGCTGCGCTCCGCGGCGGCGGGCATCGCTGTGCTGGCTGGCGCGGCATACGGTGCGTGGACGTTGCTGCGCCCC
>WNEX01000714.1_pt1 | contig 15923 bp, 9 predicted proteins | sample 5399841 | NCBI WGS metagenome assembly WNEX01 (sample SAMN13153337, study PRJNA577476) | soil metagenome | isolation source: 40 cm grassland meadow soil 2 days after 1st rain plot 5 | place: USA:California | collected 2015-09-18 | reverse complement strand
CTACGACAAGTCCGGCGAGCAGCATTTCAACCTCATCTCCGCCTTGCACAAGGCCGTGCGCGGGTCGGACGTGGAGGGCTCCCTCTACTGGTTGGCGCGCATGCTCGCGGGCGGTGAAGATCCGCTCTACATCGCCCGCCGCCTGGTCCGGATCGCCGCGGAGGACGTGGGGCTCGCGGACCCGCGGGCCATGGCCGTCGCGCTCGGCGCCAAAGACGCCTACCACTTCCTGGGATCGCCCGAGGGTGAGCTGGCGGTCGCCGAGGCGGTGGTGTACCTCGCCACCGCGCCCAAATCGAACCGCGTCTACACGGCGTTCGCCCAGGCGATGGACGCCGCCGCGGCGCATCCCGCCGCAGCGGTGCCGCTCCACATCCGCAACGCCCCGACCCCGCTCATGGAGGAGTTGGGGTACGGAGCGGGGTACAAGTACGCGCATGCGTTCGAGCACGCCTATGTCCCGCAGGAATACCTGCCGGAGGTGCTGCGGGGGGCGAGCTGGTATCAGCCCACGGACTCTGGCTTCGAAAAGACCATCGGAGAGCGGATGGCGTTCTGGCAAAAACTAAAGGAACGGATTGCGCGGGAAACGGGAAACGAGAAACGGGAAACGTGATGCTACGACAGCGTACGTTTCCCCTTTCCCGTTTCCCGTTTCCCGTGTTGCTGTGCCTCTCCTGCGCCACCCTTGGCCGCCTGGCGTTCACCGAGCCCGACGTCTCGCTGCAGGAGATCGCCGTGACCGGGATCGGCCTCACGGGCGGGACCTTCGACCTGGTGTTCGACGTCTTTAACCCCAACGACTATCGCATCCGCTCGACGCGCCTGGAGGTCGGCGTCGATCTCGAGGGCACCCACTTCGGTGACGCGTTGCTGGACCGGCCCCTCGACCTGTCGCCCACGAATCACAACCGGGTGGTCGTGCCGGTGCGGTTCGAATGGGCCGGGGTGGGCGCGGGGGCCAAAGCGCTGCTCACCCGCCGGGCGGTGGGCTACGGCATCACGGGCCGGGTGCTGCTCGACACCCCGCTCGGGGACAAGACCGTCGCGCTCACCGGCAAGGGGAACGTACCGCTGATGAAAATGCTCAAATGACGGGAGGCGGGATGCGAGATGGGGGATGCGTCCGAACGGTTTCACGGATCCCGCATCCCGCATCCCGCATCTCGGATGTAAATTGACGCCTAAGGTGACGCCAGGGAGTGGGTTCCGATCCGTCAGCTAATCGACATCCAGCCGCCGGTGGAGAAGGCGTTCTTGGTCGGCGCCCCACGCAAGGGGTCCGCCGAGGCGGCACAGGTGGGAGACCATCTTGACGAGCTCCGCCGGCTCGCCGATACCGCCGGGGCCGAGGTGGTGGGCCAGACCCACCAGCGCGTCGAAGCGCCCACGCCCACCTTCTACCTGGGGCAGGGGAAGGTCGAGGAGCTGAAAGGCGTCCTCCAGGATACTCGCTCCACGCTGGTGCTGTTCGACGAGCCCCTCTCGCCCGTGCAGGGGACGAATCTGGAGAACGCGCTGGCGGTCCGAGTGATGGACCGCACCGAGCTGATCCTCGACATCTTTGCGACCCGCGCGCGCTCGGCGGAAGCAAAGATGCAGGTGGAGCTGGCACAGCTCGAGTACCTGCTGCCGCGTCTCACGCGCATGTGGACCCACCTCTCGAGGATCCGGGGCGGCATCGGGCTGCGGGGGCCGGGCGAAACGCAGCTCGAGACCGACCGCCGGGTCATCCGCCGCAAGATCTCGGTCCTGAAGCGACGCCTCGAAGGCGTGGCCGACCACCGCGCGAACCAGCGGCAGGGTCGGCGCGACCTCCCCAGCGCGGCGTTGGTGGGCTATACCAACGCCGGGAAGTCGAGCATCCTGCGCGCGCTCTCGGGTGCCGACGTCTTCGTGGAGGATCGGTTGTTCGCGACGCTCGATACGCTCACCCGCGAGCTCGACGTCGGCGGGGGGTACCGGTTCCGCGTCGCCGACACGGTCGGGTTCATCCGCAAGCTGCCGCACCATCTGGTCGCGTCGTTCCGCGCCACGCTCGAGGAGGCCCGCGCCGCGGATCTCCTGCTGCACGTCGTCGATGCCGCTCATCCCGGCTGGGAGGAGCAGGTCAACGTGGTGGAGACGGTGCTGGAGGAGATGGGATTGTACTCGGCGGGAAGCGGGATGCACGATGCGGGAAGCGTGGTACGGGATCGCAAGCGAGTGGTGTACGTCTTCAACAAGGCCGATCTGATCGGCGACGCCGACGCGTTCCTCGCAGGCGTGCGGGAGCACTACCCGCACGCGCTGCTCACCTCGGCGCGCTCCGGATCCCGCATCCCGCATCCCACGGGCGGGGTGGAAGGGTTGCGCAGCGTACTCCGCGCCTCTGCGCAGGCGCTCCGGCCCGTGGCCCGGATCCACGTGCCCGTCGAGGACGGGAAGCTGCTCGCCGCGCTGTACCGCGACTCCGAAGTGTTGCACGAGTCCCAAGTGGACGGGGTAGTGGAGGTGACCGCGCGGGTGGACGCGTGGCTCTTGGGCAAGCTGCGGCGCGAGGGCGTGAGCGTCCAGATCGGGTCGTGAAACTCCCTCGGTTTCAAAGGGATACATCCCACCACTCGTTGCCACGACGATGTTGATTTGGATCACGGTCCGAGCCCCTCTCGGCCCCTAGCTTGAGGGCGCACATCGCGCTGCTCAGAGCAAAGCCGTCGAAAGACGGTGACGCAGAGCTACGGGGCTACAGCGGATCTCCGCCATGCTCGCCGGGCCGCCAGCGATCGACCACGGGTCGACAGCTGGCGGCCCGTTCGCGTTCACTCCTGCCGAGGGCGCGTCATGACGTTCAGGCATAAGCTGGCGCATCGCCTGGCCCTGCTCAGAGACCGCGCGGTTGCCGTGGCGGTCGCTGGGCTCGCCCTTCTGTGGGTCGCGAGCTGCGAGAGACCGCTCACCGTCACCGAGCCGAATCCGTCAGTCGCACAACTCGTCGTTTCCCCAAACGTCGTCACGCTGCAGCAAAATCAGTCGCAGGATTTCACGGCCGTCGGTTTCACGACGACCGGTGACAGCGCGCAGATCGGCGTCACGTGGAGCGTGACGGGCGGGACGATCGACACGAGCTCGAGCGGCAAGCGGCACTACGGCCATTACAAGAACGCGAGCTGCGGCAACTTCAAGGTCGCCGCGACCAGCCATCCCGGCTCGAAAAGCGACACGGCCAACGTCACGGTGACCTGCGCGCCGTCGCCGGTCGCGTCCGTCAGTGTCGCGCCGCCGTCGGCCACGGTCCCGGTGGGTCAGTCGGTGCAGCTCACCGCCACGCCAAAGGATGCCAACGGCAACGCGCTCAGCGGGCGCGCGGTGACGTGGTCGAGCAGCAACACGTCGGTCGCCAACGTCGACGGCAGCGGGCTCGTCACCGCCGCGGCGGCAGGCTCGGCGACGATCACCGCGACGAGCGAAGGGCAGAGCGGCACCTCCAGCATCACCGTGACGCCCCCGGCGGCGAACAAGTTCGTCATCGGCGACCGGGTGCAAACGACCGACGTCACGAACATCCGGAACGCGCCTGCCGTCTCCGGGACGTTGGTGGGAACCCAGCCGGCGGGCGCTCAGGGCACGGTCGTCGGCGGTCCCGTGGTCGACGCGGCAGGGGACCAGGCGATTCGCTGGCAGGTCGACTTCGACCAGGGAGCGGACGGCTGGGCGGCCGAGCCCTACCTCACCAAGGCGGTGGCGGTGGTACCGGTGAGCTCGGTGACGGTGAGCCCGGCATCGGCGACCGTGCAGGTGGGCCAGACCGTCCAGCTCACGGCGACCCCGAAGGATGCGAGCGGGAACCCGTTGACCGGACGTGCGGTGACCTGGTCGAGCAGCAACACGGCGGTCGCCAGCGTTGACGGCAACGGGCTCGTCACCGGCGGGACGTCAGGCTCGGCGACGATTACCGCCACCAGCGAGGGACAGAGCGGGACTTCGAGCATCACCGTGTCCGGCGTGGCGGTGAGCTCGGTGACGGTGACTCCGGCGTCGGCGAACCTGCCGGTGGGCCAGACCGTCCAGCTCACGGCGACCCCGAAGGACGCGAACGGAAACCCGCTGACCGGACGGATGGTGACGTGGTCGAGCAGCAACAACTCGGTTGCGTCGGTCACCAGCAGCGGCCTCGTGTCCGGCGGGGCGGCGGGGTCGGCGACGATCACCGCGACCAGCGAGGGACAGAGCGGCACCGCCAGCATCACCGTGACGAGCGTCCCGGTGGCGTCGGTGAGCGTGACGCCGACGTCGGCCAACGTGAATGAAGGCAAGACGGTGCAGCTCACGGCGACGCCGAAGGACGGGGGCGGCAACCCGCTGTCGGGGCGGACGATCGCGTGGTCGAGCAGCAACACGGCGGTCGCGACGGTGAGCTCGAGCGGGCTCGTGACCGGCAAGGTGGCAGGCTCGGCGACGATCACGGCCACGAGCGAGGGTCAGAGCGGCGCGTCGGCCATTACGGTGGTGCATGTGCCGGTGGCCTCGGTGACCGTGAGCCCGGCGTCGGGGAGCGTGCCGGCCGGGAGTACGCTCCAGCTGACGGCGACCCCGAAGGACGCGAGCGGCAACGCGCTGACGGGACGGACGATCACGTGGTCGAGCAGCGACAATTCGGTCGCGACGGTGAGCTCGAGCGGGCTCGTGAGCGGCGTGGTGGCGGGTTCCGCGACGATCACGGCCACGAGCGAAGGGCAGAGCGGCCCGTCGGCCATCACGGTCACGCCGCCGTCCGCGGGCGCGACGTTCGGGCACGTGTTCATCGTGACGGAGGAGAACACCAACTACTCGAGCGTCATCGGCAGCTCGTCGATGCCGTATTTGAACGGCCTGGCGCAACAGTACGGGCTGGCGACGCAGTACTACGCCAATACCCATCCGTCGATCGGGAACTACTTCGAGCTGTCGACGGGCCAGATCATCTCGAACAACGACGGCTTCTCGACCGTCCAGAACGTCCCGAACGTCGTACGCAGCTTGCTCGCGGCCGGGAAGACGTGGAAGTCGTATGCGGAGAGCATTCCGAACGCGTGCTACCTCGGCGGCGATACCGGGAACTACGCCCGGAAGCACAACATCTTCCCGCTGCTCTCGGACGTGGCGAACGACCCGGTGCAGGCGTGTAACAACGTACCGTTCACGCAGTTCGCGACGGATCTGGCGAACGGTACGCTCCCCCATTTCTCGAACATCGTGCCGAATCTCTGCAACGACGCGCACGATTGCTCGCTGAGCACAGCCGATACGTGGCTCAAGAACAACATCGACCCGCTGATCAAGAGCGCGATGTTCCAGCGGGACGGGCTGCTCATCATCGTGTTCGACGAATCGGGCGGCGACAATACCAACGGCGGCGGTCGGGTCGTATGGGTGGCCGTCAGTCCGAAGTCGAAGCCCGGCTATCAGTCCACCACGCTGTACCAGCACCAGAGCACGCTGCGGCTGATCCTGAAGGGGCTGGGCGTGAACGTGTTCCCCGGCGCCGCGGCCAGCGCGCCCGACATGAGCGAATTCTTCACGCCCTGAGGCGACTTATGACCTTCAAGCACAAGCTGTCGGCCCGCCTGGCCCTGATGAAAGACCGCGTGGTCGCGGTCTCGGCGGTGCTGCTCGCGGCAGCGGTGGTGTTCGCCTGCGAGCGGCCCGTTCTACTCACCGATACAGGAAGCGGCACGGTTGCGCAGCTGTTAGTCTACCCAAAAAGCATGACGATTCGGACGGGCCAGACGGCCGATTTCATGGCCGTGGCCCTCACGAGCGCGGGTGACACAGCCGCCGCCGCCGTGACCTGGAGCGCGACGAGCGGCAGCATCACGGATACGAGTACCAAAGGCGGGCGCCATTACGGCAAGTTCAAGGCCGGCTCGGACACGGGCAGGGTGAAGGTCATTGCCCGGGGTCAGGCGACCAACTTGGCGGATACGGCGACGGTGGCGGTGACCCTCCCGCCCGTGGCCTCGATGAGCGTCAGCCCGGCGTCCGCCAGTGTGGTGCCGACGCAGACCGTGCAGCTCACGGCGACGACCCTGGACTCGACCGGTGCCGTGCTGACCGGGAGGACCGTGACCTGGTCGAGCAGCAGCACGGGCGTGGCGACGGTGACCGCAAGCGGGCTGGTCACCGGGGTCGCCGCGGGTTCGACGACGATCACGGCCGCGAGTGAGGGGCGGAGTGCCTCCTCGAGCGTCACGGTGACGACCGTGCCCGTGGCGTCGGTGACGGTAACCCCGGCATCCGGGAGCCTGTACGTCGGGCAGACCGTGCAGCTGACCGCGACGCCCAAGGACTCGGCGGGCAATCCGCTCACGGGTCGCGTGGTCACCTGGTCGAGCGACAACACCACGATCGCAACGGTGAGCACGAGCGGGCTCGTGACGGGGAAGGGCGCCGGCTCGGCGACAATCACAGCGGCGACGGGGGGGAAGAGCGGCACATCCGCGATGGCGGTGGCGAACGTCACCATCGCCTCGGTGACGGTCAGTCCGGCCGCGGCGAGCCTGTTCGTCGGGCAGACGGTGCAGCTGGCCGCGACACCGAAGGATTCGGCCGGCAATCCGCTGACGGGCCAGACCATCGTGTGGTCGAGCAGCGACACCACGATCGCGAAGGTGAGTGGCAGCGGACTGGTGACGGCGAGGGGCGCCGGCTCGGCGACGATCACGGCGGCGAGCGGGGGCAAGAGCGGTACGTCCACGATCACGGCGGCGATCGTCCCGGTGGCTTCCGTGGTGGTGAGCCCGGCGTCGGCGAGCGTGGCGACGGGGAACACGGTGCAGCTGACCGCAACGCCGAAGGACTCGGCCGGCAACACCTTGTCCGGGCGTTCGATCACGTGGTCGAGCAGCGCGACGACGGTGGCCACTGTGAGCAGCAGCGGCTTGGTGTCGGGGGTGACCATCGGCTCGGCGACCATCACGGCGGCAACCGGGGGCAAGAGCGGCTCCTCGGCGATCACGGTGACGGCGCCGCCGGCGCCGGGGACGCACGCGGGATGGTACGCGGCGCCGAACGGCTCCAGCTCGGGCGACGGCAGCAGTGGTCGTCCGTGGAACCTGGCCACGGCGCTGAGCGGCGGTAACGGCAAGGTCCAGCCTGGCGACACGGTCTGGCTGCGCGGCGGAACCTACACCGGCCAGTTCCGCAGCACCCTGACCGGGACGGCCGCGGCGCCGATTGTGGTGCGGCAGTATCCGGGCGAGCGGGCGATCATCGACGGCGCTGGATCGACCAGCGACACATTCGTCGCCGACGGTTCGTATTCCGTCTTCTGGGGCTTCGAGATGACCAACAGCGACCCGGTCCGGTGCTGCAGCACGAGCTCGTTCTTCCGCGCGGACATGATGGTGAGTCACGCGACGCATGTAAAGTTCATCAATATGATCGTCCATGACGGCGGCCCCGGCTACTACACTTGGAGCCCGTACGGGGATGTCGAAATCTACGGCGCGATCATCTATAACATCGGCTACGATGGCTCCGACCGGGGCCACGGCCACGGGATGTACCTGAAGAACGACGTCGGCCCGCTGGTCGTGCGCGACAACATCCTGTTCAACTCTTACGGCTACGGCATCCACGCCTATACGAACACGGGCGACGGGCTCCTGAACGGCATCCACCTCGAAGGGAACGTGTCGTTCAACAGCGGGACGCTGTCGGCCCAAGGGACCTCGGGGAACATCGGGAACCTGGGCCAGCCGCCGGCGAACGACATGGCGATGATCGACAACATGACGTACTTCTCGCCGGGCATTGGCGGATCGAACTGGCTCCTGGGTTCTGGGGATGGGCTCACGGCCACCGGTAACTACGTGGTTGGAGGGAGTGGGATGAGCGAGGGGACGTGGACCAACGCGATCATCACCGGCAACACCGTGATTACGTCTGGCACCAAGCCGACACAACCCCTGGTGTTCGTGCGGCCGAACGCCTACGAGCCGGGCCGGGCCGCGGTGATCATCTACAACTGGAGTCGGCAGGCCTCGGTGTCGGTGGATCTGTCGAGCGTCCTGGGCGTCGGCCGCCGGTACGAGGTCCGCAACGTGCAGGATCTGTTCGGCGCCCCGTTGGTGAGCGGCACGTTTGGGGGTGGCACGATCAGCTTCCCGATGGCCGGAATCACGCCGCCCACGCCGGTCGGGTTGAGCAGCTCCCCGGCGCCGGTGACGGGGCCGGACTTCAACGTGTTCCTCGTGACGACGTTGCCGTAGCCGACCCTGCCGTGTGATGCCGCCCCGGGCGCGACGTATCGCGCTCGGGGCGGCGTGCTTCATGGCGGCGCCGAGCGCGGCCGGCTGTCGGCCGGGTCATCGGCGCCGTAGCTTCACCGGGGAAGAGCATGAACTCGACCTCCCACCGTCCGTGACCGCTCGCGGAATCGCAGCAGCGCTGTATGCCCTGACCGCCCTGACGACGGGGCGACTGGCGGGGCAGGCGTCGACCGCGCCGGTAAAGGGCGCTGGATTCTACGCGAGTCCGGACGGCTCGGCGGGGGGCGACGGCAGCCGCATGCGGCCGTGGGACCTCGCGACGGCGCTGACGGGCGGGAGCGGGAGGAGGGTCCAACCGGGGGACACGGTGTGGCTGCGGGGGGGCACCTATCGCGGCCCGTTCCACAGCACGCTCACCGGGACAGCGGCGGCGCCCATCGTGGTGCGACAGTATCCGGGGGAGCGCGCCATCATCGATGGAGCGGGCTCGCTCAACGACACGTTCGTGGTTCGAGGAGCCTATGCCATCTTCTGGGGGTTCGAGGTCGTCAATACCGACCGCACCCGGTGCTGTAGCACCAGCTCGAACTTCCGCGCCGACATGGTGACGAACTACGCGCCTCACACCAAGTTCGTCAATCTGATCGTGCACGACGGGGGGCCGGGATTCTTCGTCTCCACCACGTACCCGGACGTGGAGATCTACGGCTCGATCGTGTACAACATCGGCTACCAGGGGCCCGACCGGGGGCACGGGCACGCGATGTACATCAAGAGCGATGTGGGCCCCGTGCTGGTGCGCGACAACATCATGTTCAATCAGTTCGGGTTCGGCGTGCACGAATACACCGACGCGGGTAGCGGCCAGCTTCGCAACATCCACGTCGAAGGCAACGTCGTCTTCAACAGCGGTTTGCTCTCGAACAACTCCCAGTCGGCCAACATCCTGGCGGGCGGTGGTCAGGCGCCCGCCGACGGCATCACGGTTACCGACAACATGACCTATTACCCGCCCGGCTACGGGGCGAAGAATATCCAGGTCGGTCCCGTGAGCGGCCTCAGCAACGGGTCCATGACCGTGCGGAACAACTATGCCGTCGGTGGATCCACGAGCCTGTACGTCGGCCACTGGCGCCATGCCGTGGTGGACGGTAACACGCTCCTGGGCGGAGGGGGGATCGACACCCGGACCGACCTCCACGCCACCGCCCGGGTTGCGCCGACCCCATCTACGGGGACCACGGTGTTGGTTCGCCGCAACGCCTACGAGCCCGGTCGGGCAAACATCATCGTCTACAACTGGAGTGGGCTCGCGACGGCCGCGGTGGACGTATCCAAGGTGCTTCATGTCGGGGAGCGCTACGCGGTATGGAACGTGCAGGACCTGTTCGGCACGCCGGTGGCGGGTGGCACCTACGACGGCGGCTCGATCATCCTGCCGATGACCGCCGTGCCGCCGCCGCCGCCGATCGGAATGGCGAGCTCGCCGGCACCGGTGACGGGCCCGCTCTTCAACGTCTTCCTGTTGGCGCGAACGCCGCGATAGCGAGGGACGGGCGGGTGTCGTGGACTCACCGGGCTTGCATCGGCCTGATGGCCGCCCTCGGCTGCCAGTCGGGGGGGCCGGCGGGCCCCCCGCCGGGCACCCGCGTCGGCTACTACGCCGCGCCCGGCGGAACCGACGCGGGCGACGGCAGCACCAGCCGCCCGTGGGACCTCGCCACGGCGCTGGCGGGTGGAAACGGGGGCGTGCAGGTGCAGCCGGGAGACACGATCTGGGTGCGCGGCGGCGCGTATCCGGGGACCTTCAGGAGCACGCTGACCGGGACCTCGGCGGCGCCGATCGTGGTCCGCCGGTATCCGGGCGAGCGGCCCATCCTGGCCGGCGACGGCTCGAGCAACACGCTGAAGATCGATGGCGCGTGGACGTATTTCTGGGGGTTGGAAGTGCAGGTCTCGACGTCCGATCGTACCACTCCCCGGATGGACGCCGTGTACGTGCGCTACACCGCGAACGTGAAGCTGATCAACCTCGTGGTACACGACGGCGGCACGGGGATCTATACCGAGCCCGGGGCGCCGGGGGTCGAGATCTACGGGTGCATCGTCTACAACAACGGTTGGCAGGCGGGCGCGGGCGACCGCGGCCACGGGCACGCGATCTATGTGAAAAACGATGCGGGGACGAAGCTCGTGCGCGAGAACGTGCTCTTCAACCAATACGGGTTCGGCGTGCACGAATACAGTGATCTGGGGAGCGGCGGGCTCAACAATATCCGCGTGGAAGGGAATGTCTCGTTCGACAACGGTTCCCTGGCGCTTCCTGGCACGTCCGGCGCGGGGAACATGCAGATCGGGGGCGAAGAGCCGGTGAACAACAGCACCGTGCGCTCCAACATGACGTACTATGCGCCGACCATGTCCGAGCTGAACGTGCGGTTGGGCTACGACACCGTGCGAAGCGGGAGCCTCGCGGCGAGTGGGAATTACATCGTCGGCGGGAATCCGGCACTGACAGTCAAGGATTGGACGTCGGCAGTGGTGAGCGGCGACACCCTGGTCGGCGTGGACGAGGTCGTGCTGCTCACCGACTCCATCCTGGCCGGGAAGGCATGGAGCGGCAACTACTACTACCGGGACCCTCTGGCGGCGGCGTGGCGATACCTGACGACGGCCTACACGCTCAGCGGCTGGCAGGGAGCCACCGGGTTCTCCGGGACGGACGAGGCGGCTGCCGGCATGCCTCTCGTCGCGCGGGTAGCCGTGCAGCCCAATGTGTACGAGGTCGGCCGGGGCACCGTCATTGTGTACAACTGGACAGTGCAGCCTTCGGTGCCGGTGGATCTCTCCGGGGTGCTCCGGGCGGGGGACCACTACGAGGTGCGCAGCGTTCAGGCGCTGTTCGGCGCGCCCGTGGCGAGCGGCACCTACGGCGGAGGCAGCATCGGCATTCCGATGACCCCGATCACGCCGCCCACGCCCGTCGGCCTGGCGAGCTCGCCGGCGCCGGTCACCGGGCCGGCGTTCGACGTGTTCATCGTGACCCAGGTCGGCTCCTAGGGGAGCCGCTCGGCGATTCGCTGGACGAGATAGGAGGCCAGGGGCAGGGCGCAGGTGAACGCAGGCGAGACCGCGTTGAGGACGTGGAAGGAACGGTCGTCACCTTCGTAGCGGAAGTCCATCTCCAGCCTGCGCGCGCGCACGTCGAACAGCTGGGCGCGGATCCCGGGGCGTCCCCAGCGCCGAAACCCTTCCCGGTGCACACCGTCTGCCAGGGCGGCTGCACGACGCACCAGCGCGCGTTGCCCGTACTGACGCACCTCCGCCAGGGCGAGCTGCCGGAACCCGAAGTCGTTGCGGAGCAGCAGCCCGGCCTCCTGGGCGGCGATGCTGAGACACTCGCCGAGCTTGAAGTTCCCCCAACCCTCGTAATGCTCTCGCCAGAAGGCCGGCGTCGCGGTGGGTCCGATTTTCACGCCGCCGTCCACGCCGCGCGTGATGTGCACGCCGAGGAACGGATTCTCGAGGTTGGGGACGGGATAGATGTGCGTGCGCAGGCTCGGGGCGCCGGGCTCGGCGAGCAGGTAGCGTCCGCGGAACGGCAGAATGCGGTAGCGCTCCGAAAACCCATACTCGAGGGCGATGCGGTCCGCGTACAGCCCGGCGGTGTTCACCAGGTACCCTACCCGCATGGTGCCGGCGGACGTGACTGCCCCCCCGCCGGACGCGCGCCTGCGGTACGCCGTTCCGGTCAGGAGCGCGATCCCGGCCGCGCGCGCGTCGCCGACCAACGACGCGATGACCTCCGCCGGATCGACGCTCGCGGTGCAGGGGGAGAACAACGCGCGCTCGACCGTCCTGGCGCGGGGCTCGATCCGCCGGACGTCCTCCGGGGAGATTGCTTCCAGCGGTACGCCGATCGAGTGTCCCCGGCGCAGCAGCTCCTCGAGGCCGGGGAGGTCGGCCGGGCCCGTGGTGACGACCAGTTTGCCGCACCGGCTGAGCCGCAGGCCGCGCTCGGCGCAGTAGGCGGCGAGTTGCCGGTTGCCCTCGCGCGTGAGTTGCGCCTTGAGCGTGTCGGCGGTGTAGTAGAAGCCCGCGTGCAGCACGCCGCTGTTGCGGCCGCTCGCGTGGAGGCCGCAGGCGGGCTCCTTCTCGAGCAGGGTGACGGAACAGTCCCCGTAGCGGCGTTTGAGCTCGAGGGCCAGAGCGAGGCCCACGATTCCCCCGCCCACGACCAGGAAGTCCGTGGTGCTTGCTGCGGTCACGGGAGGGGGGTCCGGGGGGTCGGCCGGGCCCGGGGGGGCCGCGTGGCCTAGGCGCGCGCCAGCTCGCGTGGCGGCGCCCAGTCTCCGCGGCGGCGCCGTGGCGTCGTGAAGGTTTGCTTCAGCGCCTCGACGTTGTGGTAGACAGGGTTCTGATAATCGCGCAGCGCGGGTTGGCTTCGGACGGCCGCTGCGACTTCCCGGATGCCGGCGGCGACGGTGAACTCGGGCTCGAAGCCCAGGACGCGACGGATCTTCTCGAAGCTGACGCGATAGTCACGAGGGTCCGGAGCGTCCTTCTGGTGCACCACCTCGGCTCCTCGCACGATGTCCGCGACCATGTCCCCCAGTGCGGCGATCCGGTGGTTGAGGGCGTCGCCGCCCACATTGAAGATCTCGCCGGCGACCCGTTCGGCCGGCGCCTCGAGCGCCGCGATGAACGCTCGGGCGGCGTCGCGGCAATGCACGTTCGGGCGCCACTGGTTGCCGCCGAAGATGGCGATCTTGCGGTCCACCACGGCGCGGACGGTGAGGGTGTTCACGACCAGGTCGAACCGCATGCGGGGCGAGAGACCGAACACCGTCGAGAGCCGGAGCACGACCGGCTGCACTTCACCCGCGCGATCGAACAGGATGTTCTCGCTCAGCACCCGCGTCCGCGCGTACAGGGAGACCGGTTTGAGGGACGACTGCTCCGTCAGGACCCCGTGGCTGCTCGCCCCGTACACGCTGCAGCTCGAGGCGAACACGAGGCGCCGCACCCGGTAGAAGTTGCACGCCTCCGCGAGCACCTTGGTCGCCGTGTAATTGAGATTGATCGTCTCCTCGGGATCGAGGTTGCAGGCCGGATCACCCACGATCGCGGCGAGGGCGAGCACGCCGTGCACGTCGCGCAGCGCGCGGCTCACGTCCCGGCTGCTGCAGATGTCGCCGGGGATGACCTCGAGCCGGGGGTGACTCAACCCCTCGATGCCGGCCGGGCCGTAGTCGAACCGGTCCAGGATGCGGACGTGATAGCCGCGCTCCAGCAGCATCCGCGTGAGGTGCGATCCGATGAACCCCGCGCCGCCGGTCACGAGCACGCGTCGGTGCTCGGTCATGCCACCGTGGTACCTGGGGGGAGCGAGCGCGGTGTCGAGCAGCTCGTGCAGCGTCACGGTTCCCGGTCGATGGACGTCCCCGCCCAGGACGAAGCGATCGATCCCGCCGACCGCCCGGACGTGAATGCCGGCGTCCTCGAGCTGGCGGACGAAGACCCGCACGACGTCGCGGTCCGCCGACGGCATCGCCACGATCACTTCGCGCACCTGGTGGCGCTCGGCGAGGTCGAGCGCGTCGTTCAGACCCCCGAGCACCGGCACGTCGTTCAGGACCGCGCCGAGTTTGGCGGAATCGTCGTCGAGGAAGCCGACGAGCTCCACCCCGGGGGCCGCGCCCCCGGCGAGCTCGCGGCCGATGGAGAGACCGTGCTCGCCGGCGCCGGCGATCATGACGCGGCGCAGTGCAGGGCGTGTGGCGCCCGACCGGCGTTCCCGCTGTTTCGCCTCGGCCACCGACCAGCGTCGCAGCGTCCGGGCGCCGACGCACAGGAACAACATGAGGAGCGCCGCCAAGAGCAGCGTCGCCGCCGAAAGATGCACGACTCCGAGCGAGCGCAGCCCGATCAAGAGGCCCAGCACGAGCGCGCTCGAGAGGCAGGTCGTGATCGCTTCCGGCAGGCTCGTGTACCGCCAGATGGTGCGGTAACTGCCGCTCCACGCCTCGACCAGCACCAGGAGCAGCCCGACGAGCACCGCGAGCGTGGCAGTCAGATCCACGCCGAAGACGCGAATCCCCTCGCCCACGGCCACCGCGGCCACGACCGCGCCCGCGCCGCAGCAGAAATCCACCCCCGCCTTCACCAGGCGCCGGATCGTCGAGCTGCGGAGCACGGGGTCGAGCAGGCGCGCACTAGAGGCAAGCGCCCGCACCGGCCAGGCGAACCGGTTGGCGAGTTGATCCAGCTCGAGATGGGTCGAGGTCATTCGGAACGCGGTCTAGGGTTGTGAGCCGGCGCAGCGCGACGTCACCGGCTATATCAGGTCTCGTGCCGGGCCATCGCTGCGCCGGCAGCGGGGTGAAGCTACGTAACTAAAAGCTCTATAGGTGGTTACCGGACCTCTCCGGGAGGCACCCCGTACCGGCTACGGGCTTTGCCACACACCGGCCACACTTTAGTCACAATCGTGTGTCAGGCGCGGTGAGCCGCTCGGGCGTTCACGGGAGGCACCGCACGATGTGCGGTCCGAGCGCGCTGGCGAGGCGTTCCGGTATCCGCTTCCAGAGGCGTGGGCCCCAGGCCAGCCCGGGATCGTGCGGCGACGGCGTCGTCGTACCGTTCCGGGAGGCGAGGTCGTACCACCAGAGCGGCTCGTCCCGCGCGCCCCAGCGATGCTTGAACTCGTGCGGGCCGGAGCCCGGCGTCGAGCGCCCGAAGTTGAAGGTGCGCACCCCCTCGCGGGCCGCGCGCTCGATGAAGGACCAATAGAGCAGCGCATTGGGTCGGAGCTCGGGAGCGCTGGCGACAGCCGAGGCCCAGGTGACCTCGACCTCCTCCGCCCAGCGCAGCGCGCAGCCGGCCGCGACGGGGCGGCCGGCGTGATACGCGCAGCCGAACCACACATCGTCCGGAAAGACTTCGGCGATCGTCTCGAACAGCCGCCGGCCGTGGGTGGGCGTGCCGAGCTCGTGCATATGCCGCTTGAACACTTCGAAGAACGGGCGGAGCTGGTCCGGTCCGAAGCGCACGGTCACCCCGGCCCGGGCGGTGCGGCGCACGTAGTTCTTGAGCCGGGAGTTGAGGGCTTGCCACACGCTGTCCGGGGATCCCGCCGTGAGGTCGAGCAGGACCGTGACCTTGCGGTGCGACGCCGGGAGCGCGATGGGGAGCGGACCGCGGCTTCTGAGCTCGAGCAGCTTGACCCCGTCGCGTTGCGCCAGGCCGGTGGCGTGGGCCACGAGTGCCTGCACGCCCGCCTCGCTGCCCAAGGGGCCCCCGTAGTTGAGGAACGGCATGGACACGAGGTAGTGACCAAACAGCAGGCTGTTCACCCGTACCAGCGGCAGCACGCCCGCGAGCCCGCCGTCCGGGTCGCGGGCCGCGAGCAAGAAGCACTCGTGCCCGAGGGCGCGCGTCATGACGGTCTTCCACCCGAACAGATGGCAATGCGTCCACTGCGGCTGGGCCCGCACGAAGCGATCCCACTCGGCGGAAGGACCCGCGAACTCCTGAACGTGCAAGGTCACCGTGCGGCCCACTCCCGGGTTGTCCGTTGGACGTAGAAGCGATACAGCGTCGGCATGGTCTGGCGCGCGATCTCTTTCAGCTGGCGGACCAGCAAGGCGCGGCCCTAGCCACGGAAGCGGGCGAGTTCCGCCGTCCGCGCCG
>WNEX01000712.1_pt1 | contig 15953 bp, 11 predicted proteins | sample 5399841 | NCBI WGS metagenome assembly WNEX01 (sample SAMN13153337, study PRJNA577476) | soil metagenome | isolation source: 40 cm grassland meadow soil 2 days after 1st rain plot 5 | place: USA:California | collected 2015-09-18 | reverse complement strand
GCGGTCGGCTCGTCGAGGATCAGCACCTGGGCATCGCGCATGTAGGCGCGCCCCAATGCGACCTTCTGCCACTCGCCTCCCGACAGCTCCACGCCGCCGTCGAACCGCCGGCCCAGCATCTGGTCGTAGCCCTTCTCGAGCCGGGTGGCGACGGAGTCGGCCAGGCTGCGGCGCGCCGCCTCCCGCACGCGCACGTCGTCGTCGAGGGCCTCGACCTGACTGACCCCGATGTTCTCCTTGAGCACGAAATCGTAGCGCACGAAGTCCTGGAAGATCACGCCGATGTTGCGCCGCAGGCTGGCAAGGTCGTAGTCGCGCAGATCCACCCCGTCGAGCAGCACGCGTCCCTCGTCCGGATCGTACAGCCGCGCCAGCAGCTTCACGAGCGTCGTCTTGCCCGCGCCGTTTTCCCCCACGAGTGCGATGCGCTCTTCCGGCGCGAACGAGAACGTGAGGTGACGCACCGCCCAGCGGTCCGAGCCCGGATACCGGAAGCCCACGTCCTGGAACTCGAAACCGCGCCGGATCGGCACCGGCACCGGCCGCGCGCCGGGTTTGGACGTCACCCGCGGCTGCACGTCGAAGAACGTGAACAGGTCGGAGAGGTACAGGCTCTGCTCGAACACCTGCGACAGCGAGAGCAGGATGCGCTGGATCAGATCGCGGCTCTGCCGGAACGAGCCGGCGAGGAAGGTCAGCGAGCCGATCGTGAACCGGCCCAGCACGGTGAGATAGATCGTCACGGCGTACGCGCCGTAATAGCCCAGGGTGCCGAGCGTGACGAACACGGTCGACACGACGTTCCGCCTGATGGCGAGGCGCTTGTTCGCGTCGTAAAACTCGTCGGACAGCTTGGCGTAGCGGTCGACCAGGAACTTCGAGAGGCTGAACAGCTTCACCTCTTTCGCCATCTCGTCGGAGGCGCCGGCGTAGCGGAGATAGTCGAGCAGCCGGCGCTCCGGCGTCCACGAGAACAGCAGCGAATAGCCCAGCGCCGCGTAGTGCGTTTCTCCCAGGAACGACGGCACCACCGCCACCGCGAGCAGCAGCAACAGCCACGGCAGCTGCACCAGCAGCACCGCGGCAAGCGAGGCCAGCGTCACCAGGTCCTGCGCCGTGGAGAGCAGCAGGGCGACCAGACCGATCCGGCCTACCGTCTGGCGACGCGCCCGCTCCAGGTGGTCGTACGTCTCCGCGTCCTCGTACTGCGCGATGTCGAGCGTCGCCGCGTGCTGCATCAGCCGGACGCTGATCCGGTTCGAGAACAGGTCGCCCAACAGGCTCTCCAGCAGCGAGGAGAGGCGGGCCAGCCCTTCTCCGACTACCGCGATCCCCAGCTCGAGGGCGACGAGCCCGCCGAGGTGCCACCAGTCCACCACCGCGCCCGCCGCCCGCGCCCCCATGGCGGCGATGACGCCGTCGATGATCAGCTTCCCGATCCACAGCACCGCCAGCGGCACGAACGAGCGAACCGTGCGCAGGGCGAGGATGGCGATGGTGTAGCCGCGATGCGTCTCGTAGACGAGCTTCAGGAGGGGCGGGACGTACTTCAGGGCCTCGAGCCGCTCGGACCAGCTCGGCGGCTTGCCGTCCGAGCCCACGCGCGAGCTCCTGGGGCGCGGAACGACACCGTGCGGGGTGAAACGGGGCGGGGGCGCCGTCACAACCTTAACTTCTCCACAGGGCGGTGCGTCAATATAACCGCATGAAAACCCGGGTCCTGCTCTTGGTCGCGACGGTCGCGGCGCGGCCGCCGGTGGTAGGGGCGCAGCATGCTGCGCCCCTACAATCGCCGGGGGGTCGCGCGTTAACCCCACGCGACTCTGCGGTGCATACCCTCAATCGCCTCGCCTACGGCCCCCGGCCCGGCGAAATCGAGCGCGTGGCCCGAGCCGGCGTGCGGCGCTGGATCGACGCTCAGCTCACGCCCGACAAGATCGACGATAAAGACCTGGCGCGACGCGAGCGCGAGTTCGACGTCCTGAAGTACGATCGGGGCGACCTCGCCACGCTGTACACCGAGGTGCAGCGGGCACGGCAGGAGCGCAAGCGGATGGGCGACACCGCCGCCGACAAGCCCGACGACAGCCCCATCGCGGTGAAGGGCCGCCGCTTCGCCGCTCAGGTCCAGCAGCTCGCCGTGGTCCGCGCTGCGCTCTCCGAGCGACAACTCTACGAGGTGATGGTCGACTTCTGGACCAATCACTTCAACGTCTACGTCGCCAAGGGCGCCGACCGCTTTCTCACGCCCGACTACATCGAGCACACCATCCGTCCGCACGCGATGGGAAGGTTCGAAGACCTCCTGATCGCGACCGCGCAGAGCCCGGCCATGCTCTTCTATCTGGATAACTGGGAGAGCGTGGCACCCGGAGCTTCCCCGCCGTTCCCCCTCTCCGCAAGGCGGAGAGGGGGTCAGGGGGTGAGGACCGCACCGAAGGGCATCAACGAGAACTACGCCCGCGAGCTGCTCGAGCTCCACACGCTCGGCGTGGACGGCGGCTACGACCAGCACGACGTGATCGAAGTCGCCCGCATCTTCACCGGGTGGAGCATCAAGCGCCCGCAGCAGGGCGGAGACTTCGAGTTCCACGACTGGGCCCACGACACCGGCGACAAGCAGGTACTCGGTGTCGAATTCGAGCGCGGCCATGGGATGGACGAAGGCATCCGCCTGCTCAAGGTGCTCGCCAATCACCCGGCCACCATGCATCACGTCAGCCGCCAGCTGTGCCAGCGGTTCGTGAACGATGATCCGCCGGACGGCTGTGTGGACGACGCCGTCGCCGCCTGGCAGCGCACCCACGGCGACATCCGCGAAGTGTTGCGCGCCATCTTTCACGGCCCCGACTTCTGGGCGGCGGCGAACGTGCGTGCCAAGGTCAAGACGCCACTCGAGTTCGTCGTGAGCGCGGCGCGGGCCGTCGCCGCCGACCCCGACACCATGCCCCGCCTCGCGCAGATGGTGGCACGCCTGGGCGAGCCGCTCTACCTCCACGTCGCCCCCGATGGCTATCCCGAGAGAGAAGACGCCTGGGTGAACAGCGGGGCATTGCTCGATCGCATGAACGCCGCGGTGGCGCTCGCGGCCGGGAGACTTCCAGGGGCGGTCGTGGCACTCGACTCCGTCGCTCCCGACACCGTGGACGTGCAGCACCTCATCGCCGCGATCGATGACGGGATTCTGGGCGGGGCCATGTCGGAGAACACCAAACGGGTCATCAGCAGTCAGTTGTCAGACGTGACAGACCCCGTGCAGGCGCGCGCCCTGGCCATCGGGCTCGCGATCGGGGGGCCGGAGTTTCAGAGGCAATGAGGCGGCAAGGGCGGCAGGAGGCGGCAGAGGGCGGCAACGGCTGGAGGAACGACAAATGACCATCTCGAGACGTGTCTTCGTGAAGTCGGGAGGAGTGGCTCTGTTCAGCCTCGGCATGGACCCGCTGTTCCTGGCCCGGGCCGCCCTTGGTTCGTACAAACCCTTGCCGCCCGTTGCCGCCCGTTGCCGCCCTGTCTTGGTTTGTCTCTTCCAGCGCGGCGCCGTGGACGGGCTCAACATGATCGTGCCGCACGGCGACCCGCTGTACTATCGCGAGCGGCCGCGCATCGCCGTGCCCGGCACGGATGTCGTCGATCTCGACGGCTACTTCGGCCTGCACCCGCGCCTCGCGGCGCTCAAGCCACTGTGGGACTCGAAGCGCCTTGCCGCGATCCATGCCATCGGGTCCCCCGACGCGACCCGCAGCCACTTCGACGCCCAGGACTACATGGAGTCCGGCACGCCCGGCGTGAAGGCGACGCCGGACGGGTGGCTCAACCGCTATTGTCAGCACGACCGCGAGCACGAGGAGACGCCGTTCCGCGCCGTCGCGTTCGGACCCGAGCTGCCGCGCATCCTCGCGGGCACGGCGCCCAGCCTCGCGATCGCCGATCTCCAGGCATTCGGTCTGCGGGCGCCCCAGCCCGCCGCGCGTGACCGCCTCACCCGCGCGTTCGAGGAGCTGTACGCGGGCTCGGCGACGGGGCTCCTCTCGACGTCGTCCCAGGAAGCCTTCCAGGCGGTGCAGACGCTGCAGCGGGTCGATCCGACGCGCTATCAACCCGCGAACGGCGCCGACTACCCTCGTGGCCGACTCGGCAAGGCGATGCTGCAGATCGCCCAGCTGATCAAGGCCGACGTCGGCCTGCAGGTGGCGTTCGCGGACGTCACGGGGTGGGACACCCACGTGAACCAGGGAGCGAGCGAGGGGCAGCTCGCCGCACGGCTCGCCGAGCTGGGACAGACGCTGACCGCGTTCGCGCAGGACCTGGGGGACAAGCTCGACGACGTGGTCGTGCTCACCATGTCCGAGTTCGGCAGGACGGTACGCGAGAACGGCAACTCGGGCACGGATCACGGTCACGCCACCGCGATGCTGGTGCTGGGCGGTCCGGTCAACGGCGGTCGGGTGCTAGGGCGTTGGCCCGGACTCGATCCGGCCAACCGGTTCGAGGGCCGCGACGTCGCGGTGACCACGGACTTCCGGGACCTGTTCGCAGAAGTGCTGGCACGACATTTGGGTGCGACGGATCTGTCGACAGTGTTCCCCGGCTTCACCGCCGATCCAACGAGATTTCCCGGCGCGATCCGCGGGTAAACCCGCGACTCGGCCCTACGGCTGTAGCCGCTTCAGCGGCTGGGCCGAGCCGCGGCTTCAGCCGCGGTTCGCTCGAGCGCCGAAACCAGGGCCTCGACCTCCCACGACTCGTCGTAGCGCAGGCCGTTGATGAAAAACGTGGGCGTCCCGTTCACCCCGCTCGTGACCCCGCTGCGGAAGTCCTCGCGCACCCGCGGCGCGTAGGTCCCCGCCGCGAGCTCTCGGCCCACGCGGGCGGCGTCGAGGCCGAGGTCACCCGCGTACTCGATCAGGTAGTCGTCGTCCAGCGCGAACTGGCGCTCGAACAGACGGTCGTGCATCTCCCAGAACTTCCCCTGCGCGCCCGCCGCTTCGGCGGCCTCCGCCGCGTGCTGCGCGTGCGGGTGGCTCTCCCGCAGCGGGAAGTTGCGGAACACGAAGCGCAGCCGCCGTCCCAGGCGCTGCCGCAGCTGCTTGACGATCGGGTAGGCGCGCCCGCAATGCGGACATTCGTAATCGCCGTACTCGACCAGCGTAACGGGCGCGTCCGTCGGCCCCTGCGCGTGGTCCCGCTCGCCCACCGGGAGCGTGAGCGCCGCGGCCGTGGCGCGCCTGCTCACGCGGGCGTGCTGGCTCATGCGGGCGCGCCCGCGCCGGCGAGCGCCTCGAGCGCGCGCAGGATGCCGTCGGCGCCCGGGTTCACGTCGACCGGCGACGCGTAACTCCACCGGATGATCCCCTCCCCGTCGATCACGAACAACGCCCGCTCGCTGAACCCGTCGCCCGGACGGTACGCGCCGTAGCGGCGCGACACTGCTCCCTTGGGCTCGAAGTCCGCCAACAGTGGAAAGTGGAGCCTTCGATCGCGGGCGAATGCGGCGTGGCACCACACGCCGTCCACCGAGATTCCGAGGAGCTGGGCGTGGTAGCGCTCGAACTCCGGCAGGACTTCGTTGTAGAGGGCCATCTGATCGCCGCACACGGGGCTCCAGTCGGCGGGATAGAAGGCCAAGATCACGGGCCGGCCGCGGAAACCCCCGAGCGACACCGTTTGACCAGGGGCGCTCGAGAGCGTGAAGTCGGGTGCCGGAGTTCCAGCGGGGAGCGGCGCTCCCGGACCTTGGGGCGGTGTAGCCATGTGCCTGTCCTTTCAGAAAGTGCGAGCGAGGTAGCGGGGCATCAGGACGGCGGCGACTCGACGCTGGTGATGGGCAGCTCCAAGCGCTCGGCGCCGCGCAGCACGACCACCCTGGTCGCCACGCCGATGCGTTCGGCCGTGAGCACCCGGTGCAGGTCGTCGATGCCGGTGATGGCGCTGCCGTCGAATTCGACGATGATGTCCCCGGACGCGAGCTGCGCGCGCGCCGCGGGGCTGTCCGGCTCGACTCCGGTCACCAGTACGCCGCTCTTCGCGTCGATCCCGAGCGCCCGCTGCGCCAGCCGCAGCAGGGGGGTGGTTTGGCCCGCGACTCCGATCCGGCCACGGCGGATCTTGCCGTGTCGGATCAGCTGGCCCGTCACGAACTTCGCGGTGTTGATGCCTACCGCGAAGCAGATCCCCTGTGCCGGCAGGATGACGGCGGTGTTGACGCCGACCACCCGACCGCGCGAGTCCACGAGCGGACCCCCCGAGTTACCGGGGTTGAGCGCGGCGTCGGTCTGAATTACGTCGTCGATCAGCCGCCCGCCCACCGAGCGGAACGAGCGGCCCAGCGCGCTCACGACACCAGCTGTGACCGTGCTCTGGAAGCCCAGCGGGTTGCCGATCGCCACGACGAGCTGGCCCACGCGCAGCGCCGCGGAGTCGCCCAGCTGGGCGACGGTAAGTGAGACGGGCGAGACCCGCAGCACGGCGAGATCGGTGTCGGGGTCGTCCCCCACCAGCTCGGCCCGCACCCGGCGCCCGTCGGGGAACGCGGCATCGAGCCGGGTCGCGCCGTGCACCACATGACTGTTGGTCAGCACGAACCCGTCGGGGGTGAACACGAAGCCCGAGCCGTTGCCGGGTACTTCGCGCGCGGGGCGCCCGCGCCGCTCGACCTTGTGGCGCACCTCCACGCTCACCACGGCCGGACCGACCAGCTCGGCCGCTCCGGTTACCGCCCGCGAATAGGCGTCGAGCGCCTCGTCGTCGATGGGCGGTGCCGCGGCGCCCGCCGCATGGGGGGACACCGTATGGTCGGCAATCGCATGCAGTGTAGCGGTCATCGCACAGCCTCCTTCATATGCTTGGAGAACGCCGCATGGTTCCCGCGCCGGTCGGGCCCGAGCCCCGTATATTTGCTCCGGATATGGACGTTACGGGCTCGCTCGCGGTCGTGACCGGTGCGACCGAAGGGATCGGTCGCGCCACGGCCTTGGCCCTGGGCCGGGCCGGGGCGCGGGTCGCCATCTGCGCCCGCACGGAGGCGAACGTGCACGCCACCGTGCGCGAGCTGAAGGCGGCGGGGATCGACGCCCTCGGCATGCCGTGCGACGTGTCCGACCCGGCCGGCGTGGACGCGTTCGCGGCCTTCGTGGCTCGCGAGCGAGGAGCTCCGCGCGTGCTCGTCAACAATGCCGGAATAGGCCGCTTCAAGCCCATCGCCGAGCTGTCGCTCGAGGACTGGGACGCGACCATGGGCGTGAACGTGCGCTCCCTGTATCTCGTCACTCGATCGTTCCTGAAAGGCATGGTGGACGCGGGCGGTGGCACCATTGTCAACGTCGCTTCGCTCGCCGGCAAGAACGGCGTCGAGGGCGGCACCGCCTACTGCGCGTCGAAGCACGCGGTGCTGGGGTTCTCCAAGGCGCTGATGCTGGAGGTGCGGCGCCACAACGTGCGGGTCGTGGCGATCTGCCCCGGCTCGGTCGACACCGGGTTCCGGGAAAGCCGTGCCAACCGGACGCGCGTCCTCACCGCCGACGATGTGGCGCACGCGATCCTTTCCACCGTGACGATTCCGGATCGGGCGATGATAAGCGAAGTCGACATCCGGCCGACGAATCCATAACCTCGTCACGGAGAGACGTCGCGGAAAAACGTCACGGGAAACCGTAGACTCCCGCACGGCTCACCGCGACGTCTTTCCGTGACGCCGTTCCGTGACGTCTCTCCGCGACGTAGTTTGAAGCAATGCTAGACCCAATCCGGAAATTGCTGACAGAAGCCGGCAAAGCCAAGCAGGTCCGGGGCTTTTGGGATGCCGCCGCCGGTATTCTGAGCGAGTGGACCGACGGGGCGCGGGTCGAGCTCAGCTACAGAGGCCTGCGCGAGATGGGCAGCGCCCAGGCGGGGACGGCCGGGAAGCCGGGCGACCCCTTTATCGCGGATTATCACGACGCCGAGGGGCGGCACGTGAGCGCGCGGTTCGAGGGGCTTGCGGCGGGATTTCCGGCGGACGCGCTGCGCTCCGGACTCGAAATCGCCACTCATCTCGCCGTGATGGTGGCACGGCGCTCCAGCCTCGAGCGCGAGCGCCGGCTCGGCACGTTCCTCGTGGAGCTGTCGCGCTGGCTGCTGGCGGCGCCGGAGCGCGAGCTGCTGTTGCGCTACACGCTGCAGAGCGTGACCAGCCTGGTGGACGCCCAGGGCGCCTACGTGGCGCTGCGCAACGCCGGCGCGGACGCCTTGCGCGTCGCGGCGACGGTGGGGCAATGCGCCGAGTTCGACGGGCTCGAGATCCCCATCGGCGCGAGCGTCACCGGCAGAGTGGTGCGAACTGGGGAGGCGCTGCTCACCGACAACATCCTCAACGAGCCGGAGGCACAGCCGGCCCTGTCTCCCTCCGGGACGGCGCGCGCAGCGATGATCGCTCCGCTGCGCACCTCGAGCGCCGTGGCGGGCGCGGTGGGCGTGGTGCGCTACGCGCGACCCGGCGGCGACGAGCCGCCGCCGTTCCAGCTCGTGGACCTGCAGTACCTCACGGCCGTGGCCGCCTACATCGCCGGCGGGTTGGAGCTCTCCGAGGCGGTGAGCGGCGCGCGCGCGGCGGCCGAGCGCGCCCACGCGATGGTCGACGGGAGCCCGCTCCCGATGGCGCTGGTGAGCCGGGCCGGCCGCGTCCTGCAGCTCAACCAGGCGGGGTGCCGGCTGTTCGGCATTCCATCAGAAGCGCAGGCGCTCGACACGCACCTCGAAGCGCTCGGCCTGTCGCCCAGCGAGATCTCGCTCCACCTCGTGCTGACACGGGCGCGCGACGGCGCGCCCTGGCACGGCCGGGTCCTGGTCACGCGCCCATCCGGCGACCGCCGCCTGTGCGATTGCACCGTCTCGGGCCTGTCCGGCGCGGGCGCCGACAGCCTGCTGGTCGCTTTGTACGACCGCACCGACGAGCTGCGGGCCCAGCGCGACCTGATCGCCCGCGAGAAGCTCGCCACGGTGGGCGAAATCGCCAGCGGCGTCGCGCACGAGGTGAACAACCCGCTCGCCGCCATCCGGATGGAGGCGGAGCTGCTGGGGCGCGCCAGCAAGGACCCCGAGACGAGCACCACGGCGGCAACCATCACCCGCGAGGTGGACCGCGCCGCCCGCATCGTGCGCAGTCTGCTGCGGCTCGCCCGCCGCGCCGACACCGCGCCCACCCGCGTGCAGATGAACGACCTGGTGCACGACGTGGCCGAGATCCGCAAGCGGGTGATGCGCACCGAGAGCGTGGAGTTCCGGACCGGGCTCGACAACTCCGCTCCTCCGGTGCTCGGGCTGGGTCAGGAGCTGCAGCAGGTCGTGATCAACCTGGTGACCAATGCCGAGCACGTGGTGCGGGGCCGGAGCCCGGCCATCATCCGGCTGACGACGCAGTCGCGCGAGGGCTGGGTGCGCCTCACGGTGGAAGACTCGGGACCGGGCGTTCCGCGGGAGATCCGCGCGCGCATCTTCGACCCGTTCTTCACCACCAAGGGCCCCGACGAGGGCACGGGCCTCGGGCTCGCGATCTGCCAGCGCGTGGTGACGGAGGTGGGAGGGAAGATCTGGCTCGAGGATTCCGAGCTGGGCGGTGCCAAGTTCGTAGTCGAGGTGCCGGCCGCCCCGGAGCACGTCGAGGCCAGTACGATCGGCTGAGCGGGGTCGGCGCCCCCCGCTTAGTGCTCCAGAATGCGCGTGCGGTACAGCGCGAGGACGACCAGGCCGTAGGCACCGAGCGCGACCAGCAGTGCGGTGAGCGACCAGTCGAAGCCGAAGCGGGTCGCGCCCACCGCCGCCGCGACGAGCCAAGCGACGCTGGCGCCGAAGCCGAGCACGACGACTTCCTTGCGCGCCATCAGGATGCCGAACACGTAACCCCAGCTGAACGCGGCGACCGCGAGAAACATCACGCCGTGAGGAATCTTCAGCGGATCGATCAGGTTGAGCGCCCCGGCGAAGAAGCAAAACAGACCCAGGACGGTGTACGCCGCCAGATGCAACGCGAGCGGCAGGGGGACGGTGCCCATCTTGTTGGCGGTCATGCCTGAAAACTAGACGCCGAGACGCCGAGACGCCAAGACGCCGAGGGGGTGACGTGCAAGCGACGAGGACGTATCTCGAGCTGACGGAGCCAGGTCAGTTTCGGCCCGCCTTCGGGGATTTCCCCGAGGTGGCGATCGAGCGCGTCGCGCATCCCACGCCCGAGCTCTATCGTGATTGCTACAGCACGGTGGGAGAAGCCTACCACTGGCGCGACCGCTGGGACTGGACCGACGCGGACATTCAGGCGCACCTCGCGCAGCCCGAGATCACGCTGCACGTGGCGCGCCGGAAAGGCGCGCTGGCCGGGTGGTACGAGCTGCGGCGCGTACCGGAAGACCGCTCGGTGGAGATCGCGTATTTCGGACTCGCCCCGACGGCGATCGGCCGGGGGCTCGGCAAGCACCTGCTGTCGTGCGCCGTGCGCGATGCCTGGGCGCTCGGGCCGTCGCGCGTGTGGCTCCACACCTGCACGCTCGACCATCCCGCCGCGCTGCCGAACTACGAGAAGCGCGGCTTCGCGCGCTACAAGACCGAGACATACGAGGTTAACTTCCCTCCGTGAACTTCACGCTCTCGCGCGCGCAGAAGCTGATCATTGCCGCCGTGGTGATCGTGCCGGTTCTCCTGTTCGCTCTCTACACCTGGTCCACTCTGACGTGGAGTTACTCGAGCGGAGAGCGAGCCGGGTACGTGCAGAAGTTCTCCAAGAAGGGCTGGATCTGTAAGACCTGGGAAGGCGAGCTCGCCATCGTGTCCATCCCGGGGACGATGTCGGAGAAGTTCTACTTCACCGTGCGGGACGATGCGGTCGCCGCGCGGGTGAACCAGACCATGGGCAAGCGCGTCGCGCTCGTGTACCACCAGCACGTGGGTATTCCGATGAGCTGCTTCGGAGAGACCGAATACTTCGTGGTGGACGTGAAGAGCGTGGAATGACGACGGCGAACAGCTTCGGGTCGCGGGCGCAGCTCAAGGCCGCCGGCCGCACGTTCGAGATCTTCCGGCTGGACGCGCTCGAGCGGCGGGGTCTGGCGGTCTCCCGGCTTCCCTACTCGCTGCGCATCCTGCTCGAGAACCTGCTGCGCCGCGAAGACGGACGCACCGTCGCCGCTCCGGAAATCGAGAAACTGGCGCGCTGGGATCCCAAGCAAGCCCCGGACGACGAGATCGCGTTCATGCCGGCGCGCGTCCTGATGCAGGACTTCACGGGCGTCCCCGCCGTCGTGGACCTGGCCGCCATGCGCGATGCGATGGAGGCCATGGGCGGCGACCCGAAAAAGGTCAACCCGCTGCTCCCGGCCGAGCTGGTGATCGACCATTCCGTGATCGTGGACGAGTTCGGCACGCCCACGGCGTTCCAGGTGAACGCCGACCTCGAGTTGCAGCGCAACCGCGAGCGCTACGCGCTGCTGCGCTGGGCGCAGCAAACGTTTCGGGGCTTCCGCGTGGTTCCCCCCGACACGGGGATCGTGCACCAGGTGAACCTCGAATACCTGGCACGAGTCGTCTTCACAACCGAAGGCCGTGAGCCGCAAGCGTATCCCGATACGCTGGTCGGGACCGACTCGCACACCACGATGATCAACGGCCTCGGCGTGCTGGGCTGGGGCGTCGGCGGCATCGAAGCCGAGGCGGCCATGCTCGGTCAGCCGGTGTCGATGCTGATTCCGCAGGTCGTCGGGTTCCGGTTGACCGGCAGGCTGGCCGAAGGCGCGACCGCGACCGACCTGGTGCTCACCGTGACGGAGCTGCTCCGCAAGAAGGGCGTGGTCGGGAAGTTCGTGGAGTTCTACGGCCCCGGGGTGGCCGCCCTCCCCGTCGCGGACCGCGCCACCATCGGCAACATGGCGCCCGAATATGGCGCGACCGTGGGCATCTTCCCGGTCGACCAGGAGACGCTCCGCTACCTCGAGTTCACGGGCCGCCCCAAGGAGCAGGTGCAGCTGGTCGAGGCCTATATGAAGGAGCAGGGCCTGTTCCACTCGGCCGCGAGCCCCGAGCCCGTGTATTCCGACACCCTCTCCCTCGACCTCGCGACCGTGGAGCCCAGCCTCGCCGGGCCGCGCCGCCCGCAGGATCGCGTCGCGCTGCGCGACGTGCCGCGCAACTTCCAGCTCGTGCTGCCCACGCTGGTCAAGCCCACGTCGCCGATTGCGCCGCCCACCGACGTGCGCAACCACTGGGAGGCCGAAGGCGGCCAGCCGTTCGGCGGGGGCGCGGCGGTGGCGGCGCCGCCGCGCCGCACCCATGTCGACCTCACGATCGACGGCACCGCCTGCAAGCTGCATCACGGCTCGGTCGTGATCGCCGCCATCACGAGCTGCACCAACACCTCGAATCCCACGGTGATGATGGCCGCGGGCCTGGTCGCGAAGAAGGCCGTCGAGCGGGGCCTCACGTCGCAACCGTGGGTCAAGACCAGCCTCGCGCCCGGCTCGAAGGTCGTGACCGATTATCTCCAGCAGGCGGGGCTGATGCGGTATCTCGAGCAGCTGCGGTTCCACCTCGTGGGCTACGGCTGCACCACCTGCATCGGCAACTCGGGCCCCTTGCCCGAGGCGGTGTCCACTGCCGTGGCGGAGGGCGAGCTCGTGGTCTGCGCCGTGCTCTCGGGCAACCGCAACTTCGAGGGCCGCATCCAGCAGGAAGTGCGGGCCAACTACCTGGCGTCACCGCCGCTCGTCGTCGCGTACGCCCTCGCGGGGCGAATCGATCTCGATCTCCAGGCCGACCCCCTCGGCACCGGGAAAGACGGAAAACCCGTGTACCTGCGCGACATCTGGCCGTCGGCCAAGGAAGTCGACGACCTGGTCCGCTCATCCATCAAGTCGGCGATGTTCCACAAGGAATACGGCGAGGTGTTCACGGGCGACGCGCGCTGGCGCGGCCTGCCGGTGCCGGCGGGCGATCGCTTCGCGTGGGAGCCCGCGTCCACCTACATCCGAAAGGCGCCGTACTTCGACGGCATGCCCAGGATGCCCGCGCCCGTCGCGGACATTCGCGCTGCGCGGGTGCTCTGTCTCTTGGGCGATAGCATCACCACGGATCACATCTCGCCCGCGGGCTCGATCCGCAAGACCAGCCCGGCCGGGAAGTACCTCGTCGGGCAGGGCGTGGAGCCGCAGGACTTCAACTCCTACGGCTCGCGCCGGGGCAACCACGAAGTCATGGTGCGCGGCACGTTCGCGAACGTGCGACTCAAGAACCTGCTCGCGCCGGGGAGCGAGGGGCCGGTCACGCAGCATCTCCCCGACGGCGAGCAGCTGACGATCTACGACGCCTCGGTCAAGTACCAGGCCGACGGGGTGCCGCTGCTCGTGATCGCCGGGAAGGAATACGGCGCCGGCTCTTCACGCGACTGGGCGGCGAAGGGCCCCAGGCTGCTCGGCGTGCGGGCCGTGATCGCGCAGAGCTACGAGCGCATCCACCGCTCGAATCTCGTGGGCATGGGCATCCTGCCGCTGCAGTTCCTGAGCGGCGAGACTCCCGAGACGCTCGGCTTGACGGGCAGGGAGACGTTCGATCTGACCGGACTCGCCGCCCTGCTCACCGAGGGATTCCCGCGCGGCAAGGAGCTGACGGTCACGGCGGCGCGCCCCGACGGGTCGACGACGCGGTTCCGGACGACGGTGCGGATCGATACGCCGCAGGAGCTGCAGTACTACCGGCACGGCGGAATTCTCGAATTCGTCCTGAGACAGCTGCTCCAGGAGAAAGTCTAAGGGTCCGTTTCTACAGACTCACCTGCAGCCGCCCGTAGTAGAATCCACCGTTCATACCGAACTGCGTGACCCGCCGACTGTAGACGAACCGGCCGAGGCTGATGTTCGCCGGGTGCACCTGGCGATCGGGGTAAGCGTTGAAGATGTTCTCCCCGCCGACCGCGAGCCGGACGCCGCGGCCCAGCTCGTACGACAGGTCGAGGTCGAACAGCGTCTTGGCGCCGAAACGCTCGTCGTTCGCCGGGTTGGTGGGATGGCGGTACACGATGGCGCCGTAATAGGTGGACCGGGCAAGACCCGCGAAGCGCCCCCGCGCATACCGCGCCGTCACACCGCCTTTTTCGCGCGGCAATGCATCTTCGAGCCGGTTCCGGTCCTCGCGATTCAGGAGGATGTTGCGGACGGCGGGCAGGTTTCCGGTGGTGAACGTGTCCGCCATGGCCTGCGGGACGTTGACCCGCTCGACCTCGGTCTTCGTGAAGTTCGCCGATCCGGTCAGCGACAGGGTGCCGCCGGCGAGGCTACGGCTGTGGGTGATCACGACGTCCAGTCCGATGGTGCGCGTGTCCACGGCATTGGTGAAGAACTGGGCGGTCGTCACGCCCAGCCGCTGGAACGGCGTGAGCAGCCGGCGGACCACCGCGCCGACGACCGGGTCGGAGCTCTGGAACTGGCTCGAGAGCACGATCCGGTCGCCGATGGTGATGCGATACGCGTCGGCCGTGAGCGACCAGTTGCTCGCGGGCCGGGCGACCACGCCGAGGCTCAGATTGACGGACGTCTCCTGCTTGAGCGGCGGAACGCCGAACGTCTGCGTCACGCGGCTCTCGTTGTTGCTCGTCAGGATGCGATTGGGAACGAGGGCTCCGCTCGTGTCGAGCACGAATTGGTTGCTCACGTTATTGAACCACACCTGGCCGAGCGAGGGAGCGCGGAAGCCCGTGCTCGCCGCCGCCCGCAGGGCGAGCGCGGGAACCACCTGGAACCGCGTGGCCACTTTTCCATTCACCGTGCCGCCGAAGTCGCTGTAGTGCTCGAGTCGGCCGCCGACGTCGAGCAGGAGACGTTCGCTCACCTGGCTCTCGAACCCTCCGTACAGGCCCAGGCTGTTGCGCGTACGGTCCACCTCGTTCGATGGCTGAAACCCGGGGAACACCTGCGCGCCGGGATCTTTCGGCCTGCCCGTGGAGGTCGTGTCGAAGTCGATTCCGGGGCGACTCCCGCCGTTGCCGAGCTGCCAGGAGGCCTCTTCGCCCGCCTCGATGTGGTACTCCTCGCGGCGGAACTCGGCTCCGGTGACGAAGGAGAGCGAGCGCAACGCCGCTAAGCCCACCGGCCGGACGAGGTCGAGGTTGCCGACGGTCTGGATGAAGGAAAGGCGCCCGGCATCGAACGTCGTGGGACTCGCGGTTCCCATCGACGCGTTGTTCGAGTTCTCCACGAAGAAGTGGAACGCGTTGCCCCCCTGTGTCACGCTGAAATCCACGTCCCATGCGTCCACGGTCCCGCGCACGCCGGCCGAGGCCGAGTGGTCGTCGATGATGGTGTGGATGTCCGGAAGAAAGCCGAATGGGTACAGCTGCCGGACCACCCTGCCCTGCTCCGTCGGCGCCTCGCTGGGAAGGCGATAGAAGCCGGCCGCGAGGCCGTCGCGATGCCCCAGCCCTCCGAAGCTGTAGAACTCGGCGTTGTCGCTGAGGGGGACGAGCGTGTTATAGAACGCCATTCCCTCGGTCGCGGAGCTTTGCCCCACGCGCATCGTGAAGGCCCGGCGTGTGAGCCCGTACCGCCGCAAGGAGTCTTCGTCTAGCGCCCGCATCGAGTCGGTGTAGGGCACGTCCGTCCGCGTCCAAATCGCTCCCGAGTACGGCGCGGCCCGGCTGGTCGCGCCGCGATCCAGATACTGCGCGGTGACGTTGAAGAAGCCCCGCGCGCCGATCGCGTAGCCGTAGTTGGCGTCTGCCTTTACCTGGTCGCCGTCATGCTTGTCCGCGATATCCCCGAAAGCGGTGCCCCCCGGCGTCGTTCCCACGGTGCTGCCCGCGTCCACGTGCTCGGTCTGTCGCTTCAGGACGATGTTGATCACGCCGGCGATCGCGTCCGAGCCGTACTGCGCCGAGGCACCGTCCCGCAGCACCTCGATCCGCTCGATCGCCGCCGCGGGGATCGCGTTGAGATCGACCCCCACGG
>WNEX01000711.1_pt1 | contig 15968 bp, 10 predicted proteins | sample 5399841 | NCBI WGS metagenome assembly WNEX01 (sample SAMN13153337, study PRJNA577476) | soil metagenome | isolation source: 40 cm grassland meadow soil 2 days after 1st rain plot 5 | place: USA:California | collected 2015-09-18 | reverse complement strand
GTGCCGCGACGTAGAACGGGATCGCGTGTCGGTGCGCCAGCACGGCCAGAGGATAGGTGCCGATCTTGTTGGCGACGTCGCCGTTGGCGGCGGTGCGGTCGGTGCCGACGATCACGCAGCTCACGCGCCCGCGCTGCATCAGGTGGCCCGCCATGTTGTCGGTGATGAGCGTCACCGGGATGCGGTCCTTCTTGAGCTCCCAGGCCGTGAGACGCGCGCCCTGGAGGAAGGGCCGCGTCTCGCAGGCGATCACCTGGATACGCTTGCCCGCCTCGATGGCCGCCCGCACGATCGCCAGTGCCGTCCCATGACCGGCCGTCGCCAGCGCCCCGGCGTTGCAGTGCGTGAGCACGGTGGCGCCGTCCTCGAGGAGCGGCGCGCCGTGCACGCCGAGGGCGCGGTTCGCCGCGACATCCTCGTCGTGGATCGCGAGCGCCTCGCGCTCGAGCAGCGTGCGCAGCGTGTCGGGCGAGCGGTGACGGTTGCGCCCGAAGACCCGGCGCATGCGCTGGATGGCCCAGAAGAGGTTCACCGCGGTGGGGCGGGTGGACGCGAACGCCCGGCACAGCCGCTCGAAGTCCTGCGCCGTATCGCCCGCGCGCAGCGTGCGCGCGCCGAGCGCGATGCCCATGGCCGCCGCGACGCCGATCGCCGGCGCGCCACGGATCACCATGTCCTTGATGGCGCGCGCCACCTCCCGGTAGTCGCGGTAGACGCGGTAGACCTCACGCGTGGGGAGCACGCGCTGGTCGAGCATGACCACGCAGCCGCTTCTCCACTCGATCGTACGAACGGGCATGGCGAGCGTCGGCCTCTGCGTGGAGCATACCCGAATCGCCTGTGACACAACAGGGCGGCGTGCCTTGACGTCGCGGCGGCGGCCTCGATATCGTCCGCGATCCGTAAGCGGGAGCGAACGAAATCCGTGAGCGCGAGCGAAGGATATCGATGAGCGACTACAGCCAGTCGTACTCCACCCTCGTCGCCGGCTCGCCGGCCGACTGCTTCGCCGTCCTCACCGACTTCGAGGCGTACCCCGAGTGGTCGTCGCCGATCACGGAATGCCGCGTGCTCGAGCGCTACCCCGACGGCCTCGGGCGGCGCGTGGCCTTCGCCCTCGACATGAAGCTCAAGACCATTCGCTACGTGCTGGAGTACACCTACGACCCGCCGCACGGCGCGCGCTGGCGGATGGTCGACGGGGACGTCAAGGACGTGCAGGGGTCGTACACCTTCACGCCGGCCGATGGCCCGACCAAGGCGACGTGCACGCAGGCCATCGACATCGGGTTCTGGATCCCCGGGTTCCTGCGCAGCACGTTCGAGAAGAAGGCGCTGCAGGACTCGGTCGAGGAGTTCCGCCGGGCCGTCGAGTCGCGGGGCCGGGGCTGAGCTGCAGGTCGAGGCTCAGCCCGCGGCTCGCGCGGCGGAGGCGGCCGCCACCACGCGGCCCTCGAGCCAGCGTGTCGCGGCGAGGAGGCCCCAGAGGCGACGCCCGTGGTCGCGTTCGCCCGCGAGGTGCTCGCGCCAGAGTCGCCCGACGTGGTCGGGCCGGAAGACGCCCTGCGCGGCGAGGCGCCGCGGCGCCAGCAGCTCCTCGGCGAGGTCGCGGAGCCGGCCCGCGGCCCAGGCCTGCGGCGGGGGACCCGGATCTCGATGCGGCGCGCTCCGCACTGCCCGCGGCAGGAGATCCGCCGTCGCCGCGCCGAGGAGGAGCTGTCGTGCTCGCACGCCGCCGCGGTTCGCGGGTGGCGTGCTGGCGGCGATCTGCGCCAGCCGATGATCGGCGAACGGCAGCCGCAGCTCGACGCCTTCGGCGGCCGCCGCCGTGGTGACGGCGGCGCGCGCCGGCAGCCGGAACGCGACGTCGACGTAGTGGAACGCGTCCCGGGTGTCGGCGGCGCCGGCGGCGGCAGCGTCGGCGAACAGGCCCGCGAGCGCCCGCCAGGGCATGGCCTCCCCCATGGCCTCGAGCGCCTCGGGCGTGTAGAGCGCGGCGCGCTCCTCGGGCAGCAGGAGACTCACCTGGCGAGCGTAGAGCTCGAGCGGCGCGAGCCGGGCCCCGCCGACCGTCGCGTGCACGGCCGGCGACCAGAGCGCGGGCGCGACACGCGTCGAAACCTCGATCATCTCGCGCGCGAGAGCCGGCAGCCGCGCATAGTAGCCGATGCGTGCTGCCGCACGCGCCGGCGCGGACCCGCCGAAGATCTCGTCACCGCCCACCCCGGCGAGCGCCACGCGGACGTCGGCGGCGGCGCGCGCCGCGGCGAGCGCGAGCACCGGGTCGTCGAGGCTCGCACCCGGGCCGCCGTGCGCGGCGAGCAGGTGCTCGAGCACGGCCGGCCATTCGGGCTCGCCGTCGACGGCGACATGCTCGATGCCGAGTTGCGCGGCCAGTCGGGCCGCCGCGCGTCCCTCTCCGGCGAACGTCGCGGTGTAGGCGCTGGCGGGTGAGCGCCGCTCGGCGGCGACGAGTGCCAGGAGCGCGGCCGCATCGAGCCCGCCCGAGAGGAGAAACCCCGCCACCACGCCGGCGAGCCGGAGGCGAATCGCCTCTCGCGCCTGCTCGCGCACCAGCGTCGCCGCCTCGGAGGCGGCGAGCCGCCGCTCCGGGAACGTGAGCTGCCAGTATTGCTGGAACCTCAGCCGGCCGCCTTCCCAGACCGCGATCTCCGCGGGCGCGAGCTGGCGGATGGCCGGGTGAAGCGTGGCCGGCGGCGGGACGAAGCCGAAGGTGAGGAAGGCATCGAGCGCCGCCGGGTCCCATGCCTGCGCGAGACCGGGCAAGGCGACGAGCGTCGGCAGCGCCGAGCTTGCGGCCAATCGATTGCCGTCGGCGGCGAAGTAGAGCGGCACGAGCCCCAGCTGATCGCGCGCCAGGAGGAGCCTCCCCCGCCGCGCGTCCCAGAGGGCGAGGGCAAAGGCCCCCCGCAGGGCCTGCACGGACTTGAGCCCGCGCTCCTCGTACAGATGCGCGACGATCTCGGCGTCGTCCCGCCCGCCCAGCGCATGCCGCCCCCCGAGCGCCACCGTGAGCTCGCGGCGGTTGTAGAGCCTGCCGGCGAGGACGGCCCGCACCGAGCGGTCCTCGTTGACGCCGACCGGGAGGCTCGGGTCGGCGCTCCGCGGCAGATGCGCCAGCAGCAGGGCCCGCCCGGTGAGGTCCGCACCTCTCCACCCCCCTGCTGGCGGCTCGTGGTCCGGCCACCCGGCAAGCACGAGCATCGTGTGCATGCTCAGCCCGAGCTCACCAGCTCGACCTCCTCCTGCACCACGGCCATCGTGTACTCCCGGTCGGCGACGCGCAGCGTGGCGCGGAGCTGGAAGGCGTCCTGGTGAAAGACGAGCTCGGCCGGCGCGTCGGCGCGGGGCACGAGCGCGTAGCCGAACACCAGCGGCAGGCGGCCGATCGCCAGCAGCGAGAGGACGGGGGCGGAGCGGCGCTCGCCATGACGTGCCGCGTACCAGCCCTGCGGGCGCGCATCGTCGATGCCGTGCACTGCGCGGACCTCGTGCGTGCCGGCCGGCACGATCTGCACCTGCGCCGTGGGGGAGCGAGCGGCCGTGAAGACGGGGCGGCCGCGGCACACGGCCGCGAGCCGCACGTCGGGGTGCAGGTGGATGAACGACTCCGCCTCCACCCCGCCCGCCCCGAGCAGCTCGTCTGCGATCACCCAGAAGCGTCCCGGCAGACAGAACACGCGCCGGCGGTGCTTGAGCGCGGGCGTCCGGTGCGCAAACCCGTCGTGCGTGCCCGCGAAGTACAGCAATCCGTCACGCATGATCCAGCGGACGTCGCTCACCTCCGGCGATCGGCGATCGTCGACGGCATCGACGGCGACCGTGTTGTGCGCGCGCCTGCTGCGGAAGTAGTCGCCCCAAGGGCCGGGCTCCTCGCCGCCGACCCCCGCGTCGACGACGAGCCGCATGCCACCGACCGACAGCTCGTAGCCGAAGAGATTCGGATCGCCGCCCGGCGGGGGCGTGCCGCCGTCGAGCAGCATGACGTCACCGGCATCGCCCGGCAGCACGTAGAAACCCGTCCGCCGCAGCGCCCGCGGCTCAGCCGCCTCGCGACGGCGCGGCAGGTTGGCATAGGCGCGGCGGCCCGCCTCGCCCAGCACGAGGAGCGGCCACACGCCCGGCAGCTCGCCGGCGGACGCGAGCGCCGGCTCGTGGAACAGGGCTGCCGCGGTGGCGAGCAGCTCGCGCGCCGGGCGGGCGACGCCGAGGGCGGCGTTGTGGAAAAGCGGCAGCTCGCCGTCCGGATGCAGGAGACGAGCAAGAAAGTCCGCCATGCTCTTGACGCTCTTGCGCGCCCACGGCGGCGCGTCGTCGTTGGCCGCACGCAGGAAGGCCAGGACCTCGAGGTAGTCGGCGAGCATGAGCGCGTGGGCGACGGGGTTCCGCGCGCGATGCCCACCGTCTTCGTTGACCTGCTCGCGCAGCTGGCCCCAGAGGAGCGCCGTGCCGGCGTCGAGCCAGCTCCGGGCTTCGAGCCCATCGAAGAAGCGTCCCGCCAGGAAGAGGGCTCGGCCGGCCGCCACGAGCCAGTGATCGGCAGGCTGCTCGCCGACTGTCGCGGCGAGCGCCGCTGCCTGGAGGTATAGACTTTCCCGCAGCGCACGCCGCGCGCCCGGGTCGTCCCGGAGCTCGCGTGCGAAGAAGACCTGCAGGTAGATCAGATTCGGGATCCGCCGGGCCAGCGCAGGCACCTCCCACGCCACGCCGGAGTAGGGAGTTGCGCCAGCGATCCATTCGCGGGCGAGGTCCGTGGCGACCTCGTACCAGCCCCCCCGCACCTCCGGCGTCGGGGCGAGCGTCGCGGCCACGCCGGCGGCGAAGAGATCGTCGAGGCTGTTGAGCGCGATGAGCCAGGGCTTCGGCTGGCCGCGCGGCTCCCAGTCTATCCGGCCCGGAAAGCCGATCGTCCGGCCGAAGAACTGGAAGCGCCTGCCGCGCAGCGCCTCGGCGCGCTCGAGCACCACCCGCGCCTCGCCGAGGTGCTGGCGCCCGAGCGCGGCGAGGCCCGGCAGGAAAGGCTCGCCATAGCGCGTACGCGGCTCGAGGCGCTTTCCCCGGCCCGGCGTCGCGAAGAGCGACCGCAGCCGGGCCTGAAGGCCCGCCCGCTCAGCCCGGCGCGCAACGTGCAGCGGCTGAAGGTCCGCCACGCCGCCTCCTCCCCACATTGCCACTCTAGCGGACGGCGGCCCGCGCGTCGAGTGCGGCGAGGGTCGTGGTCGCCATTTCCAGCCCGTCCCGCCCCCGGGCTTTCGGCCTTTCTTTTCTTCTCCAGTCGAAGCAGGCAAGCGGCTTGCGGCGGCGCCCGCCGTCATCTACAAGCCGGACCGCGCCATGCTCGCCGTCCGCCAGGCGCTCCGCGAGCTCAGGCGCCGTCGGGTGCGGAGCGCGCTCACGACGGGGGGCATCGCCATCGGCGTCGCCGCCCTCGTCCTGCTGGGCGCGCTCTCGGAGAAGATGAGCCGGCTCGTCGAGGGGGGACGGGACTTCGCGACGGGCCAGGTCACGGTGAGCGGTGCGGGGACCGGCGCGCTCAGCGGGATGACACGCGGCGGGTTGCTCACGGCCGAGCAGCTGCGCGCGCTCGAAACGATCGACGGGGTGGCGGCAGTGGCGCCGATCGTCATGTTCCCCGCGGCGGACGCGCCGGCGGCCCTGCCGCTCACGCTGGCGCCCCTCGTGTTCGGCGTCGACATGGAAGCGCTCGCGCTCAACCGGCGCTCGCCGCGGCCGCGCGTCAGCGCCGGCCGCCTGGTCCCGGCGCCCGCCTCCGACGAGGCCGTCCTCGGCAACCAGGTGGCACGCCTCTATCACGTGGGCCCGGGCGACCCGATCACCGTCCGCGGCAAGCGTTTCCGGGTCGTCGGCGTCCTCGAGCCGACGCTGACCGGCCCCGACAGCTTCGTGTTCATGTCGTTCCCGACCGCCCAGCGGCTCTTGATCGACAGCGAGCCGCTTCTCCGCCGCCTGCTGCTCGTCCCAGGCTCGAACCTGCTGCCGATCGCCACCGCCGCGGCGGTGTTCTGGGCGAGCGGCCAGGATCCCGAGGCCCTCGCCGCGCGCATTCGCGAGCGGCTCCCGGGCCTCTCGGTGGTGTCGCCCCGCGACGCGTCGATCCAGCTCGACCGCGCCCTCGCCTTCCTGAACGCCGTCATCGTGGGCAGCGGGCTGGTCGCGCTCCTCGTCGCCTCGCTCGCCGTGACCAACACCATGTTCATGGCCGTCGTCGAGCGGCGCCGGGAGATCGGCCTCCGCCGCGTGGTCGGCGCGACACGGCGGCAGGTGATCGCTCAGCTGCTGGTCGAGGCGGCGACGCTCGGCATCCTCGGGAGCACGCTCGGACTCGGTGCGGGCGCGCTCGGCGTCAGCGGCCTCAACACGCTGACGGAGCGGCTCGGCGCGGCGACCTTCCTCCTCACGCCGCGTCTGGCGGCCGCGGCCGCGCTGCTGCCGGCGGGCCTGGCGGCGATCGCCGGCCTGTGGCCGGCCTGGCGAGCCGCGCGGCTGCCGCCGACCGAGGCGATCCGCTACGCCTAGATCAGCGAGGGGCTCCCCGCCCCTCGCCCCGGCGGGCGAAGCCCGCCGGTGTCCCCACTCCCCGCTCGCTGCGCTCGGCCGCGCGCGCGGCGCGCGCGGAGATTCCATCTCGATTGGAGCTCCTGGCTCAGGGCTGCTCGGGCGACGGAGAGCCGGGCGCCACGTCGGGGCGTGATCCATGCCGGCGGCGCCGGCGACGGCGGCGGCGCCGGTGATGCGGCGGGAGCGGCGCCGGGGCGCCCGCAGACCCCACAGCGCCCGGCGCGGCGCCCGCCGCGGGCGGCAGGGGCGGCGCCCCGAGGTCCGCGGCGAGATCGTCCGCGGCGGGGTCGAGCGGCGGCAGCGTCGGCGGCGGTGCGGCAGCGGCCGGCGGCCGCGCCGGGCGGTCCGGGGCGGCGAGCTCCGCGCCCCGCCGCCCGCGCCGCCGGCGCCGGCGCCGGCGATCGAAGCCGTCTTTGGTCTCCGCCGCCTGCACGGCCTCGCCTTGCGGCTGCTGCCACGGGCGGCGCCGATGATGGCGGTGGCGGTGCGCACGGCCGCGCCCGCCCAGCGGCGGCGCGATGCCCTGGCGGCGGCAGAGGTCGCAGCGACCGCACGGCGTGGCGTCGGTGTCGCCGAAGTAGCGCCTGAGCGCGACGCTCCGACAGCCCTGCTCGTTGGCATACTCGACCACCGCCCGCAGCCGGCGCGCATCCTCGCGGCGGAGGATCTCGAAGCGCGAACGCAGCGCCTCGACGCGCTCGACGAGCGTCTCGAGGGGAACCGTCGGGTGCACGCGCCCGCCGTCCACCCGCTCGCAGATGCCGGCCTCGACGAGCACGGTCACCAGCGAGCTCGCCGCGCGCTGCGAGATGCCGGCGGAGAGCGCGAGCTCCTCGATGTTGGCGTCGCGCTCTTCGCCCGCCCAGGCGGCGAGCGCCCGCCCGAAGCGCCCGAGCAGCGCCGGCGACAGCCGCGAGAGCGCGAGCAGGTGCTCCTGGATCTCCAGGTCCGCCTCGTCGAAGAGAAGGATGCACTGCGCGCCGTGGCCGTCGCGCCCGGCGCGCCCCGCCTCCTGGAGGTAGCGCTCGAGCGATGCGGGCGCCTGGTAGTGGATGATGTAGCGGATGTCCGGCTTGTCGATGCCGAGGCCGAAGGCGCTCGTCGCGACCATGACGATGCGCTTGCCCTTCCGCATGAACCGCGCCTGGTGCTCGGCGCGGTCCTTGTCGGTCATCTTCCCGTGGTAGCGGGCGCACGGCACCTTGATCAGCCTGAGGCCGAGCCAGACGTCCTCCACGGTCTTCGTGGTGGAGCAGTAGATGATGCCGGGGCGGGGAAGCCGGCGCGCGAGCTTCGCGAGCTGGCGGAGCTTCTCGTCGCCGGCCGCCCGGCGAACGGAGAAGAAGAGGTTGTGGCGGTGAGGCGAGGAGACGATCACCTCCGGCTCGCGCAGCCCGAGGTAGCGGACGATGTCCTCGCGCACCGGCGGCGTCGCCGTCGCGGTCAGCGCCAGGATGTGGCCCGCCTTGAGCCCGACGAGGCGCTGGCCGAGGGCCAGGTAAGCGGGCCGGAAATCGTGGCCCCACTCCGACACGCAGTGCGCCTCGTCGACCGCGACCAGCCCGGGCGGCGTCTTCTCGAGCAGCGTGCCGAGCTCGTCCCCGGCGAGCGTCTCGGGCGTGGTCAGGACGAGCAGCGACCCCCCCTCGGCGATGCGTGCCAGCGCGGCGCGCCGGTCGGCGGCGCCGACCGTGCTGTCGAGCCGGACCGTCGGCACGCCGAGCTGCTGCATCTTGAGGTACTGGTCCTCGAGGAGCGCGAGGAGCGGCGACACGACGACCGTTGGCTGGGGCAGGAGCAGCGAGGGGAGCTGGTAGCAGAGCGACTTGCCGCCCCCCGTCGGCACGACGAGCAGCACGTCGCGCCCCTGGAGCACCGCCCGGATCGCACGCTCCTGCTCCCGGTACAGGCGCGAGATGCCGAAGCGCTGCTGGGCGAGGTGCCGGATGTCGTCCGGCGGGCGCGGTACGGGTTCTCCGTTCAGGGCTACGGTTTCGAGAGTCTCCACCGTCTCAGCTCCGCCCCGATGGGCGGTATCTCTCTGCCGTCGCCGGCTCCTCGAGGCGTTGCGGGGCCTCGATGCCGCACACGGCCCGGCGGAGGGACGCCGGTGGGCCCGCGTACGGGGGTGACCCAGGGGCGGCGGCGACGGCGCCTACCTGGATCGCCTGTCCGTTTAACTCATCACGCCGGGAAAATCCACCCCGGCACAGAGGGCTCAGAACAGCAGCAGGGACGCCACCGTGAAGCCGAGCGACACGGCGAGCGCAACGACCCCGACCGCCACCTTCTCGGCCGTCGCGAGGCCCCGGCGGAGCTGCCCCTTGCTCTCCCCGGAAACGCTCTGGGCTTCGCCGGGGTCGAGGTGTTCCACGCGCTGCACGTCGCCCGTCTCCACGGGCTCGACCCGCTGCTCGACCCCCGGCGCGACGGGCGTCACGGTCTGCTCCGGGCTGTCAGCCCCGACGGCGGCCCCCGCCAGCCCGAGAACGACGACCAGCGGCAGGAGAACGGCGCGCATCCTGGCACAATAGGTCAGGCGGGCACGAGATGCGAGCCTTGGTTCGAAAAGGGGACGCTCCCCCCCGACGGGGTCGCCCGGCCGGGGTTTACCGGGGCTGGGTGGGCGGGCTAGGAAGAGGACCACCCGGGGAGGGCGGTCAAATGACGATTCACCGGCTGGGTGAGCTCGAGAACGTGATCGGGCAGGTGGCCGCCAGCTACGAGGCCGGGCGGCTCATCGACAGCCTGAGCAGCGCACAGCTCCCCAACAAGCGCCAGGTGATCGAGTCCCTCGGCCACCTGAAGGGCGTGATGTACCTCGGCTACTACGCCACCGGCACGCTCGACGAGTCGAAGCTCCGCTTCGCGATCGCCTCGCACCTCTATCCCGCCTGCGAGATCCTGGTCGAGCAGATCCGACGCGCCGCGAGCTACGAAGGATTCCGGACGGCCACGCCGCGCGAGGCCGAGTGGCCCGAGACGGTGACGCTCGCGCTGTTTCGTAAGATCCCCGCCCTCCGGGCTCTCCTGTCGAAGGACGTGCTCGCCGCCTTCCAGGGCGACCCGGCGGCGAACAGCGTCGAGGAGGTCATCTTCAGCTACCCGTCGATCGAGGCCATCACCACGCACCGCATCGCCCACGAGCTCTATCGCGAGGGCGTCCCCATGCTGCCGCGCATCATGTCGGAGCACGCGCACGAGGTGACCGGCATCGACATCCATCCCGGCGCGTCGATCGGCGAGTCGTTCTTCATCGACCACGGCACCGGGGTGGTGATCGGCGAGACGTGCGTGATCGGGAACGAGGTGAAGATCTACCAGGGGGTCACGCTCGGCGCACTGAGCCTCGACCGCGGCGGGTCGGACGCGGGCACCAAGCGCCACCCGACCATCGAGGACAACGTCACGATCTACGCCGGCGCGACCATCCTCGGCGGCAACACGGTGATCGGCCGCGGCTCGATCATCGGCGGCAACGCGTGGCTCGTCGAGTCGGTGCCCCCGAACAGCCGCATCAGCTACGAGCCGCCGCGGGCGCGCTGAGCGGCGGCGGGAGCTGCGGACGGCGGGTGGCACGCAGCGCCGGGGCCGTGCTCCGTCCCGTCAGCGCAGTGGCCTGCTCGAGTGCCATACGGCCGGCTTGCCACGCCGGCGGCGGCGGACGAGGTCGGGCTGGGCGATGAGCCTTCGGATCTCTTCAGGTGGATCGCCGGACGCCGCTTTGCCGACGTCGCCGCCTTCGTGCCACGCGATCTCCGCGAGCAGGCGGCCGGAGACCGCGGAGCGCGGCGCCGTCAGGGTGACGTCCTCGGTCGAGGCCGCCGCGTCACGATGCTTGATCAGGAGCCAACCCGCTCGGCCGCCGCCAGGCGCCGAGCGCGTGCGCACGAGGACCCACGAGCCCTTGAGCTTCTGCCCGTGGAGGGTGAACTTGAGCTCGCCCTTCCGCAAGGCGGCGTCGACGTCGGGGCCCTCCGGGGTCCACGTCCCGCGGTCCCAGACCATCACCGTCCCGCCGCCGTACTCGCCCTCGGGGATGACGCCCTCGAAGCTCGCATACTCGAGGGGGTGATCCTCCACCGCCACGGCGAGCCGCTTGACCGCCGGATCGAGCGACGGTCCCTTCGGGATCGCCCACGACAGGAGGACACCTTTCCACTCCAGGCGGAAGTCGTAGTGGAGGCGCGACGCCCGGTGCTTCTGGACGACGTACGCGAGCCGCCGCCCGCCACGCCGCTGCTTCCCGCCGGCCGGCTCCGGCGTGACCCCGAACCGGCGTTTCCTTCGATACTCGGCGAGCCCCATCTACTTCCCCACCGCGCGCACTCGCCTTGACGCGCCGTCTCGGTCCCCCGTACAGTCCGCGGCCGCTTCCTGCTCGCCGGCCGTGCGGGCGGGCGAGTGCCTTCTCGGATGGCGGAGCGAGCCAAGGCCGCGCGGCGCGAGCGCCGGCGCGTCGAGCTGGAGCGGCGCAGGACGCAGGGGCGACACGCGCCGCGCGCCGCCTGGGTGCTTCGGGTCCTCGCCATCGCGTTTCTCGTCTCGGGCGGCGCCGGACTCATCCACGAGGTCGTGTGGTCGCGGCTTCTCGGGCATCTCTTCGGCGCGACGTCGCTGGCGATATCGACCGTGCTCGCGGCCTTCATGGCCGGGCTCGCCCTCGGCAGCTACTGGATCGGAACCCGCAGCGGCCGCTTCGCCGACCGCCGCCGGGCCTACGCCTGGCTCGAGATAGGGATCGGCGTGCTCGCCCTGCTCGTGCCCCTGCTGCTCGACGTCGTCGAGCCGGTCTACGGCTGGCTCTGGCGGCGGTTCCATTTCTCCTTCGCCGTCTTCGGCATGCTGCGCTTCGCGGTGGCGGGAGCCATCCTCATCGGGCCGACGATCATGATGGGAGCGACGTTGCCGGTGCTGGCGGGCTACACGGCCGCGCTCCAGGGGCGCCGGCTCGCTCCCGAGTGGCTCTACACGTTGAACCTCGCCGGCGCGGTGCTCGGCGTCGTCGCGGGCGGCTTCGTCCTCATGCCGAGCATCGGGGTGTGGGGGACGATCATCGCCGGCGCGAGCCTGAACCTGCTGGTCGGCGCGACGGTCCTCGGGTTGCCGGCGGTCGATGAGCAACACGTGCCGGCGCACGCGGGCGGGCTCGGGACGGCTCCGCGCGTCGAACCCCTCCTGCTCGCCGCCGCGTTCCTCTCCGGACTCACGTCCCTGGCGACCCAGATCGCGTGGACGCGCGTGCTCGTGCTGGTCGTCGGCTCGACGACATACGCCTTCAGCTCCGTGCTGCTCGTGTATCTCGTGGCGCTCGGCGTGGGAAGCGCGTACGCGTCGCGTCGCGCGCGCCGCGTGGCGAAACTCGGAGCCGACCTGGCGATGGCGCATGCGCTCATGGGTGTCTGCCTGCTCGGGACGCTCTACGCCGTCAACCGTCTCCCCTACTGGTACCTGGAGCTCTACCACGCCTGGCGGCCGGCGACGCTCGCCGGCATCGTCGCGCTGCCGGCGGCGATCGCGTGCGCGGTCCTCGCCTGGCCGGTGCTCTGCGCCGGGACGATCCTGCCGCTCGTCCTGGCGGCCGCACACCCCGCGGACCCCGCCGGCACGGCGCCGGTGGTCGGGCGCATCTACGCGGTCAACACCGTGGGGGCGATCCTGGGCGCGACCCTCGGCGGGTTCGTCTTGATCCCGCTCTTCGGCTCGCAGGCGCTCCTGCTCGGCGTCGCCGCGCTCGCGACGGCGATGGGCTGCGTGTTCGCGCTGCGCCGCCCTCGGCCGCCCTGGCTGCCGGGCTTCGCCGTGGCCGCCGCCGCGCTGGTGGCGGCCGGCATCCTCGCCCGACCCCGCTGGAACTATCTCGAGCTGCAGGCGGGCGTGTTCGAGCCGGGCCGCATCTACGATCCACACCCGAAGACGCTGACCAACCCGGGCGAGCGCGTCCTCTATGCGCGCGAAGGGCCGACGGCGAGCGTCCTCGTCTCGCTGCAGCACGGGGGAGAACGCGCGCTCCTCATCAACGGCCGCTCGAACGCGAGCGACGCGCCCGACGACATGTCCACCCAGGTACTGCTGGCGCAGCTCCCGATCCTGCTCGCGCCGCGCACGGACGACGTCTTCGTCGTCGGCTGGGGCAGCGGCGTGACGGTCGGCTCGGCGCTCGCCTCGCCGGCCCGCCGCGTCACGGCGGCAGAGATCGAGCCAGCCGTCGTGGAGGCGTCGCGGCTCTTCCTGCACGTCAATCACGACCCGCTGGCCGACCCCCGGCTGCGGCTCTACGCGGACGACGCCCGCCACATCCTCCTCGCCGCCGACGAGCGCTACGACGTGATCGTCTCGGAGCCGCCGCATCCCTGGGTCACGGGGGTGGCGAACATCTTCACGCGCGACTTCTACCGGCTGGCGGACCGGCGCCTCCGCCCTGACGGCGTCTTCAGCCAGTGGCTGCAGACCTACGAGCTCTCCCTCGCCAGCTTTCGCGCCATCCTCGCCGCCTTCCAGTCGGTATTCCCCGAAGTCCTGATCTTCCACCTGGGCTCCTCGCTCGACACGATCCTCGTGGGCTCCCACGCGCCGATCCGCGTCGACCTCCAGGCACTCGAGCGGCGGTGGCGGCGGCCCGAGACCGCACGCGAGCTCAGGCGGGTGGGGCTCAAGAGTCCCGAGGACCTGCTCGCTCGCTTCCTCCTCGACGCGGCGGCCGTCCGCAGCATGGTCAAGGACGCGCCGGTCAACACCGACGACAACATGTACGTCGAGCTCAACGGGCCGAAGGACATGGTGCTCCCCCAGGGCGCAGCCAACGAGCGGACGTCGGCGGCGCTCGAGCAGCATGCAGTGCCGGTGGAGTCGATACTCGGCGACCGGGATGAGCTGCTCGCCAGCCGGCGCCGGCTGCGCCTCCTCGTACGCGCGCTCGCTCGCCTCGGCCGGCCGAGCGCCCGCTACGAGCGGCTGCGCCGGATGGCCGCGCTCGGCGAATACCGGCATGCCGCGGTGCACATCACGAATAAATTGTTTGAGGACTAACCTGTTTCCGCGGTCGTCTAGCAGATTCGCGGTCCACTCCGCCGTTGACAACGCCGGGCGAGGCGGCTTACACGCGAGCGGTGCGCGCCGCCCTTCATGCCGCGAAGGTCAGCCTCCTCTGCGGTGCGCTGCTGGCCGTCGGCGCGCCGGCGAGCGCCACCGGGCAGTTCGTCGTCGGCGCGGCGTCGGCCGACATCACGCCGCCGCTCGCCGCCCCGGCGGCGCCGAACCCGGCCGACTGCGACCTGACCGGGACGTTCGACGGCCCGCACCTCTTCTCCCTCGAGGAGCCCTACAAGGACCTCAACGGCAACGGCCGCTACGACGCCAACCAGGAGGACGGCGGGCCCGAGCCGTTCCTCGACTGCCCGACGCCCACCGCCAACGGCGGCACACGTGCGCCCGACGGGCGCTGGGACGGCATCTACCTGGACGGCGGGAGCGGCCACAACCGCATCCCGACCACCGTGCTCGACCCGATCTGGGCCCGGACCATCGTCGTCGGCAACGGCATCCACAAGATCTCCATCACGGTGGCCGACCAGGAGGGCGTCTTCAAGGAGATCTGGGACCTCGTGCGGCAGAAGGTGCGGAGCGACGGCGGCTTCGGGCTGGACGAGATGTTCATGAGCTCGACGCACGACGAGTCGGCGCCGGACACCATCGGCATCGGCGGGCCGAGCGACACGGTCTCCGGCGTCGACCCCTTCTACGTGGAGTTCCTGATCGCCGAGACCGCGCGCAGCATCGAGGAGGCGGCCGGGAACGCGCGCCCGGCGACCATCCGCTTCGGCCAGATCCACCCCGACGACTTGATCCCGTGCTGGTCCTCCTATCCGTTCGTCGCCGACGAGATGGTCGGCGTCATGCAGGCCCGGGACCGCGGCGGCAACGTCATCGCCACGCTCGTCGACTACGGCATCCACGCCGAGGAGCTCGGCTTCTCCAACGACGACCAGGACCGGCTCCACCTCTCCTCGGACTGGCATCACTTCGCGCGCGCGGCGCTCGAGCAGCGGTACGGCGGCGTCGCCGTGGGCATGGCCGGCCCGGTGGGGTCCGTCGAGATGCCCAAGGTCTTCGACGTGACGCGCTCGTTCGTGCCGGTCGGCACGCACAGCGAGCCGGGCAACGGCGGCTGCCGCACGGTCTACGACACGTCGGGGACGTTCGCACCCTACGGCTACCTGCTCTCGAACCAGGAGCGCGGGGAGCGGATCGCGCTCTGGGCCGAGCGCGCGCTCGACGCGGGCGCCGACTCGCGCGCGAGCACGATCGCCTTCGCCCGCCAGAGCCTCTTCGTGCACATCGACAACGTGCTGTTCGCGGCGGCGGGGACGGCGGGGGTGTTCACGTACAAGAAAGTCTACGTCAACGGGGTCGAGCAGCCGCAGGCGCCGAACGGCAGCGAGACGGGCGAGGACGCGAAGACCGACATCGGCTGGTTCACGGTCGGCGACGGGCAGTTCGTCACCACCCCCGGCGAGCTGTTTCCGTTCACCTACGCGCACAGCTTCCAGGGCCCCGACGACCTGCCGCACCCCGAGTTCGGCGGGGTGCACGGCTGGGTGATGGCGGCGATGAACGCCAGGTGGCGGTTCATCGAAGGGCTCGGCGAGGACATGCTCGGCTACATCTTCCCGCACTCGAACGCGGTCGGCGTGCCGACGACCGACAACCCGAGCCCCGACGACACCGACCGCTTCGGCTGCGGCCACTCGGACGACGGCGAGGCCGCGAACGAATCCGCCGGCGACATCTTCAACGACGCGCTGCTCACCATGCTGCCGCCAACGGTCCCCGCGAGCCTCCAGAAGATCCAGCTCGGGCGCTACGTCTGGTCGGACGGCACGCTGCACCGCAATCCCGTGGGCGACGGCCGCCTCGGCTGCGACTCGGCCTCGTCGGCCTTCACCCCTGCGCCGGACGGCGGGGCGATCGGCATCTGGGTGCTGCCGCCCGGGGTCACGGGGTTCCGGGCAGGGGTGGGACGGATCTACCGGCTGCGTCCGAGCGCCTTCGGGCCGGGCCGGCGGAACGTCCGCTGGATGGACCTGCGCGGGCGGGCCCAGGGCGCGGCCGGTGACGCGCCGACGATGCAGACGCGCGGGATCATGCTCGGGCAGCGGCGTCGCCTCTGGGTGGACGTCTTCCCGGAGACGACCGGCCTCACGCGACTGCCCTAGGAGCGCGACCCAAGACTTCTTGGGTCGCGGGCACGGACGCGAGCATGTGGCGCTCGCGTCACGCGCGACCGCCGTGCCGCGGCTGGCGAAGCCAGCGCGGCAGAACGGACACGCGCCGTTTCAGAGGTCTCGCGGCGCTCATGCGTACCGGTT
>WNEX01001376.1_pt1 | contig 16007 bp, 13 predicted proteins | sample 5399841 | NCBI WGS metagenome assembly WNEX01 (sample SAMN13153337, study PRJNA577476) | soil metagenome | isolation source: 40 cm grassland meadow soil 2 days after 1st rain plot 5 | place: USA:California | collected 2015-09-18 | reverse complement strand
CAGGATGATGTTGACGTGCTCCGCCTTCCGCTGTTCCGTCTTCGACGGCTCGACCATCTCAGGGACCTCGGGCGATCCGGGTGCCGACGACCCGCCGGCCTCGGAGTGCATCCCGGACTCGGTTCTTTACGTTACCGTTGACGATGAGGCATTCGCCCGTGTGCGCCGCGATCTCGAACATCCGACGCACCTTCCCCTCGATGCTCCCGGTGACGTCGGTCCGCTTGGCGGAGGAAAACTCGATCTTCGAAAGGTCGGCCTCGGAAATCTTGTCCAGCAGTCGCGCGTCGCGACGGCGCTTCGGGTCCGCGGTGAAGAGGCCGTCCACGTCGGCGACGAAGACCGCGCGATCGGGGCGGAAGGCGCGCGCGAGCTCGAGCATCAGCAGATCCCCGGAACAGATGGAGAAACCTCGCCGCACGTCCCGCACGACGTCCCCGAAGGTGACCGGCGTGAAACCCATCGAGGCGAACTCTAAGAACGGCGTCAGGTCCATCGAAGAGACGCTCCCATCGTCCAGGGAGAGGACCGCGGAGGGCGGGATCGGCGCCGCGGCGAGACGGACCGCGTTCAGGGCATCCACGATGAGGCGGTCCAAGTCGCGGACATCCGCCTGGACGCGCGCGGCGGCCGCGCGCTTCGCAGGGGTCGAGCCGCCCTCGTTCAAGCGATGACGGCTCGCGAGGATGTGTCCGAAGGAGCCGGCGCCGTGGACGACCAGGAGCGGTTGGCGGACCGCCGCGAGCTCCCCGGCGAGGCGTCGGATCGCCGGACGGCGGGCCGTGCGGAGTTTGTCCTTCTCCGTGACGACGCTTCCGCCGAGCTTCACGAGGAGCATCGACTCGCGCGACACAATGCGGCGCTCTTAATGATTTCCCGGTCCGCGTCCGAGCCCGCCAAGGATTAAATATCGCTCCCCCCTTCGAGCGCCCTCCGACGATGACGCGCAAGCCGAACAGCATGTATCGGGAGATCCGCGGACAGGCCTACGCCCAGAAGCGGTACATGGGCGGCGTCCCCGGGATCCGGATCAGCCAGTTCGATATCGGCGACCCGAGGACGAACTTCCCGGTCCATGTCCACCTGATCGCGGAAGAGCAATGCCAGATCCGGCACATCGCCCTCGAGGCGGCGCGCATCTCCGCGAACCGCTACATCGTGAAGAAGGCGGGCAACGGCTACCACCTGAAGCTTCGGCTCTACCCGCACAACGTGCTGCGGGAGAACAAGATCGCGACGGGCGCCGGCGCGGACCGCATCTCGGAAGGGATGCGCGCGGCCTTCGGCGCGGCCGTCGGCACGGCGGCCCGCGTGCACCCGGGCATGAAAATCTTCACGATCTCGACGACGGAAGACCATGTCGACGACGCGAAGGAAGCCCTCCGGAAAGGCGGCATCAAGCTCCCGACGCCTTGGCGAATCGAGATCGAACGCGAGAAGAAACGCTAGGACCGAAGGGACACCTTTTTCCCGACCCGCGTGGTGTCTTCGCGTCCATGCGCGAGACGGACCGACTCCTGGAAGTGATCCGCGGCCGGAACGCGAAGACGGTCGGGCTCCAATTTCCGGTCGGCCTGCGCACGAAGGCCGTGGAACTCGCCCGCGAGATCGAGTCGAGGGCGGGCGTGACCTGCCTCGTCTCCGCCGACCCGTCCTTCGGGGCCTGCGACGTCGCCGAGATGCCGGTGGACCTGATCGTCCACCTCGGCCACGCGCCGATGCCGCACCTCCGGTACAACCGGGTCTTCTTCTACGATCTCCCGGGTCCGCCGCTCGCCTCCTTGGCCTTCATCGATGCCGCGGAGCCCCTCCTCCCGAACCGCGTCGGGCTCCTGACGACGACCCAATTCCGCCATTGGCTCCCGCCGATCAAGGACCACCTCGAGAGGAAAGGGCACGTCGTCCGCATCGGGGAGCCGGACCGGCGGGTCGCGTACGCCGGCCAGGTCCTCGGATGCGATTACCACACCGCGACGGTCGTCGAGAAGGACGTCGACGGCTACCTGTACATCGGCACGGGGGACTTCCATCCGCTCGGCGTGGCGATCCTCGTCGACAAGCCGGTCATCGTCGCGGATCCCGAGCGCGGGACCGCCCGTGACCTCAAGGAGGTGCGCGACCGCGTGCTCCGGCAGCGCCACGCCGCCATCGCGCGGGCCCACGATGCCCAGACGTTCGGCATCCTCGTGTCGAAGAAGATCGGGCAGGAGAGGATGGACATGGCCCTCGGGCTCAAGGCGCTGGCCGAGAAACACGGGAGGCAGGCGAGCCTGTTCCTCATGGACCTCGTCGCACCCGATCTGCTCCAAGGATATCGCGTGGACGCGTGGGTCAACACGGCGTGTCCGCGGATCGCGATCGAGGACGTCCTGCAGTACAAGGAGCCGATGTTGACGCCGCAGGAGTTCGAGATCGTCCTCGGCGAACGCGAGTGGACGGACTACCGCTTCGACGAGATCCGGGCGTAGCCCGCGAAGCTGATGAGGTCGTTCGGCCTCCCGAGCAACGGTCCACATGGCGACGCCGCGCATCCTCGAAGGGATCGTCCTCTACTCCAGAGACCTCGACCGCGCGCGGGCGTTCTATCGGGATGTGATGGGGCTGCCGATCCTCCTGGAGGAAGCCCACGTCATCCACTTCGACGCGGGCAGCGTCCGCCTCGCGATCCATCGCTACCCGACGGGAGAGATGACGGGGGCGCCCGAAGGCTTCCTCGTCTTCGCGGTCCCCGACCTCGATGCGGCGTACGCCGAGCTCGGAAGACGCGGAGCGGAGTTCCTGGGACCGCCTGCGACCCGGCCGTACGGGAAGGTCGCCTACCTGCGGGACCCCGAAGGCCATGAGATCGGCTTGCTCCAGGAGCCCTCCGAAGGGTCGGACGGTTTTCGCCGAGTCGGCCCTCTGGTTCAACGGTTCAATCGAATCGTCGCCAAGCTCTCCGATTGAACGGTCCGCTCCGAGCCCGGGCCATCGATGTTATAGTCGTTTGACCATAACTCGTCCGATCACGTGGTTCCGAGGGTCCGGATCTCCGCAAGGCTCGAGGTCCGAAGTTTACCCGGGATCCGCCTCGGCTCTCGTAGTGCCAGAAGTACAGATACCGCCGCTCCCGAACCGGATGGACGTACACGCCACAGCCGACTTGCATGGAGCTCAGTAGGTGTTATAGTTATTTAACTATAACCACGGGGTACGCGAATCGACCGTCGCATCGCCTTTTTGACGGTCCCCGGCTTATCCAGCCGACGATGGTCCGTGTCCAAAAGGCGGTCGTGCTCCTCTCCGGAGGAATGGACTCGGCGACGGCCCTCGCCATGACTCTGAAAGAGGGATTCGACGTGATCGCCCTCACCCTCGACTACGGCCAGCGCCACCGGCGGGAGATCGCCGCCGCGAAGCGGGTCGCGGCCCACTTCCGCGTCCGAGAGCACCGCGTCGTCTCCTTGGACCTGACGGCGATCGGCGGGTCGGCCCTCACGGACCAGCGCATTCCAATCCCGGAGGGGCGACCGATGCAAGAGATCGGGCGCGGGATCCCGGCGACTTATGTCCCGGCCCGGAACACGATCTTCCTGTCCTACGCCCTCGGACTCGCAGAGGCCGCTGGCGCGGCGGCCATCGTCATCGCCGCGAACTTTGTCGATTTTTCCGGATACGTGGACTGCCGCCCGGAATTCTACCGCGCGTTCCAAGAGGTCGCCCGCCTCGGGACCAAACGCGGGGTCGAGGCGGACATCGTCCGGACCGGCGAGTCGTTGGGGGTCCCGTGGGCCCTCACGTGGTCCTGCTACCACGGTCGGGCGAAAGCCTGCGGCGTCTGCGACTCCTGCCAGCTCCGCCTCAAAGGCTTCCGCGAGGCCGGGATCGAGGATCCGCTCCCTTACGCCCGTCCCGCAGCGAAGAACGCTTAAGTGGGGCCCCGCGCATCGGTTGCCTCGTGCAGGCCCAGACGACCGTCCCCGTCCGAAAGGGGCAGGAACTTCTGCTCAACGAGATGTACGTCTCGATCCAGGGAGAGAGCTCCCTCGCGGGCCTCCCGACCATCTTCGTGCGCCTGTACGCGTGCAATCTGCGGTGCGCCTGGTGCGACTCCATGTACGCCGTGGAGGGCGGCGAATTCACCCGGTCCTCCGTCGAGGATGTCGTGGACCGGATCCGCGAGTTGTCGGCGGCCGCCGAGGAAGGAGAAGGCATCCGATATGTCTGCTGGACCGGGGGCGAGCCGCTCCTTCAGGCGGAGTCGATCGCGGCCGCGGTCCGTCGTCTTCCGGAGGACTTCGTCCATTCCTTCGAGACCGACGGCGAGGTGGATCTGCACACGTTCGACCGGCTGGCGCCGGCGGAGCGGGCGAGCGGCCGGGTCCGGTACGTGATGGACGTGAAGTGCCCCGGCTCCGGGATGAAGGCGGAGAAGGCGTACGCGAACCTGGGCCTCCTACAGCCCCACGACGAAGTCAAGTTCGTCCTCCGTGACCGCGAGGACTACGAGTTCGCAAGGCGCGTGCTTTCCGCGTACGGCACCAAGGCGCAGACCGTGCTGTTCTCGCCGGTCGCTGCGGCACACAAGGTCTCGATGGGCCTCGACCCGGATCGGCTCGCGGCGTGGATCCTCGAGGACCGCCTCCCGGTGCGCCTCCAAGTCCAGCTCCACAAGGTCCTTTGGCCGGGGAAGAGCCGCGGGATCTGAGGGAGACGCGAAGAAGCTTCATCTCATCCGGGCCTTTGCCTTCGCCGTGCGCTTCGAGGAAATCGACCACACTGCGGACGTCGCCATCCGGGCGTATGGAAGGTCCCTCGACGAGCTATTTGCGAACGCCGCCGAGGGGATGTTCAGCCTGATCGCGGACCTCTCGACGGTCAAGCCGATCGGCGAGGTCGAAGTCCGCCTGAACGCCGACGACATCCCGACGCTATTCCTCCGGTGGCTTTCGGAATTGCTCTACGTCCACGAGACCCAACGGTTCCTGTTCTCCTCGTTCGACGTCCACGTCGCCGGGACGGCCCTCGTCGGTCATGCCCGCGGAGAGACGATCGACAAGTCACGGCATGAACTGAAACTCGCCATCAAGGCGGTGACCCGCCATGGCCTGACCGTCGATCCGGCGAAAGGATTCGCCGAGGTCATCTTCGACATCTAGAGGACCGCGATGATCGAGGCCGTGACATTCGACTGGTGGGACACGATCGCGCTCACGACGGTGGAGCAGGATCGAGAGCTCCGGGAACTCCGAATCGATCGGCTCCTCAAGGCGGTCCCAAAGCTCCCCCTGATCCGGGACGAGCTTTTGCGGGCCTACGATCGGCAACAGGCAATCCTCGAGGAGGGGTGGGAACGAAACGTCGATCCCGCCCCCGAGGAACAGGTCCGGACCTTCCTCCAATTCGCCGGCTTGGACCCGAAAGACGCGATCCTGGCCGAGCGCGTCTCCGAAGCGTTCGGCGGGGCCCTCCAGGAAGTCCCTCCGAACCTTTTCCCCCATGTCCGGGAGACCCTGGAGGAACTCGAGCGGAATGGAATCGCGATCGGACTCGTCTCGAACACCGGGAGGACCTGGGGGCAATACCTTCGAAGGCTCCAGGACCGGATGGGAATCGGGCGATTCTTTCGGGTGCGGGTCTTCAGCGACGAGGTCGGTGTCCGGAAGCCGCTCCGGCCGATCTTCGAGGCCGCGTTGGAGGCCCTGGGGCATCCCGCGGAGCGGGCGGTTCACGTCGGCGACGATCTCGATGCCGATGTCCGGGGTGCGAAAGCGATGGGGATGCGCGCCGTTTGGTTCCACGCGGACCGGAAGGGGTACCGCCCCCGCGGCCAAGCGCGGCCCAGGGAATCCGGCGTCCAACCGGACGCCGTGATCGATGACCATGCAGAACTTCCCCGCGTGCTTGGGCGGTGGCGGGATTGAAGGCGACCGCCGTGGCCCATCCGATCCAGGGATTGATCAAGTACCACGGGCTCGCGGACCCCGTCCTCCGCCTCCCTTTCCACGATTCGATCAGCGTCTGCACCGCGCCCTTGACGACGCGCACGACCGTGGAGTTCGGCGAATTCCCGCGGGATCAGGCGACGATCGATGGCCGCGAGGTGATGGGACACGACATGGAGCGGATCCGTTCCGTCGTCGATCCGATCCGGGCGAAGGCCTCGATCCGACGGCGATTTCGCATGGCATCCGAGAACGACTTCCCGTCGAACATCGGGCTGGGCGCGAGCGCCTCCGGCTTCGCCGCGCTGGCGATGGCCTCCGCGAAGGCCGCCGGATTAGACCTAGGCCTCGAGGAGATCTCGCGCTTCGCCCGACGGGGGGCGGGATCCGCGGCGCGCGCGGTGACGGGCGGATTCAGCAAATGGAAGATGGGGCTGACGGACGAGGATTCCTACGCGACCCGTCTCGCCGGCGAGGAGCTCCAGATGGGGATGGTCGTCGCCGTCGTCCCCGCGTTCAAGCAGACCGAGGACGCCCATCGGGAGGCGCTGACGTCGCCGTTCTTCCACGCCCGCCTCGCCGAGATGCCGCGGCTGATCGCGGAGATGGAGCTCGCGATCCGGAACCGAGACATCGGGTCCATCTGCGGTCTAGCGGAACGGGACACCCTCATGCTGCACGGGATCACGATGACCGGGGCCGGCGAGATGGTCCTCTGGCAACCCGACACCTTGCGGGTCATCCTCGCCGTCCGCCGCCTTCGAGAACAGGGCATACCGGCCTTCTTCTCGATCGATACGGGGGCAACGGTCTACGTGAACACGTTCCCGGACCACGCCGAACAAGTCTGGACGGCGATCGCGGACCTCGGGATCGAGACGATCCCCTGCGCGGTCGGCGGACCGGCTCGCGTGGTCGAAGAGCCTCTATTCTGAGGCGTCCCATCGATGACCTCGCCGCGGCAGGGAATAAAGAAGAAAAGGGGGGAGCCGCCCGCTCCCCCTACAGCTCTCCGGCCGGCGGCTCCGGCGGCTTCGGGGGCCTCAGTTGCCCAATCTTGCGGTTCAGGTTCGAGTAGAGGACGAAGACGAGGGCGATGAGCCCGACGAGGACGATCGCGAGCCCGAGGACCAAGTTGCCGCTCAGCGACGTGACAGCCTGGTTGATCCCCGGCACCGGCGACTGGTACGTCACCGAACGAGAGACTGCGGTCGCCCGGTTCCCCGCCGCGTCGACCGCGGACACCGAAATCGTGTTCGTGCCGGAGGCGAGGGAGATCGTCACACTCCACGACCCGTCTGCCGCGGGGTGGACCGCGACGCCGTTCACGATGACTGTCGCACTCGTGTCGTCGACCGTCCCGGACACGACGACGGAAGCTTGGTCGACCGTCGCCCCGTCCGCTGGGCTCGTCACCGTCACGACTGGTGCGGTCGCATCCGGGGCCGGGCCGACGTCGATCGTCCGCACGACCTGTGCCTTGTTGCCCGCGGGGTCGGTCGCGACGATCGTGACCGTGTGACGGCCGTCCAAGAGGACGATCGTCACGTCGAAGCCACCGCTGGATGCGACCGGGGCCGAAATCCCGTTCACGGAAACGATCGCGTCCACATCCGTCGTCCCGGTGACCTGCACGGAGTTCGTCGGGACTCGGGATCCCTGCGCCGGCGCGGTGACCGTCAGCGAAGGAGCGGTCGTGTCGAGCGTGACCGATCGCACATCGGTAGCCGTATTTCCGGCCCGGTCCTTCGCGACGACCGTGATCGTGTTCGCACCTTCGGCGAGGACGATGTCACGGCTGAAGTGGCCCGTCGTCGCGTTGACCGCCGTAGACACGCCGTTCACGGTGACCGTCGCGCCCGGTTCCGTGGTGCCGGAGACCGGCGTCAGCGCCGTCCCTGTGAGCCCGTCGTTGGGGCTCGTCACGGACAGGCTCGGCGCCATCGTGTCGACGGTGAAGCTCCAAGTCTTGGACGCTGAGAAGCCGGCGCCGTCGAGGATCGTGAACACGACGGTGTGCGTTCCCTCGCTGAATCCGAACGGCAAGGACCAGTCGAAGGTCGTGTCGTTGAACGTCGCGAAGAAAGAGAAGTCCGTGCCGTCGACGAGGATCGTCGCGGACACGATGCCCGCCGAGATCTCCGGGTCCACGTAGGTCGCCGCGACGTGGGCCGAGGAGTCTCGGAGGAACGAACCATTCGCGGGCGTCGTCGACAGGATCGTCGGCGGATTCGCATCGACCAGCAGGAAGCCGGCGTCCACTTCGACCGCCGGGGCGCCTGTGGGCCCGACGAACAGGATGCCGAAGTAGAGTCCGGGTCGGGTCCCTGCGAAGTTCCACGTCACGTTGAAGGGGGCATTGGTCCCGGCCGGGATACCGGTCCCGGGCACGTTCGTCGGGGTGAGCTGCGTCCCCTGGATGATCACCTTGAACATATCGAACTGGCCGGTCCCCGCGGGGACAGAAAAGCCGTCCACGAGGATCAGGTACCTCCCCGACTCGGGCATCGTGAGGCGGACCTCCTCGAAGGCGGTCGGCCCCGCCGACGAGGCGACGAGGGCATAGCTCGAGCCGGTCCAGCGATAGAGGTACAGGTCGAGGTCCATGCCCTGCAGGTACGATTCGCCGATCGCGACGTCGATCAGGCCCGCGTTCGCAGCGTCGAAGGTCTCGGTATAGATGCCCCCGCCGACGATCGTCAGGTTCCTCTCGAGGACCGGCGCGGACACTCCGAAGCCGCGGACCGTGAGACCCGACAAGGCAAGGGATGAATTCGCATGGAACGCTCCCTTCCCGGTCGCATTCGTCGTCGACACGACCCACGGGGTCGGCGCCACGCTGAAGGTGCCGACTTCGCCGTGGAACAGGTCCGAGGGACCCGTCCCCGCGTTCAGGACGTTGTGCAGCCCGATCGCATGCAGGCCCGGGCTCAGCGGCGCGGTGACCCATTCCTCGGGCCCGCCGGTGACCGTGTTGAAACGCCATCGGCCCGCGTCGATGTTCGTGTTTAGGCTCGCGCCCTGGACCGACAAGGTGTAGGGTCCCCAGACCGGCGGGCCGATGCCCGAGAAGGGATCCGGCGTCGGGCCGAAGATCAACGTGTCGATGTCCGTCGGCGCGGTCGACCACCAGGTGTGCACGAGGAGGTTCTCGCCCGGATAGACGGGCGTCGCGTCCGGGACGTCGGTGTAGAAGAACCGCCAGTCGCCGGCCTCCGGCCGCCACGTCCAATCCGCGCCGCCGAACACGCGGTTGTTGTCCAGGAACGCGGTGCTGGTCGCGTTGCCGCCGAAGGTGAACGAGGTGCCCGTCGCCGCGACTTGCGCGACGACCGGGATCAGGGTCTCCGCGCCAGAGCTCGTGTCCGTCAGGACGACCGTTCCCGACAGGATCCCGAAGGGCTGGCTCGCGGGGACGGAAACGGTCACGTCGACCGAGCCGACGCCCCCCGCGGCGAGGGACAGGCTGGACGCGCTCTCCGTCAGCCAGGGCGCATCGAGCGCCTGGTAGTAGTCGACCGTCACCGTCAGAGTCGTCGACGGGACGAGCGCGGAGACGGTCCGGTGCTGGATCCCCAGGAGGAAGCCGTCGTGGATCCGCGCGAGCGGATCGTGGACGAAAGCTTCGATGTTCGTCCCGGTCGGATACCCATAGGTGAAGCGCTGGATCTCCGTGCCCGCCGACGCGTTCATCTCGCCCGCGTTGACGACGCCATTTCCGTTCGCGTCGGTCCAATACGTCCCGTCGCCGTTGTAGTCCTTCCAATCGTACAACAGCAAGCGCCACCGGCTGTTGTACACGTAGTTGCCGTCCGGGTCCATTTGGTTCAGCGGGAAACTGATCGTCGCCTTGACGAGGTTCGTCCCGGCCGGCACCAGGCCGGTCAGGTTGATGAGGTAATCCGGCCGAACGAAATCGGGCGGGCTCTCGTTGGCGTTGTGCGTCACGATCGTCCACGAGCTCTCGCCGATCCGTCGCAGTTCCCAGTCGGATACGTCGACCGTCTTCCCGGCCGCCCCGTTGTGATTCTCCACGGAGAACGAGTCCGTCGACGAGCCGCCCGGAGACAACAGGTTCGTGAAGCTCGGATAGGCCGTCCCGCGGTAGGTCCCCGCCATCCAATCCGGCTCGATGCCGGAAGCCGTGAAGTGGTATGCGGCGAGGCCGTCCCGATTGCTCGCGGCCTCGACCCCCCGCAGGGCGTTCGTGAGGCCGTGGCCCATGACCTGGGGATCGTAGTGCGTGTCATCGGCGGCGCCGGTCAAGAGGACCTTGGCATACTGGTTGCCGAGAGTCCCGCCGGTCGCGTTCTGGTAAGCGTTCACGATGAGGGCCACGATCGCGGTCGTTGCTGGCGAAGACAGAGACGTCCCGCCCCACACGACCCACGGCGGGAACCCGCCGAACTGGTTGAGGGCTCCGTCGCCGGACGCCCATGCGCCGACCGTGACGACGTCCGGCTTGGAGGTACCCAGCGTGCTCGGGCCCCGGTTCGACCAAGGCTGCACGTCGCCGAAGGTCGAGTGGGCCGCATCCTCGAAGGTGCCGAGGGCCGCGTTGTAGCTCGTCGACGCGCCGACGGAGATGACGCCGCTGCTCGAGGACGGCGAGGTGACGGTCCCAAACCCATGTCCGCCGTTGCCGCTCGAGACGGTGAAGGTCGTGTCCGGGTTCACGAGGGAGTTGTACTCCACCCACCGGGCCGTGAAGTCCCAGCCGTCGTCGAAGGTCCCGGAGAAGCCGAAGGACGCGGAGGCGACTTGGGCCTCGTCCCCCGTGTCCGGGATCCCGTCGTACCCTTCTCCGACGAACGTGAACATGTCGTAGAAGAATCCGCCTGCGTAGATGTTGCCGACGGAGATCAGCTTCGCCTGCGGGGCGAATCCGAGGACGGCGCCGGTCTTGTTCTGCGCAACGATCGCAGACGCACAGAGCGTCCCGTGGTCCCCGCCGCCCGGCGCGAGCGCGTCGCCGATTTGGAACGCGACGAGGTCGCCAGGTCCCGCGGTCGGGACCGGGAGGCCGTAGCGCGCGCCCATCACGTCGCTGTAGGGGATCGGATGCGCCCCGTCCCCGATGAAGTAGATGAGGCCGCCGGAGAGGTCCGCGAGGCCGTCGCCGTCGGTGTCCGCCCAGATGTCCGGAGACGCGACGGTCGCAGCTTTGTCGTTGCCGAAGGCGTGATTGTCATCGAGGTCCACGTGGACGGTGTCGTAGACCCCGGGGGTTGTCGAATCCGAGACGAGGACGGCGACGAATTCGCGATAGTCGCTGCCCAGCGTGAAGTCCGGGTGGAGCCCGAGGTGGTAGACCCCGCTCGCGCTCGGGACGCCCAAGACGTTGTACACATGTCCGTTGAAAGGCAGGATCAGGTTGCCCGCTCCGTCCGCGGGGGAGGTGAACGTCGTGTCGACGTACCAGGAGCTCGGCGCGGTCGGGAAGGTCAGCCCGCCGAGGAGATAGGACGCCATCGAATTCGGATCGAAGGCCATCGGCCAGTCGAAGTACGGCGACGATGGATCGGAGTCCCGGGCGAACGTGCCTTGGAGGTCCGGGTGGCCGAAATCGGTGCCGCTGTCCATCGTGGACACCTGGACTCCATATCCGGTGTAACCGAGGGCCCATGCCTCCGGGACGTGGTGGCCCTTGCCGGCCGCGATGAGGTCCGGGGCCGGTCCGCCGCTGCGAATCGCGTTCAGGGCCGACGCGCCGGTCTCCACCCGGTCCGGCGCCGCGGGCAGCACCGCCGGCGCGATGCTGTAGACGTGGTCGAGCGCCGCGACTTTCTCCAATAGCCGCGTGGGCACGTCCATCGTCACGACCCGCACGCCGCTTCGGGTGGTGGGGACGGAGCCGATGGGCGTCGGCACGCCGTCCTTCCGCAGGAAGGCGCCGAGCGTGTTGACGTCGTCCGTCAAGATCGCGACGCGGAAGGTTCCGGTCCCCGATCGCGCCGCCTCTTGGACCGATGGGGTGAGCTTGTTCCATGCCGCCGAAGGTTCGCGGGCGCGATCGAGCAATCGTTGCATCGCCGGATCCATCGACGGACTTGCCGCCGAGGGAGCCCGCAGCGCGGCCGAATCGGCTGGCGCGGCCGGACGCACATTTGTGGCCGCTTTCGGGGAGCCGGCGACCGCGACCAACAGGATCGCGGCAATCATGAGGATGGTCAGCGAGATGGCCCACGCGCGTCGAACGAACGAATCCATGAACGTTCCTCCTGCCGGGCGACGGTCGAGCAGCTACCCCGCGAGGGTCCCTCCCCCGATCGCTCGCCCAACTCGGCCGCGCATCGGGAGGACGCGATATAAACATTCGGCCCCGCCGACGGAGGTGTCACAGGGTGAGACGCGCCCGCCCGACCGGCCCGGCGACGACCATCGAGCTGCCCTCGGCCGTGAAGTATTTCATCGCGACCTCGCGCACGCGGTCCTCTTCCAGCCCGCGGACGATCTCCGGATACCGCTCGAGGAACCCCATGCCGAGCCCGTAGTACTCCATGCGATGGAGCTCCGACGCGACCTCCGCGTTCCGTTCGAGGGAGACGATGAGCGACCCGACCTGGTTGTCCTTCCCGTCCCGGACCTCGTCCGAATGAAACGGGTCCGTCTGCAGGCGGTCGAGCTCCTCGCGGATCGAGCGCGTCGCCTTCGAGAGGTTCGCGGGGTTCACGCCCGCGGCGAGGGACCACATGCCGCCCGCCGTCTTGGCGTCGAGGCTCGCGAATGCGTAGTAGGCGAGGCCTTGCTCGTCCCTCAAGTTCCTCCCGAGGCGGCCGTACAACCCGATCCGGCCGAACAGGAGGTTGGCCAAGTTCAGCGCGTAGTAGTCGTCGTGGCGCCGCGGGACCGCGGGGCCGCCGACGACGATGTCCGCCTGGGATTTGTGCGGCATCGGGATCGAGACCCGGCGCGGCTTGTGCGGACGGGGCGGCGGGATCGCGGGGACGCCTTCCGAGGAAGCGTCGAGGCGGGAGAGCGGTTCGGCGATCGCGTCCTCCATGAGCCGACGGTCCACGTCTCCGGTCACGGCCAAGATCAAGGCCTCCGGGTTGACGTGCGCCTCGTGGAAGGCCACGATGTCGCGGCGCCGAATCCGGCGGACGCGGTCGGCCCCGCCCTTCGGGTCGCGACCGTACGGATGGTCGTTCGGGAACACGAACCGTTCGAGCTCCCGCATGGCCCTCAGGTGCGTGTCGTCGGCCTCGATCCGTAGATCGTTCAGCAACTCGCCGCGGACCCGCTCGATCTCGCGCTCAGGGAACGTCGGCTCGGACAGGCACTCGACGAGGATTCGGACCGTCTCCCGCGCGGTGTCGCGCGTGCTCCGGCTGCTGAAGCTCAGGACCTCGTCGCCGTTGTGGAACTCGAGCGTCGCGCCGATGCCCTCGAGGCGGTCGGCGAGCTTGGCCGCGCTGCGATGGCGCGTGCCGCTGAGGAGGAGGCGGGACGTGAACTCGGCGAGGCCATGCGACTCGCCTTCCGCCGCGACCCCCGCGGGAATGCTCCCGCGGAACGCGACGAACGGGTTCGACGGCAGGGACGCCGACACGAGGACGGCGCCGTTTCCCAACACCGTGCGATCTGGCAGGTTCATGCAGCGGCCCCTTGGGCATGGAACCGAACGACGGACCGGTGCTGGTCGACGAGGTAGGTCCTCGCCACCTCACGCACCTGCTCGCCGCGGACCTTCTCGACCTTGCCGAGGAGCCGCTCCCCGAAGTCCCACGAGGACAGGCCCTCGCCCGCGCTGAGGAGCATCCCTTGGAACGTGACGCCGTCCTGTTCGTACCGGGCCCAGGAACGGACCTGCTGTTTCGCGCGATCGAGCTCGGCCTTGACCGGCAGCGTCCGTCGGAGCTTGTCGACCTCGCGGTCGATCACCTGTTCGACCCGATCGAGCGAGGCGCCCTTGGCCAAGGTCGCCGACACGATCAGGAGGGACGGATCGAGCTTCATTTCTTGCCGCACGCCGGCGTCCGTCGCGAGCTTCGACTCGACGAGGGCCCGGTAGAGGCGGTTCGACCGTGGATGCCAGTCGCCCGCCGCAAAAGAGAGGAGCCCGCGCCAGCCCCCGAGGACGGTCGAAAGGAGGATGAGTGCCGGGGTGTCGCCATGGGCCGCCGCAGGGATGTGCCATCCGATCGAGAGGAGGTCGGCCGGCCCAGGACGGACGAGGTCGCTCCGGCGCTCGCCCCGCTGGTCCGGCTCCGCGAGCCGCATCGGATCCGGCGCAGCCTCCGGCCGCAACGTGGAGAAGGCCTCCCGCACGTGCTGCATCGCGACCGCGGGATCGAACCCGCCGACCAGGATCAGGGAGGCGTTGTTGGGCGCGTAGTGCCGGAGGTAGTGACGGTAGAGCGGCTCCCGATCGAGGACCGCGAGGTCTTGCTTGTATCCGATCGGCGTCCAGTGGTACGGATGGACCTGGAAGGCGAGGGCCCATAGCTCCTCCTCGACCGCGAACTCGGGCTGATTCTCGGCGCCCTCCCGTTCGCTGATGACGACCGTCCGCTCCGCCTCGACCTCCTTAGGATCGAAGGCCGCGTTCCGCATCCTCTCCGATTCGATCATGAGGGCCGTGTCCATCGCGCTTGCGGGGATCGTCTCGAAATACATCGTGTAGTCCGTGTCCGTGAATGCGTTCATCTTGCCGCCGAGGCGGGAGATCAGCTTGTCGATGTCCCCCTTGCCGAGTTTGCCGCCACCCTTGAACAACATGTGCTCGACCCAGTGGGTGGAGCCCGTCATGCCGGGAACCTCGTTGCGCGAGCCGATGCGGTAGACGACCCAGGTGGAGACAGCCCTCGTGTCGGAGATCGGCCGCAGGATGACCTTCAGGCCGTTCTTCAGCGTCTCCACGTGGGTGGGCATTCGGGTCCGGAATCGCGGGCGCGCGATATAGAGTTGCCCGAGGTCCCACGATCCAGGTCACAATCGCACTCAGAAATTCGGGCGACCCGGTTCCCGAGGAACCTTGGAGGCCGCGGTAGACTTCGGCTTCGACGAATCCAGCCAGAAACTCGGCCGAAAGCATTCGGTTTAACAAGGCCCCGGAACCTAAGAAACGTCCCGGGGGAGATGGAAAGGAAGGCCTATGCCCGTCGATCCCCGCCTTCTCCTTTTTGCGCGCGATATTTGCTCGATTCCAGATTGCCCGCCTCGAACTCGAGCTTCTTCTCGCTCTTCTTCCGCTTTTTGGGCTTTTCCTCAACTTGCTGTGGCATACGGTGCCTCCATCTTCGTTGCGTAGGGATCGAGGAGATCGATGCGGCGTCGGGTCCCGTCGTTCACGACCAACATGGACCAATCAATCATCTCGATATTGAAGGTGTCGCATAGTTCCCGACGAAGGGCTGCGCGGGTGTCTTTCGGCGGTTCTTGAATTGCCTTTTTGATAGCATCGTCGTCCGTCATGCGTTCGACGAGGCCCGCCCGCTGGCGCTTGTAGAACAACGATCGCTCCGCACCAATTTCCGAGTACTGCTTGCACGCCATCATCTCGACCTCCGGTCCGGCCTTCTTCGCCCCGGCCTCCTGAATCGCGTAGTACCGGTCGAGCCACTCGATGCGCCGGGCGAGATCTTTCGAGCGGCGGTTTTCCAGTCCGTCGAGGACCTCCTCGAACGTCCGCATCGCGCGCCGTTCCCAGTCGTCCTGCACGGTCGTCTCGATCTTCTCGAGGTAGTAGCGCTGGACGTCAATCGGCGAGACGATCCGGCCATCCTCGAGCTCGACCTTCCACTGCTCCGGGTTCCGGAGCTCCACGTTGTGCCAAACGTCCCGGATCGGGTCCTTGAGCCTCGGCACGTCGTCCAGTCGACCGTCCTCCATCAACTGGAGCACGGCCGATGTCGTGAAGTGACGGAGCATGATCGCGGTCTCGTTCATGAGGGCGTCCCCGACGATGACGTGAAGCCGGCGCCACACGCGCCCGTCCGCATGGGGCTCGTCCCGGGTGTTCAGGATGCCGGTATCGTGCATCGTCTCGCCGCTGATCACTTGGGACGTGAGGAAGGCCATCGGCGAGAGGACGTATTTTCCTCGGAGGATGTCTCCTGCGCCGGTGTAGATGAATCGGGT
>WNEX01000704.1_pt1 | contig 16050 bp, 18 predicted proteins | sample 5399841 | NCBI WGS metagenome assembly WNEX01 (sample SAMN13153337, study PRJNA577476) | soil metagenome | isolation source: 40 cm grassland meadow soil 2 days after 1st rain plot 5 | place: USA:California | collected 2015-09-18 | reverse complement strand
GGACGCTCGTTGCGTGATAGAACAAGGCGCCGGGCACGAGCGGCTCGTTGGTATCGTCGTACACCGCGGTCGCGATCGTCATCGCCTGCCTCCAGGCGGGTCCGTCCTCGGGGGACAGCGAGCCCGACTCCGTCCAGGAGAAGTCCGCAGTGTGACGCCGGCGACCCGGATCCCAGCGGGTCTCGTGGACCACCTCGCAGACGGTGTGCGGGAAGTACTGTGCCTGAGTCCGGTTCAAGGTGACTTCCGCAACGGCATACTGACCCGCGACGGGCTCGCCGCGAGCTTCGAAATAGATGTTCTCGGCCAGGCAACGCAGATCGTTTGCGCGCCGCTGCGCACGGGTTGCCTCCCGCCGTACCGCCTCGACCGGGACGGCCCCGATAGGCGCTTCTTCCTGGTAGGCCAAATATATAATGGCCGTAACCGCGAGGACCATCAGGCCGAGCACGGCGAGGAAGGCCATGTTGCCCTTGTCGCGGAGCAGCCAGGAGTAGGCGAGTCTGCGCCTCCACAGCACAGGCCAGATACGCACTTCGTCGAGCAGCGATGTGAACATAATGAGACGGCGTCCTCCACGGGCTGTGATCCTTCCCTGTACACGCTAGCGAAGACGAAGCGACGGTGCGTGAGCGCCATCCTCAAAGTCAAAGTTTCCGCATTATGTTGCGGAATGTTGCGGGGCTCGTCACAAGATCGGGCGGGACCACGCGACGGCCGTCGCGAAAGGCGCCAGCGGGCGGAGCGCCAGACCTGGCGGCGACGCCGCGTCGCGGGAGTCACCCCCGAAGCGGAGGCCCGTTGCAATTGTCATAGATTTCCATATAATTGAAACTATGAAATCTAACGACGCTATCGACACGCTCGGCGCCCTGGCGTCCGAAGCGCGCCTCGCGGTTTACCGCCTGCTGGTCAGGCGGGGTCCCGAGGGGTACACCCCCTCCGAGCTCGTCGCGCGACTCGAAGTGCCGGCGCCGACACTGTCTTTTCACCTCAAGGGGCTGGTTCAGGCCGGGCTCATCATCAGTCGTCGCGAGGGTCGCAATCTCTACTACAGCCCGAACTTCGAGCGCATGAACGCGCTCGTCGGGTTTCTGACCGAGAACTGCTGCAGCCTCGCGGGAGAGGCCTGCGGCCTGGATCGTGAGCCATCGGCGGCCACGGCTGTACGAAGGAAGAGCCCGTGAAACGTCTGCACGTCCACGTCTCCGTGAAGGACCTCGACCGTTCGATCCGCTTCTACTCGGAGCTCTTCGCGGCGGCGCCCACCGTGCGAAAGCCGGACTATGCGAAGTGGATGCTGGAGGATCCCCGAGTGAATTTCGCGATCAGTCAGAGGGACGGCAAGCCCGGTGTGCAGCATCTGGGCATCCAGGTCGAGGACCGGGCAGAGCTCGAGGAGGTCTACGGGCGGCTCGAGCGCGCCGAGAGGCCGGTGGTCGAGGAGGGCGAGACCACCTGCTGCTACGCGCACAGCGAGAAGAGCTGGATCGACGATCCGCAAGGCATCCAGTGGGAGACATTTCTCACAACCGGCGAGAGCACCGCTTACGGAACGGACGAGATCCGCCCCAAACCGGCGCAGCCGCCCGAGTCGTCCTGTTGCGCTCCGGGCTGTTGTCCTCCGAAGACGCTCTGACGAGGGCCTGCCGTTGTCGCTCGCGAATGCGGCCTGCGCAGAAGACTCGATCGAAATTCGAAGTCTCCTGGAGAGCTCGGGATTGCCCACGAGCGATCTGGCGTCGGCGCGACCCGAGTTCGTGGTCGTCCGCGAGCAGGGCCGAGTGGTCGCCGCGGGGGCACTCGAGCGCTTTGGAGCCTGCGCCCTGTTGCGCTCGGTGGTCGTGACCCCCGACCGTCGCGGGTCCGGCCTCGGACACGCCATCGTGCTCGAGCTCGAGCGGCTGGCGCGGGAGGCGAAGATCGAGCGGTTGTTCCTGCTCACGGAGACGGCCGCGGGTTTTTTTGCGCGCCATGGCTATCAGCTCGTGGAGCGCAGCGCCGCGCCGCCGGACGTGCAGCGGAGCGAGGAGTTTCGCTCGCTCTGTCCCGCTTCCGCGACCTGTATGGCGAAGGCAACGCCGCCGGCGAAGGCAACGCCGCCGGCGAAGTCTGTCCCTGCTGGCCGGGGCAACCGATGACGGCCCATTGGGGTCTGCCGGACCCGGCGGCGGTCGAGGGCACCGAGACGGACAAATGGCTCGCGTTCAGGTCGACGTTTCAGGCCCTCGACAATCGCATCAAGATCTTCACGAGTCTGCCGCTGACTTCACTCGATCACATCAAGCTCCAGGAGCGCCTGGACGCAATCGGCAAGGCCGCCCCACCCGAGGCGACATGACTCTGCTCGACGTCCCTGGATTCGTCGTTGCGCGGCTCGCGGGCGCGCCGCTCGCGCTCCTGGTGACCGGACCCCTATTTTCCAGTCGTGTCAGGACGCCGGTCTGGGCTGCGCGCGGGCCCCTCTGAAGAGGCCGTAGAGCCCGATCGCCATCCAGATGAGGTTGAGAAAGGCCGAAGGGTAGGCGCCATTCCATCCGCTGTTGACGATGAACCCGGCGCCCGAGAGCACATTGAGCCATTGGTAGACCCCCGAACTCGAGCCCAGTCGGCCCGAGGTCAGCAGCATGTAGGCCGACAACATCATGGCCGCCGCCGTCCATCCGATGATCTCGATCGTGATCTTCACGTGGCGCTCTCCCCCGGCTTGGTGGCCGTATTCTGAACTGACCGTGGGAGGATGGGGCGGCGAGCGCCGCGCACTGCGCCGCGCGGGCCGCGGCCGGTCAGCTGAGAGGGCTGCCGTCGGTAATCTTGCGCTCGGGGACTGCGAGAATGATGGCGCCGTCTTCGCGGGCGAAGCCGGTCACGAGAACCTCCGACTTGAAGCCCGCCACGCGTTTCGGCCCCAGGCCGGTCGCACACACCACCTGACGCCCGACGAGCTCATCCGGCTGGTAGAGCGCGGTGAGCTGTGCGCTCGACTGTCTGATCCCGAATGGTCCGAAGTCTATCCAGAGCTTGTAAGCCGGCTTGCGGGCTTCGGGAAACGGTTCCACTCTCCGGACCGTCCCGACACGTATTCCAACACGCTCGAATTCGCTCCAGGTCGCAACGCCCGTGGGTTCAGTGCTCATGCCGGCCCTTCCCGACTTTCCGCGCCCTTCACTCGGGCTGCGAGTTTGTCGCGACGTCCGCGTTGTTGTCCACGAAGACGCGTGGCGCCAGCGGCGGCCGCCGACCCCACCCGACGCTTGCCACCCGGGCGAGCGATTGGGAGCTGTGACCTGCTATGACGTGCTACCGTACACGTCAAAGCTAACCCGGATCTGAAACGTGTCCATATCTCCGCTCGGGTGGGCGAGCGCGCTTGGCGCGCGCTCGCTTTGAAAACGGCCCGCAGGTGGCGCCACTGAAGACTTCCACAGCATTCGCGACGGCCTCCTTGTGCGCCGCGCTCGCCTGCGGTTGCGTCACCGGCACACCGCTGCAGCCGCCGCGCGACGTCCCGGCGGCTTTCGAGCACGCCGCGACCGCGGGCGGCGGGTCCTGGCCGACGCAGGACTGGTATCGGGGATTCGGCAGCGAGGAGCTGAACGAGCTCGTGGCCCTCGCAGTCACCAACAACTGGGATCTCGCCGCGGCGCGCGAGCGCGTGGCGCAGGCCGACGCGCGGGCGCGCCAGGCGGGCGCGGCGCTCTTGCCGGGCGCGAGCGGCAACGCCAACGCCAACTATCTCGCAGGCAGTACGACGAAGCCGCCCGCGCAAATGGGTTCCGGACACGAGCTCGATTGGTTCGCGATGCTCTCGGCGAGCTACGAGGTGGATTTCTGGGGCAGGAATCGCGCCACCGCCCGGGCGGCGCGGCTGTCGGCCAGCGCCTCGCGGGGAGAGCGGGATACGGTGGCCGTGACGCTGCTGGGCGGAGTAGCCGACCAGTACTTTCAGGTGCTCGCGCTGCGCGAGCGCGTTGCGATTGCGCGCGCGAACTCGGAAGCGGTCAGTAGGGTTCTGGCAGCCGTGCAGGCCCGCTTCGACGCCGGAGTGGCCAACCCGGTGGATCTCGCCTCGCAGAAAGCCGCCTTCGCCGCCACACGCATCGTCGTCTCGGACCTCGAGCAATCGGAAGTCGAGGCGCGCGCCGCGCTGGCGTTGCTGCTCGGTCGGGCGCCTGAGAATTTCGATGTCGCGGGCAAATCACTCGATCCGCTCAAGGAGCCCGCGGTCGCGCCCGGCCTGCCCGCGGAGCTCCTCACCCGGCGGCCGGACATAGCGGCGGCCGAGGCGAATCTGCAGGCCGCGAACGCCAATCTGGCGGCCGCGCGCGCCGCCATGTTGCCGAGCCTCACGCTCACCGCGAGCGGGGGCGTCCAGAATCCCGTGCTGCCGGGTACCATCAACACGATCAGCGGCGCTGGCCCGTCGGGAGCGGTCGCGGCGAACCTCACTCAAGTGATTTTCGATCACGGCAAGCTGCGCGCGCAGCGCGATGAGACGCTGGCCCGCGAACGGGAGCTGCTGGCAACGTATCGGGAGGCGGTCCTCGCCGCGCTGGTCGATGTCGAGAAGGCACTTTCGGCTCTCGAGCACCTGAAGGCCGTTGAAGAGTTCCAGAGGGTCAACGTCAACGAGAGCGAACGTGCGTTCGAAGGTGCCCGGGTGCGGTACGAGCGGGGCTCGGGGGACTTCCTGACGCTGCTCGAGTTGCAGCGAACGCTCTATGCCGCCCGGGACCAGTTCACGCAGTACAAGCTGGCGCGCCTTCACAGCCTGGTCGCGCTCTGCAAGGCGTTGGGTGGCGGATGGAGCGGGTGATTTGGAACCCATACCAATGAGGAGGATCCGTGGGACGATTGGCGGAGCCGCGGCGGTACGGACGCGGCCGGGCGCGTTAGCCTGCGCGCTCTGGCTCGCGGCATCCTGTGCCGGTCTTGTGCCGATCGCCGGCTGTCAACAGGCGCCGTCCGCGTCGCAGGCGCAAAAGGAGGCGGCAGAGAAGAAAGAGGAGGGCAACGCCGCCGACGCCGAGGGTGTGACACTCAAACCCGAGGAGATCGAGAAGGCGGGCATCAAGACCACGCTTGCGGTGGCCAGCCACCACGCGGTCGAGGTCGGCGGCTACGCGCTCGTGATCACGCGGGAGGCCATCGCCCAGGCGGTGGCCGACTTGAGTACCGCGGCAGCAATGGAGCGCCAGAGTCGCGCGGCGCTCGCTCGCAGCAAGAGCCTCGCCGGCACGCCCGGCGCGATGGCGGTCGAGACGCAGGAAGCCGCCGAGCGTCAGGCCACGGTCGATCAGGCGTCCTTGCAGCTCGCGCAGCGGAAACTTTCCGCGCTCTATGGCCGAAATGCGCCGTGGAAGGACGACTACGCGAATCCCGAGCTCGCGGCACTGGCTCGTGGGGAATCCAAGCTCGTGCGCGTGACGTTCCCGCTCGGGGCGCTCGCATCGGGTGTGCCGAGGACCTTGCGCCTCGCGCACATGGCGGAGTCTCCGCGCAGCAGGAGCTTCGAGTCCGACACGGTGTGGAGTGCGCCGGCAGATACCAGCCTCCCCGGGAGGAGCTTCTTTGCGATTCTCAAGGGGAGCGACGTGAGCGAGGGGGAACGCCTGCTGGCGTGGGCTCCGGTGGGGGCGCCCCAGCCGGGTGTGGTCATCCCCTCCGGGGCGGTACTGATCAACGGCGGCAAGTACTGGTGTTACGTCGAGGAGAAGCCAGGCCGCTTCGTCCGCAAGGAGATCGACCCCGGCATGCCGACCGACGAGGGCTACTTCGTGAAGGAAAATGTCGCCGCCGGCGCGAAGATCGTCACGGAGTCGGCCGGGGAGCTGCTGGCCCGCGAGCTCGGCACGGCAGCGGCGGAATAGGGCGGACGGCACATGATGCGTGCGTTGGTGGCACTGTGCGTGCGGCACTCGGGCGCGGTGACCGCGCTCACCGTGCTGGCACTGCTCCTGGGCTCCTGGGGCGCGCTGCACTCGCCGCTCGATGTCTTCCCGGAATTCGTTCCCACGCAGGTCGACGTCCAGACCGAAGCCCCCGGGTTCGCGCCTCAACAGGTCGAGGAGCTGGTCACGAAGCCCATCGAGAACGCCGTGAACGGCACGGCGGGGCTGGCGACGCTGCGCTCCGAGTCCATCCCCGGGCTCTCGGTCTTGACCATCACGTTCGCGAGGAACGTGGACGTACACGTGGCGCGGCAGGGGATCGCCGAGCGCCTGGCGGAGCTCGGCAGCACCCTGCCCGCCGGCGTCGGGACGCCGAAGCTTTCCCCGCTCGTCTCGAGCACCATGGACCTGCTGAAGATCGGCCTCCTGTCCAACAAGGTCGATGCCTACACGCTGCGCGACGCCGCGGACTGGGTGATCAGGCCGCGCCTGCTCGCGGTACCCGGAGTCGCGCATGTCATCGTCTTCGGCGGCGATCAACGGCAGATCCAGATTCTTCCGGACATCGCCAGGCTGGCGAGCTACAACGTCACCATCACCGAGCTCGCGGACGCCGCGCGCACCGCGCTGCCGCTGCGCGGCGCCGGCTTCATCGATCTCGCCTCGCAGCGCGTTCTGATCAAGTCTCCGACTCCCGCGCCCGACATCGCCGCCCTCGGCGCAGCCGTCGTTACCGTGCGTGACAACACGCCCATCCTGCTGCGCGATCTCGCCGAGGTGAAGATGGCGCCGGCACTGCGCTTCGGCGCTGCGTTGATCATGGGCAAGCCCGGTGTATTGCTGTCGCTAGCGAGTCAATACGGCGCCAACACGCTGGCGACGACCCTCGCGGTCGAGCGCGCGCTGGCGGCGCTCGCGCCGGCGCTGCGGGCCCAGGGGATCGAGCTGTACCCGGATCTGCACCGGCCCGCCAATTTCATCGAGCGCGCGCTGGCGAATCTCGAAGAGTCGCTGGTGCTCGCGGCCGTGCTGATCCTCGCCGTGCTGTACGCCTTCCTCCGCGACGTGCGTGCCGCGCTCATCGCCTTCAGCGCAATACCGCTGTCGCTCCTTGCCGCCATCGCGGTCCTCGACCACATGGGCCTCACGCTCAACACCATGACGCTCGGCGGCTTCGCGGTGGCGCTCGGTGTGCTGGTGGACGATGCGATCATCGGCATCGAGAACATCATGCGCCGCCTGCGGGAGAACGCGCGGCTCGAGGCGCCGCGGGCGCGCCTCGAGATCGTCCGCGAGGCGTCCCTCGAGGTGCGGGGACCCGTGATCTACGCCACCGCGGTCGTGGTGGCGGTGTTCCTGCCGGAGCTGTTCACCACGAGCGTACAGGGACGCTTCGTCGGGCCGCTCGCGCTCGCATTCATATTCGCGGTGGTGGCCTCGCTCGTGGTCGCGATGACCGCGACGCCGGCGCTGTGCGCGCTGCTCCTGCGCCATCACGACGAGCGCCCGGAGGCGCAGTGGCTGCAGCGCCTGAAGAGCTGGCAGCGCTGGTCGGTCGGGCGCGTCGGCCGGCATTTCAAGCTCTCGATGCTGGTGCTCGTGGGCCTCGTCATCGCCGCGCTCGGTGCGCTGCCCTTCCTGGGCGGCGCCTTCATGCCGGACTTCCGCGAGGGGCACTTCGTGGTGCAAATGACGAGCTCGATCACCGGCACCTCGCTCGAGCAGATGCTGGCGCTCGGGAAGCGCGTGAGCGCCGAGGTGCTGGCGCTGCCCTACGTCAAGAGCATCGAGCAGCAGGTCGGGCGCGCGGAGCTCAGCGAGGACACCTGGGGCCCGCACCGTAGCGAGTTCCACGTCGAGCTCAAGCCGGATGCGAAGGTGAACCAGGAGGCCGCGCAGGAAGAGATCCGCAGCATCCTCGAGCGCTATCCGGGCGTTCAGACCGAGGTGGTGACCTTCCTCGGCGACCGCATCAGCGAGAGCCTGAGCGGCGAGACCGCGCAAGTGGCGATCAAGGTATACGGTGACGATCTGGACGGGCTCGATGCGACCGGCGCCAGGGTCGCGGCGGCGCTCGCCAGCGTGCCGGGGATCGTGGACCTGCAGTTCAAACGGCAGAGCGGCACGCCGACGATCGCCATTCAGCTCGTGCCCCAGGCGCTCGCCGCCACAGGACTCAAGGCGCAGGACGTGCTCGACACCGTCGAGACGGCCTATGCGGGCGCTCGGGTCGGACAGGCTTTCCACGGCACACGCACCGTCGATGTCGACGTGCTGTTGCCCGAGAGCTGGCGGCATCAGCCAGCGCAGCTCGCGCGCCTCATGATCGCGAGCCCCCTCGGCCCCGTGCCGCTCGCGCAAGTGGCTCGTATCGACGTGACGCAAGACCGCTACAGCATCCAGCACGAGGGCGGGCAGCGCGTGGTCACCGTGACCTTCAACACCGGGGGCGGCTCGCTCCAGCGCATCGTTCAGGCGGCGCAGCGGACCATCGCCGCCTCCGTCAAGCTTCCTCAAGGGGTGTACCTCGACTACACGGGTGCCGCCGCAGCAGAGCAGCAGACCCGGAACGAGCTCGTGCTCTACTCGGCGCTCGCCATGGGCCTCATTCTCATCATCCTGTTCGTCTCGTTTCGCTGGCGGGTCAACAGCTGGCTGGTGTTGGCGAATCTGCCCTTCAGCCTGATCGGCAGCGTGCTGGCGATTGCCGTCACCGGTGTGGGAATTTCCCTGGGAGCGGTGGTGGGACTCGTGACGGTGTTCGGCGTGAGCGCCCGCAACGCGATTCTGCAGCTTGCGCACTACGAGCACCTCGTCGAGGTCGAGGGCGCGGCGTGGAACGCGGAGCTCGTGCTGCGCGGCGCCAACGAGCGGCTGATCCCGATCCTGATGACCGCGGCCGTGACCGCGCTCGGGCTCGCGCCGCTCGCCTTCGGGCTCAGCCGTCCGGGGCAGGAGATCGAGGGGCCGATGGCGGTGACGGTGCTCGGCGGGCTCGTGTCGTCGACGCTCCTCAACCTGGGGGTCCTGCCGGCGCTGGCAGCGCACTACGTGGCCCGGCCATCATAAGATGCCATCCCGCCGCCCTGGCGGTATCCTCCGCGGTTCGGGAGTCCGTAAAGGACTCGGCGGAAGGAGAGCTGCCATGTGTTACGACGAGAGACTCTTCAGATCGTGGGCGACGAAGAAGGCGCAGAAGCGTGACAAGGATCGGCCTTCAGACGAGCGTGATCGATCGCAGCTGACGCCCGATTCGCCGGCGCCGACCCCGGAAACGAAACGGCGCAAGGATCTGGAACGCGAGCTGGAAGAAATCGTCTGACGGTCGCTCAATGCCAACCACTATTCGCAAGGTGAGCTACGCGTATGTCACGGTGGTGAACAAGTCCGGGGAAGCGGCTCGGATCCTCGAGGCGCTGCGTGACGCGGGCGCCAATCTGCTCGCCTTCTCCGGGTTTCCACAGGGGCGCAACCGCGCACAGGTCGACATCGTGACCGACGACATCGACCGCGTGATGGCAGCCGCGAAGCGGCACAAGTGGAAGTTGAGCCGGACCAAGCGCGCCTTTCTCGCGCAGGGCACGGACGAGGTCGGGGCCGCGCTGCCCCCGCTGGCGAGGCTGGCCGCGGCGAAGATCAACGTGATCGCGGCCGACGCTGTCGCAGCGGGGGAGCGGCGGTTCGCAATGCTCTTCTGGGTCGCGCCGCGCGACTACAACCGGGCTGCGAAGTTACTCGAGGCCGCTTAAGCGGCGTGCCGTTTGCGGTCGGGTTGATTGCTGAGCGAGCGTTACCGGCCCATGCCGGGGTCGAACAGCGCGCGCACCTCGGACTCGCCCTCGAATCCAGCCCAGTACTTCCGGTGCACCTCCATGAACTCGGTGGCAATCCGCGGAAGTGATGGACAAGAAAAGATCGAGGAAAGCTATGGAAGCTACTGAAAAATAAAGGAAGTGTTCCTGGCAACCCGCGGCAGTGCGATGTAGGGCTCACGCGCCGGGGTGTTAGTTCGAACAGGAATCCCATGTGATAACGTTTGGCGCGTCGCGACGACCGCCCAGCGAGCCCAAGCGAATCATCCGAACGGGGGGAGCACGTGCAAGCCATGAGCTGTGGTGAGGCCGTGATGAAGCTACTTTCGGCCTATGAGGTGGATACGGTGTTCGGCATGGCCGGGACGATGACTCTCGAGCTGTACCGCGGCATCGCACGCACCGGGATCCGCCACGTGCAGTGTCGTAACGAGCAGGGCGCCAGCTTCATGGCCGACGGCTATGCGCGCGCGACTGGCAAGCCCGGCGTTTGCACGATCATCGGCGGCCCCGGCGTCACCAACGCCGCGACCGGCATTGCCCAGGCTTACTGCGACTCGCAACCCGTGCTCGTGCTGTCCGGAGCGTCTCCGGCGCCGACGCAGGGTAAGGGCTGGGGAGCGATCCATGAGCTCAATGATCAGGCGGCGGTCACGGCCGGGTTCACCGCCTTCAGCGCCATGGTCCGCTATCCGGAAGAGTTGCCGGAATTGATTGCCCGCGCCTATGCAGTGTTTCGCGGCAGCCGGCCGCGTCCGGTGCATCTGTCGCTGCCTCGGGACGTCCTCCCGACACCCGTCGAGGCGGAGTGGAGGATCCGGCGCGCTCCCACTTTGCCGATGCCGGATCCCGCAGCGATCGACCAGGCCGCGGATCGCCTCGCGCAGGCCAGGCGCCCATTGATCCTCGTCGGGGGCGGCGCCGTCGGCACGAGGAAGCCACTGACCGAGATCGCGGAGCGCATCGGGGCTCCGGTTCTGGCCACCAATGCCGGCAAGGGGATATTGCCGGATTCCCACTCCTTGTCGCTCGGCTGCTCGGTGCTGCAGGAAGCGAGCAAGCAGGCGCTCGCCGACGCCGATGTCGTGCTGCTGGTGGGCTCGGAAGTCGCGGCAGGGGATCACTTCGTGGCGAAACTCGAAATATCGGGCGACATCATCCGGATCGACATCGATCCCACGGAACTGACATCGATGTATGCCGCTGCGGTGCCCATTCAGTCCGACGCCCGGGCCGCGCTGCTCGCGCTGTCGTCGGCCCTCGCCAGCCGCAAGCCGACGGCGCAGCGGTCCCAAGGCGAGAGCCGGGTCCGGGAGATCCTCGCGCACAATGCCGCGAAGTTGACCCAGGTCGAAAAGCTGCACGCGCGCGCCTGGAAAATCCTGCGTTCGGCCCTTCCCGCGGACGCCATCGTGATGGGCGACGCCACGCAGATCGTGTACACGGGCAGCTTTGCCATGCCGATGGAAACCGAGCGCTGCTGGTTCTACTCCGGCTCGTACTGCGCGCTGGGTTTCGCCTTGCCGATGGCCATTGGCGCCAAGATCGGCGTGCCGCATCGGGCGGTGATCGCCGTCGCGGGCGACGGCGGGGTCATGTTCACGATCAATGAGCTCGCCACGGCGGCGGAGGAACGCCTCGCGCTCCCGCTCATCGTGTGGAACAACGATGCCCTGATGGCGATTGCGGATGGGATGGACGAGCGGCAGATTCCGCGCATCGGCGTCGAGCCGAGGAGCCCGGACTTCGTGCGATTGGCGGAGAGCCTCGGCTGTCATGCCGTTCGCGCCGCCAGCGCCGAACATCTGGCGCAATCCCTGCGGGATGCGCTCGTCGCGGATCGTCCGACCCTGATCGAAGTCCGACAGGACAGCCCGTGGCTCAGGGGCTAGCGGCTGGCCCGCTTCAGCCCGGATGCAGCGCGCGGGGACGCCGCACCAGGTTCTGATCGTTGATCTCATCCCGCGGGCGGTAGGGCGCCTCGAGGAAGGCCCTCTCCGCGGCATCGAGCCGCAGCGCCAGCGCCTCCACGGCGACCTCGAGGTGCGCCGTCTTCGCAGCCCCCACGACCGGAACGTTGGGGTTGGGGCTGCCGGCGACCCAGGCCATCGCCACGTGTGCCGCGCTCACGCCCCTGCGCGCGGCCAGCTCGCGTACGCGGCGCGCGATCTCGCGATCGATGTCGTCGCCGTAGTATTCCTGGTAGACGTCGTGCGCCGTGCGCGCGGTACCGGAGTCGCGCGCGAGGAACCCGCGCGCGAGGGGACTGAAGGTCGTGACGGCGACGCCCTGGTGCCGGCAGTAGGGGAGCATCTCCCGCTCTTCCTCGCGGTAGAGCAGGTTGTACTGACACTGCATGTTGACGAACGCCGTCCAGCCGTTCATCGCCGCCACGTGGTTCATGTTCGCGAACTGCCATGCATACATCGTGGACGCGCCGAGGTAGCGCACCTTGCCGGCACGGACCGTGTCGTGCAGCGCCTCCATAGTTTCCTCGACGGGCGTTTCCGCATCGAAGGCATGGATCACGTAGAGGTCGACATAGTCCGTACCGATGCGCGCCAGCGACCGGTCGATTGCGCTCGCGATGTGCTTGCGCGACAGGCCACGATCGTTCGGGTCGTCACTCATCGGATAGAACACCTTGGTCGCGAGCACCAGTCGCTCGCGTGCGCTCATCCGGAGCAGGTTCCGACCGACAACCTCCTCGTTGCGGCCGGTTGAATACCAGTCCGCCATGTCGAAGAAGTTGATGCCGAGATCGAGGGCACGCCTCAGGATGGGAATCGAATCGTCCTCGTCGAGCACCCAACCCTTCCAGGCGGAGCTGCCCATCGACATCGTGCCGAGGCAAAGCTGCGACACCTTGAGGCCCGTCTGCCCGAATCGGATGTAATCCATGCAAGACCCATTCAGCCGTGTGGCTCGATGCCGCGACGATTTTGCACCCGGTAACAGCCTCGCGCGCATCGGCGCGAAAGGCCGCTACACGCGCCAGCGGCGTTGCTCCTCTGCCGGCAGATCGTAGTCGGCCAGGAACGCTGCGAGCCGTTGGCGCTGCGCCGCTTCGGCCATGTCCGGGCGGAGGAGATGGCGGGGCGGCAGCGCAACGGCCCGGTGTCGCAGCAGGGGCGCCAGGCGGCGCCAGTGGAGCCCGTCCCCCGGCTCCCCGCGCACCCCGATGGCCACCACCGCGTAGCCGTGGTGCGCATACTCCGCGACCTGATCGGCGATCACCGCGAGCAGCAGGCTGTGCCCGCCCGGCGGGGGCAGCTGCAGCACACCGTAGTGGCTGGACTCGAGCACGCGCAGCACTTCGGGCAGCGCCGTGCGAAGCCGGTGCGGCGGATTGACGAGCGCGTCGGGCACCAGCGCCATCCGCCAGCCGCGCGCGTCGGCGTTCACGACGGCACCGAATCGTCGCCCCGCGAGCCGACGGCCTTCTCGCGACTGTCGAGGAACTGCTCCAAGTCACGGCGTGAGCCGGCCTCATCGAAGCGGCCCATGTCGAGAGCCCAGCCCGTGGCGGGAACGGGTGGCAGGCCCCGGCGTGCCAGCTCAGCCTCCAGTTCCTCGATCCAAATGCCCCGGCGCGGCACGATCTCCCAGTCATCTTCGGGTCGGTTGGGTCGCCCGCCCCAGTCCGGCTTGCTGGAAGTGAAGCGCACGCCGGTGGAAGGGCTGCCGTCGAGCCCGATCAGGATTAGCTCGTCGCCACGGCGCAGATACTGCTCGATCAGCGGCGCGATGGCTTGCGCCAGGCGCCGGCAGTGGGCTCGATAGGCCGGAGTGTCGTACTGCTCATACACGGCCCACCAACGCCGCACACCGGCGAAGGCCAGCTCGGGGCAGGGGAGCTGCTGCAGCAGGTACCCGCGGGAGCGCAGCGCCTCCACGACCGGACTGACCAGCCCCCGATAGTGAGCCCCCTCGCAGACCTTCGCGTTCTGGTTCAACAGGCAGTTGGCGACCAGCGCTACCTTGCGCGGCGCGTTCGGGTCCATATTTTCAGCCTTTCGCGTGATGCGTGATCCAGTGTTGTGCGATGGCCGCCCGGTTGCAGAGCCACACGCCTTCGTGACGCTGGATGTGCTCGAGCAGCCGCGCCAGCGCTCCAATCCGGCCGGGGCGACCGATGATCCGACCGTGCAGGCCGATACTCATCATGCGCGGTCGCCCTTGCTCTCCCATGCGATGGAGCCAGTCGAACGCATCCCGGCAGTATGTGAAGAACTGTTCCCCGGTGCTGAAATCCCCGCCGCGCTGCAAGCGGCTGTCGTTGGTATCGAAGCTATAGGGAACGACGAGATGTCGCCGGCCCGAGACTTCCGTCCAGTAGGGAAGATCATCGTTGTAGGCATCGCTGTCGTAGAGGAAGCCGCCGATCTCCACCACCAGCCGCCGCGTGTTGGGGCTTGGGCGGCCGGTGTACCACCCGAGGGGTCTGCGGCCGATGAGGCGCGTGATGGTGTCGACGTTGCGCAGCATGTCCGCGCGCTCCGCCGCCTCCGGAACGAGCTGATAATCGATCCAGCGCTGTCCGTGGCAGGCGACTTCGAAGCCGCTCTGTGCGATCTCGGCGGCGACCTCGGGGTTGCGCTCCAACGCCATGCCGACGGCGTACACGGTCGCCGGCGCATGGACGCTCTTCAACAGTCGCATGATCTCCCAGAATCCGACGCGACTCCCGTATTCGAAGTTGGATTCGACGTTCAGGTTGCGCGCCCCAGTCAGAGCCTCGACTGCTCCGAGATCAGTGAGCACCGACTCGGAGTGAGCGTCCCCGTGCAGCACACAGGCCTCTCCGCCCTCCTCGTAGTTCAGCACCAGGGAGACCGCAATCCGGGCCTCGTTCGGCCAGCGCGGGTGGGGCGGGCGGGACGCGTAGCCGATCAGGTCGCGGGGGTAAGGTTCCAGCGGCGTCATGTGGATTTCTCGGATGCAATCCAGTCCATGTAGGCGTGCAACGCCGCGCGCACCGGCCGCGGCTTCCAACCCGTCTCGCTGAAGATGCGCGTGACATCATAAGCGCCCCACATGCCGTCCTTGAGGGTCGGGTCCTGCAGGATATCGGCCTGCTCGGGAGGGACCACCTCTGCGCCGAAGCCGGGTACCTTCTCGGCCGCCCAGGCGACCATGTCGCCGATCGACGCGGTGGCGCCGGCGGCCACGTTGTAAGCGCTGTAGCGCAGGTGCGGCGCCCGAAGCAGGGCGATGATGGCGTGCGCAACGTCCTCGACGTGAATGTAGTCGCCGACGGCATCGAGCGTGTTGACGCGCACACGCTTGACCCCATCCAGGGCCGTATGGGCGATGCGGTTCGGCACGTGACGGAAATTCCGGCTGGCCGTCACGCGGTCCATGGGTCCGTAGACCGAAGACGGACGCACCGATGCGGTCGAGAGGCCAAACAGCTCCCCGTACCGCTCGGTGATCAGCTCGGAGGCGAGCTTCGAGATGCCATAGAGCCGGCGTGGCATCACGTAGCCGTCTTCGGGCAGAGGCTCGCCGGGACGATCCGGTCCGTGATGTTTGTAGACGGCACCCGAGCTCACGTAGATGAACCGTTTGAGGTTAGGCAATGTGCGTGCCCACTCGAGCATGGCTACCGTCCCCATCACATTGACGTCGAGGATCCGCGCGGGATTTTCGGCCTCGGGTTCCCGCTTGACCTCGGCCACGGTGCCGCGCGCTAGGGGCGTGATCGTCGCACCGTGGACGATGTGCGTGATGCCGTGGCGCGCCAGAGCGGGCTGCCAGGTCTCGGCTTCAGTCACATCGGCGATCACGACGGAAAGTCGTTTCATGACGGGGGCGAAGTAGCGCTGGGCCGCGGCGTCGAGGGGAGACGAGTCCAGCACCACGAGACGCGCTTCGGGATCGGCTTCCAGCCAATGACGGCCGAGCACGGCCATGACAAAACCCGTCGCGCCCGTCACCAGCAATGTCATGCCAGGCTCCTTCGAAAGGGGGATCAGAGGGGAAAGTCTGTGAGCAACTCCAGCAGCGACCGCGATCCGACCGCGAAGTCGTCCAGCGACATGGCCTCGTCCGGATTGTGACTGCCATGCTCGTTGCGCACAAAAATCATGGCGCTGGGGATGCCGACCTTCGCGAAGACGGCCGCATCGTGACCGGCGCCGCTGGCCATTTCGAAGGGACGATCGAGCAGGCTCATCAGCCGAGAGCGCAGTCTGGGATCCATCACTGCCGGGGGCGAATCGCTGGTCGCGCCGAGATCGATGTGGACGCGGTAGGCGGAACTGATCCGCGCGGCCGCACCGCGTGCCTCGGCCACGACGGAATCCATGGTCGCTTCCGACAGGCTCCGCAGGTCGAGCACAAAG
>WNEX01001093.1_pt1 | contig 16202 bp, 13 predicted proteins | sample 5399841 | NCBI WGS metagenome assembly WNEX01 (sample SAMN13153337, study PRJNA577476) | soil metagenome | isolation source: 40 cm grassland meadow soil 2 days after 1st rain plot 5 | place: USA:California | collected 2015-09-18 | reverse complement strand
CCTCGTGTCCCCGTTCACCCCGGCGGGGGATCAGCCGCGCGCGATCCGGGAGCTGTCGGCGGGCCTCGCCCGGGACGACCGCTACCAGACGCTGCTCGGCGTCACCGGCTCGGGCAAGACGATGACGATGGCGCACGTCGTCGCCCGGTTCGGCCGGCCCACGCTGGTGCTGTCGCACAACAAGACCCTCGCGGCCCAGCTGTACGGAGAGCTCAAATCGTTCTTCCCGCGCAGCGCCGTGGAATTCTTCATTTCGTACTACGACTATTACCAGCCCGAGGCATACGTCCCGCAGACCGACACCTATATCGCCAAGGACTCGTCGATCAACGACGACATCGACCGGCTACGGCTGCGGGCCACGTCGAGCCTGATGGAGCGCGAGGACGTGGTGATCGTAGCGAGCGTGTCGGCCATCTACGGCCTGGGTGATCCCGAGATGTACCGCCAGCGCCTCGTGACGGCCAGCGTGGGCGAGGAGCGCGGCCGCGACGCGCTGCTCGAAGACCTGGTGGGCGTGCAGTACCAGCGGAACGACGTCGCGTTCGAGCGCGGCACGTTCCGGGTGCGGGGCGATACGATCGAGGTGTTCCCCGCCTACGACGAGCAGGCGGTGCGGATCGAATTCTGGGGCGATACGGTGGAGCGCATCGCGAAGATCGATCCGCTCAGCGGCGACACGATCACCGAGCTGCCGCGCGCCGCCGTTTACCCCGCCACCCACTTCGTGACCGAGCGCCCCACCATCCAGCGCGCGGTCACGGCCATCCGCGCCGAGCTCACCGGGCGCCTCGCGGAGCTCCGCGCCGGCAACAAGCTGCTCGAGGCGCAGCGCCTCGAGTCGCGCACCAACTTCGACATCGACATGCTGCTCGAAGTCGGGCGCTGCACGGGGATCGAGAACTACTCGCGCCACCTGACCGGGCGGGCGGTGGGCGAGCGCCCCGCCTGCCTGCTCGATTACTTCCCGGCGGACTACCTGTGCATCCTCGACGAGTCGCACCAGACGCTGCCGCAGATCGGCGGGATGTACGAAGGAGATCGCTCCCGCAAGCAGACCCTGGTGGATTACGGGTTCCGGCTGCCCTCCGCCCTGGACAACCGGCCGTTGCGCATCGACGAGTTCATGCAGCTCGTGCCACGGATGGTGTTCGTATCCGCCACGCCGGGCGACGAGGAGCTGCGGCTGTCGGGAGGCGTCGTGGTGGAGCAGATCATCCGGCCGACGGGCCTGGTGGACCCCGAGGTAGAGGTGCGTCCCGTGAAGGGGCAGGTGGACGACCTGCTGCACGAGATCCGGCTGCGCGAGAAGAAGGGCGAGCGCGTGCTCGTCACCACCCTCACCAAGCGGATGGCCGAGGACCTCACGGACTACCTGCAACAGCACGGCGTGCGCGTGCGCTATCTGCATTCGGAGATCGACGCGATCGAGCGCGTCGAGATCATCCGGGGCCTGCGCCTCGGCGAGTTCGATGTGCTCGTCGGAATCAATCTGCTGCGCGAGGGGCTCGATCTGCCGGAGGTCTCGCTCGTGGCCATCCTCGACGCGGACCAGGAAGGCTTCCTGCGCTCCGACCGGTCGCTCATCCAGACCGTCGGTCGCGCCGCGCGCAACCTCCAGGGGCGCGCCATTCTCTACGCCGATCGTATCACGGGCTCGATGCAGCGCGCCCTCGACGAGATGGCCCGCCGGCGGGAGACACAGGTGGCGTACAACGCGCAGCACGGGATCACGCCCCGCTCGATCGTGAAATCGGTGGACCAGGTGCGCTTCGCGACCCGCTTCGCCGACGCCAAGACCGCGCGCCCCGCCGAGGGGGGCATGCCCCGCCCGGCCGACGCCAAGGAGCGCGACGCGCTCATCAAGCTACTGGAAGGTCAGATGCAGGCCGCCGCCGAAGAGCTCGACTTCGAGCTCGCCGCCCTGCTGCGCGACCAGATCCTCGAGCTCCGGGCCGAAGCCGACACCGGCCGTCATGCGCCTGTCCGCGGACGAGCTCCAGCGGTTCGGTGAAGCGCTCGGGCGCGATCTCGCCGGCCCCGCGGTGATCGGGCTGTCCGGCGACCTCGGAACCGGGAAGACGACTCTGGTCCAGGCGATCTGCGAAGGCCTCGGCGCCCGGGTACTGGCCACCAGTCCGACCTACGCTCTGGTGCATCACTACGAGGCGTCCGGCGGACGTCCCGTCTACCACGTGGACTGCTACCGTCTCAGGTCGCCCGACGAAGCGCGCGACCTGGCGTTCGACGACATGGTGCGCGAGAGAGCCATCGTCCTGATCGAATGGCCGGAGCGGGCGGGACCGTGGGCCCCGCCGCTGGATCGACACTTCCGACTCGGGTACGGTCCGGATCCTGATACCCGAGAACTGGAGGAGATCCGGTGAGGGACTGGAGCGCGGTGCGGGGATGCGGAGTGCGGAATGCGGAATGCGGAATTGAAGGGGGGAGTTCGATTCTGGATGCGTGTCTCCCCGATCGACACGCGTGCGCTCAATTCCGCACTCCGCACTCCGCATTCCGCATTTGGGAGGTGCGGGGTTGAGCGGCTACTGGCTCGCCCTCGACACGGCCACCGACACCGCCAGCGTCGCCGCCGGCCGGCCCCCCGCCGCCGAGAGCGGCGTGCATGTGCAGGGCGCCCGCCGGCACGCCGCAGAGATCATCCGGTTGGTCGACTTCGTGCTCCGCCGGCTGAGCCTCCGGCCCCGCGACCTGGACGGCATCGTGGTCGGCGACGGACCGGGGAGCTTCACCGGCCTGCGCATCGGTTGGTCAGCGGCGAAGGGGCTGGCGCACGAGGCCGGGCTCGACATCCGCGCCATCCCGTCGCTCATGGCGGCGGCCGCCGGCGCCGCCGTGCGCCTGGGCCCGGAGCCGGTGGCCGCCTGTTTCGACGCGCTGCGCGGTCAGGTGTACGGTGCGATGTATGCCTTCCACTCGGACCGGGTGGAGACCCTGGTCCAGCCGGCGGTGCTCACGCCGGAGGAGTTCGCGCGGATCGCACCGGTGCGCCCCCGTCTGGTGGTCGGCGTCGGCGTCGCCCGCTTCGCGGACCAGATGACCAGCTGGGCGGGCACTCCTCCCGTGCCGCTCGAAAGCCTGCCTCCCGCCGCCACCATGCTGCTCGGCCTGCTGGGGCGCGGCGTGGAGCCCGTTTACGGACGCCCTGCCGAAGCGCAGGCTCAATGGGAGGCGCGCCACGGCCGTCCCTTCCCGGATTCGTCCGGCCACGCCGGCTGACGTCGACGACGTCGCCGCGATCGAGCGCGTCGTATTCTCCGATCCCTGGTCACGCCGCGACTTCGCGGAGTGCGTGACGTCGGGCGTCCCGTTCCTCGTCGCGGAGGCGGGCGGCTTGGTCGCGGGCTACGTGGTCGCGCATTGCGCCGCGGACGAGGGCGAGATCCTCAACCTCGGAGTGGCGCTGGCGCATCGGCGTCGCGGCGTGGGACGGGCGCTGGTGGAGCAGGTGCTCGCCGCACTGGCGCCCCGGGGGGTGCGCGTGGTCTACCTCGAGGTGCGCGAGTCGAACGCTGGCGCCCGCCGGCTGTATGAAGCGCTGGGGTTCGGTGAGGTGGCGCGGCGGGCGCGCTATTACCGCCGTCCCGTGGAGGATGCGGTAGTGCTGTGCGCTGCCATCCCCCCGGCCGGGGTGTCTGCAAAATAATGGCACAAGTGGCGTATCTTTGATTGACAGAATGACTTGCGGGTCATATACTGTTGTCGCCCTTGGTCCGGACCCGCCCAGCGTTCGGAGGTTTTTCGTGAGCCGCAGTCTGAATAAGGTCATGCTAATCGGGAACTTGGGGGCCGATCCCGAGGTGCGGAGCACCAATAACGGCTCCCGCGTGGCTACGCTGTCACTGGCGACCAGCCGGCAGTGGACGGGGCAGGGTGGGGAAAAACAGGAAAAGACCGAGTGGCACCGGGTGATCTGCTGGAACAACAAAGGTGCTCAGCTCGCCGACCTGGCCGAGAAGTACATGAAGAAGGGTGACCGGATCTACGTCGAGGGGCGAGTCGAGTACCGGACGTGGGAGGATCGCGAGAAGCAGACGCGGTACACCACAGAGATCATCGCGCGGGAAGTACTGCTCTTGTCGTCGCGTGGCGGGGGTGCGGGGGGCGGGGGAGGTGGGGAGGGCTCGGGCGACTTCGCGCGGGCCAAGGCCGCCGCCAAGGTGGCGCCCGAGGCGGGGGGCAAGGCGGAATCGCTCGAAGCGTTCCCGGAGGCCCTTGATGAGGAGGACGACGATCTGCCGTTCTGAACGAGCAGCCCTGCTCGCCCTTGTAGCAGGGCTGCTCGCGGGGCCGGCGCCGCTGCTCGTGGCGCAGGATACCACGCAGGCTCGGCCGGACACGTCGCAGCGGGCGCCGGACACGTCGCAAGCGGCGCCCGCGCCGGCCCCCGGGGAGGGGGCGGGGGGCCAGCTCCCCGCAACCCACGTCGTCACTCGCGGCGAGACCCTCTGGTCCATCGCCCAGCTCTACTTCAACGATCCGTTGCTGTGGCCCGAGATCTATCGGCTCAACACCGCGCTCATCGACGACCCGCACTGGATCTATCCCGGTGAAGAGCTGAACCTCGCTGGTGCGGTGAGCGTCGCCCAGGCGCCGGACACCGCGGTCGTCGCCGCGCCCCAGCAGGTCGCCGCCGACACGGTCCACGCGCAGCCCACGCCGACGGCGGACACCGTGGCCGCCGATACCACCACGGTCGTCGATACCGCGGTCGCGGCACCCCCGCCGCCGCCCGGACCGTTGGAGACCTACCAGACCATCTTCGATCGACGGCGCACGCCGTCTCAGGAGATACGCGACGAGTTACGGGCATACACGAACCAGCCGTATCGCCCGCTGCGCCGGGGCGAGTTCTATGCGGCCGGATTCCTCACCGAGCAGGAGCGGCTACCGTACGGCCGGGTCCTCGGGAATACGGCCACCCCCGCGATTCCGCGGCTCACCGAGCGCTCCTCGGCGATTACGTTCGATCAGATCGCGATCCAGCCGCCTCGCAACGCGTCGTACCACGTGGGCGACTCGCTGCTGATCGTGCGCGTGGATCGTGAGATCACGGGGTGGGGAGGCGTCGTCGTACCGGTGGGTGTGGCGCGCGTGACGGAGCCGCAAAGGCGACAGGTGTTGGCGGACGTGGTCCTGCAGTTCGGTCGTATCCACGACGGCCACCTGGCGCTGCCGCTCGAGCCGTTCAAGGACCCGGGTCAGGTACGCCCCACGCCGGTGGACGGCGGGCTCGAGGGCGCCGTGATCGCCGAGCGCGATCTCCATGTGCTCCCCGGTCCCCAGCAGATCATCTTCATCAATCGGGGACGCGCGGACGGCGTGAGCCCCGGTGACGTGTTCGAGGCGTACAAGCCGGCGTCCGGCGTGCCCGGCACGTCGTCGGAGCAGATGCAGGTGGTGCTCGAGATCGTGCACACGCGCGACCATTCGTCGTCGGGACTGATCCTCAATATCGGTCACCCCAACCTCGTTCCGGGCATGCCGGTGCGGCTCATCCGGAAGATGCCTTCCTGATTCGCCGGTCCCCGCATGGCGCGGGGCCGGTGCTCATAGCTCGTGGTCCTCACTTCTCATCTCGTCGCACTGGGCCTGTACGCACTGGCCACGGTGTTGGTGCTGGCACCGTTCACCGGGCTGCGACCCGCACCGCGAGGCCTGCTGGTGGGGGTGCTCATTGCCGGCATCGCGGCGCACGCGCTCGGGGTGGCGCGGTTGACGCCCTTCATGGGTGTGGCCCCGACCCTATCCCTGCTCGCGCTGTTCCTCGCGCTCCTCCAGCTGGCGAGTGAGGTGGCGTTCCGCGCGTCCGCGGTGGGCGTGTTCACCGGACCGCTCGCCACGGGACTCATCGGGCTCGCCTTGCTCATCGGTCTGGCGCCGGACGCGGGCCCGGTCGTGGGGCGGAGCCCGTGGTCGATCCTGCACATCACCGTGAGTATCCTGGGCCTCGCCATGCTGGCGCTCGCGTTCATCGCGGCGGCCCTCTACCTGCTGCAGTTCCGGGAGCTCAAGGCGAAGCGGTTCGGTCAGGTGTTCCGCTTGTTCCCCCCCCTGGAGCGGCTGGACCAGCTGAACCATCTATCTTTGGTGGTGGGCTTTCCCACCGTGACGCTGGGCGTCTTGCTGGGATTCGGCGTGCGCTACGCGGGGGGGGTATCGGTGGATGCCGCGCAGGTCGTGTGGGGGATGCTCATGTGGCTCGTTCTCGGGTGGGCGGTGGGCGTCCGGGTGGTGCGGCACTGGGCGGGGCGGCGCGCGGCGTTCGCGAGCATCGCGAGCTTCGCCGCGGTACTGCTCGTGTATCTCGCGCTCAAACTCACGACGCCCGGGACCCAGCGGTTCCTCTGAGCGACGGCGACATGAGCATCACGGTCTTGGGGGTGAATCACCGCACCGCGCCCCTCGAGGTGCGCGAGCGCTTCGCCCATACGGCGGGGGAGGTGCCGCAGTCGCTCGAGCGGGTGTTGGCCGCCGGGGCGCGCGGCGGCGTGCTGCTCTCGACGTGCAACCGCACCGAGTTCTACCTGGCCGAGCCGGACGACGCCGTGCCCGAAGCGGTGTGGGCCCTGCTCTCGGAGCGCCTGGGCGTCGGGCCCAGCGCCAGCCAGTACGGCTACATCCAGCGCGACCGCGACGCCGTGCGGCATCTGTACCGTGTGTCGGCGGGCCTCGATTCCATGATCCTGGGCGAGCCGCAGATTCAGGGGCAGGTGCGAGAGGCCTGGGACGTCTCCAAGGCCGTGGCGGGCCCGGTCCTGCACCGCCTGTTCCAGTCCGCGCTGCTGGTGGGCGCCCGCGTGCGCAGCGAGACCGGTCTCGCCACCGGCACGGCGTCGGCCCCGTCCGCGGCGGTCGCCGTGGCCGGCAAGATCTTCACTCAGCTCGCGGGTCGCTCCGCGCTGATTCTGGGCGCCGGTGACATCGCCGAGCTGGCCGCGACCTGCCTCGTGTCCGAGGGGGTGCGCGTCACGCTGGTCGCAAACCGCACGTACGAGCGGGCCAAGGCGATCGCCGAAGAGCTGGGCGCCCGAGCGCTCACGCTGGATGAAGCGTGGGACCACTTCGGCGATTGTGACATCGTGCTCTGCTCGACGGCCGCCCCGCACGCGGTCGTGACGTGGGACCGCGTGGCTGCGACCGTCCGGCGCCGCGGCGGACGACCCCTGTGCATTCTCGATCTCGCCGTCCCACGGGACGTGGAGCCCGCGGTCGCGCAGCTCGAGAACGTGTTCCTGTACGATCTCGATGACCTCCAGGCCGTGGCGGCGCATGCCGCTGCCGAGCGCCGGAACGACATCCCTGCGGCCGAGCGGATCGTGACCGAGGAGGTGGAGCGCTTCTGGGGGTGGTACGGCGGCTTGGCGGTGGTGCCCGTCCTGCGCGAGTTCCGCGACCGGATGGAGGCGGTGCGCGCCGCTGAGCTCGAGCGCACCTTGCGCCGCCTCCCGCACTTGAGCCCCGAGGATCGCGGCCAGATCGAGTACTTCAGCCAGGCGCTGCTGAACAAGTTCCTCCACCAACCCACCGTCGCCCTGAAGGAAGCGGCGCGGGCCGGCCGGGGGTACGGGCTGCTCGACGCCCTGAAGCGGCTGTTCGGTTTGGAGCGACGGGATGGGACATAGGGTCCTGGTCACGGGAGGGGCGGGGTACATCGGCAGTGTCGTCGTGGAGCAGCTCCTCGCCCGGGGTCACGTGCCGATCGTGCTCGACGACCTGAGCACCGGGCACCGCGCGGCGATCGCGCCCGATGTCGAGTTCGTGCACGGCAACGTGGGCGACCGGCATGTGCTCGAGGATGTGTTCCAGCGGCACCGTGTCGACGCCCTCATGCACTTCGCCGCCTTCGCGCTGGTGGCGGAGTCGGTCGCGAATCCCGCCAAGTACCACGCGAACAATGTCGTCGCGGGTCGCGTGCTGCTCGAGGCTACGGTCGCCGCGGGTGTGCGACGGGTGATCTTCTCGTCGTCGTGCACGATCTACGGCCACCGGGGGGCGGAGCCGATCGGCGAGGATACGCCGGCGGCGCCCGTCAATCCGTACGGCGAGACCAAAGTGGAATTCGAGCGCATGCTGGGCGCGGTCGCGCGGTCGCATGGCGTCGCGTCGGTCAGCCTCCGCTACTTCAACGCGGCCGGAGCCTCGGGGCGCTACGGCGAGGATCACGAGCCCGAGACGCACCTCATTCCCAATGTGCTGCGGGTGGCGCAGGGCCGGGCGCCCGCCCTCGAGGTGTACGGCACCGACTACCCGACCCCCGACGGAACCGCGGTGCGCGACTACATCCACGTGCTCGACCTCGCGGACGCGCACATCCGGGCCCTGGACGCGGAGCTCGACGGCGCGGCCGCCGTCAATCTGGGGACGGGAACGGGGAGCTCGGTGCTGGCCGTGGCGGAGGCCGCGCGCCACGTGACCGGCCGCCCCGTCGAGACGCTCGCCCGGCCGCGCCGGCCGGGCGATCCGCCCTTCCTGGTGGCCGCGCGCGGCCGTGCCGAGCGCCTGCTGGGGTGGCGGCCGCAGCACTCGAGTCTGGAAGAGATCATCGCGAGCGCGTGGGCGTGGCACCGTGCGCACCCGCTCGGGTACGGGAACTGAGGAGGGTTGATCGCGTGCTGCTGCTACAGGTGGGCCGGGCGGTTCCGACGACGCCGTGGGAGCTGGTGCTTACGTCCAGTCGCGAGACGAAGTTCGTCCTCGCGATCCTGGTCGTCTTCTCCATCGTCTCGTGGTATCTCATCTTCCTCAAGTGGTGGCAGTTCCGCCGTATGCGCCGCCATGCCGACCGCTTCATGGCCGAGATCGAGCGCGCGCCGCGGCTCGACGATGCCTACCACGCGGCCATGCGGCTCCCGTCCTCGCCCTACAACCGCCTGCTGCGCGAGGGCATCCACTTCTTCTCCGAGCTCAAGCCCGGCGGCTTGAAGGAGAACGGGCCGGCGGTGACCACCCAGGCCGCCCTGACGATGACGCAGCTCGAAGCGCTCCGCATGGTGTTGGCCAAGGAAGTCGCGGCCGAGCGCGACGCCGCGGCGCGGTTCATCCCGTGGCTCGCCACCTTCGGGTCGGTCAGCCCCTTGCTCGGTCTGCTCGGCACCGTACTCGGCGTGATGGACGCGTTCATCGGGATCGCCGTGGGCGGGTCGGGCAACATCGGCGCGGTCGCCCCCGGCGTCGCGGAGGCGCTCGTCACCACCGTGGCGGGCCTGGCGGTCGCGGTCCCCTCGGTGATGGCCTACAACCTGTTCGTGAACCGCTTGGGATTGTTCGCCGGGGAGCTCGAGGGCTTCGCCCAAGAGATCATCGGCACCATGGCGCGCGAAGGGAGGCTGTAGATGGCCGGCTTGGTGGGAGGCGGGGGCGGTCTGCGCGGACACGGCGAGCTCCCCTTGAACGCCGATATCAACGTCACGTCCCTCGTCGACGTGGCGTTCGTGCTGCTCATCATCTTCATGATCACGGCGCCGATCATGCAGGGCGGGGTGGACGTCCGCCTGCCGCGCGCCGAAGCGCGCCCGCTCGAGCCCAAGTCGGGACTGGTGGTGACCCTGGACCGCGACGGGCACATTTATATGGACCAGGCGGCGCTCTCGTACGACGACTTCCGCGCCACCTTCCCCGCGTTCGTGCGAACCAAACGGCCCACTGGGGTGTACCTTCGGGCCGACGGTCGGGTCCCCTACGCCGACGTGGTGCAGGTGCTGGCGGTGATCCGGGCGTCGGGTGTGAACGACGTGGGGCTGGTAGCGGAGCCGGAGACGGTGCCACGGTGAAGCGCCGGGCCCGGTCGCCCACTAACGTTGGCATCGGCCTCGCGGGCACGGTTCTCGTTCACGTCCTCGCCGGGGTGCTGTTCCTGGTGGGCGCCGCCAATGCGCGCAAGCCGGCGCCGCCCACGTACCGAGTCCATCTGGTGGCCGCGCCCGCGCCGACCGAGGATGCCCGTAAAGCGCCCGAGGCGGTGGAGCGACCGGCCGAGGAGAAGCCCGCGCCGGCACCCAAGGCGAAGTCCCCGAAGAGCACCGTGGCGCCCGCGCCGCCGCCGCCCGTAACGGACAACACCAAGCGGGAGGCCGCGCCGCGCACCACGCCCAAGGCCCAACCCCTCCCCGGCGAGCGGCCGTCCACGGGAAGCGACCCGCTCACGGTGTCCACCGAGGGAATCGAGTTCCCGTTCCCCGAGTACACGAACAACATCATCGCGCAGATCGCGATCCGATGGCAGCGCCCGCAGCAGAGCACGCCGCTCGACGCGGAAATCGGGTTCCTGGTTCACCGCGACGGCTCGATCAGCGATATGCAGTTCATCAAGCGGTCGGGCAGCTTCGGATTCGATCTCGAAGCGCAGGGAGCGATCGAAGAGGCGGGGCGCCGCAAGGCCTTCGGACCGCTTCCCGACGGCTGGACGTCGGACGTGCTGTTCGTCCGCTTCTATTTCAGCGGGAAGCGGCAGTGACGCGGACGCTCGCCCTCACGGCGCTGTCCCTCGCCGTCGTTGCGCCGGTCCGCCTGGGCGCCCAGGACACCTCCGCCGTCGATCGGGGCGTCCGTATCGGCATCCTGTATCGGCCCGGCGTGCGCCCCGGGATCGTCGTCCTGACGGGTCGCGCCCCGGCGCTCGACTCGGTGCGCGCGATCATGGCGCGCGATATCGACTACAGCGATCGCTTTGAGCTGATCACGCTACCAGGCAGCGACTCCATCCGCCTGGCCGCGCCCCCCCCCCCGCCGGTGCCCGGCGCGCGCCCCGCGGCGGGGACCGCCGCCGGCAAGTCGAGTGGCGGGGCCGCGTCGGTCGGGGGACTCAACTACCCCCTGTACCAAGCGCTCGGCGCCGACTTCGCGGTGGCCGTGACGCCCACGGGCGGCGACAGCGCGGTCGTCACCGTGCACGACGTGGCCGGCGGCGCTGTGCGGCGCGAGGTGCGCTCCCGTCTCCCGCCGCTCACCGATCCGGGCTTCCGCATGGCCGTGCATCGGCTCTCCGATCGCGTGCTCGAGGCCACGCTCGGCGCCCCGGGGATCGCGGCGACGCGCGTATTGTTCGTGATGGACGGCAAGGCCTACGTGATCGATCAGGACGGCGCGGAGCGGCGCCTCGTGTCGTCCACGGATCACGCGGCCATGTCACCGGCGTGGGCCGCGGATGGCCGGCGCTTCTCGTACATGGAGTTCTGGCAGGGGCACGGTCGCCTGTTCGTGCAGGACGTCGCGTCGGGCAAGCGCGCGCCCGTGGCCACCACGGGGCAGGCGCTCGATTTCACGCCCGCCTTCTCGCCCGACGGCAAGACCCTGGCCTTCAGCCGCGCGATTGAAGAGGGCACCGACGTGTACACGGTCAACATCAAGGACGGCTGCTGCTTACAGCGCTTGACCGTGGGACGCTTTTACGACAACTTGTCACCGACCTACAGTCCCGACGGCCAGCGGATCGCGTTCGTATCGACGCGCGCGGGGCTGCCGCAGATCTACGTGATGGGGGCGGACGGGACGGACCAGCAGCTGTTCGCGCCGTTCGACTACGGGGCTACGGGGTCGTCCAACGCCCCCGAGTGGTCACCCGACGGGCAGGCCGTCGCCTTCCACCGCGACGTCGCGGGCACGTTACAGGTGTTTGTGCTCGACGTGCGCACGCGCGCGGTGCGGCAGCTCACTTCAGTAGGGCGGAACGAGGATCCAACCTGGGCCCCCGACAGCCGCCATATGGCGTTCGTGTCGGATCGTTCGGGATATCGGCAGCTCTGGATCATCGATTTGGAAACCGGCCGTATCCGCCCGCTGCTGCAACAGAGCGGCGCGCGGCTGCCGGCCTGGTCTCCGCGTCTGCCGGAGACCGCATCGCCGACCCCTTGAATTCGGAGAGGACTCGCACCGATGAAACGCCTACCTTTGCTCCTGCTGAGCGGCCTCGCCGTGGCGGCCATGGCCGCGTGCGGCGGCAAGAAGCCGGAGCCAGTGACCCCCGTGGCCGGTCCCGACGCCGACTCGCTCGCCCGGGCCCAGCGGGCCCACGACGATTCGATGCGGGCGGCGCAGGAGGAGGCAGACCGTAAGGCCCGGGAGGAGGCAGAGCGCCGGCAGAAGACGGCGGACTCGCTCGCCGGGATCGGCCGCAGCACGGACGCGGTGAAGACGATTCTGGCGACGATGATCCACTTCGACTACGACAAGGCGATCATCCGGGGCGGCGATGCTGCGGTGCTGGACCAGAAGGTGGCGATCCTGCAGGCGAACCCGGGTCTGCGTATCCGCATCAGCGGACACTGCGACGAGCGCGGCTCGGACGAGTACAACCTGGCCCTGGGCAATCGGCGCGCCACGGCGGCGAAGCAGTACCTCGTGAGCCACGGGATCGACGGGGGTCGCGTCGAGACCGTGTCCTACGGTGAAGAGCGGCCCATGGATCCCGGCCACAACGAGGAGGCCTGGGCCAAGAATCGCCGCGACGAGGTCGACATCCTTGCGGGCGGCGACGCCCTCAAGCAGCCCTGAGCGGCGCGCGCGTGACGCGGGCGTGGTTGGCGCTCATCGGCCTGGGGCTCACCGCCGGCTGCGCCCTCAAGGGCGACGTGCGGCGTGTCGAGCTCCAGGTCGAGGCGCTGCGCGTGGAGCGCGGCCGGGGCGACAGCGTGCGCGCGGTCCAGATCGACTCCGTGCGCGCGCTCCTGGCCGCGGTGCAGGAGAAGCTCACGGCACAGCAGGCCTACCTGGTGCAGCTGCGCGGCGACATGAAGACCGAGCTGCTCGCCGTGCAGCAGCAGCTCGTCACGGTGCAGGAGCTGACCGGCCAGAGCCAACAGCGGTTGACCGAGCTGCGGGGCAAGCTGGAGGAGCAGGCGCGGCAACCGGTGCCGGTGCCGGATACCAGCCACGGCGGCGCCGCGGTCCCGGTCGGGCCCTCGGGGAACCCCGCGGGGCCGGGACCGAACCAGATGTACGAGCTGTCGTTGTCGCAGTTCCGCCGCGGGAGCCTCGCCACGGCGCGACTCGGATTTCGTGAGTTTCTGCGCGTGTTCCCCACTCACGAGCGCGCGCCCGACGCGTTGTTCTACGTGGGTGAGACGTTCGGGGGGGAGAGCGCGGATTCGGCGGCCGCGGTGTATCAGCAGGTCGTGAAGACCTTTCCCAATTCGTCGCGAGCGCCCTCGGCCCTGTACAAGCTGGGCCTCGTGGCCGAGCAGCGCGGCGACAAGGCGGCCGCCCGCACCTACTACGCTCGGGTGATCGCGGGCTACCCGCGCTCCGACGAGGCCAATCTCGCGCGCGACAAGCTGCAACGCCTGGGGCGCTAGCCCGGCGGGGCCGGTCGTGAGTCGTGCCTGATACTCCCGAGAGCCGGGCCGAGATGCCGTTCCTCGACCACCTCGAGGAGCTGCGCTGGCGCATCTTGTACAGCCTGCTGGCCGTCGTGGTCGGCACCCTGGTGGGCTGGGTGATCGTCGAGCACGTCGACGTCATCGCCCTGCTGATTCAGCCGATCAAGCCGCTGATCCCCGGCGGCAAGCTGCGCGTCACGAGTCCCACCGACCCGTTTTTCATCACCCTGAAGTTCGCGTTTGTGGTTGGGCTGGTGCTGGCGTCGCCCGTGGTGGGTTACCAGGCCTGGGCGTTCCTGACGCCGGCGCTGTACGAGCGCGAGCGACGGCTGATCATCCCGGCGCTGTCTGCCGGCGCGCTGCTCTTTCTCGCGGGCGCGTCGGCCGCGTACCTGTGGGTGCTGCCCCGCGCGCTGGCCGTGCTGCTCAGCTTCCAGCACGACGTGTTCGACCCCCTCATCACGGCGGACAAGTATTTCGCCTTCGCCGCACAGCTGATCATCGCGTTCGGCGTCGTCACCGAGCTGCCCCTGGTGGTCGTCATTCTCGCGATCCTCGGTTTGGTGACGCCGCAGTTCCTGGCGCGCAACCGGCGCTACGCCATCGCCATCTCGGCGGTCGCATCCGCCCTGCTCGCCCCGCCGGACGCCGTCTCCATGCTGCTCATGATGGGGCCGCTGTGGCTGCTGTACGAAGTGAGCATCTGGTGCGCCTGGGTCGTCGAGAAACGCCGGCGGCGGCGGCAGCGGGCCGAGGGGGCGGGGGGGGCGGGGGGCGCAGCGAGCGCCGCCGCGCTCGGCGTGCTGCTGTTGTTCGCCCTGGGCGGATCGCTCCGGGCGCAGATCCCGGGGCAACGGCCGCTGCGGCCGCAACGCCCCGATACCGCGCGGGCGGCCGGGGACACGCTGCAGGGCCGGGCGCTCGACAGCACCGCGGCTCGAAAGCTCGGCCTCCCCACCGGCCCGAGCCGCAGCTTTCCCCCCCCCGACGCCGTGATCGACTCCCTCAAGAAGGTCAAGGGGTACCGCCTGACGCAATACACGGCGGACACGATGATCGTGCAGGGGGGCGACTCCGAGACGATTCATCTGCGCGGCACGGCCTACGTCGAGCGGGAAGGGACCAAGGTCGAGTCCGACTCGATCCGCTACCAGCGGCAGAGCTGTCGGCTCGACGCCGTCGGCGATCCCAAGCTGTTCGATCAGGCCACCGTTCTGGTGGGCGAGGCCATGGCCTACGACACCTGCGTCAAGCGGGGCACGGTGCACAACGCGCTCACCGATTTTCAGCAGGGCTCCGCGCACTGGCTGGTACGCGGCGATCTCGCCGTGGATTCGGGTTCTACTCGCTTGTACGGCGCGAACAGCAAGATCACGTCGGACGAGAACCCGGTTCCCGACTACCACTTCGCCACCGGTCAGATGAAATGGCTCAACAAGAACGTCATGGTGGCGCGGCCGGCGGTGCTGTACATCCACGACGTCCCGATCATGTGGCTGCCGTTCATCTTTCAGGACGTGCGCCGCGGGCGGCGTAGCGGCATTCTGGTGCCGCGTTTCGGCTTGAGCGACATCGTCCGTCCCACCCGCCGCTACCAGCGGCACGTGGCGAACCTCGGCTACTACTTCGTGGTCAACGACTACGTGGATTTTCTCGTATCGGGCGATTGGTACGCCGACCGCTACCTGGCCGTCAAGGGACAGACGCGCTACCGCTGGCTCGACCACTTCATCAACGGCGGCCTGTCGTTCGAGCGCTACGCCCAGCTCGACATCCCGGGTAGCTCGATCCGCCTCGGCTGGCAGCATCAGCAGAGTTTTTCGTCACGCACCAGCTTCAACGCGAGCGTCGACTACGCCACCAGCACGTCCGTGATCCAAAACAATACGGTCAACCCCTACCTCTCCACGGCCAGCCTGGGCTCGCAGATGAGTTTCAACCGGCAGTTCGACTGGGGCACCCTGACCGTCGGCGGCAGCCGGCACCAGGAGATCGGCAGCGGGCTCGTCACGCAGACGTTTCCCACTGTGAACCTGACGCCGTCGCCGGTGAACATCACGCCGGACATCACGTGGTCGCCCGGTTTCTCGTATAACAACCAGCAAACCTTTCACCAGCTGCAGGCGCCGGTGCTGCTGCCGGGGGGCGTGCAGGATAGCGTGTTCGCCGACACCCGCCACACGGACCTCCACTTGGACACGCCGCTGCGACTGGGGCGCTGGGCGTGGACCAACAACTTCGTGATGACCGACGACATCAGCAACGCGCGAAAGGAAGTCGACATCACCGACGACTCGACTCACGCCATCCATCGGGTCGTGTACTACCAGACCTTCAGTACGACCGTCGACTGGCAGACCGGGATCAACCTGCCGTCGTTCTTCACCGGGACGTGGAAGCTCCAGCCCAGCGTCTCGATCGTGAACCAGACGTCGCAGGCGAGCTTCCGGATCCGCAACCAGTTCACGGGTGGGCAATGGGTGCAGCAGGGCAAGCGGCTGCAGTTCAGCGCCAGTCTGTCACCCACGTTTTTCGGTTTCTTCCCGGGCATCGGTCCCATCGAGCGGATCCGCCACTCGGTGTCGCCGAGTGTGAGCTACGCCTACGCTCCCGGCACGCAAGTGTCCGCCGAGTTCGCCCACGCCGTCGACCCCAGCGGCCGCAACTTCAGGGCGTTGAGCGATCCGCAGCAGACCATCAGTCTGGGGTTGTCGCAGAACTTCGAAGCCAAGCTCAAGCCACCCCCGGGCGATACCACGGGGCATGCGGAGCGCAAGATCCGCCTGCTCAACATCAGTACCAGCTCCCTGTCGTACAACTTCGAGCAGGCCAAGCAGCTGCACCACACCGGCTGGCAGACGC
>WNEX01000687.1_pt1 | contig 16204 bp, 16 predicted proteins | sample 5399841 | NCBI WGS metagenome assembly WNEX01 (sample SAMN13153337, study PRJNA577476) | soil metagenome | isolation source: 40 cm grassland meadow soil 2 days after 1st rain plot 5 | place: USA:California | collected 2015-09-18 | reverse complement strand
CATCGAGCTGGGCGCGCCAGTAGTTGGCGTCGTTCGCCCAGCCGTGCACCAGCAGCACGGCCGGCTCGCCGTGCCCGTAGACGCGATACTCGACGTGCACGTTGTCGGGCGACGTGGCGATGCGCGGACCTTCGTCGGCCCCCGCGTCGCCCGATGTCGTCGCCGCGCCCGGCGAGGGCTGCCGCCCGCAGGCCGTCAGCGCCACGAGCAGCAGTGCGAGCGAGACTCTGCGCCGCTCAGGCATCCGCCGCCGCGGCCTCGCGCCGCAAGACCTTGCCCGGGTTCATGATGCCGTGCGGATCGAAGGCACGTTTCACGGCCCGCATGAGCTCGAGCTCCACCGGGGAGGCGTAGCGCTCGAGCTCGCCGACCTTGAGCACCCCGATACCGTGCTCGGCGCTGAAGCTGCCGCCGAACTCGCGCACCAGGTCGTGCACCGCGCGCCGCACGCCGTCCGCGCGGGCGAGGAAGCGCTCGCGGTCGGCGCCCGGGAGCTGGCTCACGTTGAAATGCAGGTTGCCATCGCCGACGTGGCCGTAGGCGACGAGGCGCCCGTCGGGAACGTTGGCGCTGATCCAGGGCGCGGCGCGCGCCACGAAGTCCGGCAGCGCGGCGACCGGCAGCGAGATGTCGTGCTTGAGACTGGCGCCTTCGTGACGCTGCGCCTCGGGAATGCTCTCGCGCAGCTTCCAGAGCGCCGCGCGCTCGCGCTCACTGCGAGTGAGCACGGCATCGCGGACGGTGCCGCGCTCGAGCGCCGCGCCGAGCGCCTCCTCGAGCAGCGCATCGAGCGGCTCGGCGGCCCGCGATGAGGACAGCTCGCACAGCACGGACCACTCGTTCCCGCCGGGCAGCGGGTCGGTGACCCCCGGAATGTGGCGCGTGGTGAGCTCGATGGCGGCGCGCGGGATGAGCTCGAATGAGCTGATGCGGTCGCCGCTCGCCGCGCGCAGCTCCCCGAGCAGCGTCACGGCGGCGCGCACGTCGGGGAGCGCCGCGAGCGCGGTCGCGCGGACCTGCGGCTGCGGGAACAGCTTGAAGCTCGCGGCGGTGATCACGCCGAGGGTGCCCTCGGCGCCGAGAAACAGCGACTTGATGTCGTAGCCGGTATTGTCCTTGCGCAGCGTCGAGAGCCCCTCGAGCACGCGCCCGCCGGGCAGCGCCACCTCGAGCCCGAGCACCAGGTCGCGCATCATTCCATAGCGCAGCACGTTGACGCCGCCGGCGTTGGTCGAGAGGTTGCCGCCGATCTGACAGCTCCCCTGGGAGCCGATGCTCAGCGGAAAGAAGCGGCCGGCCGCCTCCGCCGCCTGTTGTACCTGCGAGAGGATGCAGCCCGCCTCCGCGACCAGGGAGTAGTTGCCGGCATCGAGGGCGCGGATGCGATTCAGCCGCTTGAGCGAGAGGACCAGCTGGCGGCCGGAATCATCGGGGATCCCCCCGCCGCAGTAGCTGGTGTTGCCGGCCTGCGGCACCACGCCGATCCGTTCGGTCTCGCACAGCGCGAGCAGCCGCGAGACCTCCGACAGCGTGCGCGGCAATGCCACGGCCAGTGCCCGCCCGCGGCAGCGTCCGAGATGGTCGACCAGGAAGGGCGCGCAGTCGGCGGCTTCCGTCAGCACCCCGTCGGCGCCGAGGATGTCGCCGAGCCTGCGGGCGAGACCTGACGCCGCTGCTGTCAATGGGTGCCGAGTGCGCGCAGCGCCGCGATCCGCTCATCGAGCGGCGGATGGCTCATGAACAGCCGCGCCAGAGCGCCGGCGGCGCTGCCGTCGGCGATGCCGAAGGCGGCGAACTGCGGGGCAGGCAGCGGCTCGCGAACCCGCTTGAGCTCTTCGAGCGCTGCGATCATGTTGGCGGTGCCGGCGAGCTCGGCGCCGCCACGGTCGGCGCGGAACTCGCGCCAGCGGGAGAACCACATGACGATCGGGGTTGCGAGGATGCCGAACGCGATCTGCAGCGCGTAGAAGACCAGAATTGAGGCGAAGCCTCGGCCATCCTCGGACCGGAACACCGCCCGGTCGATGATGTTGCCGACCACGCGCGACAGGAGGAGCACGAAGGTGTTGACCACGCCCTGCACCAGAGTGAGGGTCACCATGTCGCCGTTGGCGACATGTGTCATCTCGTGCCCGAGCACGGCCTCTATTTCCGTGCGGTTCATCTGCCGCAGGAGCCCGCTGCTCACCGCCACCAGCGCGGAGTTACGGTTTGCGCCGGTCGCAAACGCGTTGGGCTCGGGGGAATCGAAGATGCCGACCTCCGGCATACCGACTCCCACCCTGCGGGCGTGATTCTCGACCACCGAGAGCAGCCACTGCTCGGTCGGGTCGGCCGAAGGGCCGATGACCTGCACGCCCATGAACATCCTGGCCTGCATCTTCGACATGGCGAGCGAGATGAAGGCGCCGCCGAAGCCGAACAGCGCAGCCCACACCAGCAGGCCCGAGAGACTGCTGCCGCGTTCGGCGAGCCACACGTCGAGCCCGAGCAGGTGCGCCACGACCGACAGCACCAGCAGCACGGCGAGGTTGGTCGCGAGGAACAACACGATGCGTTTCATGACGGACTTAAAACCTTGAGTGGGATTGAGGGGTTGGGTGAGGGAATTGAAGCCCGACGGCACTCTACCGTCGGGGACCTACGATTTGCCAGCTTTGGGGGCGGGAAGCGCCTTTTCAAGGGGTGCGGTGCGGCCCCGCGAGTACGCTCGCCTTAGGCCCGCCACTGGGCGTGAGCTCAATAGTCCTCACGCTCCTCGTCGACGTCGTCGTCGTCCTCGTCGTCGTCGTCCTCGTCCTCGTCCCAGTCGTCCTCGTCCTCGTCGGTGTCCTCGTCATCGGATTCCGACCAGCCCTCGGGCTCCTCGATCTTCTCGAGATCCATCTCGTGCCAGGCCTCGAGATCGATCTCCTCGATTTCGCCGTCGAGGTACTCGATCTCTATGAGCTCCGAGTCCTCGTCGATCGACAGAACGCGGAACGAATCCTCTTCTTCGAGATTTTCGTACCACTGGGAGGGCACGGGCTCGTAGTCTCTGCTCACCGCGAAAGCCACCCTTGTCACATTCGCCGCCGACAAGTGTAGGGGCTCTCCTCGGGTTGGGCAACGCAGCTCGATTGCGTATAGTTTTCCTCCATGAACGCCCGGCGTCCGGATTCGGCAGCGCCCTTGACTCAGGCACGGCGAGTCGTCGTGAAGGTGGGCTCGGCGCTGCTGGTCGATGGGGACAGCGGGCGCGTGAATCGTGCCTGGCTCGAGACCCTGGTCGAGGACCTGTTGCGGCTGCGCCGGCGCGGCCAGCGCGTCATCCTGGTGTCATCCGGGGCCATTGCGCTCGGGCGGCGCCGGCTCGGGCTGAAGCACGGCGCGCTGCGCCTGGAGGAGAGCCAGGCGGCGGCGGCGGTCGGGCAGATCCGCCTCGCGCACGCCTACAAGGAGCTGCTCGAGGGCTGCGATGTGACGGTGGCCCAGGTGCTGCTGACACTCGATGACAGCGAGAACCGCCGTCGTTATCTGAACGCGCGCGCGACCCTCGAGGCGCTGCTCGAGCTCGATGCCCTGCCGGTGATCAACGAGAACGACACGGTGGCGACCGCCGAGATCCGCTACGGCGACAACGACCGCTTGGCGGCGCGGGTCGCGCAGATGGCGGGCGCGGACTGCCTGGTGCTGCTCTCGGACGTCGAGGGCCTATACAGTGCCGACCCGAACCGCGACCCCGCCGCCCGCTTCATTCACGAGGTGCAGCAGATCACCCCGGACATCGAGGCGATGGCGGGGCGCTCGACTTCGGCGGTGGGCTCGGGGGGCATGACGTCCAAGATCCTCGCCGCGCGCATCGCCGTGACGTCCGGATGCCACCTGTGCATCGCGGCCGGGTTTCACCGCCACCCGCTGCGGCGCATCGAGGAGGGGGCGGACTGCACCTGGTTCGTGCCGACGGCGACGCCGGCGGCGGCGCGCAAGCAGTGGATCGCGGGGACGCTGCGCCCGGCGGGCGCCATCAGCATCGACGCCGGCGCCGAGCGCGCACTCCTCGACGGGCGCAGTCTCCTCCCCGCCGGCGTCACCGGGGCCCGCGGCCGCTTCGACCGCGGCGACACGGTGAGCGTGCTCGCCGCGGACGGCGCCGAGATCGCCCGCGGCATCGTGGCCTATTCGGACGTCGACGCCGCCCGCATCATGGGGCGCAAGTCCTCCGAGATCGCCGCGATCCTCGGCTTTCGCGGCCGTGACGAGATGATCCACCGGGACGACCTGGTGCTCATGCGCCCGGAGCTCTCTCAAGCGGCCGCGGCCGAGCCGGCCGCGCAGCCCTCGCCCTGAGGCGCCATGAACGCGGATCAGATCGGCGAGTTGATGGAGGGGCTCGGCAAGGCCGCCACCGCCGCCGCGCAGGTGCTCGCGCTCGCTTCGACCGATCAGAAGAATTCCGCGCTGCGGGCGGCGGCGGCGGCGGTGCGCGCCCGCCGCGCGGCGATCCTCGCCGCCAACGAGCGCGACATGTCGGCGGCGCGCGCGGCGCGGCTCTCCGGACCGCGCCTCGAGCGGCTGCGGCTCGATGAGCGGCGCATCGAGGCGATCGCCGAGAGCATCGACGCGGTAATCGAGCTGCGCGATCCGATCGGATCGGCGAGCGCGGAGTGGGAGCGGCCGAACGGGCTCAGGATCCAGCGCGTGGTCGTGCCACTCGGCGTCATCGGCATCATCTACGAGAGCCGTCCCAACGTCACCGCGGACGCCGGCGCGCTGTGCCTGAAGTCGGGCAACGCGGCGATCCTGCGCGGCGGCTCCGAGAGTCAGCACTCGAGCCGGGCGCTCCACGAGTGTCTCGATGACGGGCTGCGGGCGGCGGGGCTGCCTCCGGAATGTATTCAGCTGGTGCCGGTGACCGATCGCGCCGCGGTCGGCTACATGCTCGCCGGCATGAGCGAGTATGTCGACGTGATCGTGCCGCGCGGCGGCAAGGCGCTCGTCGAGCGGGTGCAGAAGGAAGCGCGCGTTCCGGTGATCGGACACCTCGAGGGCAACTGCCACGTCTACATCGACCGCGACGCCGACGTGCGCATGGCGCGCACCATCGCGCTCAACGCCAAGATGCGGCGCACGGGGATCTGCGGCGCCGCCGAGACGGTGCTGATCGACCGCGCCTGCGTCGCGACCCATCTCGCCCCCGTGGTGCGGGACCTCCTCGACGCCGGCTGCGAGGTCCGCGGCGACGCCACCGTGCTCGAGGTGGATCCGCGCGTGCGTCCGGCGAGCGAGGACGACTGGTACACCGAATATCTCGACGCGATCATCGCCGCACGCGTCGTCGACGGGGTGGACGCGGCCATCGCGCACATCGCGCGCTACGGCTCGGCGCACACCGAATCGATCGTGACCGAGAACCGGGCCACCGCGGAGCGCTTCCTGCAGCGGGTCGACAGCGCCATCGTGCTGCACAACGCGTCGACCCAGTTCGCGGACGGCGGCGAGTTCGGCATGGGCGCGGAGATCGGCATCTCGACCGACCGTTTTCATGCCCGGGGGCCGGTCGGGGTGGAGCAGCTCACCAGCTACAAGTACGTCGTGCGCGGCGCGGGGCAGGTGCGCCCCTGAGAGCGTGCGGCGACACGCCGCGCGAGGTGACTTTCGAGCGGCGGTGGCGGCGAGCCTCAGCGGCCGAGCCGGTGCGCGTGTCCGTGCGTCGGCGCGGCGGGCGCTTCCGCCTCGTGGGCCGCCGGGGCGGCGCAGCGTTCGCAGTTCACCCAGCCCGAGTCGCCGCCGGCGTAATGCTCTTTCTTCCAGATCGGCAGGCGGTGCTTCACCTCGTCGATGATGTAGCGGCACGCCTCGAACGCCTCCGCGCGGTGCGGCGAGCTCACCCCCACCCACACGGCGAGCTCGCCGACGGCCAGATCCCCGAGCCGGTGCACGCAGGCCGCGTGCGCCACGCCGAAGCGCGCCATCGCCTCGCCGAGAATGCGCTCGCCCTCGCGCACGGCGAGCGCTTCGAAGGCCTCGTACTCGAGCCGCCGCACGCGCTCGCCGTCGCTCGAATCGCGCACCCAGCCCTCGAAGGAGGCGTATCCGCCACAGGCCGGGTCGGCGAGCTCCCCGCGCAGCGGCTCGGGCTCAATCGCGGTGCGGGTGAAGCGGAACACGGAGCGCGCCCTGCGCGGTTCGCTCAACCGCCGGCGACCGGCGGGATGAACACCACCGCGTCGCCGTCCGCGAGCGGGGTGGACCAGTCGCCGAACTCGGAGTTGATCGCGACCCGCAGCATCTCGGGGCCGAGTGAGAAGGGATAGCGCCGGGAAAGCTCCGCGTACAGCTCGCGCGGCGTGCGCGCACCGCTCTCCAGCGCCTCCTCGCGCCGCCCGGCCTGCTCGCGCAGCAATGCGTAGTACTGCACCGTGAGGCGCTTGACCTCGCCCGAAGGCGCCTGCCTGGGCGCGCCGGAGCTCTGAGGGTTCATGAGGGACATGACGAAGCCATATTCCTGCGGTGTATTGACATTGTCGAGGGCCCGGGGGTTCGGCTCATCGAGCAGCAGCGTATCGCTCTCGGTGAGGAACCGGCGCGGGCATTGCCGGCCGGCGGCTACATACGCGGCGAGCGCTTCGCGGCTCGCCGGCTCGTAGATCGCGCACAGCGGCTCCGGCTCGCCGTCGTGGCTCGAGCGGTAGGCGGTGGCCGCGCGTTCGGGAGCGCGCGATTCGAGAAGGTGAGCGAGCGTCCGCTCATCGAGCAGCGGCAGGTCGCACGCCAGCACCAGCCAGGCGACCTCGGGGTGCTGCGCCTGGGCGGCCAGCAGCCCCGCGATCGGGCCGAGGTTCTCCTCGCGGTCGCGGATCTGGGCAAAGCGCGCGCGCACCGGATCGTCGGCCTGGTCGGAGCGCACCGAAACGAAGGCCCGCGCGACGTGCGGCGCGAGGAGCCGCATGGCGCGCTCGAGCTGCGGCGTGCCGTCCGCGTAGGTGAGCGCGGCCTTGTCGCGGCCCATCCGGGTGCTGCGCCCGCCGGCCAGCACCAGACCGAAGAGCGGCGGCGCGGCCGAACTCGAGGATGAGCGTCGATCGGCCATGGGGGCTACCCGGCCGCCCGGCGCGCGAACGGCCGGCGGCCGCCGGACTTGGCCAGGAGGCGCAGCTGCGCGATCTCGATGTCGTGGGACAGCGCCTTGCACATGTCGTATATGGTGAGCGCCGCGACCGCCGCGCCGGTCAGCGCCTCCATTTCCACACCGGTGCGGTGATGCACCGACACGCGGCAGCGAACGGCGATCCCGGCGCCCACCGGGGCGATCTCGATCTGACAGTCCTCGAGCCCCAAAGGGTGACAGAAGGGGATCAGCTCGTGCGTCCTCTTCGCCGCCATCACGCCCGCGACGATGGCGGTGTCGAACACCGGCCCCTTGCCGGTGCGATGGCCGCTCGCCCGCAGCGCGCGCGCCACGGTGCGCGGCATGCGGATACGGGCCTCGGCGACCGCGACGCGATGCGTCACCTCCTTGTCGCCGACGTCGACCATCGTGGGACGCCGGCTCGCGTCGACATGAGTGAGGCGGCGGCTCGGCATCAGCCACCGATGTAGAACATCTCGATCTTGCGCTGCTCCTTCTCCGCCTGGCGCAGACTCGCGCGCTGCTCGCTGTAGCGGTCGGAGCGCTGCAGCCAGACGTTGCGGATCAGCTCGAGCAGCGCGTCGTCGCTCGCGCCGCCGCGCAGCGCATCGCGCAGGCTCGTGCCGCGGGTGGCGAAGAGACAGGTGTAGAGCACGCCGTCGGATGACAGCCGCGCGCGGGTGCAGTCGCCGCAGAACGGCTGCGACACCGAGGAGATGAAGCCGATCTCGCCCTGGCCGTCGGTGAACGCGTAGCGTTTGGCCACCTCGCCGCGATAGTCGGGCTCGAGCGCCGCGAACGGCCAGCGCTCGCCGATGCGCGCGGCGAGCTCCCTCGAGGGCACCACCAGCTCCGAGCGCCAGTGGTTGCGGTTGCCGACGTCCATGTACTCGATGAAGCGCACGGTCACCCCGGTGCCGCGGAAGCGCTCCACCAGATCGAGCGCCGTGTGATCGTTCACGCCGCGCTGCACGACGGCGTTGATCTTGATCGGCGTGAGCTCCGCGCGGCGCGCGTGCTCGATGCCCTCCAGCACCTCCTCGACCCCCCCGAACCCGCCGCTCATGCGCGCGAACACCTCGGGATCCAGGCTGTCGAGGCTCACCGTGACGCGCTTGAGGCCCGCCGCCTTGAGCTCGCTCGCGTAGCGCGCCAGCAGCACGCCGTTGGTGGTGAGGGCGACGTCCTCGACGCCCGCAATGGTCGTCAGGTCGCCGACCAGGTCGGGAAGGCCGGCGCGCAGCAGCGGCTCGCCGCCGGTGAGGCGGAGCTTGCGCACGCCGAGCTGCACGAAGAGTCGCGCGAGGCGCACGATCTCGTCGAAGGACAGCCGCTCGTGCGAGCCGAGGAAGCGGTACTGCTCGTGGTAGGTCTCGCGGGGCATGCAGTACGGACAGCGGAAGTTGCAGCGGTCCATCACCGAGATGCGCAGGTCGCGCATCGGGCGGGCGAGCGTATCCCGTGGCGCCGAACGCGCGTTCAGGGGAACGATGACCTCACGCACTGCCATGCCGAGCAACACAGTATGAGCACCCCGGGGGGTAATGGCTATCGGTCGAAGGGGAGGCGTCGGGGCGCACCCGGCACGCGGGCGGCTCGGCGCGTCAGGACCAGCGGTACAGGCGCGTCACGAACCCTTTCGGGTAGGTATTCGGTCCCGGCGGCAGCTCGACGAAGCCCGCGGTGCCGGCGAGCGCCGTGAAGTCGCCCGACCCGTTGGTGGGAGCGGGCATCGCCCAGCTCCGCCCCCAGTCGTCCTGCTCGAGCCGCACCGGCAGGAAAAAGGTGAGGGGCGGATTCACGGTCACCGCCTCTCCGAGCGCGACGCGCTCCGGCGGCAAAGGTTGCTGGCCGAGGCTGGCGTTGAGCGAGGGGAGCACGTAGCGCGTCAGGCACACGAGGGTGGAGACCGGGTTCCCGGGCAGACCGAACACCGCGGTCCCCGAAGGCCCGACGCCGAACCACAGGGGCTTCCCCGGCCGCTGCGCCACCTTGTGGAAGATCGCGTGCACGCCGAGCTCCTCGAGCACGGCGGGCACGAGGTCGAACCTGCCCATCGATACCCCGCCCGAGAGCACCAGCACGTCGTGAGTCTCGAGATGAAACCGGAGCCGCTCGCGCAGCTCGTCCCGGTCGTCCTGGATGTGATCGTCGGCCACCCGATCAAAGCCATGCTCACGCAGCGCGCTCACGATGGCGTAGGCATTCGAGCGACGCACCTGGTGAGCGAGCACGGGCTCCCCGGGCTCGATGAGCTCGTTGCCGGTGGAGATGACGGCGAGCATCGGCTGACTGCTCACGCGGATGCGGGCCATGCCGGCGGACGCGGCGATGGCGACCTCGGGCGAGCGCAGCCGCACACCCGCCGACAGCAGCAATGCTCCCTGGCGCGTGTCGCTGCCGCGGCGGTGCACGTTCTGCCAGGGCTCGGCGCGCGCGCCCGGCGCGAGCGAGGCCTGACCGCGCGAGAGCTCGAGCTCCTCGACCGGCACCACACAGTTGCAGCCGAGCGGCAGCACCGCGCCGGTCATGACCTCGATGCAGTCTTCGGGCCCGGCCAGCGTCAGGGGAGGATCGCCTGCGGCCTGCGTCGCCTGAACACGGAACGCACGGCTCCCGGCGCTCACCGTCTGACTGTCGAGGGCCACGCCGTCCATCGCCACACGGTCGAAGGGCGGCTGGTCGCGCTCGGCGTAGATGTTCTCGCGCAGCACCGCACGCGCAGCTTGCGCGAGCGGCAGCGACTCGATCGGCAGGCACTGCAGGTGCTGCCCGATCCTCAAGTCCGCCTCCGCCGGTGTGAGCACTCAGTTCTTCTGCCCGGCGGTCCTGGTTTTGAAGACCTTGACCTGCTCGTTGAAGCGGTCGGCGACGCTCTGCTCCTGATCGATCGCCGCGTTGTGCTTTTGCGCCTCGACGTGCTGCATGTCGGCCTTCTGCTCGGGCTTCAGCTTGTCCCCGCCCTTCGCGATGGCTCCTTCGAGCTCCTTGTCGATGCAGGCGACGTAGTCGTCGATCGCTTTCTGGTACGCCTTGACCGCCTTCTGTCCCGCGAGCATCTCCTCCAGGGTCGCGGTGGTGCCGTCCGGGAGCTTGTCGGGAGCCGCCGGATAGGGGCACTCGGCATGCACCGCTCCCGCCGCGAGCGCCGCGCCGAGCGCCACTGCAAACAGTACCTTCATAACTACACCCTGAGATTTTGTGATTCGGATCGCTATCTTACACGGCGCGCCGTGCCGCGCCGCAGGCCCCGGCGCAGCAATGGCGGGCACAGGAAGCAACCCTGCGCGTGGTCGTTCACGACTCCGACCGCCTGCAGGAACGCGTACACGATGGTCGTGCCCACGAAGCGAAAGCCGCGTTTCCTCAGATCGCGGGACACGAGGTCGCTCAAGCGAGTGCGCGCCGCGCCCGCGCCCGCGCGCGGGCGGTTGACGACCGGTACGCCCGAGACGAACGCCCAGAGGTAGCGGTCGAAGGAGCCGAACTCGCGCTGCACGGCGAGGAAGGCGCGGGCGTTGCTGACCGTCGAGTCGATCTTCAGCCGGTTACGCACGATGGCCGCGTCCTCGAGCAACGCCGCGCGGCGGCGCGCATCGAAGCGCGCCACCCGCCGCGGGTCGAAGCGGGCGAACGCACGGCGGTAGCCCGCGCGCTTGCGGAGGATCGTCGACCACGAGAGCCCCGCCTGGGCGCCCTCGAGCGTGAGCATCTCGAAGAGCCGCCGCTCGTCGTGCACCGGGCGGCCCCACTCCTCGTCGTGATAGCGGACGTAGTCCGGGTCGGCACCGGCTGCCCAAGCGCAGCGGCGCTTGCGGGCGCCGGCAGCGGTGCGCGTGCTCATGGGCTCAGGGCTCGATCAGAATCGGCGTGCCATCGGCCACGGCTCGCCAGACTTCATCGATGTCACGATCCGTCAGTGCGATGCAGCCGGCGGTCCAGTCGCGCGTGATACCGAACCGGCCGAGCGCTCCCCACCCGTTGCGCAGCCCGTGAACCATGATGAGCCCGCCCGGACTCGCTCCACGGCGGTAAGCGGCGGCCACGTCCCGGGCGGACGGGTAGGAGACATGGAGCGCCCTGTGGAAGGAACTGTTCGGGTTTCGATAGTCGATGATGTAACGGCCCTCGGGTGTGCGGCCGTCGCCCTCGCGCTCCTTGCGACCGACCGGATGGGGCCCGAGCGCCACGGAGTAGCTGCGAAGCAGCTGGCTCCCGCGGTAGAGCTCGAGTGTGCGGCTTGCCTTGTGCACGACGATGCGATCGGCGCGGACCCCGTCGGCGAGCCGCGGCCGCGGCCAATGCGCCCACAGCGGCACGCCGATGAGCGCGAGGAGAACGCCGGCGAGAATTGCGCGCCTCATGAGTCGATAACGTCCACGTGCCCGTCGATCGCGTTCCGCTACCGGGAAGGCGCGGCAGTATAGGTTCAGTTCAGGGACGACGGCATCACCCGCAGCCGCCAACACGCCGAAGCCAGAGCTGCGGCAGCTGAGTCCCGACCGTCGCGCTCGCACGACGATAGTTCCATCTTCCCACCGCGGGTTCAGACCACAGTAACAATCCACGGTTCTCCTAGCGGCCGTTTGGCCGGAAGGGCACACGGCACTGCTGCCTCTCCAGCCTCAACTCGGTCGCGACAGTGCTGGCTCAAACCGTCACGCCGCTCAGGAAAGCAGAGCGGAGGGAGGATTCTCGATGAATTGCATTGCGGTTGCGTCCAGATGCGTACTTGCTGCCGCCATGATGGCGATCTTTCAAGCCACGACATGGTCGGCTACCTCGCAGGCCAGGCAGAAGGATCCCGTGGCTCCGGTGGCCAACCCCTGTGCCCGCCTGACTGCCGGAAGCGTCGTCGAGAACCCACCGGCTCTCTTCAGCCGCGGCGGCGTGCTGTCGGTCGATTTCTCGTACCAGACGACGACGGATCTCGACGGTCGGTCGCTGTTCTGCTTCATGACACCCGACGGCCTCGAAAACCCGACGCTCCATGTGCAGCCGGGCGATCACCTGCAGATCAACATCACGAACAATACGCCCGCAACGCCCGTCGAAATGCAGGTCAACCCGCCCCATTGCGGGGCGTCCGCCATCACCGATTCGTCGGTGAACCTCCACTTCCACGGGACCAACGTTTCCCCGACCTGCCATCAGGACGAGGTGCTCCATACCGTCATCAATTCAGGCGAGACCTTCGCCTATGACGTTCTCATCCCCAAGGATGAGCCGCCCGGTCTGTACTGGTACCACTCGCACATTCACATGTACGTCGAGCCGACCCTGCTCGGCGGAGCCTCCGGCGTGATCGTGGTCGAGGGGATTCAGAATCTCGTGCCCGCTCTCGCCGGGATGCCGCAACGGATCCTGGTGGTTCGCGACCAGGAGGTCGCCAATGCGCCCGAACCCGGCGGGAGCGTGCCTACCAACGACATCACGCTGAACCATATTCCCATCGCCTACCCGCAACTCACCCCGGCCATCATCCAGATCCCCTCCGGGGAGAGGCAATTCTGGCGCGTATCCAACTCGAGCGCGTCGGAAATCCTCGACCTGCAGGTGCGATACGACGGCACTCCGCAGCCGCTGCAGATCGTCGCGCTGGACGGCGTGCCGACGGGATCACAGGACGGTACGCGCCAGGGCACCCCCCTCCACGCCAAACACGTGCTGATCCCCACTGCGGGCCGCGCGGAATTCATCGTGCAGGGACCTACAGCCTCGGTCGGGACCGCCGCTCTGGTGACGCTGGCTGTCGACACCGGCCCCGATGGCGATTCTGACCCCGAGCGGACTCTGGCCACGATCCAAACGGCTTCGGCGCAAACGGCTTCCGCGCGAGCGCCATCGGCGCAGCCCGCGTCGAGCGCCGCAGCGGACAATGCCGTACCGGCGCAGGCCGGGGCGCCGTGGAAACAGCGATTCGAGAAGCTTGCGGAGGCGCCGGTAACGGCGCAGCGCACGCTCTATTTCTCGGAAAACAACCCGCTCGGGCAGTTCTTCATCACCGTGGAGGGAGCGACGCCCAGGCTCTTCAACCCCAACGATCCTCCCAGCATCGTGACCACGCAAGGCGCGGTCGAGGACTGGACCCTCGAGAATCGGACGCTGGAGAACCATGAGTTTCACACCCACCAGATTCACTTTCTGGTGCTCTCTCAAGACAACTTCGAGGTCAATGGCACGCGGGCGGACCACAGGATCGAGGGGCAATTTCTCGATACCGTGCAGGTCCCATACTGGGACGGCAACCCGACCCATCCGTTCCCGAGCGTCACGGTTCGCATGGATTTCCGGGGGCTCGACATCGGGGACTTCGTCTACCACTGTCACATCGCTGAGCACGAGGATAACGGCATGATGTCGATCATTCGGGTCCTCCCCGCTCCGGCGGCGGCCACCTCGACGCCGACCGCCGGTCGGAGAACTGCCCGATAGGCCGCCGCCGCCAGCCGGCACGCCGAGCCGACCCCCGAGCCTGGACTCGTGCGGGGCGGTTCGGCGCGCCGGCCTCTCATCCGCAGCGTTCTCGCGAGTCGCGGCGCGGAACGGGATTCTTCCCGAGCCCAGCCGCTACGCTTGAACCCCGAGTCGCACCCGGCGGCACTCACGTACGCCCGAATCCCACAACCAACTTACGGGGTGCCAGTCATGCGTCAATTCATTGCGCCGCTCAAGGCAGCGGCACTCATCGGAATTGCTGCGGCGGCGACGATCGCGCGTGCCGCCGGAGACGAGCCGGATCGCAACGCTTACGTGGTCACTCCGCTCGTATCGAACCTGTCGGGCGCCGCCGCGCACCGGGATCCGGTGCTGCAAAACGCCTGGGGCATCGCCTTCAGCCCCGCAGGCAGTCCCTTCTGGGTCAATGACAATGTCACGGGCTGCTCGACTCTCTACACCGGTGACGGCACCAAGCTGGGGCTGCAGGTATCGATACCCTTGCCGGGAAACGTCGTGGCCCCCGGCTCCTGTCAGCCGGTTGATCCGAACAATCCGCCGAACCCCACTCCCGCGGCACCGACCGGGATCGTCTGGAATCCCTCCGCGGCGTTCCTGGTTCCCGGCACAAAGATACCCGCGGTGTTCATCTTCGCGACCGAGGACGGCACCCTCTCCGCCTGGGCTGGAGGGTTGAATCCGTCCAACAACGCGGTGCTCGCGGTCGACAACTCGGCGTCTCCGACGGCGGCAGCGGGGGCAGTCTACAAGGGCCTCGTGTTCGGCTTGAGCGCCAAGGGAGGATTCCTCTATGCGACCAACTTCCGGGCGGGACGGATCGATGTCTTCGGTCCGCCGGGCCCGGACGGTCAGTTCACGCCGGTGACGACGGGCGGCGGATTCGTCGATGCCGCTCTGCCGGCTGGCTACGCCCCGTTTGGTATCGCAAACATCGATGGCGACCTGTTCGTGACTTACGCCAGGCAGGACGCTGCGAAACAGGACGACGTCGCGGGACCGGGCCACGGCTTTGTGGACGTGTTCGACACCGACGGTCATCTGCTGCGCCGCTTTGCCAGTCGCGGGTCACTCAACTCCCCCTGGGGCGTGACGCGCGCATCGTTCGCATTCGGCCGCTTCAGCGGCAGGATCCTGATCGGGAACTTCGGCAATGGCAGAATCGGCGCGTTCAACAACGACGGTACGTTCGCCGGGGAGCTCGAGGACGCCGACGGCAACCCGTTGGCCATCGACGGCCTCTGGACGCTGACTCTCGGGGGCGGCCGAGGATCGAGCTCGGACTCCCTGTACTATGCGGCAGGTCCCAACGACGAAGTGAACGGATCGTTCGGCACGATCGCGCCGGCGCCCGGCGAGTAACGCACCCGACCGCAGGCAGCGGCCGGTGAGCTTAGGCCTTGCCTGCGGCGGTGATCCGCGAAACGCGAAGGTGAAGGCCGCGCTCGCCCAGCCAGCGCGAAGGCGCGCCGCTCGAGGCAGCCGAGGGTGGAAACCCGCCGAACACGGTGCAATACCCGCCTTGGCACATCGGTGGAAACCCCGATAGGCCCCTGCCGAAAATCGATGTTCACTGCTCTGGTAGTCGAACAAGACCAAGCCCGGCTGTACAAGGAGAGTATGTATACCGAGGCAGCCTTGCCGGAGAGCGAGCTACGAATGCGCGTACGGCAGCGCATCAAGGAAGGTCGCCTGCCGGTAGCGTTCGTTAGGTTGGTCAACGCCGGTGCCGGCGCCGGGGGGCACGCCTGTCCGGTGTGTGATCAACCGGTCAGGCGTGACAAAGTCGAGTACGACATCGACCCGCGCAACGCCAATCACCACCTGGTCTTTCATTACCCGTGCTACTTGATCTGGCAGCGTGAGTGTGCGCGGCGTATTCGCGCGGGTGAACGCGCTGATCTCGGCGATCAACGGCGCTGAGCCGGAATACGCCGCCGCGACGACGAGGTAACTGCGGCGCGCAACCACGGGCGGCCGCCCGCAGATGCGGCACCCGCCTGATCCGACCGGCGGTGCCGCATCTGCGATTCGCGGGCTTTAGCTTGGGGCTCAGTAGCCCAACCCAGAATCGTCCGAGCCGCAGGCGGTGATCTCATCCGGCGGCGTGCTCGGGCCGGTGTTCGAACGGTTTGCCTTGTGCAGCTCGATATGCCCGCCCGCCAGTACCCGCGTCGACACGATGACAGCGCTGATACCGGTAAAGGGCGGGCTGACACCGGTCAGCTTCAGTCCGAACTTGTCCACTCCCCTGCCATCACCTGGGCTCGGATCGGAGTTGTCCTCCGTTCTGGCCCTGAACTTGACCGTGCCGAAAAGGTTGGTGTCGGCCGTGCCGCAGATATCGCGGACGTTCGAGCCCGGGGCTGGCTCGAAGTATGCGTCGATGCTGTCGCTGCTCACGAGCAGGCCGGCGAATTCTCCGGTCTGGTCGTGGTCCACGAAGTTCACGTGGCCGAAGAACCCGTCATGCTTGCATCCTCCGACCAAACCGAAGTTCGCGTGATAGCCGTTGTCCGTGATGACAAACCCGCCGCCGGTGGTGAAGTCGCACGGAAATGGAACGATATGGGCTTTCGCTACCCGAGCGCCGGTGAAAATCACCACCGAGGCCGCGAGACCCGCGACGAGAAGTGT
>WNEX01000686.1_pt1 | contig 16206 bp, 14 predicted proteins | sample 5399841 | NCBI WGS metagenome assembly WNEX01 (sample SAMN13153337, study PRJNA577476) | soil metagenome | isolation source: 40 cm grassland meadow soil 2 days after 1st rain plot 5 | place: USA:California | collected 2015-09-18 | reverse complement strand
CCCCCAAAGTGGGTGCAAAGGCGCCCGGCTTTGTTTGCATCCAGGAGTGGTGGGGGCTCAACGAACAGATCAAGAAAACCGCAGACCGGTTCGCGGAAGCCGGTTATTGCGCGCTGGTTCCTGATTTGTATCGGGGAAAGATCGCCAAGGCGTCCGACGAAGCACAGCACATGATGAGCAATCTGAATTTTACCGATGCGGCGGAGCAGGATATACGGGGAGCGATCCAGCACCTGAAGCAAAGCTCGAAAAAAGTGGCTGTGGGCGGCTTCTGCATGGGCGGCGCGCTGACGCTTCTGGCGGCCCTGCGGGTCCCGGAGATGGATGCGGGCGCGTGTTTCTACGGCCTTCCGCCGGTGGAGGCCGCCGAGTTCAAGAAGATCCAGATTCCACTGATCTGCCACTTTGCGAATCAAGACGACTGGTGCACGCCCGTCAAAGTGACGGAACTTGAGAACATGCTGAAGCAGTCGAAATCAAAGTTTGAGGTGTATCGCTACGAAGCGAAGCATGCGTTCATGAATGAAATGCGGCCAGAAGTTTACGAGGAGACGAGCGCGAAGCTGGCGTGGGATCGTACGCTTAGCTTCTTGAAGAAGGCGCTGGCTTAGGCAGTGGCGAGAGAAGAAAAGTGAGGAAAATCTATTCGGAGCCGGCATCGGGTTCGACGTCGGGGACGTCTTCGCGGGTGAGGGATTTGAGTTCGCGGCGGATGACGTCGGAGGAGAAGCCGGAGCGGAGGAGGCTGCGGTAAAGGGAGGCAAGCTTTTTTTCGTCGAGGTTGGCGCCTAGGCGGCCCACCTGAAGGTGGCCGCTACGTTCGCTTCCGCGTAGCTTGCGAGCGATGCGCTGGCGGACGACGGCGGCCTCGTCGGTGTTCTGTGCAGCTTCTTCGAGGGCGGCTTCGATGTGGCGGTCGGGGACGCCGCGGGCACGGAGATCGCGGGCGACGCGAAACTTGCCTTGCTTGCGGCCTTCGGTGCGCTGGAGGGCGAACTGCTTGGCGTAGCGGGCGTCGTCGATGTAGCCGTTCTGTTTGAGGCGGGCGATAACTTTTTGGATGAGGTCCTCGTTGGCGGTGCGGCGGATGAGAGCCTTTTTCATTTCCGAGACGGAATGCGCGCGGCGCGCGAGGATTTTGATTGCGGCGTCGTACAGAGCGGATTCGGTTTCGAGCTGGCGGGGCTTGGGGAACATGCAGGAAGCATAGAAGAGAAAGTGGCGAGTGGCTAGTGTCAGAAAAAGGACCGAATTAAACGCGGAGGGCACAAAGAAGATAACGAAACGCAGAGGCACAGAGGGCGAGAGTTAGGAGGAGGGAAGTGCGGAACGCCGACGCCTTACCCAACTCCACACTTTGAACAGCCCGAAGAAGACCGCAGCGTATATCGCGACGTTCATAATAGTGCTAGCGAGCACTAAGACGATGAAATTAGGGGGGCCACTATCTGAAGTCGCAATAAGAGGCCCTGCCACGGCAGAGGTTAGCCAAATAGCAGGGAACATAAACGCGAATGCGATTGTTGAGCCGGCGGGAATGAAAAGGATCCATCCTGCAAGACTGATGGTGAGAACGATGCTGGTAATCAGGGAGCTTAAGAACAATCTCATGTTGGATCCGTCGCCCTCTATACGCGAGTAAAAACGGGAGAACTGGGCGGCGCGAAGAGGAAGAAGAAAAGACCTTTCAGAGAGGCGAAGCCGACTACGAGGCCGATGGCAAAACAGGGAGCCCATGGCAGCCAGTTCCAGAGGCCGCGATCGAGCATGGCGACGGAAGGATCCGCGGGGTCGTAAATGACGGGCACGGACCAGCCGAGCCCCACTCGGGATTCTGATCCTTTCCATTCCTGGACGCGGAACACGCGGTCATTCACAGTGAACTCGATGAGAGGTTCGTAAATGGTCGAGTAGGAGGAGGTGCCGGAGCTAGAGCGATGGGAAATGAGCGCAGGCTTGAAGTTGACGATGGTTCCCTGCGTTCGAGCGCTTCGGAAAAGCAGGCGTGCGTGCACTTTGCCCGTACCGTAAGCAAAACTGAAGAAGGTGGCGGCAGCGACGAGTTGCGGAATGAAAATGTAGCGAAAAATCTTTTCGCGGTTGGTGAGCATCCACGCGACTTGTTCTTGAGGGAAGGGCAAGGGCACCTCTCGGGTCGGTTCTAGCCAAGGGCAAAACGGCACAGAATGAAGTCTGTGCTACTGGCGGGGTAAACCCGCCGCTACAGTTACTTGCGGGCGAAGCGCTCGAAGTCGGCCATTTGGCGCTCCATTTCCTCGCGGGCGGCGTCGGAGGCGGAGCGAATGCCTTGGATGCGCAGCTTGAATTCGTCGGCGTTGGAAGCGCGCGCCAAAGCTTCATCAAGGGTGATGAGCTGCTGGGAGTACAGCTCGAAAAGCGATTGATCGAAGGTCTGCATGCCGTACTGGCTGGTGCCAGCGGCGATGGCGTCGTGAATCAGGCGCGTCTTGTCGGGGTTGATGATGCAATCGCGGATGTACGCGGTGGCGATCATGACTTCGACGGCGGGGACGCGGCCTTTGTCGTCGGCGCGGCGCACCAGGCGCTGGGAGACGACGGCTTTGAGCGTGGCGGCAAGCTGCAAACGAATCTGTTTCTGCTCGGGTGGCGGGAAGACCGCGATAATACGCTGAATCGTTTCCGTGGCGTCGAGAGTGTGCAAAGTGGAAAGCACCAAGTGGCCGGTTTCAGCGGCAAGCAGGGCGGTAGAAATGGTTTCCAGGTCGCGCATTTCGCCGACGAGGATGACGTCCGGGTCCTGACGAAGAGCGGCGCGCAAGGCGGTGGAGAAATTCGCGGTGTCCACTTCAACTTCGCGCTGATTGATGAAACTTTTTTTGTCGCGGTGGAGGAACTCGATGGGGTCTTCGATAGTGATGAGGTGGTCGGCGCGGGAGGCGTTGATGCGGTCGATGATGGCCGCGAGCGAGGTGGACTTACCGGAACCGGTGGTTCCCGTGACAAGCACGAGGCCGCGTTGCTCTTCGCAAATCTTGTTGATGACCGCTGGAAGGTTCAGCTCTTCGGCGGTGCGGATTTTCGTGGGGATGACGCGGAGGACCATGCCGACGTTGCCGCGCTGCTGGAAGACGTTTACGCGGAAGCGGCCGAGGCCCGCGACGCCATACGCCATGTCCAATTCCGCCGTTTCCTTGAACTTTTGCTTCTGGCGATTGGTCATCATGCTAAAGGCCATGGAAAGCATTTCTTCCGGCGTGATGCGGGCGACATCGGTCAGCGGAGTGAGCAGGCCGTCTATCCGCAAGTAGGGATGGTTGCCAACTTTCAGGTGCAAGTCGGAGGCCTTGCTTTCGACGGCTCGGCGGAGCAGATCGTCAACGCTAGTCGGCATGTGTGTTAACCCCGCAAACGTGCAGCTATTCAACGAAGCTAGCATCCGCAAGAAGAGCGGGCAAGAACGGTAGGACAGGCTGGTTGCGCGGTAGTTACCTGTACGAGTGACGGGTGACTCGTGTCCCCGCGAAGGGTCCTAGGCTTTTTTCAGGTAGAGGCCGTCGTAGAGCAAGCCGGCGATAAAGCCTCCGGCGAGAGGGCCAATCCAGTAGATGCCGTGGTGCGCCCAGTGATTCGCGGCGAGCGCCGGCCCAAACGCGCGGGCGGGATTCAGCGCCGCGCCGGTGAGCGGGCCAGCGACCAAAATGCCAATCGTGATGGTCAGCCCGATACCGAAACCGGAGATGGCTTTGAACGCGCCTCTTTCGTCGATGGCAGTAGCAAAAACCACGAGCACGAGAAAGAAAGTGGTCACGGCTTCCAGCGACATTCCCGCCCAAACGGGGAAGTCACGCGCGAGCTCCGGCGTTCCCAAGGCGACGGCGCGCCAGGTGTCATCGGGAATGACGGCTTTCAGGACGTACGCGGCAATGACACCGCCGAAGAGCTGAGCGACCCAATACAATAAGGCCTCAATGGTGTTGATGCGCTTGGTGACCCAGATGCCGATGGTCACCGCAGGATTGAAATGGCCGCCGGAAATGTGGCCGAACGCGGAGACCATGATGCCAATGGCGAGGCCGTGCGCCAGCGCGATGCCGAGAAGGCCCAGGCCGCCGGAGCTGCGCAGATACTGGTCCGCGCAGATGGACCCGGCGCCAAAGAAAATCAGGGCAAAGGTGCCGATGAATTCCGCAACGAGTTTTTGCGTGATGCTGTACATGAAAGTTCCTCCCATGGTGGAAAGGAAGATGCACGCCACTCGAACGGGTGCATTCTAGCCGCAATGCGTCGGGGAAAGCCAGTGGTTGGCGTCAATGAGAAGGAGGAAGCGCGGCCGTGCCCAGGATCGCGCGCAGCCGGTCGATGGGGATGGCCTCTGCAACATGGCCGTCGCGCCCGTGAACAGTTTGGGCTTTCAGCAGCGCGTTATAGATGGCTTCCTCGGTGGCGTCCACCACAGCTTCAAACAAGGGTGAGATGGCATCTTCGCCAAGCAGAGAGAGGGCAGGAGTGCGCGCGGCGCCAAAGGCGATCCGGTTTGTGGTGGAGAAGGCGATGGCGAAATCGCCGCTTCCGTTGCTTCCAGTTGAGCCTGTGCGGGCCATCCCGAGAAACGCGCGAGCGGCAAGCCGCCGCAGTTGGCGCGCGTCGAGCGGAGCGTCGGTGGCAATCACAATCATGCATGAGCCGTCGGCGGGATTTCGCGAAGGAGAAACAGAGTTGCGGCTTAGGGCTGCGCTTGGCTGGAGCTCCTTCCAGACGGGAACACCGGCAATCGTAAGGCGGCCTCCAAAATTTGCCTGGACCAGCGCGCCGACCGTGAAGCCGCCTTCTTTCTCCGGGAGATGACGCGAGCTTGTACCGATGCCAGCTTTCCAGCCGAAGGCGATAGTTCCTTCTCCGGCGCCGACGGAGCCTTCCTCCACGGGGCCGCCGCGAGCTTCGCGGAGGGCGCGCTTGACGTCCTCTTGCGTGACATAAAACCCGCGAATGTCATTGAGCCAGCCATCGTTGGTTTCGCCGACGAGAGGATTGACGCTCAGTACATCTTTGTTTCGCGCTTGAGCCAATGTCCAACTGGCCACGGCAGCCGCGGCGTCCCAGACGCTAAGCGTGTTGGTTAGCACGATGGGCGTTTCGATCTGGCCGAGTTCTGTGACCTGCGTGGACCCAACGAGTTTCCCAAACGCGTTGAAGACGGAAACGGCGCCCACCACTTTGTTCTGAAAAATGTTTCCCGCTTGAGGAAGGATCGCGGTAACTCCGGTTCGCACATTATCGCCTTCGGCGAGCGTGACCTGGCCCACCAGGACGCCAGGTACGTCGGTGATGGCGTTGCTGGGTCCTGGATCGGAGATGCCGGGATGGATGCCAAGCTCGCGCGCTCGTGGGCGATGGGCTTGTGGAATAGTTTGCGCCGACAGAATCGAGGGCAGCGCAATAAAAACGGCAGCAGTGGCCATCAGACTGTGCGTGGTCACAATTCGGACTCCTCTTGTCTATTTGGCGGGCACATCATATTACGCGGCAGGGAAAGCGCATTCCGAATGTTGGTGAAATAAGAACGGGTGTGCGGGCAGGGCAAGCTCTGCCCCTACTTCGGCATTGGGACTGGCGCTTAGCGCGAGGCGGCGCTGACGGGGGCCCCGACGGGCGTGAGCCAGTTGTGACGATCGGGCTTGGTGCCGCTGGTGATGGCGAAGAATTCTTCCTGCAACTTGCGCGTAATCGGTCCGGCAACGCCTTTGCCGACTTGAATGTGGTCCACCGAACGGATGGGCGTGACTTCCACAGCCGTGCCCACGAAGAAAACTTCGTCGGCAATATAGAGCATCTCGCGCGGAATGACAGCTTCTTTGCAGGGAATGCGAAGATCTTCCGCGAGCTTCGTGACCGTATCGCGGGTGATGCCGGGAAGAATGCTGGTGGCCAGCGGCGGCGTATAGAGCGTGCCGTCGTGTGCCAGAAAAATATTCATGCCGGAGCCTTCACTGACGTGGCCGTGGGAATCGAGCGCGATGCCTTCGGTGAAGCCGTTGAAGGACGCTTCCATGCGGATAAGCTGCGAATTCATGTAGTTCGCGGCGGCTTTGGACATAGCCGGCAAGGTGTTCGGCGCAATGCGGGTCCAGGAGCTGACGCCGACGTCCACACCTTTCGAGAGCGCGTCGGGGCCGAGATAGGCGCCCCAGCTCCAACAGGCCATGTAGAGATCGATAGGAGAATTGAGCGGGTTCACACCAACATCGCCATAGCCGCGCAGAACGATGGGCTTCACGTAGCACGCATTCATCTTGTTGACGCGAACGAGTTCGCAGGCGACGTTGGAGAATTCGTCCACGGAGTAGGGAAGCTCCATGCGATAGATGCGGGCGGAATTGATCAGCCGCTGCATGTGCTCGCGGACGCGGAAGATGGCCGGGCCCTGCTTGGTTTCGTAGCAGCGAATGCCCTCGAAAACGGCGGAGCCGTAGCTGACGACGTGCGAAAGAACGTGCAGCGTGGCGTCGTCCCAGTTGATCCATTTTCCGTTGTGCCAGATTTTCTCCGTCGGCTGAATGGCCATAAATGCTCCCCTTGAAGAATGCCGCGCACGGCGGTGCGGCTTGAAATTTCAGAATACGGCACGGGGGGAACGAGCGTCAATGCAGTAAAACTATGGATGGCGGCGCGCTCGAACCAAATTGGCGCGCACCCAGATCAATTTGCGTGGCCACCGGAAGGGCTTCCGCCCGAGGGAGGCTTGGCCGGCATTCCGATGGAGGGAGGCTTCGGGGAAGACGGGGCCGATGTGAAATTCTCAAAAGCAGTATGGGCTTCCCGAAGAATGCGATCGGACCTATTCTCCACAAATCCCAAAAGAAGAAAAGGAATCGCCGTCGCCGCGACCAAGAGTTTGGCTCTGCGCGGAACCTTGGCTTCCGGCTCCCAACGGAAGAGCTGACAGGAGAGGAAAAAGGTGAGGCACGCCCAGATGGAGAGTGAAAGGATTTCTACATAGCGGCTCCAGGGTGTGGCTGCGTTCACGATGGTTTGCTGCATGCCGTTTACCAGATAAGTTGCGGGAAGAAACAGGCCAAAGCGCTGCACCATTTTCGGCAAGTAAGCGAGAGGGAAAGTGGCGCCTGAGAGAAAAATCAATGGCAGCCACAAAAGCTGATTCAGGACCTGCGTTTCCTGCATGGTATTGGTCACGCTGGCGATGACCAGCCCGAGCGCGCCAAACGAAATGATACCGACGGAAATCAGGAGAAACAGAGAAACAGGATTGCCAAGATGCGGGACATGAAAGATGACGCGAGCGAAAAACAATTCAAGAGCGACCGTGGGCAGCGTGAGCACATAATTGGCGGCAATGCTGGAAGCCAAGAGGTCACCGGCGGTCACGGGAGCGACATGGAAGCGGCGAAGAATCCCCTGTTCGCGGAACAAGACGAGGGTGGCGCTAAGACCCCAGAAGCTGCCCATGACGTTGAAGGCCAGCACCGGGCCGAGATAAAAGCTGACGATGCGCGGCAGGCTCTTGGCGAAAACGCCTGCGTAGAGAAAAAAAATCGCGAACGGCATGACCAGCACAAAGAAGAAGAACATTTTGTTGCGGAAAGCAATTTGGATGCGCATGCGCGTCAGGGCGGCAAAGTTTCTCAATCGCGTAGCCTCCTTCCGGTGAATTCGATGAAGACGTCTTCGAGGGAAGGCGTGGCAATTTCGAGGCTCACGAGGTCGTTGTTCTGGGCTTCGAGTTGTTTGACTAGTGAGACGATGGTTTGCGGCGGGCGCTGCGAATGCAGAACGTAGGCGCTGTCCACTTCGCGAACGTCCACGACGCCTTCGAGGCTTTTCAGGATGCCGTCGGATGCGGGTTTCGATAAGCGCACTTCGATGCGCGTGGTGCCGCCGGAGCGGGCTTTCAATTCACGGGGCGTGCCGAGGGCAATCACTTTTCCGTGATCAATAATGGCCACGCGATCGCAGAGGCGCTCGGCCTCCTCAATGTAATGCGTGGTCAGGAGGACCGTCTTTTTGTCGCGGCGCAGCTCTTCAATGACGTCGTAAATTTCGCGCCGGACCTGAGGATCCAAGCCCGCGGTGGGTTCGTCGAGAAAGCAAACGCGGGGGTTGTTGACCAGCGCCATAGCGAGCGCCAGGCGTTGCTTCTGCCCGCCGGAGAGCTGGCTGTAGAAGGAATTTTTCTTGTCATCGAGTCCGAAGCGCTTGAGCAATTCCTGGGGATCGCGATGACGTTTGTAAAAGCTCGCGAACAGGCGGATGGCCTCGATCACGCGCATTTTGTCAGGCAGGGCCGTGGCCTGGAGAGCCGCGCCTATTTCTTGCTTCAGAGCATCGGGGTCGCGCTGCGGATCCAGCCCGCAGACGGAGACCTGGCCGGAGTCGAGCGTGCGCAATCCCTCGAGAATTTCTACAGTGGTGGTTTTGCCCGCGCCATTAGGGCCGAGCAGGCCAAAGACCTCGCCTTCTTCAACGGAAAAGCTCACGCCGCGCACGGCTTCCACTTCGCCGTAGCGCTTGACGAGGTTCTCCACTCGAAGGATGGGATACGCCATTTTCTTGCCCCCACCACAAGAGGCTGAATGCGAAAAAAGAAGAATCTATAGCATACCGCAGAGCGCCGCGTCCCATGAAACGCCTGGCAAGCCGCCTGCGTTCGGATTCACTTTCCGATACGTTTGTGAGCGCTTTTATCTTTCAGGGCCTTCTTCTTAAGCAGGATCTTCTTCTTAGGTAGCGCAGCCTTTTTGACTGGCTTCCAGAGGTACTTCTTCAGATGCACGCGAAACTCTACGAGTGCGACGCCTTCACTTTCGAGAAGTTTTCGTTGGAGCAGGGCGTGAGGCCCGCGAATGAGGATTTCGCCGCGGTCGCCGACCACGCGGTGCCACGGAATACCTTTTCCGGAAGGAGTGGCGGCCATGGCGCGTCCGGCCGTGCGCGCGCCGCCGGGCAGACTTAGAGCTTTGGCCAGCCCTCCGTAGGTTAGAACCTTTCCGCGAGGAATACGTTGCACGAGCCGGTAGACGGCATCCCAGGACATTTTTTGTTCGTTACTCCTCGAGACCAATCCGGATCAAAGCAGGGAACCGTCATGGTAGGTGTGAGCTTCGCGAAGAACAAGAGAAAAGTGCCGTTACCGGGTTTAATGGAGTAGCAGCACATGGCGATGAGACCGATTCGGTTCATCCTTTTTTGCTTGTTTTGCTTGAATGCGAATCGGGACGTGCAGTAAGTGTGCAAAAAAGGCCAATTTCGTGAAAACGAAAAAGGATGGACGGGAAGTATTGATGGAAACGAGCAAAAAAAGTGATGGGGTTTTGACCCAGACGCGTTTAGGGTGAAGGCGTTACTGATACGATGCAACTTTTGGCGAAATTCTGTGTCTAATATTGCAGAGCGTAGTGGAAGCTGATTACACTACGTCAACTGACCAGCAGGAGAAGAAAAGGTCATGGCTTTTGTCCGCCGCAAAGGGAATTCGTTCTATCTGGTGCACAACGTGCGCCGCGGCGAAAAAGTACAGCAGCTACATTTGGCGCGCCTGGGACAGCGCGCGCGCATTACCGAGGAGGTCGTAAAGGAAGTCTCGAAGAAGCATCCGTTCGTGGAGCTCAATTGGAGAGCTTTGCGAGAGCAGTGCAATCACTCCGCGGACCTGGCGGATCCCCACTCTCCGGCGGTCCAAAAACTTGTATCCTCGCTTCGTACCCTCAACCTCGAGTTGGCGGACGTGCTTCCGCCGCTCCTCCGAATTTCAGAATCGCCCGTGGTGGCAAGGGAGCTGCTGGTACAATTGCGGCTCCTCCAATCCACCATCCAGGTCAAATTGGAACAGTTTGACCGGGGACGCGGGCGGTACGGCAACCATCCGGGGCGGGTTCGCTAGGAGGCGGTTATGAGCGACTACACTCTTTCTCTCGATCCAACCAAACGCAGCTCGGATACGATTGATTTCCAGTCGGCGCTGCGAGCAAAGATTGTCGGCCAGGAAGAGGCGGTGCAGGCGCTCGTGGACCTATATCAGGTGTTTCGCGCCGGCTTGAATTCGCCGGGCCGTCCCGTGGGCAATCTGCTGTTTTTGGGACCAACGGGATCCGGAAAGACACGCATCGTGGAGGCCGGGGCGGAAATTCTGTTCGGGGATGCCCGCGCTGTCATTAAGGTGGATTGCGCGGAGTTTCAGCACTCGCACGAAATCGCCAAGCTGATTGGCTCGCCTCCGGGTTATCTGGGACACCGGGAAACGCACCCATTGATTACCCAAGAAACGCTGGCGGCGTGCCACACGGACAAACTGAAGCTGAGCTTCCTGCTTTTCGACGAAATTGAGAAAGCCAGCGACGCTTTGTGGCAGTTGCTATTGGGCATGCTGGACAAGGCGACGTTGACGCTCGGCGACAATCGCAAAGTGGACTTGTCCAAAACGGTCATTTTTCTCACCTCCAACCTGGGTGGAGGCGAAATCTCCGAGCTGATGGAAGGCGGCATGGGTTTTGTTCAGCCGAAAGACAAGCCGGTAGCCGGCTTGGATGAAAAGGTAGAGCGCACGGCTGTGGAAGCGGCGCGGCGCAAATTCTCTCCGGAATTCATGAACCGGCTGGATAAGGTGGTGGTGTTTCATCCGCTAAGGAAGGAACAGTTGCAGGAAGTGCTGGACATCGAATTGGGCCAAGTGCAGCAGCGCGTGCTGGATACGGCCAAGGGCCAGTTTCTTTTCCGGGTGACTCCTTCCGGACGCGATTTCCTGCTGCAAGAAGGCACGGATCAGCGTTATGGCGCGCGGCATTTGAAGCGGGCGATCGAGCGCCACGTGGTTTATCCGCTGGCTAATCTTCTTGCGACGGATCAAGTGAATTTGGGCGATTTGGTATGCATTGATTGGGACAAGACGAACAATCGCCTGACCTTCGTGCGCGAAGGTGAGGGGGCGCTTGTGGAGCCGGCTGCAAGGAAGGCTGGAGCGGCGGCCGCAGGGGCGGAAGCCACAGACGGCAAATCGGCAAGCGCGCCAGAGGAAACCTTGGCCGAGGAGAAGAAGTCGCGGGCGGCGCAGCCTGGTGGAGGGCCTTCCGCCGCGCCACAGAGCCGCAAGAAGCAAGATCGTTCCAATTCTTGAGGCTTAACGTATCGGTAGTGCTTAAAGTAAGACTTTAGCTGGAACTCGGGGCGCAGCCAATTGCGCCCCTTTTTGTCGTCCGCCGACTGACACAAAGTGTTCAGCGCCTGTGTTCGCTCTCTCATTCTTGACGCAAATGGAACTCCGTCTCAGCCGGTGAGACGCGGCACGGAATTTGAAATCTCGTATGTCGTTGAAATTAGTGTGTTTCCTCTCCAGCAACAGGGTGAAAAAGATTGGCACTTTCCATGCACTATCTCATTCTTCGCGCGAGAGCTGAGACGCGCGCCGCGTTTGGGGGGGAACTGGACGCGGAGAAGGGTCAAAAGCGATGAAAGCTGCCGTCCGTCACCAATTGGACCCAAGCATCCGCAGCAATGACACCCGGGATTTTCATGCCTCACTGCGCTCCAAGATCGTTGGCCAGGAAGAAGGCGTTCAATCCTTGGTGGACATGTTTCAGGTGTTCTGCGCCGGATTGAACTCCCCCGGCCGCCCGGTTGGCAACCTGCTCTTTCTAGGGCCGACCGGCTCGGGAAAGACACGCATCGTGGAAGCGGCCGCCGAGATCCTATTTGGAGACGCCCGCGCGGTTATTAAGGTGGATTGCGCGGAGTTTCAACACTCGCACGAGATCGCCAAGCTGATTGGCTCGCCTCCGGGCTACCTGGGCCATCGTGAGACGCATCCGCTGATCACGCAGGAAGCTCTAGCGGCGTGCCACACGGACAAGCTGAAGCTCAGCTTCCTGCTTTTTGACGAAATTGAGAAGGCCAGCGATGCGCTCTGGCAGTTGCTGCTGGGCATGCTGGACAAGGCTACGCTGACGCTCGGTGACAACCGGCGCGTGGACCTCTCGCAAACGGTTATTTTCCTGACTTCCAACCTTGGCGGCGGCGAAATTACGGAACTGATGCAGGGCGGAATGGGTTTCATTCAACCGGCGGACAAGCCTGCGGCCGGCTTGGATCAGAAAGTGGAACGCACGGCCGTGGAAGCGGCGCGCCGCAAATTCTCTCCGGAATTCATGAACCGGCTGGACAAAGTAGTGGTGTTCCATCCGCTGCGCCGCGAACAATTGGAGCAAGTACTCGAGATTGAGTTAGGCCAGGTGCAGCACCGCGTTCTGGAAACGGCCAAAGGGCAATTCCTGTTCCGCGTGACGACACAGGGCCGGGATTTTCTTCTGCAAGAGGGCACGGATCAGCGTTACGGCGCGCGTCACTTAAAGCGTGCCATCGAGCGCCACGTCGTCTATCCTCTGGCCAACCTGCTTGCGACGGAGCAGGTTCACCTTGGCGACCTGATTTGCATTGATTGGAGCAAGGAAGGGAATTGCTTGACGTTTGTCCGCGAAGGCGAAAACCTGGCCATGCCGGCCCGGAAGCCGGAGCCTGCGCCGGTAGCGCGAGCGGTTCCCGCGCGTAGCGGCAAGGCCGCGGATGCGCCGAACGCAACGCCTCCTCCGGAACCATCGCCGCGCGTGGCACGATAGACAAAATTTTGCCTTTGCTTTACCCCCGCCCGGGTGCCCCAGCCACCCGGGCTTTTCTTTTTGTCTCCGCCAAGTGCTAAAGTAATTCTGAAACGAGGATTTTCCTCGTGATAAGGGTTGAAACGTTACGGAGGCAGGAGTGAGCGTTTGGCGTAGGCAAGAGGATCCGTCACGAAAGGAGGCCAACCAACCTCGGCGGGTTGCCGGAACGCACGCCGCCTCGTGTGTCGCTCTTTTGTGCTTATCCTTTTTGTTCGCGCCAGTGGCCTCCGCGCAGCGCACAGAGTTGAAGCCCGGATGGAACATGTTCACGCCGCAGCAGGATATCGAAGTCGGCAAAAAAGCGGCAGCGGACGCTGCGAAACAGTTGCCTCTTTGCGATGACCCCAAAGCTGATGCGTATCTGACGCAACTGGGAATGCGGCTGGTCGCCAAGCTACCGACGAATGGGGTGCAATATCCTTTTGAATTTCATTGCGTGAATGACAAGGCCATTAACGCGTTCGCCCTGCCCGGCGGATATGCCTTCATCAATCGCGGAGCCATTGAGGCGGCCGACAATGAAGCACAGCTTGCCGGAGTTATGGCCCACGAAATTTCCCACGTGGCGTTGCGACACGGCACAAATCAAGCGTCCAAAGCCGAGTTCGCCAGTGGTGTTCTCGGAATTGCTGATGGGATCCTCGGCGGCTCGACGGGCGGAGCGCTACTGAGCAAGTTAGGGGCGTTTGCCGCGGGAGGCGTGCTGCTCCGGTATTCACGAACCGCGGAATCGCAGGCTGACGTGATGGGGACGCAGGTGCTCCACGACAGCGGCTACGACCCGCGCGGGATGGCGCAATTCTTTGAGAAGCTCGAGGCCGAGACGAAAGGGAAGAATCCGCCGGAGTTTTTCTCCGACCATCCGAATCCCGAGCACCGCGTCGAGCGCGTGGACGAGGAAATTGAGAAGCTGGGCGGCGTTCCGCCAAACGCCAGGCGGGATTCGACGGAATTTGAAGCCATCAAGCGCGAAGTGCTGGCTCTGCCGGTAGCGAAAAAGCTGATGCCCGCGGCCGCCGCAGCCGCAAAACCTCCCGCTCCGCCTTCCGGAAATTTCGCTTCGTATCAGGCGAATGGGTACACGCTGAAGTATCCGGATAATTGGAAAAAGTATCCTGACAGCAATGGGGCCGGAGCTTCCTTTGCGCCGGATGGCGGCGTAGTGGACGATGGCACCGGGCACGCGGCGTTGGTTTACGGCTTGATCGTCAGCATCGTCCAAGCCAGCGGCGATCCGAATGATTGGGATGCGCTGAATAATGCTACGCAGCAAATGATTGAGGAGCTGAAAAAATCAAATCCGAACATGAAGATTACGCGGCAGTCCGAGCGTGTGCGCTTGAACGGCCAGCCGGGGCTTGCGACATATCTCAGCAACGACTCTCCTGTGGGAGGGCAGGAAACGGATTGGGTCGTTACCACGCTGCGTCCCGAGGGGTTAGTCTCCTTTGTTTGCGTGGCTCCGCAACCTGCGTACGAAAAGTACGACAAGACGTTTAACGCCATTCTTGACAGCGTGCGGTTCGCGAAGTAACGGCGGTTCTGCCTTAGATCACCCCTCGCCTAATCGACTAACGGTTGTCCTAGACAAAGGGCGTTCCAGACTTCCGGAACGCGGTTTTATCTTCCAGACAACTGCAAGAATTCTTTCGCTCAGAGAAGATCTCTTTTGGTTGGGAGCCAAATGGAAATGACTGTCCCGCCGAAAGACACTAGGCGCGCGGTGTTACAGGAGCAAGAACGGAGCGTGTCGGGCTTGTGGATTGAGGGCAGGACGGTAACAGGGGCGTTTTCAGAGGTTCTAGGGCGCTGGCACGGCCGTTCCCATTGGCCTTAAGGCCTTCCCTGTCATGCGTTTAGGAAGGGATCTTCAAGTTTTACTTTAACTTTGTTTTGCAAAGTAGCTTGCGGCTCTGAGCATTAATGACTTGGGGTTAGCACTTCCATTTTTTTGCCTTCATGCTGAGTGCGATAGACTTCCGCGGCGCGCTCGATCGCCTCGGTGATACTGCCGCAAATATTCTCGGCGCCGACGTGACGCTCGAACTCCGCCTGTTTCATCAACTGCGAGGGTTGTTCCCTCGCTCCGCAAAGCAAAAGTGACCGTCCAGATTGGTGCAGCGTGTCCGCGAGATCGCGAATCGCGCCGAGGCCTGTGGCGTCAATTGCGGTCATGTTGCGCAGCCTCAGAATGACGATGGGCGGCAGCCTATCAATGGAGTGGAGAATGTCCGCAAACTTGTCCGTAGCGCCGAAGAGAAATGGCCCATGAATGCGATAGACAATCGCATAGTCGGGAATGTCTTTCCCCTGAAGCACGTGTACGCGGCTGTCTTCCACATAATCTTTGGTTACAGGGCTTACCGTAGTGGTGCGGGAGACTTTGCGAATGAACATGAGCGCGGCGAGCACCATGCCGACTTCCACGGCAAAGGTCAGATCCGTTACCACGGTCAGGGTCATGGTGAGAAACCAAACGGCAATGTCCGCCGTGCTCAGCTTCAGGATTTCCGGGATTTCCTCCCAATCGCCCATGTTGTACGCGACGATCATCAGAATGGAGGCGAGGGCTGCGAGCGGAACGTTCTTCACAAGCGGCGCGGCAAACAAGACGATCGCCAGCAGCGTAAGCGCGTGAATCATTCCCGCAACGGGAGACTTCGCGCCGGAGCGGACGTTCGTCGCCGTGCGCGCAATCGCGCCCGTGGCGGGCAGGCCGCCGAAGAGCGGTGAAATAATGTTTGCCACGCCCTGGCCGATCAATTCCACGTTGGGATTGTGCTTGTCGTTGCTCATGCGGTCGGATACGACGGCGGACATGAGCGACTCGATCGCTCCAAGCATGGCCACTGTAAAGGCGGAGGAGAGCAATTGCCTAAAAATGTCGTAGTGAAAGCGCGGCATAACGATGGTTGGCAGCCCTTTCGGAATGCCCCCAAAGCGCGTGCCGATGGTTTCCACATTCAAATGGAAAAGCATCACCGCGGCGGTCGCGCCAAAGGTGACCAGAATGGCGCCTGGTATCTTCTTCGCGTACTTCAAACAAAAAATCATCACGGCAATCGAAAGGATGGAAACCGCTGTCGCAGGCATGGAGAAGGTATTCCACGCCAGGGCAAACGCCTTCATGCGGTGAAAGAAATCACCGGGGACATGATCCATCTTCAAGCCGAAGAAGTCGCGAATCTGGGTGCTGGCGATAAGAATCGCGATGCCATTGGTGAACCCGACAACGACTGGCCGCGGGAAATATTTCACCATCGTGCCCATGCCCGTGATGCCAAGCAGCACGAGAAGCACTCCTGCCATCATCGTGCACATGAACAGGCCATCAATGCCGTGCTTTGCGATGATGCCGGCAACCACCACCACGAAGGCCCCAGTAGGGCCGCCAATCTGTGTTTTCGAGCCGCCCAGCGCGGAAATCAAAAAGCCGGTGACAATCGCGCAATACAAACCTGCTTGCGGTGGTACGCCTGACGCGATTGCGAAGGCCATCGCCAACGGCAGCGCGACGAGGCCCACGGTGACACCGGCGATCAAATCCGAAACAAATTTGTGC
>WNEX01000677.1_pt1 | contig 16341 bp, 15 predicted proteins | sample 5399841 | NCBI WGS metagenome assembly WNEX01 (sample SAMN13153337, study PRJNA577476) | soil metagenome | isolation source: 40 cm grassland meadow soil 2 days after 1st rain plot 5 | place: USA:California | collected 2015-09-18 | reverse complement strand
AACGCCTTCTATGCTCTCGAGAGGCGCCGCACGCCGATGCTGGTGAGCTTCCTCGCGGTGGGCCTCAACCTGGCTCTCAACTGGACGCTGACGGTGCGGTTCAACTGGGGTCATCGGGGACTCGCGCTCTCCACCGCCTGCGTAGCCACCACCAACTTCCTCATTCTGTACGCGCTCATGCGCTCCCACCTGGGAAGGCTCGAATCGCGCGCGATGCTGGCGCTGCTCTCGAAGCTGGCGCTCGCCTCCGCCGTGCTGCTGCTCGCGTCGTGGGCGGGCGCGCATTTCCTGCTGGCGGACTGGGCGGTGCAGAGCTTCTGGCCGAAGTGCCTGAGCCTCGTCCTTGTCATCGTCCTCGCGGCTGCCGCGTTCTTCGTCTCTGCCAGCGCGCTCGGGATCGGCGAAGTCCACGAGATCGCCCGAGCCGTGCAGAGGAGGCTGCGGCGCGCGGGTTGATTCAGCCCCCATTCAGCAAAGGATCCGACGATGACGTACATGAAGCCGTACCCTCGCTTCCTCGCCTCGCTCGGGGTGTCCGCGGCGGTGGCGCTGCTGGCCTGCAGCGCGCCCGCATTGGCGCAGACATATCAATACCCGGCTCGCTACGCCGCGGCACGCCCCGTGCAGTGGTTCATCGACGGCGGCGCCAGCATCACGCAAGGGCCGACCGGCAACGATTTCGACAACGGCTGGACCTTCGGCACCGGCGTGATCCTCCGTCCCGATGCGCCCGGCCCGTTCGCGCTCCGGTTCGATCTGACCTACAGCCGCTCCGACGCCACCAGCCGGTTCCTCGCGCTCAACGAAGCCGCGACCGGGACCCCGATCGACTACGGCACGATGCAGACCGTGAGCGGCTTTGTCGACGGCGTACTGGAAGCGCCGTTCAATTCCTGGGTGCACTTCTACGGGACCGGCGGGGCAGGGCTCGCCTGGCGCCGCATCGAGCTCACCCAGAACGGCTTCTACTGCGACCCGTTCTTCTGCACACCCGGCTTCGGTGCCAACACGCTGGTGGCGAGCACCGACGACACGCGCTTCGCCTGGCACGCAGGGGCCGGAGTGAGCTTCTTGCTCCCGCGCGGCCAGTCGTGGTTCGTGGAGGCGCGCTACGAGCGCATCGAGACGCCGCAGCCCACCGAGTTCATTCCGATCCGCTTCGGGTTCCGCTTCTAGGCTTTCAGCTCCGACGCAAAGCCGATGCACGCCGTGAGGACTCGCTCCAGCACGGCGCGCATCGGCGCGGCGCAGACCTCGTCCCACGGGCAGGGCCAGTTGGCGGGGTTCACCTCGCCTTGCGGCTCGCGCAGATAGCCGCGACAGGCGAGCTCCATCTGCACGGCGTGCACGCCGTGCTGCGGCCGGCCGTAATGGCGCGTGGTGTAGCCGCCCTTGAAGCGGCCATTGGTCACGCGCGAGAAATCCCCGCCGTCGCAGAGCTGCTCGATGCGCCGTGTCAGCTGCGGCGCGCAGCTCGCGCCACCGAAGCTGCCGATGTTGAGGTTGGGGAGCGTGCCGCTGAAGAGTCGCGGAATGCGCGAGCGGATCGAGTGACAGTCATACACGACGATCGCCGGGTGCAGGGTGCGCAGTCGCGCGATCTCCTCCTCTATCGCGCGGTGGTAGGGCTCGAAGAACGCCCGCCGCCGCGCGGCGATCCCGGCCGCATCCGGCGCGGTCCCGGCCCGGTAGAGCGGCTCGCCGTCGAAGCTCGTCGTCGGGCAGAGCTCCGTGGTCGCAAGTCCCGGATAGAGCGAGGCGCCCGACGGATCGCGATTGGTATCGATGACGGTGCGCGACAGCGCGGTGCGCACCACGCTCGCGCCGAGATTTCCGGCGAACGCGTAGAGCCGGTCGATCCACCAGTCGGTGTCCTTGCGACCGAGCCAGGAGGACACCAGGGTCGCCTCGATCGCCGGCGGCAGGTCGGTTCCCGTGTGGGGCATGGTGAGGAGCAGTGGCGCGGAGCCCCGCCGCACCGTGAGCCACGACACTGCGGCTTCATCGCCCATGAGCGCTGAGGTCCTCTCGAGGCTGACGCCTCGTCTGCCGATCGGGAATAATGTACGCCATGGCGAGGCTGTGGTTTGAGTCGGCGCTGCTGCCTTCGGGATGGGCGCGGGGCGTGCGCGTCGCGCAAGCCGCGGGACGCATCGAGACCGTGACGACCGGCACCGAGGGGCAGCCGGGCGACGAGCGCCATGCGATTGCTCTTCCAGGGCTCCCCAACGTGCACAGCCACGCCTTCCAGCGGGGTCTGGCGGGCCTCACCGAAAGGCGCGCACCGGGGCAGGACAGCTTCTGGAGCTGGCGCGAGCTCATGTACCGCTTCGCCGAGCGCATGGGGCCCGAGGATCTCGAGGCGGTCAGCGCGCTCGCCTTTGCGGAGATGCTCGAAGGGGGCTTTACGCACGCGGGCGAGTTTCACTACCTGCACCACGATCGCGACGGTGCGCCCCACGCCGACCCCGGAGAGCTCGCCGCCCGCATCGCCTCGGCCGCCGCGCGCACCGGCATCGGGCTGACGCTCCTGCCGGTGTTCTACGCACACAGCGGTTTCGGCGGCGCCGCGCCCGCGGCGCGGCAGCGCCGCTTCGTCAGCGAGCCGGACGGATTCGCGCGGATCGTCGAAGCGTGCCGCAGGGTGGTCCGCCCGCTCGCCGGCGCGAGCGTCGGCGTTGCGCCCCACAGCCTCCGTGCGGTGACGCCGGAGGAGCTGTCCCGAGTGGTGAGCCTCGCCCCGGGCGGGCCCGTCCATATTCACATCGCGGAGCAGATCCGTGAGGTGGAGGAGTGCGTGGCATGGAGCGGCCGTCGGCCGATCGAGTGGCTGCTCGAGAATCAGCCTCTCGGTCCGCTCTGGTGCCTGGTGCACGCGACGCACGCCACGGACGCGGAGCTCGCCGGCATTGCCGCGCGGCGGGCGGTCGTCGGACTGTGCCCGATCACCGAGTCGAGTCTCGGCGACGGCATCTTCCCCGCGGCACGCTTCCGGGACGCGCGCGGCCGCATCGGAATCGGCAGCGATTCCAACATCATGCTCGACGCCGCCGCCGAGCTGCGCACGCTCGAGTACTCGCAGCGCCTCGCCGAGCGCTCGCGCAACGTGCTCGCGGCGGGCGAGGGCGCCTCGACCGGACGGAGCCTCTTCGATGCGGCGCTCGCCGGCGGGCGACAGGCCCTCGAGGGCGAAGGGGGTGGGCCCGCGACGGGGATAGCCCCCGGGCAGTCGCTCGATGTCTTCACCCTCTCGCCCGGGGCTCCGGCGCTCCTCGAGCGCCGCGAGGACGAGATCCTCGACAGCTGGATCTTCGCCGCCGGGCGCGAGGCCATCGACTGCGTGTGGCGCGCCGGCGTCAAGCTGGTGGAGGGCGGTCGCCATCGCGACCGCGACGCGCTGGTTCAGCGCTACGGCCAGGCGCTGCGACGCTTGCGCGGATAGATCAAAGGGGGAGCGGCGGGTCATGGTGAGAAAAATCCCGGCTGTCCTGCTCACCGGCGGCGCCGCCTTTGCGGTGGGCGGCATCGCGCTCGAGCGGCACGAGCCGATCAACGCGCTGTGGATCGTGACGGCCGCAGTATGCATCTATCTCCTCGGCTACCGCTTCTACGCCGCCTGGATCGCGGCCCGCGTGCTCTCAGTCGACGGCTCGCGGGCGACGCCCGCCGAGCGCCTGAGCAACGGTCGGGATTTCGTTCCCACACATCGCTGGATCGCCTTCGGCCATCACTTCGCTGCGATCGCCGGACCCGGACCGCTCGTGGGCCCGACGCTCGCGGCGCAGTTCGGTTATCTGCCCGGAACGCTGTGGATCCTGGTGGGGGCGGTGCTCGGGGGGTGCGTGCAGGACATGACGATCCTGCTGCTTTCCACCCGGCGCGACGGGCGCAGCCTCGGCCAGATGGCGCGCGATGAGCTCGGGCCGCTCGGAGGCTTTGCGGCTCTCACCGGCACGCTCGCCATCATGATCATCCTGATCGCGGTGCTCGGGCTCGTCATCGTCAACGCGATGAAACACAGCCCGTGGGGCACTTCCACGGTGTTCGCGACCATCCCCGTCGCGATCCTGATCGGCATGTACCTGCGCTTCCTGCGGCCGGGGCGGGTGCTCGAGGCCTCGCTCCTCGGCGTCGCCCTGGTGCTCCTCGCCGTGCTCGGCGGCGGGTGGGTGGATCACAGGGAAGGGATCCGCGACTGGTTCGACTATGGCGCCCTGCCGCTCGCCGGATTCGTCATCGTCTACGGCTGGACCGCCGCGATCCTCCCGGTGTGGCTGCTGCTCGCGCCGCGGGACTATCTGTCCACTTTCCTCAAGCTCGGCACGGTGATGTTGCTCGCCGTCGCCATCGTGCTGACGCATCCGCAGATCAGGATGCCCGCGATCACGCAGTTCATCGACGGCAGCGGGCCGCTCTTCGGCGGGAAGCTCTTTCCGTTCGTGTTCATCACCATCGCCTGCGGCGCGATCTCCGGCTTTCACTCTCTGGTCGCGAGCGGCACGACGCCGAAGCTCATCTCGAACGAGGCCGATGTGCGCCTGATCGGGTACGGCAGCATGGCGCTCGAGTCCTTCGTGGCCATCATGGCGATGATCGCCGCCACCTTGCTCGATCCGGGCGTGTACTTCGCCATCAACACCGCGGCCGGAGTCGTCGGCGCGACGCCCGAGGCGGCCGTGCAGACGATCAGCGGCTGGGGCTTCCCCGTCACGGCCGATCAGATGAATCGCCTCGCGCAGGCGATGGGCGAGCGCACGCTGTTTGCCCGCACCGGCGGGGCGCCGTCGCTCGCGGTCGGCATGGCGAGCGTCTTCGGGAGCACCTTCGGACGGGGACTCCTGGCCGTGTGGTACCACTTCGCGATCATGTTCGAAGCGGTGTTCATCCTGACGACACTCGACGCGGGCACGCGCGTCGGCCGGTTCATGCTGCAGGACCTGCTCGGGCAGGCGTGGAAGCCGCTGGGACGCACCTCCTGGTACCCGTCGGCGCTCATCGCCAGCACGCTCGTCGTCGCGGCCTGGGGCTACTATCTGTACGTGGGCGTCATCGATCCCAACGGCGGGGTGAACATCCTCTGGCCGCTGTTCGGCATCTCGAATCAGATGCTCGCCGGCATCGCGCTGTCGGTGGCGACCGGCATCCTCGTCAAGTCGGGAAAGGTGCGCTACGCGCTGGTAACGCTGATCCCGCTCGCCTGGCTCGCCCTGATCACGACGACCGCCGCCTGGCAGAAGATCACCAGCCCCGACATCCGGATCGGCTTCTTCGCCGCCGCCAACGATCTGGCGGGCAGGCTCGCCGCGGGCACGCTCCCGGCGGAGCGGGCGGCGGTCGCGCCCCAGCTCATCTTCAATCAGCGTCTCGACGGCTGGCTCACGATGCTCTTCACGGCGCTCCTGTGGCTCGTGATCCTCGACATGCTGCGCGTCTGCGCGCGGCGGCTGCGCGGCGCGCCGGTGGCTCAGACCTCGGAAGCCCCTTACCAGGTCAGCCGCCTCACGGGCGTGCCCGAGGGGAGCAGCCCATGAGCGGCGGGCGCGGAGCCTCGGCGCGCTTCATCCGGTGGCTCCGGGTCGCCTGGGGCGGGTTGCGGGGCGCCTGCGGCGATGACGCTTACGAGCGCTACCTCGTTCATTTTTCCCGCGAGCATCCCGGCCGGCCGCCCGCGAGCCGCCGCGAGTTCTACCGGGAGAGCGAGCAGCGCAAGTGGAGCGGAGTCAGCCGCTGCTGTTGATCCGCCGAGCTCGTTCTTCAGCTCACGCGCATGTTGCGGATCAGCCGCCGGTCGATGTACATCCGCGCATCGAGCACGAAACGATCCTGCGCCTGCTGCAGCTGGTGCAGACAGAACATCACCACGATGCATGAAACCAGCGCCGTGAGCGTGGCGTTGAAGGTAATGCCGAGCCCCAGCGTGACGCCGGAGATGTCCCCGCGCAGGGCGCCCTGAGCTTCCTGGAGCGCGCGGCCGATGCCGCGCACCGTGCCGACGAACCCGACGGCGGGAATCGCCCAGGCGGTGAAGCGCACCATGGAGAGCTGCGCGTCGAGGCGATCCAGCTCGTTCTCGCACTCGGCGCGCACCGCCTCGGCGGCGTCCTGGACGCTGCGCGTCGCGCCGAAGCGATTCAGCGCCACCATCAGCGCACGCGGCAGGAGCATCTCCTGCTCCTCGCGCGGCAGGCTCTCGATCGGCCGTCCGTAGGCGCGCGCGTCATCGGGAAGCACGACGCGCCCCTCGGGGATCTCGACGTAGGGCTTCTCGAGCAGCCGCCGGTCACGCGCCACGGCGAGCGCCTGATACCCGATCAGCGACAGCGCCCAGGTCGCGAGGATCAGCGCGACCTCCTGCTCGTAGTCTTTCAGGATCACGAACGGCGAGCGCAGGTTGTGAGTGATGACCTGTCCCGGCTTCAACTGGTCCTGGGGCACGACGGGCTCGGCGAGAATCGCGGCCGCGCGCGGGCGGATGACGGTCGCGTAGATCGACTGCACGAGGATCACGCTCACGAGGAGCGCCGCCAGGCTGAACAGGGCATCGCGGCCGACCGAGCGCATGAAACTTTCTCCTGAAAGAAAACGCGGCCGGCGCAGCACGCGCCTCGCTTCGCTCGCGTGGGTCTTGCGCTCGCCGGCCGAAAGTGCCGGAAAATGCTAGCATTACGCGCCCGACTCCGGGGCGCTAGTCGGCGCTCCCGGGGCTCGATGCTCGGGTGAGGAAGGCTATGGCACTAAAAATCATGATCCTCGGGGCGAACGGGTTCATCGGCAGCGCGCTCACCAACGCGATCCTGCGCAGCCGCCCCTGGGAGGTGTACGGCATCGACCTCGCCGACAACAAGCTCCAGGGTCTGCCGCAGACCGGGCGCTTTCATTTCGTCGAGGGCGACATCACGATCAACAAGGAATGGGTCGAGTACCACGTAAAAAAATGCGATGCGGTCGTTCCGTTGGTCGCCATCGCCAACCCGGCCCAGTACGTGACGCATCCGCTGCGGGTGTTCGAGCTCGACTTCGAGGCCAATCTCGACGTGGTGCGCCATTGCGTCAAGTACGGCAAGCGGCTCGTGTTCCCGTCGACCTCCGAGATCTACGGCATGTCGCCCGATGCGGCGCTGGACGAGGAGGCGAGTCCCCTGGTGTACGGGCCGATAAACAAGCAACGCTGGATCTACGCCGCCTCGAAACAGCTCCTCGACCGCGTGATCTACGCCTACGGGGTGCGCGACAACCTCGACTACACGCTGTTCCGGCCGTTCAATTTCATCGGGCCGAATCTCGACAACGTCGAGGAGCCGAAGGAGGGGAGCTCCCGGGTCTTCACCCAGTTCCTCTCGAACGTGCTCTACCGTCGCCCGATCAAGCTAGTCGACGGCGGCGGCCAGAAACGCTCCTTCACGTACATCGACGACGCCATCGAGTGCCTCCTGACGATTCTCGGCAACGAGAACGGGTGCGCCAGCCGGCGCATATTCAACATCGGCAACCCGGCCAATTGCATCTCGATCCGCGATCTCGCCGAGCGCACCATCCGGATCGCACAGGAGTTCCCGGTGCTGCGCGACAACGCCCGTGCCACCGAGATCGTCGATGTGTCCGCCGGCGAGTACTACGGCAAGTACTACCAGGACATCCAGGTGCGCGTGCCCAACATCGAGGCGGCGCAGCGCGACCTCGGATGGCGTCCGAGCACCGACATGGACACGGCCGTCCGCCGCACCATCGAGTTCTACGTGAAACAGGAAAGCTTCGGCACGCGCGCGGCGGCGATGGCGGGCATCTGATGCACCCGCCAGGGGCGGCCTTGCTCGCGGCATGAGCGGCGAGGTGGAGGCGGGGAGTACCGGCCGGCCCGGCTGGGCGGCCTGGGTGCTGCTCGCGCTGGCGTGGTTCGCGACGCTGCCGGTGCGGCCGCTCCTCGACCCGGACGAGGGCCGGTATGCGGAGATTCCGCGCGAGATGCTCGCGAGCGGCGACTGGGTCACGCCACGCTTCGACGGTCTCCTGTACTTCGAGAAGCCGCCGCTCCAGTACTGGGCGACCGCGATCGCGTACGAGGTCTTCGGCGTGAGCGAGTGGAGCTCGCGGTTGTGGAGCGTCGGGCTCGCGTTCGCATGTCTGCCGCTCACCTGCGCGTGGGTGGCGCGTCTCTACGGCGGTGCAGCCGCGCGGCTCGCCCTCACCGCGCTCGCGGTCAGCCCGTACTTCCTCATCGTCGGACACATCAACCTCCTGGACGGCGCCTTCACCTTCTTTCTCACGGCCACCGTGCTCGCCTTCACCCTGGCGCAGACCTCACCGGCGCGATCGCCCGCGGAGCGGCGCTGGATGCTGACGGCCTGGGCGGCGGCGGCGCTGGCGGTGCTCTCGAAGGGAATCGTGGTCGGCGTGCTCGCGGGCGCGGCGCTGGTCATCTACACGCTCATCGAGCGCGACTCGCTCACCTGGCGCCGGCTCCGCCTCGCGGCGGGTCTGCCGCTCTTCGCAGGCGTAGCCGCCCCGTGGTTCGTGGTGGTGTCGCTGCGCAACCCCGCCTTCCCCGGATTCTTCTTCGTCCACGAGCACTTCGCGCGCTTTCTCACCACGGTGCACCAGCGCGTGGAGCCGTGGTGGTACTTTCTGCCGCTGCTGCTCGTCGGCGTGCTGCCCTGGGTCGTCCCGCTGGCCCGCGCTGCGGTGAGCGCCTGGCGGGCGGAGCCCGAAGCTGCCGGAGGGCCGGGCCGCGCCGCGCTCACGTCCGGCGCGGCCGCGGGAGCAGCGCCCGGCTCCGCGTCCGCGCCCTTCGAGCCGCTCAAGTTCCTGCTGGTCTTCGCCGCCGTAACGCTCGCGTTCTTCTCCGCCTCCGGATCCAAGCTCGCGCCTTACATCCTGCCCATGCTGCCGGTGCTGGCCGCGGTCACCGGCGCCGGCGGCGGCGCCGCGGACGCGCTCGCGCGGCACGCCGCGCGAATCGGCGCGGCCCTGACAGGGGTCGTCGCCGTGGCACTCCTTCTCTATAGCGCGCGCCGCAACAGCTACGTGCCGCATGAGGCACTGCTCTGGACGGGGGCGGCGCTGCTGACGGCCCTTGCGGCGGTGGTGATCACCTGGCGGGCGCGGCCCGCCACGCGCACCGCCGCGTCCGTCGCGACGGCTCTGGCGGCGATTCTCGGCTGGCAATGCCTGATGTGCGCCTACAGTGCGACTCCGCCGGCCCGCTCGGCGCGCGAGCTCGTGAGGGCGGCGCGTCCCTACATCAGGGCGGCGACGCCACTGTACAGTGTCGGCCAGTACCGGGAGACCGTATCGCCGTACCTCGCGCGTACCCTGCAGCTGGTCGACTATGAGGGAGAGCTGCATTTCGGGCTGGAGCAGGAACCGCAGCATCGTGTGGCGATGCGGGAATTCGTCGCCCGCTGGAGCGCGGGCGGCGAGGCCGTGGCATTCTTCGATCCGGGAATCTGGGATGAGTGGCGGCGGCGCGGCCTTCCCGGGCGCGTGATTGCCTTCGACGACTACACGGTCGCGGTGAGTCGCCTCTGAAAGCGTGAGTCGAGCGTGAAAGTCAGCGATTTCCTCATCCTGTCATCCGGCGTGCTGCTCAACGCCCTGGCGCAGCTGGGACTCAAGGCCGCGACGCGCGTAAGCGGTCCGCTGATCGCCGGTGAGGCGGGCGTCTGGAGGCGGGGGCTCGACCTGCTGGTCGTGCCCTCGCTATGGTACGCGCTGTGCGCCTACGGCCTGAGCGTGATCGTGTGGCTGGTGGGGCTGTCGCGGGTGCCGGTGAGCCAGGCGTATCCGTTGCTGTCGCTCGGCTACGTCATCAACGTCGGGCTCGCCTGGTGGCTCCTGGGTGAGATTCCGAACGGCCAGCGTGTGGCCGGCATCGCCGTCATCGTGCTGGGCGTGATACTCGTGGCGCGGTCATGAACGACTCGAGCAAGCCCGTGAAGCAACTGCCCTTCACCCGTCCCAGCATCGACGAGGACACCATCGCCCTCGTCGCCGAAGTGCTGCGCTCGGGTTGGCTCGCGAGCGGACCGAAGGTGGCCCAACTCGAGGCGGAGCTGTCCGCCTACCTCGGGGGACGGCCGGTGCGCACCCAGACCTCCGCGACCGCGGGGCTGGAGATGGCGCTGCTCGCCTGCGGGATCGGCAAGGGCGACGAGGTCATCACCCCGGCTCTCTCCTTCGTGGCTACCGCGAACGTCATCGTGCGCGTCGGCGCGCGGCCGGTGTTCGTGGACGTGGGGCTCGACTCGCGCAACCTCGACCTCGCCCAGGTCGAGGCGGCGATCACGCCCCGCACCCGCGCGATCCTGCCGGTGCACTTCGCGGGCCTTGCGGTCGACATGGACCGGCTCTATGCGATCGCCGGCAAGCACGGACTGCGCGTCATCGAGGACGCGGCCCACGCCATCGGCTCCTCCTGGCGGGGCCGGCGCATCGGCAGCTTCGGGGACCTGGTCGTGTTCAGCTTCCATCCGAACAAGAACATGACCAGCGTCGAAGGCGGCGCGATCTCGGGCGGCTCGCCCGAGGAGCTGACAGCGATCGAGCTGCACCGCTGGCACGGGCAGGTGAAACGCGGCCCGGACGACTTCGACACATTGCTCCCCGGGGGCAAATACAATCTCTCGGATGTCGCGGCCGCGGTAGGTCTGGGGCAGCTCCGAAGGCTCGAGGAATTCAACGCCCGGCGCCGTAAGCTCACCGCGCGCTACTTCGAGCTGTGGGGCGCGGAGCCGCCCGTGCGGTTACCGGAGCGCGGCGATGCCGGCCACAGCTGGCACGTATTCACTCCGCTCCTGCCGCCGCCCGAGCGGCTCGCGATCTCGCGGCGCGAGTTCATCGAGGCGATGAGGGCGCGCGGTATCGGCGTTGGGGTCCACTACCCGGCCATCCACCTCTTCAGCGCCTATCGCGCCCTCGGCTATCGCGAGGGACAGTTCCCGAACGCGGAGGCCGTCGGACGGCGGACCGTGACGCTGCCGCTGTTTCCCGCCATGGAGCTCGAGGACGTCGACCGGGTGGTGAGCGCGGCGAACGACATCCTCGGCGGAGCGCGGGTCCCATGAGCCCGCAGCTCTCGGCCGTGATCCCGGTGTACAACGAGCAGGAGGGACTGCCGCTGCTCTTCGAGCGGCTGTACCCGGCGCTCGATGCGCTCGGCCGCTCCTACGAGGTGGTGTTCGTCGATGATGGCAGCACCGACGGGTCCGTGGCGCAGCTGCGCCGCCAGTTCGAGCGGCGCCCGGACGTCACCCGGGTGGTGCTGCTCGCGAGGAACGCGGGCCAGCACCTGGCGATCCTCGCCGCCTTCGCGCAGACGCGCGGCGCCTACGTGATCACCCTCGACGCCGACCTGCAGAACCCGCCGGAGGAGATCGCGCGGATCGTCGCCGCCATGGACGCCGGCGCCGACTACGTCGGCACCATTCGCAGGAGCCGCCAGGACCTGCTGTGGCGCAAGGCGGCCTCGCGAGTGATGAACCGCCTGCGTGAGGGCACCACCTCGATCCGCATCACCGACCAGGGTTGCATGCTGCGCGGCTATCACCGCAGCGTCGTCGACGCCGTGAATCATTGCACCGAGGTGAGCACCTACGTACCGGCGCTCGCCTACACCTTCGCACGCCATCCGGTGGAGATCGAGGTGGCGCACGCGGAGCGCATGCTGGGACAGTCCAAGTACTCGCTCTATCGTCTCATCCGCCTCAACTTCGACCTGATGACGGGATTTTCGACCGCGCCGCTGCAGTTCTTCTCGCTGGCGGGCACCGTGATCGCCGTGATCTCGCTGCTCCTCGTCGCCTACCTCGCGATCCGCCGTCTGATCGTCGGCCCCGAGGCCGAGGGTCTGTTCACGCTGTTCGGCGTCGCCTTCTTCCTGATCGGAGTCGCGCTCATCGGACTCGGAGTGGTCGGGGAATACGTGGGCCGCATCTACGAGCAGGTGCGCCAGCGGCCGCGCTACACGGTGGCGGCGGTGCTCGAGGAGTCGCGTCCCGCTGCAGAGCGGCTGGCGGAGGACCGAGCGGTGTCCGACCGACCCGCGCTCGTGGCCGGGGCGCGCGTGCAGGGGGCGCCGGAGTGAGCCCGACGCGGGCGGTCGTCTTTGCCCACCACGACGTCGGAGTCCGCTGTCTCAAGACCCTGCTCTCCGCCGGTGTCGAGATTGCGCTCGTGGTCACGGTCCCCGATGACCCGCAGGAGACGCAGTGGTATGCGAGCGTCGCGGCCACGGCGGCGGACTGCGGGCTGAACGTGATCGCCCCCGCGGAGCCCGACGCCGCCGGGCTCGAGCGCACGGTCGAGGGCCTCCAGCCCGACTTCATCTTCTCCTTTTATTACCGCTCGCTCCTGCCCGAGGCGCTGCTCGACTGCGCCCGTCGTGGCGCCCTCAACATGCACGGCTCGCTTCTGCCGAAGTACCGAGGGCGCGCGCCGGTCAACTGGGCCATCCTGAAAGGCGAGTGCGAGACCGGCGCGACGCTGCACTACATGGTGGCGAGGGCGGATGCGGGCGACATCGTCGATCAGCAGCCGGTCCCGATCCTGCTCGAGGACGATGCCCGCGAGGTGCTCGCCAAGGTCACGGTCGCCGCCGAGATCGTGCTGGCGCGCTCGCTCCCGGGCCTCATCGCCGGCACGGCGCCGCGCAGACCCCAGCCCGTCGAGCCCGGGCAGTATTTCGGGCGCCGCCGGCCCGAGGACGGACGCATCGACTGGACGCGGCCGGCGCTCGAGATCCATAACCTGGTGCGCGCCGTGGCGCCACCGTTTCCGGGCGCGTTCGGGATCGTGGGCGCGGAGCGCTGGGAGATCCATCGCACGCGCCTCACCGAGCGGCGTGCGCCGGGCCGTGGCGCGCGGCTCTTCGGGGCGGACGGGGAGTGCTACGCCGCCTGTGGCGACGGCGCGATGCTGCGGCTGCTGCGCGCCGCGAGCCGCAGCGGGCCCATCGACCTCGCCCGCTACGCGCGCGCGCTCGAGAAGCATCCCGTCCCGCTCGGCTGACTTAGGGCCGTCGACCGTGGCACTGATCGCCCTCAAGATCGACGTCGACACTTATCGGGGCACACGCGAGAGTGTGCCGAGGCTCGCGGATCTGCTCGGGCGGCTCGGCGTGCCGGCGACCTTTCTCTTCAGCCTGGGCCCCGATCACACCGGGCGCGCCATCCGGCGTGTCTTCCGCCGCGGCTTCCTCGGCAAGGTCAAGCGCACTTCCGTGGTCGGGCACTACGGTCTGAAGACGCTGCTCTACGGCGTGTTGCTTCCCGGGCCGCACATCGGCCGCCGGTGCAGCGGAGAGCTTCAGGACATCGCGCGCCGCGGCTTCGAGGTGGGCGTGCACTGCTTCGATCACGTGCGCTGGCAGGACGGGGTGGGCCGGGCGAGCGAGCCGTGGACCCGGCGCGAGCTCACGCTCGCCCGCGATCAGTTCACGGAGATCTTCGACCGCCCGCCCGTCGTGCACGGCGCAGCCGGCTGGCAGGTCAATCACCACGTGCCGGCTCTCGAGGGCGAGCTCGGCTTCCGTTATGCCTCCGACACCCGCGGCACCGGGCCATTTATGCCGGCGGGCGATCAGAGCGCGGCGACGGTCCCGCAGCTGCCAACGACCCTGCCGACGCTCGATGAGCTCATCGGCCGCGCGGACCTGCGTGGCGTCGAGCCCGTCGACCATCTGCTCGCCGTGACCGCCGGCGCGCTCCCGCGCGATCATGTGTTCACGCTGCACGCCGAGCTCGAGGGCGGCGCCTATCTTCCATCGTTCGAGCGGCTGCTGCGCGGCTGGCAAGAGCGCGGCGTGCGGCTCACGGATCTCAAGGGTTATGCCGCGCAGCTCGATGTCGCACGGCTCCCCCGCTGCGGCATCGTGGCGGGAACGGTGGAGGGACGCTCCGGCACTCTGGCGCTGCAGTCGCAGTGGAAGAAGTGACGGGTAAGCGCCGCTTCGGCGGCGAGCCGCCACAATATCCGACCCGTCCGAGCGTCTTTACAGACAGATGGATGCTGCGCTCGCTCCTCGCTTGAGCCCCGGCGACCAGGACCGCGAGATTGCCTCGACGGTGCGGCGCGAGCGCGGGCGCCTCCTGGCCTTCATTCGCGCGTCGATCGCCGATGCCGCCGAGGCGGAGGACTTGTTGCAGGAGGCGCTCTACGAGCTCGTGCGGGCTTACCGGCTGATGCAGCCGGTGGAGCAGGCGGGCGCGTGGCTCCGACGGGTGGCGCGCAATCGCATCATCGACCGGTTTCGTCGCAAGAGAGTCGAGCGACGCGCGGCGGGGGCGGCGGAGAGCGAGGCCGCTGCGCCTCGGGCGGCGGAGGACGAGGGCTCCCTCGAGCCGGTGCTCGAGGATCTGCTTCCGGCCCCGGACAGCGGACCGGAGTCCGCGGTCATGCGCGAGGTGCTGCTCGCCGAGATCGGGGCGGCGCTCGCGGAGCTGCCGCCGGAGCAGCGCGAGGTATTCATAGCGCACGAGATCGAGGGCGTCAGCTTCAAGGAGCTGGCGGCGCGCACGGGAGTGGGTCTCAACACGCTGCTCTCGCGCAAGCGCTACGCGGTGCTCTATCTGCAGGAGCGGCTGCGAGCCGTCTGGGACGACTGCTGGGCTCCCGGCCGAGTGAATGAATGCTCGATCGAAATGGGTGGGTTGTCGACAACGAATCGGTAGTTGAGGCGAGGAGGATATCGTGAGAGGTCGAGGTCGTTGGGTGGTGAAGGGTGCCGCGTTCGTGGCGCTGGCGGTGGTCTCCATCGCGGTCCTGAGCTTCGTGGTGATGAGCCTGTGGAACTGGCTGATCCCGTCCCTGTTCCGCGGCGCGCAGCTCGAGTACTGGCAGGCCGTCGGCTTGCTGCTGCTCAGCCGGATTCTGTTCGGGGGCTTGCGCGGCCGGGGCGGTTGGCACGGCCACTGGCGTGAGCGCATGTGGCGTGAGCGCTGGGCGAGCCTCACGCCCGAGGAGCGCGAGCGGCTGCGCGAGAAGCTCCAGGGGCGCTGTGGTCATCGCGCGGGGTCCGCACCGGAAACGCCGCCGCACCCGGGCGGCTGAGCGGCGCTAAGGCAAGCGGGGTTGACGCGCGGCGCCGCGTCACGGGACCATTCGGCGCACCGTGGTTCCAGAGCACATGATCGCGGTCGAGATCGCTCAGCCCGGGCCGCCCGAGGTGCTGCGCGCCGCGCAGCGCAAGGTGCCGGAGCCGGCCGTAGGCGAGCTGTTGATTCGCGTCGCGGCCGCGGGCGTGAACCGCGCCGACGTGCTGCAGCGGCGTGGCCTGTACCCGCCGCCCGCCGGGGCGAGCGACATTCCGGGGCTCGAGGTCGCCGGCGTCGTGGTGCGGCTCGATCCCGCCGTGCGCGGGATCGCCGTGGGCGCGCCTGTCTGCGCGCTGCTGACCGGCGGGGGCTACGCCGAGTACGTCGCCGTGCCGGCGGTCCAATGCCTGCCGGCGCCGGAGCCGCTGACTCTGGAGGAGGCGGCGGCGATCCCCGAGGCCTTCTTCACCGTGTGGCTGAACGTGTTCGAGCGGGCGCGACTGCGCGAGGGCGAGACGCTCCTGGTCCACGGCGGCGCGAGCGGTGTTGGCACCACCGCGATCCTGCTCGCCCGAGCGTTCGGCGCGCGCGTACTCGTGACCGCAGGCAGCGAGCGCAAATGCGCCGCGTGCCGGGAGCTCGGGGCGGATGAGGCCTTCAACTATCGCGAGGTGGACTTCGTCGAGGCGACGCGGCGGGCCACGGGCGGGCGCGGTGCCGACGTCATTCTCGACATGGTGGGCGGCGATTACCCCGGCCGCGACCTGGCCGCCGCCAGTGTGGAGGGCAGGATCGCGGTCATCGCCACCCAGGGCGGCGCCCGGGCGCAGATCGATCTCGGCCTGCTGCTCGGGAAACGCCTGACGGTCACGGGCTCGACGCTTCGGGCGCAGCCGGTCGAGAACAAGGGCCGCCTCGCCGCGACGCTGCGCGAGAAGGTCTGGCCGCTGTTCGGCTCGCGGCGCCTGAAGCCCGTGATCCACGCGCGCTTTCCGCTCGGCGACGCCGCCGGCGCGCACCGGCTCATGGAGTCCGATGTCCACATCGGCAAGATCATCCTGACGGTGTGAGCCATGTCGGCGCTGCGCGACGGCGATGCGCCCGGCGTGACACGGAAGGCCGGGCCAGAGATATTCACCCCAACCTGACAGAATTGCCGTAACCTTCGCCGCCAAGACTCGCACCGCAGTCGGTGGAGAGCGCGCCAATGAGTCTTTCGCCCTATGGTCTCCTCGAGCTGCCCCTCTGGGGCTATGCGCTGGTTACCTTCCTCACCATCCAGACGATGTTTCTCGGGGTGACGCTCTATCTGCAC
>WNEX01000676.1_pt1 | contig 16349 bp, 14 predicted proteins | sample 5399841 | NCBI WGS metagenome assembly WNEX01 (sample SAMN13153337, study PRJNA577476) | soil metagenome | isolation source: 40 cm grassland meadow soil 2 days after 1st rain plot 5 | place: USA:California | collected 2015-09-18 | reverse complement strand
TTTCTTTCGTCTCCTGGGCTTTTGCAATCGCGGACGTTGCGAGCAGCAACACACAAATGCACGCGGCGGGCTTGAAGTAGTTCATCCCACAGACCTCATTTCTTAGAAGCTTCGGACAGGGCCACCGAGAATCCGGCGCGAAGTATACTGACACACGTGCGACGTTACAACGCCTCGCGTTGGCTGAGCTCTTCGAGTTCTTTAGTGAATCTGCTTCGTCTTGCGGGACATGTAATCCATCAGCAGATACTGTCCCAGCGTGTAAGGCGTGGTGAAATACGCCTTGCCCCGGCACATCTGCGTAATTTTCTGCACGAAATTCACCAGCGAATAGTCGCTCGCCAGCATGAAGGTGTTAATCATGATGCCGGCGCGCTTGCACTTGTTCACTTCTTCGAGCGTTTGCCCAACGACAAAGGGGTCCAATCCAAAGGCATTTTTGTAAATGCGGCCATCCTCGAGCGTAAGCGCCGAAGGCTTTCCGTCAGTGATCATTACGATTTGGCGCATGTCTTTCTTCTGGCGCAACAGGATGCGCTGTGCCATGCGCAAGCCCTCGCGCGTGTTGGTGTAATACGGTCCAACCTGCACGCGCGCCAGCTCGGCGAGCGGCACTTCCTCCGCAGAATCGTGGAACAAGACCAGGCTCAGCGTGTCACCCGGATACTGCGTGCGAATCAAGTGCGAAAGCGCCATGGCCACGCGCTTTGCTGGCGTAAAACGATCTTCGCCGTAAAGAATCATGCTGTGGCTGCAATCGAGCATGACCACCGTGGCGCAGGAGCTTTGGTATTCGCACTGGTGCACCATCAGGTCTGAATAATTCATCTCGATGGGGACTTTCGCGCCTTCGCGGCGCACGGCGTTGAAAAGCGTTCCGCTGATGTCCAGGTTCAGGGTGTCGCCAAATTCGTATGGCCGCGAAATGCCGCCGGATTCCACGCCCGTGGCCAGGTCGCGTGTGTCGTGCCGCCCAAAACTGCTTCGTCCCAGCGAACCCAGTAAATCCTGCAGCGTTTTGAATCCCAGGAAATCGATGGTCTTGTCGGCGATTTCAAAGCGCGCTTCCGTGCGGTCCTGCGGCTGCCCGATTTGGCCGCGCGCCGAAGTTTGCGGAGGCGGAGTCACCTGTGGAGGCTGCTGCGGATTGATGAAACCTTGGTTGGCCAGGCGCTCGGAGAGTTTGTCGAGCAAATCCTTCACGGCTTCATTGTTCATGGCGTTGGGGTCGTTCAACATTTCCCGCAGCTCATCGCTCATGGCGTTGTCAGGTAACAAATCGCCTTCTTGCAAGGCGCGCAAGATCGCTTCGCGTAGCGCTTCCATCGAGCGTTCCGGATCCATCTGCGAAACGCCGTAGAACTGCGACTCGAATCCGCTCTGCAGAAAGAAATCTCCCAGGCGCTTGACCAGTTCTTCCAGGTCGACGGCGTCGGCTGGCTCTCCCGTGTATTTGCCAAACTTGACGAATTTCATGAGGCTCGTCGCTCAGTTATCTTTGGCACAGAAAAAAGATCCCTAGTGCCGCTGCTTCTCGGATGACAACCCTTCTTAACGTCGTCAGTTGTACTGGCGCCTCGGCGGGCGCCCTCCGGAAAATTCCCGCTCGCGATGTTCCGTCTGTTTCGGTTTCTCCGCGTGAAAGCCGCGCTCTTCGCTCCGGCCGATGCGCCGATGGGCCCACAAGCCCTCCAGGATCATTTCTGCCGCGGCTGCCGTCGTAGCGGCGTCCTTTCGGTCCTGAACGCCCAGCTTGCCGATGTGTTCCATTAGTCCCTGAATCTTGGAAAGCTGTTGGCAACGCTCGACGGCACTCGCCAGTTCCGGTAGTTTCAGCTCGCCGCCCAGCTCGAACCATTGAATCACCGCTTGGAAATTCACGTCTGTAAAATGTTTGCTGAACACGCGCCCAAAGGCGGTTCGAATGAGTTCGCGCGCTATCGCGTCCGCACCCTTCAGTTCGCCTTCGTACTCCAGCTCCATTTTTCCGGTGATGGCGGGAAGCGCCGCATAAACGTCCGCGGCCCGCACAACAGTGGATTTTTCGCTGATGCGTGCGGCGCGTTGCTCGGCGCTGCTCACTACGCTTTCTAATGTGGTGATGGGAAGCCGCTGGCTCACGCCGGAGCGGCGGTCTACGCGCTTGTCTTCGCGGGCTTGGAACGCAATTTCCTCCACAACTTCACGCAAATAGGCAGGAACTTCCAACTTGCGATTCGAATCACGGCCCACCCAGGCTTCCTGCGCGGTGATGCGCATGCCTTCTTCCAGCGTTGACGGGTAGTGCGTGCGAATTTCCGCGCCGATGCGGTCTTTTAGCGGCGTGATGATTTTTCCGCGCGCCGTGTAATCTTCGGGGTTTGCCGTGAAGACTAGAAGCACATCTAGAGGTAGCCGCAGCGGATAACCTTTAATCTGGATATCGCCCTCTTGCATGATGTTGAAGAGGCCGACCTGAATTTTTCCCGCCAGGTCCGGCAATTCGTTGATGGCAAAAATACCGCGATTGGCGCGCGGCAGGAGGCCGTAGTGAATCGTAAGTTCGTCAGAGAGGTCGCGGCCGCCTCTCGCAGCGCGGATGGGATCGACGTCGCCGAGGATGTCCGCCATGGTAACGTCGGGCGTGGCGAGTTTTTCCACGTAGCGATGCTCGCGCGGCATCCAGGCGAGAGGCGTGTTGTCACCTTCCGCGGCAATCTTTTCGCGGCACGCGCGGCAGATTGGATTGAAAGGATCGTCGTTAATTTCACAACCCGCCACCACGGGCATTTCCGGATCGAGCAAATTAATGAGGCCGCGCAGAATGCGGCTCTTGGCCTGACCGCGCAATCCGAGAAGAATAAAATTGTGCCGGGAGAGCAGGGCGTTCACAATTTGCGGAACCACGGTGTCTTCGTAGCCGTGCACGCCGGGGAAAAGGGGTTCACCTTTCTCCAAGGCGCGCAGCAGGTTCCGGCGGATTTCGCCTTTCACAGAGCGTGAAGCGCCGCGCGGATCGAAATCAGGTATCCGCTTGAGTTCACCCAGGGTGGGGGGCCGGGGCTGTCCTGGGGATTGCGATGTGTTGGCCATCATTGCGGTCCATTCCGGGTCCGGGCAGGGCGGACCACGCAAAAGTTAATTCAATCCGTGTCCATTGCCTCCAGCGCGTTGCTTCATGACCTTACTATTCTGTAGATGCGGCGCCCACTCTCGGAGATATCCCACCAGGCGCTCCTGCCGGTCTTCTTCCGAACGCAATTCCAGGATTTGCTGTTTCCACAAGAGGTCCATTGGGAGAGTGCTTGTTATGCGATAGGAAAGCTCTTCTATGGGCGCGCCTTCGAGATTTTTCGGGTAATCCTCGAAAAGCAGCGTATGGCAGGCTTCGTAGAGTTCGACGAGTTGGCGTTGCAGCACGGGATTCCCGGAAGCTCCACGGTCCTCCAGGTAATCCACTTGCCCTTCCCACAGAGGATTTTCAGAGAACAGTTCTACTACGCGAAACGGAATGCGGCCCACCGTCACAATGTCCATGCGTCCGTCGTTATAGCTCTTCACGACTTCCAGGATCTCTGCGGTGCAGCCGACTTTCGCCACGCCTTTTGGCAGCGCCAGGAGCATGCCGAATTCCGATTTTTCCTCCAGGCAATCCTTCACCATTTCTTTGTAGCGCGGCTCGAAAATGTGCAGGGGCAGGGAAGCCCCGGGTAGGAGGACGACGTTCAACGGAAAAAGCGGAATGCGCTCTGGCCGCATAATTCCCATACCAAATGATACCAAACCAATGCAAGCTGGTCAGTTTTCCTGGCCATCTGGCATCTCTGGGCAGTTGCCAGCGAATCCGGATGGGGGCTTGGTGAGCGGATTATCAATGCACCAGGATTGAGGTGTTCGACTGCTAGTAATGTGTCATCAATGGTGGAAAAATGGCTGCTGGAGCTGTATTTTCGCGAGTCTTTGATTTATCTCCCATTTATCTAGGGAGGCTGAAAATGGCGTGTAACGGTCGGGAGGAGAAGTGAATTACGCAGGTCTGCTGCGGTCGGCGCTCGTTGCGCTGTTGCGAAACAAACTGCGAAGTGTGCTCACGGTCCTGGGTATCACGATCGGGATCGCCGCCGTGATTTGCGTCGTTGCGATTGGAAAAGCCGGCCAGGCGCGCGTCGAGCAGCAGCTCAACAGCCTCGGCGAGAATTTCGTGTGGATCGAGGCGGGCGGGCGCGCCGTCAATGGCAGACGCACTGGTACACACGGTACGAAAACGCTGGTGATGAGCGATGCCGTGGCTATTAAGAATCAAGTGTCTTTGATTAAGAGCGTCTCTCCGAACGTCGACGGCACGGTCCAGATCATCTATGGAAACCAGAACTGGTATACCGGATACCGGGGCGTGTCACCAGAATACCTCGACATTAAGCGCTGGTACCTTGACCAAGGCGCGGCATTTACGCAGGACGACGTCGAGCGATCCGCGGACGTATGTGTGATCGGGCGGACCGTGCGGGATCAACTTTTCGGGGTAGAGGACCCGATCGGGAAAGTCATGCGCGTTAAGGACATGCCCTGCAAGATCGTTGGCACGCTCCTGCCCAAAGGGCTGTCGGTTTCCGGCCAAGACCAGGATGACACGGTTCTCATGCCGTACACGACGGCAATGAAGAAAATTAGCGGCAATTCCTGGTTGGACGACATTTTGTGCTCCGCAACTTCGCAGGAGGCGGTGAAACCCGCGGGACAGGAAGCGGCCGCCATACTCCGGGACCGTCATCATCTTCGGCCGGAGGAAGAGGACGATTTCAACATTCGCAATCCCGAAGACATCATCCAGGCGCAACTGGAGGCCAGCAAAACGCTGACCGTGCTGCTGATTGCTATCGCCTCGATTTCGCTGATCGTAGGCGGTATCGGCATCATGAACGTGATGCTCGTTTCCGTGACGGAGCGCACGCGCGAAATCGGAGTACGCGTGGCGGTGGGCGCCACGGAAGAGGCGATTCAACTGCAATTCCTCGGCGAGTCGGTGATGTTGAGTTTGGTGGGAGGCGCCGCCGGCGTTCTCGGCGGAATTGTCGGTTCTTACCTGGTCGGCCAGACGTTGAAATGGGAGATGCAGATGTCCGTTGAAGCAGTGGTGGTTGCGGCATTGTTCTCCGTCGCCGTCGGTGTGTTTTTTGGATATTACCCGGCGCAAAAGGCCTCGCACCTGGATCCCATCGAGGCGCTGCGATACGAATGAGGCTTCCGGACGCCAAATCTCAGGACTTGTGATGAAAACAAAAACCAAATGGCTGGTTCTTGCCGGGATTGCAGTTGCGACAGCGGCGATTACCATTATTGGCCTGAGCCGCAACGGCCAGCCGCAGCACTTTACGGCCAAAGTAGAGCGCGGTGAAATCCGCGACGTGGTGGAAGCCACGGGAATGATCAACGCGGTCATTACCGTGCAAGTCGGTTCCCAGGTATCCGGAGTCATCGCGAAGCTCTACGTTGACTTCAATTCGCGGGTCCACAAGGGCCAGGTGGTTGCCTTGATTGATCCCGCGCTGTTGCAAGGCGCGCTGCTTCAGGCCACTGCTGACTACGAAAACGCCCAGGCAAATCTTCTGGCGGCAAGAGCCAATCTGGATAAAGCCAAAGCAGCCATGGTGCAAACCAAAGCCGATTACGACCGGACTGTTGGCCTGACAAAAGATGGAATCATGAGCCAGCAGCAGCTCGACGTTGCCAAAGCCAACTATGATTCAGCGAAGGCAGGCGTGGGTGGCGCGGATGCCACCGTGTCGCAGGCGGAAGCGCAAGCGAGCCAGAAGAAGGCAGCCGTCGAAATAGCGCAAACGAATTTGAACTATACCGTAATCAAGTCGCCGATTGACGGCACCGTGGTTGCGCGCAACGTGGACGTGGGACAGACGGTGGCCGCATCACTGCAAGCGCCAACGATTTTTACCATCGCGCAGGACCTGAAGAAGATGCAGGTTTATGCGAAGACGGACGAATCGGACGTCGGTAACATCAAAGTGGGAAAGGAAGTGACGTTCAAAGTGGATGCCTTTCCGAAGGAAACGTTTCACGGCGTAGTCAGCCAAGTGCGTATGAACGCGACCACGGTGCAGAATGTGGTTACGTATGACACCATCATCGATTTTGCTAATCCAGATTTGAAATTGTTCCCAGGAATGACCGCCTACGTGACCATTCCTGTGGCCACAGTGCAAAACGTGATCAAGCTGCCCAATACCGCATTGCGCTACAAGCCGCCCCTGCCCCAAGAGGAGATTCTCGCGCTTTACAAGCAATATGGCATCGAAGGCGGCGAGCGGAGATTGGCAAGCAATGAAGTCGCCGCCGCGGAAAAGATCACGCCCACTGGACCAAACGCAATTCAGCCGCGTACGCCCCGCGCTGACAACGCCGTGGTCTGGAAGCTCCATCGCGACAACTCCATGGAGCCGGTGAAAGTGGCGCTGGGTATTACCGACCATGCCTACACGGAGGTAACTTCGGTACTTCACGGTGACCTGAAGGAAGGAGATGAACTGGTGGTTCGGACGGTGATGCCGAAGTCCGGCGCGCCTGGAGGACCCGGAGGGCCGCGCTAAGTTTCGTTGCGCGGTAAGTTTGCACTATGACCACACTAGAATCCATGCTGGCCACGAACCAATCCACGATAGCACCGATGACTGCGGTGGACGCCGCGGTGATTAGCGTGGAGGATATTCACAAGTATTACGAACTCGGCGAGACGCGCGTGCATGCGCTTCGTGGCGTAAGTGTAGCCGTGCACGGCGGCGAATTTGTGGCCCTGATGGGCGCGAGCGGCAGCGGGAAGTCCACGTTTATGAATATTCTTGGCTGCCTGGATCGGCCTGGTTCCGGACGCTATTTGTTGGAAGGCGTCGACGTTTCCCAGCACGACAAAAGGGCGCTGGCGCTCATCCGCAATCAGAAAATCGGATTCGTTTTTCAGGGATTCAACCTGCTGGCCCGCACCACCGCTCTGGAAAATGTCGAACTGCCAACGCTATATTCCAAAGTCAGCAATGAGGAGCGTCATACCAGGGCCTCGGAGGCGCTAGCAATGGTGGGGCTGGCCGACCGTGCGGAACACTTTCCCTCGCAAATGTCAGGAGGTCAGCAGCAGCGCGTGGCGGTAGCACGTGCCCTGGTGAACCGTCCCTCGATTTTGCTCGCGGATGAGCCTACGGGTAACCTGGACAGCCGCACTTCGGTCGAGATTATGGAAGTCTTTCAAGACCTGAATGATAAGGGCTTGACCGTGGTTATGGTGACTCATGAACACGACATCGCGGAGTTCGCCAAGCGCGTGCTCGTGTTCCGCGACGGCAAGATCCGCAAAGACGAGCCCGTGCGCAATCGCCCGCGCGCTTCTGAAGTGCTGAAGACCCTGCCGACCCTGGAAGACTGACGAACAAAGCTCTCCTTACGGGAATCTTCTGTTGGACGAATCTCGGAATAGCGGGAGAATCCGCCTGCTATGCACTCACCAAGGCTTGTGTTTAACTTAGGTCGTTCAACAAGGCTTCCATTTCGGAGCGCGCATGTTGATTGCCCGCTTTGGTTGCGGCGTCGATGCCGTTTGAGATAACGCGGCGCGCTTCATCTTTGCGTGATTCGCGAGCCAAGAGCTGGCCATACATGAGATAAGCAGGGACATAGCCGGGGTTGCGCTCGAGGAGCGCGCTAAAGTGCTGGCCTGCGGCGGCCGTGTCACCGCTGTTCATGCATTCCAGCGCCAAGCCATAGCGGGAGAAGGCATCGTCGGGTTTTTGGGCGACGAAATCTTCGAGCATTTGGCGTCGGGATTTCTTTTGTGCGGGCGTCTGCTCGGTCATGTGCTCCTTCATTGTTCGTTTGTAGGAACGTCCCGTATTATACGGGGGCGCGGAAAAGCAGCCAAACGTAACAAAAAGAGGAGTGGCATGAAGGCGAAGAAGAAAGAGCGGGAGGAGGCGGGCGTCGAGGGCAAGCCAGTGAGCGCATCGCAATCGGAAATGACGGAAATCGTTTTGCCTGCGCAGACGAATCCGCTGGGAAAGTTGCTGGGTGGGCAGGTGATGCACTTGGTGGATATGGCGGCAGCAATGGCGGCGCACCGCCATTCGGGCAGTTACGTGGTCACGGCTTCCGTGGATTACATTGATTTTCGCAACCCCGTGAATTTGGGAGAAATCGTCATCTTGAAATCTCAGGTGAATCGCGTTTTCCATACTTCGTTGGAAGTCGGCGTCGAAGTCTATTCCGAAAATGTTCTGACCGGTGAGAAGAAACACACGACGTCGGCGTTCGTTACCTTTGTGGCGATTGACGAACACACCCGACTGCCGAAGCCAGTGCCCCCGCTGATTTTAAAGACGGAAGAAGAGAAGCGAAGGTTCCACGAAGCGGGCAAGCGGCGCGAGGTGCGCTTAGCGCTCCGCTATGGCAAAAAGTAAGCAACCTTCAGTTCTCATCGGACGCTCACTGCTTTTACTTCTTCAGCGACCGCGAGCGCTTGCTCGACGCACGCTCCGATGGCCGGACCGCGCAAATAATTGCCAGTCAAAAAAAGGCCCGGAAAGCGCGCCAGACTTTTGTGAGTCAATGCCAGCCGCTCGGAGTGGCCGAGATTGTATTGCGGAAGCGCGCGCGGCCAAATAGTGACGTTGCAAAAAACGGGAGTCTTCTTGATCGCGAGCAATCGAGCAATTTCACCGTGAACGATGTTTGACAATTCTTCAGAACTCAATTTGGTCGCTGATGGATCGGTAGCGCCTCCAATAAAAGTAGTAAGCAAACGATGACCTTCCGGCGCGCGTCCAGGAAAAAGCGAAGAATTCCATACGCTGCCGAGGATGCGAAGCCCGGCAGTCCGCGGAACCAGAAAACCGAACCCATTGAGCGAGTGACCAACATCTTTCTTCGCGTAGCCTAGAGAAACGACGCCGACTGCCGCGTACTCGACCGTGGTCAGGAGAGCTTCGAACGCAGGGTCGATCTGCGCGAGCATTTTTCCCGTCACGTCGGTTGGCGTCGCGAAAACCACACTCTTTGCCGACACAGAATCGTTGTTGCCTCCCGCGAATGAAACATGGAAGGAGCCATCGGTTTGCCGAAAGATGTTGACAGCGGCCGTTTTCGTAAGGACCTTCGAGCCAAGCCTGCTGGCCAGAGTCTGCACCAAAGTTTCGTTGCCACCGCGAAAAGTATTCAGCGTGGCACGCTCGCGCGGTCCCTTCTTATTCTTGGCCAGCCGCATCATTCCGCGAACGACGCTGCCCGCGGCTTTCTCAGCCTCGTGAAGCTGGGGAAACGTGCTTCGAATGCTCAGCTTTTCGGGGTCCCCCGCGTACACGCCGGAAACAAAGGGGCCCGCCAGCCGCTCAAGGAGCTGGTCCGAGAATTTTCTGCGAACGAAAGCAGCGACGGATTCATCGCCTGCGGGCGGGGTGCTGTTTCCGAAAATGTCACGGAGGAGCGCCCACTTCGTGGAGCCGTTAAGCAGTGAGCTGGTAAAAAACGCCGGCGGGCTCATCGGCACGGCCTGCAGTTCTCCATTGACCAGAACGTAGCGGGGAGCGCGGGGCGGAGCTTCGAGAAGCTGGTCAACAATTCCCAGATCCGTGCACAAGCTTCGCAGCTGCGAAGTGCCCGAAAAGCTTTGGGGCCCATGTTCCAGCAGGTAGCCGTCCCGCCTAACTGAATGAATCACGCCTCCGGGCCGCGCCGAGGCCTCGGCCAGTAAAACTTCGACGCCCGTTTTCTGCAGCGCATGCGCGCAGACCAGTCCTGAAATGCCGCCACCAACCACCAGGGCTTGGACGTTGCGGGTCACGGTGAAGTACGCATCCTTGTCAGGTCAGAGCGTCTTTGAAAAAAGTGGTTTTGCCGCGAGCTGCTGCTTTTCGAGGTACGGGTCGAAAACCATAGCCAAGTTTCGGATAAAAATGCGGCCAAGCCAGGTGGCGCGAATTTCGTTGCGCTCCAGCAGCACAAGGTCATCCTCGCGGAACGGTTCGAATCGCCGCAGTTCTTCGGCAAAGTATTCGTCGAAGTCCACACCAAAGTCGCGCGAAATCTCGTCCTTCACCAACATGGTATGGCATAGCAGACGGCTGATGACCGCGCGCCGCAAGCGGTCTTCTACAGAAAGATGATAGCCGCGCATGGTAGCCAGGCCGCGCTCGTCCACCGCTTTTTGCCAGGAGGGAATGTCGCGGTGATTTTGCGCATAAGCAGACTGAATGCCGCTGATGGCGGTGATGCCCATACCATAGAGGTCGGCGCCTGCTTTGGTGGTGTAGCCCTGAAAATTCCGGTGCAGCGTGCGCTTTTGCTGCGAAACGGCTAGTTCATCACCGGGCTTGGCGAAATGATCCATCCCAATGTAAAGGTATCCGGCCTCGACGAACTTAAGCAGGCCCGCGCGGAAGATTTCAAACTTCACCATGCCCTCGGGCAAATGCCCGATGAACGAGCCTTGCTGTTTCTTCAGCCAGGGAACATGCGCGTAACTAAAAAGCGCGACGCGGTCCGGGCTGAGGCCGATGATTTGATCCACCGTGTGTGCAAAACTCTCGGGCGTCTGGTACGGCAGGCCATAGATCAAATCCACGTTGATGCTCTCGAATCCCAGACGCCGGGCGCTGAGAAGCAAATCGCGCGTCATTTCGAACGGTTGGATGCGGTGAACAGCTTTCTGCACTTCGGGTTGAAAATCCTGAATGCCCATGCTCAGCCGGTTGAAGCCGAGCTTGCGGAGAGTTTCGAGATGCGTGCGCGAAGTGACGCGGGGATCGATTTCTATCCCGATTTCACTGTCCGGCGCGAATTGAAAACGCTCGCGCGTAAATTCGAAAAGGTCTTCAATCTGCTCCGGCGAAAGATAAGTTGGCGTGCCGCCGCCCCAGTGGAATTGCACCACGGGGCGATCCTTGGAAATGCTGCGGCTCACGCGCTCCGTTTCGCGCTTCAACACGTCCAGGTAAGGCGGCGCGACAGCCTTATCTTTCTGGATCACCACGTTGCACGCGCAAAACAGGCAGAGGCTCTCGCAGAAAGGGATGTGCATGTACAGCGAAACGGGCGTCTTCGCGCTTTCTGCTTCTCCAAAAACTCTTTCTAAATCCCCGGGCCCGAAGCTGTCGTTCCAAACGGGCGCGGTCGGATAACTTGTGTAGCGCGGGCCGGGGCGATTGTATTTCGCGAGAAATTCTTCGCCCACGCGCAGTTCGCCCCGCATTTGCTCGAGCGATGGATAAGCGAGCGTCATGGCGATGGCCTCTTATCTGGACTGCGCCGCGGGACGCATTTCCTGGAGCAAGGCCTGCTGGCCGGTTTCCACAAAGAGCTGCGCGTTTTCGACAGGCGTGTTTGGGAGTATCCCGTGACCTAGATTGAGAATATGTCCGCGCCCTGCCAGCGAGTTCATGGTGTCCAGCGTGGTTTGCCGAATTGTTTCCGCCGGGCCAAGTAAAGCCGCCGGATCGACGTTTCCTTGCAATGCGATTCTCGGACCAAGCGCCCCTCGAGCTTCTCCCAGGTCCACGCGCCAGTCGACGCTTAACACATTTGCGCCCGAGCGCCCTGCCGCTAAGAGCAGATGCTGCGATGCCTTCGTGTAGTAGATCACTGGAACCGAGCCGGAGATCTCGGAAACGACTTCTTGCACAGCCGGCAGAGCGGATTCCTGGTAGTCCTGCAAATTCAACTCGCCGCTCCAGGTATCGAACAACTGCACCGCTGTGGCTCCCGCGGCAATCTGCGCTTTCAGGTACGGAATCGTGGCTTGCGCAATGCGGTGAAGCAGGTCGCGGAACGTTTTCGGCTCGCGATAAAGGAATTCCTTAACGGTAGCAAAACCCTCTCGCGCCTTGCCCTCCACCATGTAGCATGCAAGAGTCCAGGGAGCGCCTGCAAATCCCAGAACAGGGACTTCGGGCCCGACCGACTTCACGATCCGGCGGATGGCTTCCGGCAGAAAGCCCGTTTCCACCTCCGGGTCAAAAGCCCGCAGTTTTTCGACGGCGCCCTTGCTACGAACCGGGTTCGGCAGATTCGGGCCGGCATCGCCAAGCTCGAGCTCCAGGCCCATCGCTTCGGCAGAAATCAGGATGTCGGAAAATACGATGACCGCATCGACGCCCAGCCGGCGAAACGGTTGCAGCGAAACTTCCACTGCCAGTTGCGGCGTCTTGCAAACCTCAAGGAATCCGTGCTTTGCGCGGACTTCACGATACTCGGGCAGGTACCGGCCTGCCTGTCGCATCATCCAGACGGGCACGCGCGGCAGAATCTCCCCGCGGCAGGCGCGCAGGAATAAGTCCTTTCGATTGACCGTGCTTTGCAGTGTGATGTCCTTTCTGCAAGTCGGAGAATAGCTCATCTTAACAGGTCTTGCGGCTGCAGGTACTGCGACGGGCGTCATGCTGTGCAGGCCGCCAGTCGTGTAAGTTATACTCGAAGCGTCAAACCAGCTCGACGCCTGTTGCCTGTAAAGAGGCGAATTTCCGCGCGTCTGGGCTCTTTGTCACCAGGTGCAAGTGTGCACTTCACCCTGTTCATTTCGACGGCCGTTGCGTACGCCCTGAGCTTTGCGCTCTATCTAATTTTCTTGAATACCGGAAAAGCGCTTACCGGGCGGCTCGGAACCTTGCTGCTTGCCGCGGGGCTCGTCACTCACTACTTTGCCTTGCTGGAACGATCGCGCGGTCTCCACACGGTTCCGTACCACGACCTGTACGGTTCCATGTCGCTCTTTGGGTGGCTGTTGGCTCTCACTTACTTGGGGTTGGAACTCTACCACCGCCAGCGCTCCGTGGGAGTTCTGGTTTTGCCATTCGTCCTAGTGTTCTTTGTGGCTGCTCATCTTGCCCCAGCGGATAAGCTCTCTCCGCCGGAAGCCCACGGGCCTTCTTTTGCTCTGCATGTTGCCCTGAGTATCCTCGCCTATTCTGCCTTCGCGCTTTCTTTTGTCCTTAGCCTCGTTTACCTCGGGGAAGAACGCCTGCTGCGCGTTCATAAATTGGGCGACGTCGTGTGGCGCCTTCCACCGCTGGAGCTGCTCGATCGCATGAGCCGTTCAAGCGTTCTAGTGGGGCTGGTCTCCATCACCATTGGAACCGCCCTCGGATTCTTGTGGGTCGACCGCCTCAGCAACAAATACTCTTTCTATGACCCGAAATACGCCATTACGCTGCTCGTGCTGCTCCTTTATGCGGCTTATTTCCGGCTGGCCCGCACCACCGCATGGCGGGGAGCGCGTGCCTCGAAACTGTGTGTCTTCAATTTTCTGATCGTTTTTCTGAGCTTTACCGTTGTTAATTTCTATCTTTCGCACAGTCACCGGTATTTTTAGGAGAGACAAAGCCTCGGAATGGAGATTGTTCTCGTTGGACTGAATCACCGCACCGCACCCGTGGAGGTGCGCGAACGGGTCTCTTTCACCGCTGACCAAGCTCGCCGCGCCTCCGAAGAACTGCGTTCGAAAGGGATTCTCGAGGAAACGCTGGTGCTCTCCACCTGTAATCGCAGCGAGGTGTACGGTGTGCCGCCGGAAACTTCTCGCGAATGCGCTAGCGGCCTTTCGACCTTTCTCAGCGAGTTTCATTCTGTCCGGTTGGAAGTGCTGAATGGGTCGCTGTATCACCACTATGACCGCGAAGCTGTGCGGCATCTTTTCCGCGTGGCTGCAGGTTTGGATTCCATGATGCTGGGTGAAGCGGAGATCCTTGGCCAGGTGCGCGAGGCCTATCGTGTCGCTCACGAGCAAGGCGCCACAGGACCGGTGCTGAACCGCTTGTTCCAGGGCGCTCTCGAAGTTGGCAAGCGCGTGCGTTCAGAAACCGAATTGGGTACGCGGCCCACGTCCGTGGCTTCCGCCGGTGTGAAGCTGGCCGAGCGCATTTTCGGAAAGTTGGACCACCGCAGTGCACTGGTGCTGGGAGCCGGAGCCATCAGCGAGCAGGTGATTGCGCAACTGCGCGACCGTGGAATTGCGCGTCTGTACGTGACGAACCGCTCGCGCGAACGCGCGGATAGCTTGGCGAAACAATACGCTGGCGAAGTGCTGCCTTGGGGTGAGTGGGAGAAGGCCCTCCCCATGCCGGACGTCATTGTTTCGTCCGTGGCCGCCGAAGAAGTGGTCTTGCGCCGTGAAATCGTCGAGCAAGCCATGCAGCAGCGCGCGAATCGCGCGTTGTTCCTCATGGATCTCGGCTTGCCGCGGAATATTGACGCCGGTGTGGGAAAGCTTTACAACGTCTATCTTTACAACATCGATGATCTCACTGAAATCGTGGCCCAAAACCGCCACGCCCGGGAAAATGAGATTCCCAAGGCCGATAGCATCGTGGAAGAGCACGTTGGAAGATTCCTTTCCTGGCAGGCAAGCGTCGAGCTTGTGGGTTTGATCAATGAACTCCGCACAAAAATGCGGGAGGAACGCGCACAATTTATTCGTGCGCGAGTCGAATCCATCAAGCACTTGACGGAAGCCGACCGCGCCTGCGTTGAAAAAATGATGGATGATTTGCTCGAAGGCCTGTTGCTGGAGCCTGCGCAGCGCCTGCGGGGTGAAAAGGATTTGCGCAGGAAGATTCACAACGTCGAGGCGTTGCGCCACCTGTTTCTTTCGAATCGGGAGAAACCTTGAGGACCTTGCGCATCGGCACGCGAGGCAGCCTGTTGGCGAAATGGCAGGCGGAATTTGTCCGCAAGCGTTTGTTTGCCGCGACCGGCGTCGAGCCGGAGATCGTTATCATCAAAACCGCCGGTGATAAAATGCTGCACGCTCCCGTCGCGCAAATCGGCGGCAAAGGAATTTTCATCAAAGAGTTGGAAGAAGCTCTGCTCGAAGAAACCATAGACCTGGCCGTGCATAGCGTGAAAGACATTCCGACCGACATCCCCTCGCGCCTGATGTTCCCCGCCGTTTGCAAGCGCGACGATGTGCGCGATTGCTTGGTGGGGGCGACGCTCGCAAATCTCCGGGAAGGCGCGCGCGTTGGGACCAGCAGCTTAAGGCGGCAGGCGCAGTTGCGGCACGTTCGCCCGGACCTGGATTTGCGCGACTTGCGCGGCAATGTGGACACGCGTCTCCGCAAAGTGGAAAGCGGCGAGTACGAGGCGGTGTGCGTTTCGAAAGCAGGATTGGACCGCCTGGGGTTCAGTCAGCGAATCTCCGAAGTTCTTTCTCCCGAAGTGTGCATGCCTGCTGTGGGCCAGGGCGCGATCGCCGTGCAGTGCCGGTTGAAGGATACGGAAGCGGGAGATTTGTTGGCGCCGCTCGATGATGCGGAGACGCGTGCCGCCATTATCGCGGAGCGCGCGCTGCTGGGCGCGCTGCATGGCGGGTGTCAAGTGCCCATGGGCGCGTTTGCGCGCGTCGAGCACGGCGAGCTCGTGATGGATGCATGTGTCTGTTCCGTGGATGGAGCGCACTGCGTGAAGCAGCGCGCTGCGTCACAACCGGACCAGGCTTCGCAGCTCGGCGAGCACATGGCACGGTTGCTCATCGATGCAGGTGCGCAGCCCATTCTTGAAGAGGTGGCTCGTCAGCGTGCGTGAAAACCCCGCAAGCTCGCTAGCAGGGAAGCGCATCGTGATCACGCGCGCGATGACAGTCAGTGAAGAATTGGCTCGCGAACTGGCTGATCGTGGGGCAATCCCGCTTGTGTTTCCATTGGTCTCCTTCGCCGAGCCGGAAGATTTTGATCCACTGGACAGGGCCATCGACGAAATCGCGCAATTCGATTGGTTAATCTTAACTAGTGTTCGGGCGGTGCGTGCCGTCGCGGGCCGCACGTCGGAATCGGGCCGCCTACTTCGGTCGGCAGAAAGAACATGGCGCGCCGCCTGCGTCGGGCCGGTCACCGCCGAAGCGGCCACACTAGCAGGCTTTCCCGTCGCTCACGTGGCAGAGACACACAATGGCGTGGCACTTGCGGAGGAATTAGGAAGCAGGCTTAAAGGGACGAAGGTTTTGTTGCCCCGCAGTGACAAGGCTAATCCAGATTTGCCTGCGGCTCTAAGACGGCATGGCGCAGAAGTCACGGAAGTGATTGCGTATCGCACCGTGAAGCCCACGGATGTTGACCGGAGTACGTTGGGGGAAACTGCATTTGGTGAAGTACACGCGATTTTGTTCTTTAGTTCATCCGCGGTAGAACATTTCGGCGAAACCTTCGGTAACAGGGAAATTCGCGCGCTTCAGGACAAGGTGGCCATCACAGCCGTGGGACCGGTCACGGCAAAAGCTTTGCGAGAAGCGGGGGTCGAGCGCGTGATAGTGTCAGCGGATACGACCGCGGCTGCCGTAGTGGAAGCTTTAGAAAAACATTTCGCCGCCGCAAAGGCCGCGCCGGCAGGAG
>WNEX01000741.1_pt1 | contig 16384 bp, 10 predicted proteins | sample 5399841 | NCBI WGS metagenome assembly WNEX01 (sample SAMN13153337, study PRJNA577476) | soil metagenome | isolation source: 40 cm grassland meadow soil 2 days after 1st rain plot 5 | place: USA:California | collected 2015-09-18 | reverse complement strand
TGCTGGATGAAAGAGTGACGAACCGAAAGGCCATCAAGCAGTTGATCAAGAATTGGCGGCCGGACTACCTACGCGCCTGAGAACTCTTGGATTCTTTGGTACCAAGGGTTTCGCTTATCGAGAAGCAGCCTTAACGGCAGCGCCTTCGATTTCGGCAATCTCTTCGGCCGTGAGCTTTAGTTCCCCGGCGCGCATGATGCCTTCGACCTGTCTGGCGTTGCGCGCGCCGACAATAGCGCCAGTGATTGCGGGATGCCGCAGCACCCAAGCGATGGCGATTTCGCCTGGCCCGCGGCCGTGGCGTGCTCCCACCTGGCGGAGCCGCTCCACAAGCTCGAGGTTTTTGGATAGCCGCGGCTCGCGGAACTCTGAACCACGGCTGCGAAAGTCATCGGCCGGCAGCTTGGCCGCACGTTCACGAGTCATCGCGCCGGTCAGCAGCCCGGAAGCCATGGGAGCGTAGGAGATGACGCCGATGGTCCGCTTCTGGCAATAGGGGAGAATTTCATCCTCAATTTTGCGACGGATCAGAGAGTACGGCGGCTGAAGCGAAGTGACCGGAGCAATTTTTTCGGCGCGCTGGATTTGCGCAACATTAAAATTGGAAACGCCAATCCACCGAACTTTTCCTTCTTTCTTGAGCGCCGCAAGAGTTTGCCATGCTTCCTCCAGCCCTGGGCCATTGTCCTCCGGCGGCCAATGGATCTGGTAAAGATCAATGGTCTTTACTTGTAGCCGGCGCAGGCTCTGGTAAAGATCAATGGTCTTTACTTGTAGCCGGCGCAGGCTATCTTCACACTCGCGGCGGATCGAAGCGGCACTATATTCCTTTTTGATTTTTCCTTGCTCATTCCAGCGCATGGCGCACTTCGTGAAAATGTAAGGCTGCGCTCCCCGCCACTCCTTGAGCGCCCTTGCAACCACACTTTCCGAATGACCCAGGCCGTAAGCTGCAGCTGTATCAATCCAGTTGACGCCCATTTCCAGCGCTCGATGGATTGCGGCGATGGAATCTTTGTCGTCCTGCGGACCCCAGGCAAATTCCCATCCGGACCCGCCAATGGCCCAGGCGCCAAAACCAACCGGGGTTACTTTCAAATCGGAGTTGCCAAGCTTTCGTGTTTCCATCTCAACCCCCGCCCTCGCTCCCGCGCGGGCAGGCTGCGTTCCCGCGCCGCGGATTCTTCTCTTTGTCTCTCATAAAATTGGATGAAGAAAAAGGGAAAAAAGTTAAAAAGAGGCGCTCAAACGGCAGAAAGAAACCTAGTTTGCTGTGATTGCAGCGTCCAGCGAAACCCTTTCGCCGTCGGGATTGGTGATGGTGATTCGCTGGGGACCCGGAGTGAGCGGGGGAATTGTCAGGGAAAGGGTGTTGACATCCTTGAACGTGACTGTTGCCGTTTTTCCGTTGATGGCGATGCCAACTCCGTTGACAAAACCACTGCCGCGAATCGTAAGGGTTGCCCCTCCGGCGGCCGAAATAGTGGAAGGCTGAATCGTGCCAATCCCAAGCGGTACGGCAGCAAGCTGAACAATCGTGAACGTCGCGTTTTGCGCTGTGCCGTCCGGAGAAGTGATGGCAAAAAGGCGTTGACCGTTCTCGTCAGTCGCGAGGAACCCGCCGTGAAAGCCGTCCACATCGGTCATGAATTGCTGCGGGAGAAAAATCCGCAGACGAAGCGCGCCGGAATGAGCGTCAAGAATATCTACGCCGCCTTTCACTCCGGTGCTCCCGGGTGCGCCGGTTAGAAAAGGTTGATAGAGCAAGGCACCAGAAGGATGCAGAACGATTCCAGGCACCGAAACGCGGCCAGGGATTTGAGTCAGTTCGGCGGAAACGGGAACCGATGAAATATTGAAATTAGGGGCGTGGACTTCCGTTACTCCATTGGCTGTAAGGGCAATCGCCGAGCCGTCGGCAGAAGTCGTCAGATCAATGGCCGAAGAATTTGCGGCAGACGTAACGAAATGATTGGGAGAGTTGGCACTCCAAGATGCCAGCGGACCTCCGGAGGCCGACGCGAACGCAAGAAAAACTTGATCGCCCGACACGCTGGAATGCAGGAGTGGCGCGCCGGTGAGGCTGGTGACCTCAGGCTGTGGAGCGGGTTGGATTGTGGGCGGAGAAGCGGTGAGGTTCATCTGAGCAAGGCAGTTGGAACACGCTCCCGAAGATCCCCCTTCGCCGCTGAGTCCGACAAAAACTGTCTGCAAGCTGGTTGCTGCAACGCGAGCGGGGCCGGAATTGGTAAAGCCTGAAACGCCGCCAACGAAAACCGTGGTGCCTGTGCCTTTCACGGGATCGAGGAGGTAAACATTTTGCGCTCCGAAATCGGCAACGACTAATTGGGAGCCATCAGGCGTCAGAGCGAGACCGCGCAAACCAGCATTGGGAGGAGGTCCACCGGGAGGCTGGATTGGCGAGAGAAATAGATTTTGCTGCAGGTCAAAAACGTCCACGTGATCGATGTTCGAAAGATAGATCCGCTGGCGCGGCTGATCGTAAATCAGAAATTTGAATAACGCCGGCTTCGCGTAGGAATGAACGCCCTGCAAATACTGAAAAACCTTGGAGGAAGTAGTAGAACCCGCAGGCGCAGAAATAAGAATATCCGCCTTCCCGGGCGAACCTGCAGGCGTCTGAAGCGTAATGCGTTCGACAGGAAAGGGGTAACTGGAATCCAGGGCAAGGGATGGAGCAATCGCCGTAACGTTCTCGACCTTCTGCACGGTAGCACTCACTGTGCCGATCTTCACGCTGATCTTTGTTGGATCCGCTCCAAAGCCGTAGCCATAAATCTGCACCACATCGCCACCGGCGTTTGTCCCCGCATTGGGGAGAACCTGCAGGATTTGCGGTCCGTAGCTGAAGGCGTCCGGCGCAAGCACGAGCCAAGAATTTTGAAAGTACGCAGTCAGATTGACCACTCCGTTGACAACGCTAGGAGGCGAAGCCACCTGGATTTGCGAGCTGGTGACCGCGGGACTTGCAGCCAATTGCGCGCCGAATTTGACTTGCCCTGGGCCCGCGAAGTTTTGGCCGCTGAGAATTGTGGAAGTACCCCCTGAGATCGGCCCTTCTGAGGGTTGCATGCTGGGCGCAGGTGCAACGATAGGTGACACCAACGAAATCATTCCTGGCACAGACGCATCGACGAAGCTGAATCCACGGTTGGAAAGCGCAAAAAGAAGCTGTGTTTCGTCCCCATCTTCTATCATCGAAGCAACCCCTTGGATGGAAATGTCCGGCACTCTGCCAATGAGTTGCCCCGACTGGCCATCAAGCACGGTGATGAACGACGCGCCGCCGGAAGTCTCCGCAATGTATAACTCTTTCCCGTCGCGAGAGAAGGTCACACCGCTAACGCTCGCAGCCAGGTAAGCAGAAACTTGCTGGAGCGATGCATTCAGAAACAGCACTTGCGCATTGCTGCCGTTCAAAAAAACGACGGCGAATCGGCTTTCGTCGTTGTTTGCAGCGGCCCACGTTATTACCCCAGTCCCCAATGTAACGGGACCCGCAACGACATTGCCTCCCGAATCGAACAAGGCAACTTCTCCGGAGGAATCATTGGCCGCGGCAAGAACCTTCGAGTGATCGCCGGAGCGCGCCAGAGCGCCAACTCCGTTCTGGAAAACAACCGGAGCGGCCGCCGTTAAGTCGGTCAAGGAATTCGAAACCGGGTCCCAAAGAGCGAGCAAGGCCTCCGCGGAAACGGGCTGACGCAGGCGAACCATGGCCTTGCTGTTCGAGAGGGACAAGACCTCAATTGGCCGGTCAAAAATCACGTTGGGAATGGGCGTGAGTCCTGCCGGCGCGTAACGATTTTTGATGGAAAGCGAGACGGGATCGACAGCGACGATCTCATTTCGCGCAGTGCCAATCCAAATGGTAGCCCCATCGGCAGAAAGATCGGCGCTCGTGCCCCCCGGAACTGAGATTTGTGCGATTCGCGTTTGGCTGGAGGTGGAAAACACTTCGACGCGGTTCATGGCGCGGTTGGCAACGAAGACCTGCTTATTGGCGGGATCGTAAGCGAGGTGATGATGATGGGGTTCGCCGAACGGCGCATCTGCCGCCAGGACCGCATCGGTTCGTATGTAATTCGTACGAGCAAGCGTGGAGGCCACGCCCGTTTGCACCGTAAGAGCAAGCGTTTGTGAATGAGACAGCGCGCCGCTGCTTCCCTGCGCGGAAACTGTGAAGTTCCCTGGTGCGGCGTTTGACGCGGCCCCAAAAACAACAGGAAGGTTTGCGCCCGCCGCTACATCAAACGGGCTCGCCGGATTTGACGTCACACCCACCGGAAGTCCGCTCAGCATAACTTGCACACTGCCGGTGAATCCGTTGCTGGGACTGACTGAGACACTCACCGCAGAACTGGTGCCGCCTTGAGAAATGGAAATTGCACTCGCTGAAAAGCTCAGGGAAAAATCGGGTGGCGGAGGGGGCGGTTGCGTAACGGAAGAGCCTCCGCCGCACCCCGCACACGCGGAAACCAGCACTAGAAATTCCAGCAGCAGAACGCGGTCGCGTAGTCGTCCCACGACACGACTCCAGGAATCTTCTGCGAGAGACGCAGAAACCAAACACAACTGGCATCCGCGCATTCTCTAAACGCACACTGAGAGGAAGCCGGTTAGACGATAGCTACCGGCGCTAGACGTGTCAAGCTGATAAACACGGAGTACGGACAATCGACTGTGGAAAACAAGAGAGCGTCCCGGACCTGCCGGGACGCTCTCCTGAAGGGATTGCATGCGGACTAAAAACTATATGGTCTTGGTAGCCGTCGCCGCCGGAACCGAAGAGCTCCTTGTAAACGCGTGGCTGCTGGATTCCTTTTCCGCACTCTTGTCGATCTCGATCGAGCCCTTGAAATAGGCCCCGTCTTCGATCATGATGCGCGCAGTGGTCAGATCGCCATTGACCGAACCATCTTTCTTGATTTCAATTTTGTCTTTGGCGCGAAGGTTGCCCTTCACCGTGCCAAACACCACCACCTCGCGGGCAATGATGTCGGCCGTGACTTTCGCCGTGGCTCCGACGGTGAGTTTCCGCTCATCGAGTTGGACCAGCCCTTCGACTGAGCCATCAATCACCAGATCTTCGTTGCCGGAGATCTCTCCCTTTACATGCAGACTTGCCCCGAGCCGCGCTGTGCCGCGGTCCGCGGTCCCGCCTAATGGACGCATTGCATCTGTACTCATTGCCGGTTTTTCCTCCCAGGCCGCCGGAGCTGGTCGCGACGGCTGATTCGAAATTGGATTCCTTTGTTCCGGTTGCCCGGGTTGCGGCGCATCCGGTTTCTTATTACCCCACATCGATCCTCCCTAAGGGACAGCACACCCCACGTAGATTTTCGCCCGGGGGTAATGCAAACTCTATTCCTCGCAGGGGGCCGCAGCAAACAAACTCTGGACGCTCTGTTCCTGATAGTTACTGGACTTTCGGGCAGGACTGGCTTGGGTGTTGCGATTTTGCTGGAAATCCCGCCGAAAGTAAAGAAGAGCTTTATACATTAACAATTAATGGGAAGGCTTTTCGGGAACCGGTTCCGTGGCCAGGAAATCCTCGATGAAGCGGCGGGAGTAGGAATCGAGAAGCTGTTGAATCCGCTGGTGGCTTGCCGATTTGAGAATGAATCCCGCGTGATGAAACTTGCTGACGCGGTAGACGATTTCGCCATCGTCATAGGCTGAAGTGTCGGGAACCTCCTGGCGCGCGAGAGATAGAATCACTCCCGCGTAATCTCGTCGCGCAGCGGGAAGCTGATAGGGTTGCTTGCCGGCGCCGACTTCGAGCCGCGCCCATTCGCGCCAGAGATTGATGCCCGTGGCGGCTTCGATGACATCCGCAATGTAAGCGCCTCCGACTCGCGCGGCAATCTCGAGAAAATAGAATTTCCCATCCGCATGCGCCTTCAGAAATTCAGCGTGGGTCACGCCGCGCACCAAGCCAAGGCTCTCGATGAGATCGCGATTGATTTTCTGCAATGCGCGCGCTTCCTCCGCATCGCGCGGAAGCGTACTCGTCGTGAAAACACCGCCCTGATGCGAAGTTTCCAATGGCGGCGCGCCGTAACCGTGTGCTTCTGCAAAGACAACTTCATTCTCCGAAATCACGCTGTCCACGTGATAGACCGAGCCGGGCACAAACTGTTCCAGGAGATAGAACGATTGCTGGTCACCTAACTGGTCGAGCCAGGGCCAAAGTTCTTCCGGCTTGTGAATCTTCTTCATTCCGATGCCGGACGCCTGCGAACGCGGCTTGAGCAACCACGGACCTGATACGCGGGACATGAATTCGCGCAGGCTATCGTGGTTCAAAACGTGCACAAATTCCGGCGCCAGAATCTCCGTCTCTCTTGCGCGGGCGCGCATTGCCAGCTTGTCTCGAAAATAACGCACGGTGGTCAAGCCCATGCCGGGAATGCGGAGGTGTTCGCGAAGGGCGGAGACGTTCTCCATGTCAAACTCGTCGAGCGCGACGATCCGATCAATCGGCTGCGACCTGGCTGTATAACTCACTGCGTAAATCAAGCTCTGCAGAGGCAGCTCTTCCGGCATGGTGAACACTTCATCGATGCATTCAAACGGCCAGTCGGCGTTCCGCAGCTTCTCGACGGTCAACAGCAGCACGCGGCAACCCATGCCCTTGCATTCGCGGATAAACTCCTGCCCCTTTTCATAGGAACTGATGCAGAGAACGGTAAGAGGCCGGCCGTCTGACATGCGCTACCTCGGGGCGAGGGCAATTAGAGCGCGGATTATACAGCGCCCGGAGCGGCTGGATATAAAAATTGCAAAAAGGGCCCGACGCGCTGCGCCCAGGACGCTTCATTGTGCTCTCCTCCCTCCACGCGCTCGTAGTGCAAATCGTGTTCGCGCCGCCAGCCCTTTTCGAGTAGCACATCGCGAAATCGCTCCACGTCCTGCACGATGCGAGGCCCTTCCCGCGTGCCGATGTCCAGCCAGATGCGGGGGCGCTGCTCAACGTGCATGGACTTCACAAAACGATGAATCACCAACTGGTTCCACCAAAGCGAGGGCGACAGCGCGGCGATCTTCCCAAAGATCGTGCAATGCTTGAGCCCTAGATACAGCGACACCAGTCCGCCGAGCGACGACCCGCCGATGCCGGTGTGTTGGGGGCCGGCGAGGGTGCGATATTCTCTTTCCACGAATGGCTTTACTTCCTCGATCAGAAATTTTGCGTAACGGTCCGCGCGGCCCCCGCCAAGCTTTGCCACATGGGTGGGCGTATATTCGCGGATGCGTGCTTTCGTGTTGTACATGCCGACGATGATGAGCGGCTCGACGGAGCGAGCGTGAATACACTCGTCCGCCGTGTGTCCAACATGCCAGTCTTGTCCGGGAATGAATGAAGTCGCGCCGTCAAAGAGATTCTGTCCGTCGTGAAGATAAAGAACGGGAAAACGCCGCGCCGGCTGGTCGAGATAGCCAGGCGGCGTGTAAATGATAAGGTCGCGCTGATTGCGCAGGAAGCGCGACCGGAACCGTTCGTGCTTGCGAAGCTGCCCAGAACTCACTGTGCGATCGTCACCAGGAGGTCCTTAGCTTCCACCTGCTGGCCGGGCGTTACGAGCAGTTTAGCAATACGGCCGGAAACAGGCGCATAGATATTGGACTGCATTTTCATCGCTTCGAGGGTAAGAAGTTTCGCTCCGCGTTCCACCGCATGATTGGCTTGCACGGCCACGCTGCTGATAACGCCGGCGGTCGGGGCCGCCACCTGGCCGGGATCGGCAGGGTCCGCTTTGGGATGCGCGCGTTCCGTGACACGCAGCGATTTGTCCCGCACCGTAATTTCGCGCGGCTGCCCGTTGAGTTCGAAGAAAAGCGTGCGCGTGCCATCGGGATGCGGCTCGCTGAACGTCAGAAATTTGATGATAAGCGTTTTTCCGGACTCGATCTCCACCGTGATTTCTTCGCCGGATTTGAGCCCATAGAAAAATGCAGGCGTAGGCACCACGCTGACGTCGGAATACGTCTGGCGAAAGCGGTCGAACTTCGCAAACACTTCCGGATACAGCAAATAGCTCAGCAAGTCGTCGCGCCGGACCGCATGACCTGTTTTTTCTTCCAGATGTTTTTGCTCTTGTTCGAAATCCGCGGGTGGCAAGCTCGCGCTCGGACGGCCTTTCAAGGGCGTGCGACCATTCAGAATGATCTTTTGAAGCCTCCTCGGCCAGCCGCCCGGAGGAACTCCTAAAGCTCCGGAAAACATCTCCACCACCGAATTGGGAAATGGCATGTCGTGTTTTCCATTGAGGGCCAGAACATCCTTCGGCCGCATCTCCTTCGCCATCAGAAGCAATGTCATGTCTCCAACCACTTTGCTCGAGGGCGTGACTTTTACAATGTCGCCAAAAAGCTGATTCACCTCGGCGTACATTCTCTCCACCTCACGCCAGCGATGTCCCAGCCCCAAAGCCGTAGCCTGTTCACGCAGGTTGGTGTACTGCCCGCCGGGAATCTCATGCTGGTACAGCCGCGCGGAGCCGGCTTTCGGTCCGGAGTCGAATGGCAAATAGTAAGTGCGAACCGTCTCCCAATAGTCTGAACACTCGTTGAGCGCTTCGATGTCGAGCTGCGTATCGCGCGGCGTGTGGCGCAGTGCCTCAACGATGGAATTGAGATTCGGCTGGCTCGTGCCGCCGCTGACCGCTGCAACCGCCGCGTCTGCGACGTCCACCCCGGCGTCCGCGGCTTTCAGAACCGAGCCCGAGTTGATGCCGCTCGTATCGTGCGTGTGGAAGTGAACGGGAACGCCAACTTCTTCACGCAGCGTCTTCACCAATTCGAATGCGGCATACGGCTTGCAAAGACCCGCCATATCCTTAATGGCCAAAAAGTGCGTACCAAGTTTCTCGAGTTGCTTCGCCAGCGCGACGTAATACTTCAGCGAATACTTCGGGCGCCCTTTGTCGAGAATGTCCCCTGTATAACAAATCGCCGCTTCGCACACCGCGCCCGTTTCCAGCGCCGCGTCAATGGCCACGCGCATGTTGTCAATGGAATTGAGCGAATCGAAGATGCGGAAGATGTCGATCCCCTGCGCATGCGCTTCGCGGACGAATTCGATAATGACGTTATCGGGGTAGGAGGTGTAGCCGACCGCGTTCGCTCCGCGCAGCAGCATCTGGAAGCAGATGTTGGGAATGGACTCGCGGAGCACGCGGAGGCGATGCCACGGATCTTCATGCAGGAATCGCATCGCCGTGTCGAACGTGGCGCCTCCCCACATTTCCAGGCTGAAGAGGCTTGGCAGTCTTTGCGCCACCGCGTCGGCCGCTGCGAGCAAATCGTGCGTGCGTACCCGCGTCGCCATCAACGATTGGTGCGCATCGCGAAAAGTAGTGTCGGTGATCAGCAAACGCTTCTCTTTTCGCGCCCAGTCTGCAAACTTCTTCGCCCCCAGCTTTTTCAAGAGTTGCCGCGTCCCGTACGGCGGCGCGATGCCAGGCGCCGCAGGAGCAACTGCAGTTTCCAGCTCTTTGGGGATCTGCTTTCCTTTCACTTCCGAGTTGCCATTCAGGATCACGTCGCCAAGGTAGGAAAGCAGTTTGCTCGCGCGATCTGCCGTGCTGGGCAAACGGAAAAGTTCCGGTGAATCGTCCAGGAACGAAGTCGTGACTTCCCCTGCCTGAAACTTGGGGTGATTCACCACGTTTTCCACGAAGGGAATATTGGTTTTCACGCCGCGGATGCGAAACTCGCGCAGTGCCCTATCCATTCGCTGGCAGGCTTCCGGAAGGTTTGCGCCCCACGCGGTGGTCTTGACGAGGAGAGAATCGTAGTACGGCGTAAGCGTGGCTCCAGCATAAGCCGTTCCGCCATCGAGACGAATCCCGAATCCCGCCGGCGAGCGATAGGTCGAGATTTTTCCGTAGTCCGGCGCGAAATTGTTGGCGGGATCCTCGGTAGTCACGCGGCACTGCAACGCTGCCCCATTCAACGGGATACATTCCTGCTTTGGCAGGGCCAGCGGAGCTTCATGCAGCTTGTGGCCTTGCGCGATCAAAATCTGCGAGCGCACCAGGTCGATGCCAGTCACCATTTCCGTGACTGTATGCTCCACCTGAATGCGCGGATTCACTTCGATGAAATACCACTTTTGCGAGTCCACGTCGTAAAGGAACTCCACCGTACCGGCATTGCGATAGTTCGCCTTGCGCGCAAGCTGTACGGCCGCGTCGCACAGCTCGGAGCGAATGCCCCGGTCGAGATTCGCCGCGGGCGCAACTTCCACAACCTTCTGGTGGCGCCGCTGCACGGAACAATCGCGCTCGTAAAGATGCAACAGATTTCCGTGATGATCGCCAAGAATCTGCACTTCCAGGTGCCGTGCTCGAGGCAGGTATTTTTCCAGGAACACGGAAGCATCGCCAAAGGCCGACTTCGCCTCCCCCTGAGCCTCTTCGAGCTGCGCATCGAGCTGCGCCGCGTCCCGCACCACGCGCATCCCGCGGCCTCCGCCACCCATGGCCGCTTTCACAATGACCGGGTAACCCATTTCTTTCGCAATTTTTTGCGCTTCTGCCGCGGACTTCACCGGTTTTTCCGTCCCCGGCAACACCGGCACTCCAGCCGATGAAGCAAGTCTTCGTGCGGCGGTCTTGTCGCCCAGCAATTGCAAAAGATTTGGCGGGGGCCCGATAAACGCAATGTCGGCTCTTTCGCAAGCACGCGCGAGCGCAGGATTCTCAGAAAGAAATCCGTAACCCGGATGGATCGCGTCCACTTCTTTTTCTTTGGCCAACGCGACAATGCCGGCGACGTCCAGATAGGCTTCCACTGGGCCTTTCCCGGCGCCCACTTGATAGGCTTCATCGGCTTTGAAGCGATGCAGCGCCAGCCGGTCTTCCTGCGAATAGATGGCCACGGTACGCAAGCCGAGTTCATTGGCCGCTCGAAAGATGCGAATGGCAATTTCGCTGCGGTTCGCAGCCAGTAGTTTATGGATTGGCTTCACTTTCTTCATCACTCAGGCGCCCAGCCCCACGCAAAACTCTATATTGTCCCGCACCAGACCCGCGATGCAGGAGCAGTTTTTTCGATGCATCGAATGCAATGCATTTCTAAGGCAAGGGCTAGGGGAGTGGCGCGGTCGCTGGTTGCAAAGTTGTCGCAGGACCCGCCGCAAGCGGCGCCACCGGGGCCGTTTGCAACTGCAACAGTTGGGCTTGCACTCTTGCCCAAGCCTTGGCGTGGCGTTTCGTGGCATACGCGGCGTCCGGGTCCGCATAGAAGTGCAAGAGCTCTGCCTTGGTCTCTGCAGTGACATTTGCGAAATTCGTTTCCGCCAATTCGTCCAGAAGTTTGGCGTGCGCCTCATCGTTCATGCGGTATTTTCCAGGCCCGGTGCTCTCCCCCACGTCAAAATTGTCATTCTCAAGCTGCGCAGAGCCTTCTCCCGTGTCAATCAGCAGTTTGCGGTAACGGCTGAGCGTGGCATTGAAGCTGGCCTCGAACATGTGTTCGGTAACCGGAGTGGGCGTGCGGAACTGAAGGACCTTCAGCGGGCCAAACTTCGGGATCAACTTATAGAGAAACGCTAGAAAGATTTCGCCCGGACTGGGCTTCCGGTAATTCTTTCCCCATTCGCGCTCGTAGTTGGAACGCGATAAGTTGTAAAGAAACCTTTTTTTCGTGGCGTCCGGAATGTCGTCTTTAATCTCGTCCTTCTTCAGGTGCCAGGCGATACGCGTGGCTTTAGGAATCAGTTTGCTCACGTCGCGCCGGTAAGAATTCAGGGCTTTCTCTTCGTTCACCAACACGCTCTTCAATTCCAGTCCATAGGTCTCGAGAAAAGCCTGGTCAAGAACGCGGCGCGCCACTTCAAACCCGATGAAATCATGGTAACCGTCCGGCGCGTAGCGTTCCTTCGCAATCTCCAGCACGTCAAAGCCGAATTCCGTCTTCACGTGGGCGAGTTTGCCGTCCTCATAAGCCACGCTGTCGCCGTATTTCTTGCCCAGCCCAGGATAGAGAACGGGCACTGCGCGGTTCGTGCCGATGCGATGACCGTCGTTGTCCGCCGCGTAATGCGCGAGCGCGCCAAGCGCAAAGGCGTACTCCGTCAGGTCCTGCGCGTCGTGCAACAACGCCCGGACGAAATCGCCGCTGCGAACATAATGCGTCAGGTCGCTGAAAAATGGGCTGCCGTAAGGGTAGTAGCCCATATCCTGAATAATGGCGCCGCCGTACGCATAGGCTTGCGCCCGGCTCAAGTCCTCCTCCGTAGCTTGCGGATACTTTTTTAAAAGCAAGGCCTTGATGTGGCCGTTCCAGGCCGCGTCAATGATCGCTTCATGGGAAAGCACGGCATAGGCTTGCGCGGCTTCGGGCCGCAGTAGCGCAAGCACGAGCAGGCAAACACATAGAACTTGTCGTACGCGTAAGCGGGGTTTCATTTTTCGAGCCGGGCAGCAGCCATAGTCTCAAATCTGCTTTCCAGAATAAAGCAGGCAGGGCGGATGGTGTAAACGAAAGAAGACAGTCGCGGTTATTCAGAATTCCGGGCGGGACAAAAGAAACCGAAAATTCCCCTTGGTACTCCTCAAATAGATCAGGGGTTCAGTATTTCCTCAAAACCCCAATAACGCGGCCCTGAATCTTAACGTCATTCGCCGCCACCACGATGGGAGCCATTTCCGAGTTGGCAGGTTGTAGCCGTACTTTTCCAGGCGTGTCGCGATAGAACCGTTTCAGCGTTGCTTCTTCGCCGCCCACCAGCGCCACGACGATCTCCCCTGCATTGGCTACTTGCGTCTGTTCGCAAACGACGAAATCCCCATCCATGATGTGATCCTCGATCATGGAATTCCCCTTCACCTGCAAAACATAAGAATTGCCGCCCCGCGCGAAATCACCCAGCGAAAGGGTCTCTCGCTCCTCGATCGCTTCCAAGGGCCGGCCTGCCGCAATGCGACCCACGAGCGGAAGCTCCTGGACCTTCCGATCGAGCACTTGCTCCTTCACTGGCTTCGGCAACTGCACAATTTCGATCGAGCGGCTCTGGTTGTACCCGCGGCGGATAAACCCTTTCTTCTCCAGCGTGGTGATGTGCTTGTGCACCGTGGCCAGCGAAGTGAGCTTCAAGCCCTTGCCGATTTCCTCAAAGCTTGGCGCGTAGCCGTGCTTCGTTTCGAAAGCCACGAGATAATCCAGAACTTCTTTTTGCCGCTTGGTTAAGGGCATGCGCCTGCCTCCACTCTCGAAGTCTTTTCCACAGGCACTTTAGGCGAAAAGAAAGCGAACGTCAAGCGAAAATTTCGCAAAAAAGACCCTGCCCACTTTCTCCGGTCCTACCCTGCCTCATCTAGGTGCAATCGCTCTCCCTGAAATCCTTTCTTCGCCTGATTGCTGGCCATGAGTAGCTGCCTGTAAGGTACTTCCCTCAGCTTGGTGCAGACCATTTGGCTCCAATGCTGGCAGAAGGCGAGTTTTGACGTTGTCTGAATTGAGGCGTTGTAATCCCCCTCGATTCTTTTTCCGTGGTGGTGTCGCTTGTTAAAGGATTACGGCAAAGAATCCGGTGAACCTGTTTTCAAAGGCGATCCTCTGCCCGCAACTTTGAACAAAAATCTCCGCCGCAGTGAAAGAGTTTTTATGAATTTGCGCGTTCGCATCTCCGCCACGGTAAACCGCGGTGAAGTTCTTCTGGGCGAAGGTCAGACCATTGACGTCAGTCACGACGGCGCCGCAATCATGGTCGACGGGGAGCTCCGCGTCGGTCAAACCGTCAAAATCCGGCGTGTTGGAGTCAACAAAGAGGCTGTGGCCCGAGTAGTCGGCAATTACAGGGAGCACGGCTCCAACTCTCGCATATTCGGCATCGCCTTGGAGGATAGCAAGGTCAATCTCTGGGACATTGTCTTTCCCACGACGGCGGAACTGGAAAAAGCCGTCCTGCGCGCCTTGCTTCGCTGCGTTGCCTGCGGGCGCCTCGAAGTCGCCTACCTCAATGAATTCGAATCCGATCTCTTTCTCAATCACCATAGTGTTGCTCGGCTCTGCGGACAATGCGGCGGTTGGACCACCTGGATTCGCCCTTATGGGCAGGTCCCGGTAAATCCAGAGGGCGCAGCGGAATGTGGTGTTCCGGATTCAGCAACCCAAAGTAACCGCTCGCACGAACGCCTCCGCACCGAAACAGTAGGATGCATCCGCAATTCTGCTCTTGCTAATGACGTTGTGCTGGTCTCGGATTTGGGACGGGGAGGTTTGAGCTTTTTCAGCACGAACGTGTATCCTGAAGGAGCCTGCCTCGAAATGGCGATTCCCTACTCTTCAAAAGCGCCAAATGTCTTTTCTCTTGTTAGAATCGTGGACGCTCGAAAAGGGAAAGAGAGTAATTTGACGGAATACCGCGCCGCTTACCTCGCATGAGACCCCCATGGACCCCGCGCCGCAACCTTCGCTCAGAACCGAACAGCAGCTCCAAATGCTCATCGACAGCGTCAGGGACTACGCCATCTTCCTGCTGGACTCGCAAGGCCGGATCATCACCTGGAACCAGGGGGCTCAGCGCATTAAGGGCTACACCTTCGACGAGATTCGTGGACGCCACTTCTCTGTTTTTTATCCCCGCGAGGACATCGAAAGTGGCAAGCCGGAGTACGAACTGAAAGTTGCCGCGCAAGAAGGGCGATTCGAGGACGAAGGCTGGCGCATCCGGAAAGACGGATCTCGCTTTTGGGCTAACGTAGTCATTACCGCCCTCAAGGATGAGAGCGGCGTCCTCCTTGGCTTTGGAAAAGTCACCCGGGACATCAGCGAGCGCAAATGGGCCATGGAGGCGAATTTCGAGAAACTCTTTCGCTCCAGCCCGAATCCGATTCTTCTCAGCGGCCTCGACGACGCCCGCTTTGTTGAAGTGAATGACGCCTTTTGCGAGCTCTTAGGTTATCCGCGGGAAGAATTGATTGGCCAGAGCTCCATCACCCTGGGCGTCTGGCTTTACGCCGAAGAACGCACCCGCATCGTGACCGAACTGAAAGCCGGACGCCCCGTTCGCGGAGAACCCTGTGAGATGCGCGCCAAATCCGGTGACCGGCGAAACGTTGAAGTTTCTGCCGATATGATCGAGTTTCGTGGAAACCCCTGCCTCTTCGCTACGCTCCTGGACACCACCGAGAGCCGAAAACTCGAAGCGGTTATCGAGGAATTGTCTACGCCCGTTCTCCAGGCGCAGGAAGGTCTATTGGTCGTGCCGCTGATTGGACGGGTTGATGGGCCGCGCGCCACGCAACTGCGCAACCAGCTGCTCAATGCCGTCCGCGCCCAGCGTGCCCGCGCCGTGGTGGTCGACCTTACCGGAGTCCCGAAAATCGAAAGGGAAACCGCGGGCGGCTTAATCCGCGCCATTGAAGCCGTTCGCCTTCTGGGCGCCAACGTTATTCTCGCCGGCATTTCCGCGGTCATCGCGGATACCCTTGTAGCTATTGGCGCCAGGTTCAGCATAATCAAAACCACATCGGACTTGCAGAGCGCCCTCGAGGAAGCCAAGAGCCTTTTGGCTGGGCCTTCCGCTGTTTAGCCATAGGTCTTTCCATCTCCGACACACCCACGAACATGGGCCGCGCTCCTTCCTCCCCCGGCAAGCCAGTGTGGTATCCTTTATCGGTCGGCTCTCGGCGGTTTGCCTGCTAAACCATCCTTTCCCGCACCGCCTCATCCTGAATTCGAGCCACACTCCCAGGGGGAGTTCAAGGAAAGTGGAGGTTTAGGCCAGGAAATGTCTACGCTCGCGGAAGTTCCACCAACAACCAAGTCGAAGCGCGAGGTCATTGACCGCGCGGTCATTCGCTTCGCCGGCGACTCCGGGGACGGCATGCAGATTACTGGCAGCCAGTTTACGAATACCGTCGCGCTCTACGGTAACGACATCGCCACGTTCCCCGATTATCCCGCCGAAATCCGCGCCCCTGCCGGAACCATCCCTGGCGTCAGCGGCTTCCAGCTGCATTTCTCTTCAAACGAGGTCTTTACGCCCGGCGACGCCATTGATGCCCTCATCGCTATGAATCCCGCCGCGTTGAAAGTGAATATCGCCGACCTGAAAGCCAACGGAATCCTTATCGTCAACAGCGACAGTTTCAAAGAGGCCGATCTGCGAAAGGCCCAGTTGACGGTCAGTCCCCTTGAGGACCATTCCTTGGATAAGTTTCGCGTCTTCCCCGTCGGATTGCAGCGCCTGACCCGCGCTGCGTTGCAGCATCTGGGTATTGACGCCAAAGCCATGGACCGTTGCAAGAACTTCTTCGCCCTCGGCATGTGTTATTGGCTCTATAACCGCTCGACAGACCCCACTAATCGTTGGATTGAACAGAAGTTCAACAAGAAGCCGCTGTTG
>WNEX01000671.1_pt1 | contig 16398 bp, 9 predicted proteins | sample 5399841 | NCBI WGS metagenome assembly WNEX01 (sample SAMN13153337, study PRJNA577476) | soil metagenome | isolation source: 40 cm grassland meadow soil 2 days after 1st rain plot 5 | place: USA:California | collected 2015-09-18 | reverse complement strand
CTGCTTTGGAGCGTCTGCTGCCCGCCGAATCCGCGCAGCCCTCTTCGGTTCACACAGCCATGCGCTATAGCGTGTTTGCTGGCGGCAAGCGCATGCGCCCCATTCTATGTCTGGAGTCAGCGCGTATTTTCACCGCCGACGTGACGCCAGCGCTCCATCCCGCCTGCGCCATTGAATTTATCCACACCTATTCCTTGATCCATGATGATTTGCCCGCGCTGGACAATGACGACTTGAGACGGGGAAAGCCCACTTGCCACAAAAAGTTTGGGGAAGCGATCGCCATCCTCGCGGGCGATGGTCTATTGACTCTGGCCTTTGAAACCATCGGCGCCGCGCCGGTGCCCCCGGAACGGCGTGTTGCAATGCTGAGCGAGATTGCAAGCGCCGCCGGCACGGTGAACGGAATGGTCGGCGGGCAGGTTGCGGACATTGAGGCCGAGAGGAAGCCTGTTGATGCAAAGACGCTCGAATACATTCACCGCTCCAAGACCGCTGCGTTGATCCGAGCGTCCGTCACCGCAGGGGCGCTTTGCGCCGGTGCGCCTCCTGATGACGTCGCGCGATTGCGGCGCTTTGGCGAGACGATTGGCTGGGCCTTCCAGGTCACGGACGATATTCTCGATGTAGAAGAGTCTTCGGCTGCTCTTGGCAAGACCGCCGGCAAGGATTTAGCGCAGCAAAAGGCGACTTATCCCGCCATGTACGGGCTTGAGCGCTCGCATGAAATTGCCCGCGAACTCGCCACGAAAGCTATCAGTGAGCTTTCGCCTTACGCCGAACGTGCCGCGCGCCTTCGGGAGATTGCCGAATACCTGGTTCTGCGCAGAACGTAAACTTCCGGTCCCCTATGAAGCCAAAGCCACTTCGGCAGCGCCTCGACCTTCTTCTCGTTGAACGCGGCCTTGCCGAATCTCCTGAAAAAGCTGGAGCTCAGATTCTTGCCGGCGAAGTGGAGGTGGACGGCAGACGAGCCGACAAGGCGGGGACGCCGTTCCCAAGCAATGCAAAAATCAAAATTATCAGCCGTCACCAGAAGTATGTCAGCCGGGGCGGTTTCAAGCTGGAAGGAGCGCTCAAAGACTTTGCGGCGCGCCCCTCGGGCAAAATCTGCCTGGATATTGGCTCTTCGCATGGCGGTTTTACAGATTGTCTTCTGCAAAGGGGAGCAACGCGCGTCTATGCGGTGGACGTCAACGTAGAACAACTCGACTGGAGATTGCGCCAGGATGCGCGCGTAATTCCTGTTAAACGAAATGCCCGCGCATTGACCGCCGAACATATCCCCGAGCCGGTTGACCTGGTCACGATCGACGTGTCGTTTATCTCCGCATTGCAGGTCATCGAGCCGGCGGCAAAAGTCGCAAAGGCAGGCGCTGCATTCGTCATCCTTATCAAGCCGCAGTTCGAGTTGCCTCGCGACAAAGTGGGCCCCGGCGGAATCGTAAAGGAAAAACGCCTTCGCGAAAGAGCAGTTCTATCTGTCCGCAAAAGCCTGAACTCTCTTGGGCTAAAGTTTCTCAAGGTTCGTCCCAGCCGCCTTCCCGGTGCGGAGGGGAATCAGGAGTATTTTTTGCATGCGCGAAAAAAAACCGGGTAGAATCGCAACCGCATATGGCGACTGAAAAAGCGTTTGAAACGATAGGAATTCTGTCCCGCCCGCGCCGCGAGCAACTTTCCGTGGTCGTGCCTTCCCTTTTGAAGTGGCTTGAAGCCCGCGGCATCAAAACGGCGCTTGACGAAGAGACTGTGGCTGCGTTGCCAACCGGATCGAAGGGCCAACCTCGTTCAGCAGTTGCGGATGCGTCGCAACTTCTGCTTGTCCTGGGCGGCGACGGCACGATGCTTGCGGCGGCACGTCTGGCCGCTCCACGGCGGATTCCCATCTTGCCAATCAACATGGGCAGCTTGGGCTTTCTCACGAGTTTCACTTTGGATGAACTCTATCCAGCGCTCGAAGAGACGCTTGCCGGGAATTCCTCCATCAGCCAGCGCGTGATGTTGCAGGCGGAACTCGTGCGCGCTGGTTCTGTGATCGAAAGTCAGAGTGCTCTCAACGATGTGGTCATTCATAAAGGCGCGCTGGCCCGCATGATTCAGCTGGAGCTGAACATCAACTCCGATTTTGTTTGCCGTTACCGGGCGGATGGATTGATCGTTTCAAGCCCGACTGGCTCGACGGCATATTCGCTCTCCGCGGGCGGCCCCATCGTGCATCCGGCGGTCGAAGCTTTTGTCATCACGCCCATCTGTCCGCACATGCTCACGGATCGCCCGGTTGTCGTGCGGGATTATTCCCAACTCGAAATTAAAATGAATGGAGACGCGGAGTCCGTCTATTTAACACTGGACGGTCAACGAGGGGTTCCGCTGGAGCCAACGGATATTCTTCGTGTGCAGCGAGCGAAAGAGCATCTCCAACTGATTCAGCCGCCGAAGAAACCATATTTCGAGATCTTGCGCAACAAGCTGAAATGGGGCGAAGCTTGAGCGCAAAGCTTCCCCTTCGGTTTAAGGTTCACCTGTTTGCTTGCGGCTTGGTTAGATGAAGTACTCTCCGGCCCTAATTAGCTTGCGGTGTAAGCTACCTTGCGATTTCGCTGTGGCGTCTGCTGCCCTTCGCTTGCCAGCCTTAAGCCTTGTAGATTTAAGAGGTTGCATTGGCCTTCGAGGCTCCCGAGTCCAGCACGTCCGTGCGCTGCAAATCTTCCTGGGTCTCTCGCCGCCGAATCAGCCGGAAGGTGCCGCCCTCGACGAGCACTTCGGCGGGGCGACATCGCGCATTGTAGTTGGAAGCGAGCGCCATTCCATAAGCACCGGCGCCCCAAATGGCAAGCAGGTCTCCGGCTCCGACGTCACCCAGCGGCCAGTCATGGAGAAAGCAATCTCCTGTTTCGCAAACCGGCCCCACAATGTCAGCGCGCTGCCGTTTGGCACTTCCCTGTTTTTCGTCGCGCGTCACTTTGGTAATCGGATGAATTGCCCCATACAGCGAGGGCCGCATCAGATCGTTCATGGCTCCGTCTACAATCACAAAGCGCTTGCCGCGATTCGTTTTCGTGTAGGCCACCCGCGTGAGCAGCACGGCAGATTGCGCGATAATCGAACGCCCGGGCTCCAATAGAATTTCGACATTGGTCCCGCGCGCAAGTTCTTTGATGAGTTTGGCGTATTCCGTCCGCTTCGGCGGCTTTTGGTCGGAATAACGAACTCCCAGACCGCCACCGACGTCGAGATACCGCAGCGCAATCCCTTGCGCCTTCAGTTCTTCAACGTATCCCACCAAGCGTTTTACCGCGCGGCGGAACGGATCCAAGGTTGTAATCTGGGAGCCGATGTGCGCGCTGAGTCCTTCCCAGCGAATCCATTTGGAGTGCCGGTGCGCCAGGTACAGCCGCTTTGCTTCCTTCCAATCCAGGCCGAACTTATGTTCGTGCCGCCCGGTGGCAATGTGCGGGTGGCCACCGGCGAGCACGTCAGGGTTTACGCGGATGGCCGTTGCGGGTGGTTTTGCGCCCTTATCCACAATTCGCCCGGCTTCCTGGTTCAGGATCTCCAGTTCCGCCTCGGATTCCACGTTGAAAAGCAAAATCCCGGGTTCGCTTTGCGTTGCAATCCGATATTTCAGCGCCTCGCGAATCTCCTCCCGGCTCTTCCCCACTCCAGAGAAAACAATGCGATTCCCGGGAACACCTATACCTTGCAAGAGCCGCAACTCGCCGCCCGACACGATGTCGAAGCCGCTTCCCAATTCAGCCAAGCGCTTCAAGATGGAGAGATTGCCGTTGGACTTCACCGCAAAACAAATCGTGTAACCCACATCGCGCAAACCGCCTTGAAACTCCTGGTAGGCGTCCGCAATAGCAGCGCCGCTGTACAAATAGGTCGGCGTTGCAAACTTCTCGGCCACCGACACCAACGGCACGCCTTCGCAAAAAACCTGCTCCCCGGTCTGCGAGAGGGCTTTCTTCCACGCAAAATGCGGTGTGAAGGCAACCGGATCAATAAATCTCAATTTGCGGGAAGGACCAGAATTCGAATGACTCATCGGACTTTCATTACCACCAATGTGCGGTCGTCGGACAGTGGCGCGCTTTGAGAAAACCAATCCACTTCGTTGAGAATCCTGTCGGCCAACTCCGCTGCCGTGATCTCGTGGTGTCTTTCAATGACCTCGCGCAACCTGGTGTTGCCGAAGAACTGGCCCTCGCTATTGGCGGTTTCGGCGATGCCGTCGGAATGAAACACAAGAATGTTGCCCGGCTCCAGCGTAACTCCCCACTCGTCGTAGGTCACGTCTTCATAAATTCCCAGCGGAAAGCCCGTCAATTCGATTTTGCCGCAACGGTTGTCCTTGTACAGCAAAGGCTGTGACTGCCCGGCATTGGCAACGCGCAGTTTTTGACGGCCCTTTTGCCATGTTGCAAAACATGCGGTCATGAACCGCCCCTCGATGCGCCGCTCACCCACGAGCTGATTCATTTGCTTCAGCATTTCGGCGGGCTGCAGTTTTTGTGGCGCGAGGCTGCGCATAATTCCGATCGCCACGGCGCCATACAAAGCCGCAGCGGTGCCTTTTCCGCTCACGTCACCAAGCGCAATGCCCAGTTGCTGCGGGCCATAACGCAAGAACTCGTACAAATCGCCGCAAACTTCGCGAGCCGACAAGTACCGCGCGGCGATGTCGACGCCATAGTCCTCTGTCGGCACGGGTCTCAGCAACGCGCCTTGAATTCTCTTTGCCGCTTGCAGGTCGCGCTCGAGCCGCGCTTCTTCTTTCGCAAGTTGTTCGTACAGCCGCGCGTTCTCCAACGAAACGGCGAGATTCGCCGCAAGGATCGAAAGAGTCTGGACGTGATCCTGGGTGAAATAATTCGGCGTTGGGCTCTCGAGATCCAAAACGCCAATGACCTTGCCTTGGTGCATCATGGGAATCGCCAGTTCTGACCGGGTTTCTGGATTAACCATGATGTAGCGCGAATCGACGGTGACGTCGGGCACCAAAACCGGTTCCTTGAGGGTTGCCGCGGCTCCTACGATGCCCTCGGTCGCCCCTGAGCGCAGTTTGCCCTGCACACTCTGCCCTTGTTTCACGTCCACGCGGTGGCGGAAGACCTTTTGCTCTTCATCGTAGAGCATGATGCTCAAAATCTGATAATCAATCACTCGTTTGGTTTGCTCCGCGGCGCGCCGGAGCAGTTCTTCGACGTCAAGAATCGCGCTCGTTTCGCGGCCCACCTCGCTTAGCAAAAGCAAAGTGTCGGCTTGCTCCTTGACTCTCTCGAAAAGGCGCGCATTTTCGATGGCAATCGCCAGCCTGCTTCCTAGGAGCGTCAGAATATTTTGCTGGTCACGAGTGAAGTAGTCGAGATGGCGGCTCTGAATGTCCAACACGCCGACGACTTTCCCCCGCACGATCAGCGGCACTGCCAGTTCCGACCGAACGCTATCGATGGCATTGATATAATGGGGATCTTTCGAGGTGTCGCTTACGCGGACGGAGTGGCTAGTGGCTGCAGCGGTTCCGGTAATGCCCTGTCCCATGGGAATTCGCAAATTCTCCGCAAGTTCCCTGGGATAGCCGATGGCGAAGCGATGCCGAAGATAGCTTCCGTCGCCCTCAATCATCAGCACGCCGAAGATTTCGTAATCAATATGCCGCTTGATGAGCGCCGCCGCGCGAGCCAATACTTCATCCAACTCCAGAGAAGCGTTCACTTCCTCGCCGATTTCAGCGAGCGTGGCCAGCACTTCGGCGGAGATTTCCGGGCCGCCGTTTAGGGCGGCGGTTGCAATATTTGCATCGGTTGGGTTCATGGACTCGAATTAGTATAGCAGGTGGCGGAAGCGCATCTAATTGGACGCCATTCCACGATTACTAAATCATGGTCCTTATTGGTCTGGGTGATCCATCAACCGAATCCTGTCAACAGGAAGCTTTTCGGGAATCCCCTATTCCGTACTTTCGCGCCCTGCAGCGCTGCCAAGCGTGAGAATTCCAACGTAGGGCAAATTACGATAGCGCTCTGAATAGTCCAGGCCGTATCCCACGACAAATTCGTTGGGAATCGCGAAGCCAACATAGTCGGCGCGCACCGCGGCGATGCGGCGCTCCGGTTTGTCCAATAAAACCGCCACTCGCAAGTGCTTGGGCTTGCGCTGCTGAAAAAGCCGCAAGAGATATTGCAGCGTCATGCCCGTATCCAGAATGTCCTCTACGACGATTACGGTTCTGCCTTCGATGCTGGAGTCGAGGTCGCGCGTGAGGCGCACCTGTCCCGAAGTGTGTGTGTTCTGCCCGTAACTAGATACGGCAATAAAATCGAAGGAAACTTCTCCCGGAATACTTCGCGCGAGGTCGGTCAGAAAAAAAACGCCGCCTTTCAAAACGCTTACCAGGTGCAGGCGGTCACCGGGGAAATCCCTTCGAATCTCCTTCGCGAGCGCGCGGATTCTTTTTTGTATGCGGCCCGCCGAGATCAGCGGCCGAACGCTCTCTTTTTGTCCTGGTTTGATTTTGTTCCTGGCGCCTCTTGCCTCTGCCATTCCTCTGCCCCGTTTACGGAACCGAGACTCTACTCCACGCACCTGCGCAAGGCAATCCTAAGGAATCGCCCATTCCGTAATCAAGCCGTCACAAAGCATTCATGGGTTGGCAAAATTCTCCTGCTAGTTTTTCACTTGGTTGTGCCGAACGGTAGTGTGGGGTGTGTGCGTCCATCAAATGCGCAGATGCTGGGAGCGCAAATTTTCCACAGGCCATACCTTTCTCTCTACCTCACCCTTGTGATAGAAGATAAGGCACCTACAGAGTTTTTTTGAGTCGACGGCCGGTGCGCGTGGTCATCACTTTGACCCAGACAGAAGCCGCCCTATTGCCCCGGGAACGCCTTAGGTGTGCGCACGCATGCCAAATTCGCCGCGCGAATTTTTTAGGAGGAAAGTTCATGAGGAAGAATGAGATCGAACGCTCGATCATCAGGACCCTTGCCGCTTTCGCCGTTATGCTAATGGCCTTGCTCGTGTTTAGTTCGGATTTGCTTGCGCAGTCCACCACGGACGGAGCCATCGGAGGTGTCGTGACTGATCCCTCCGGGGCCATCGTCCCTGGGGCGAACGTCACTGCGCGCAACCTCGGCACAGGGGGCACTGTCACCGCGACTACCGAAGGCAACGGGTCGTACCTCGTCGGGCATCTGCAGCCGGGTACTTATTCCCTCGAGATTTCCGCCAAGGGTTTTGCGGGTTACAAAGCAACTAGTATTACCGTAGAGGTTGGCCGCGTCACTTCTGTTGGCGCCACCCTCGGCGTTCAAGCGCAGGCTGAGACGGTGGTCGCCACGGCGGAGGCGCCCGTTATCGTGACAGACCGCGCCGATTTCTCCACCAACATCAATTCCACGACAATCGAAAATCTTCCGATCAACGGCAGGCGTTGGTCCTTCTTTGCCTTGGGAACACCAGGCGCCACGCCCGATGGCGGATTTGGCCTAGTCAGCTTCCGCGGCATTTCTGGTCTGTTGAACAACAACACCGTGGATGGTGCGGACAACAACCAGGCGTTTTTTAGCGAGGAACGCGGCCGTACGCGCATTAGCTATTCCACAAGCGAGGCCTCTGTACAGGAATTTCAAATTAATACTTCGAATTATTCGGCTGAATACGGCCGCGCCGCCGGGGGTGTCGTTAATGCCGTGACCAAAAGTGGCTCTAACCAAATCCACGGCGATGCGTTTTGGTATTTGCGTAGCACGGATTTCGGCGCTATCAATCCATTTCAGAAACATCTTGTCAACGGCACCCTCGTGCCTTTTCTCCCGGAGGACAAGCGCCACCAATTTGGCGGAGGCATCGGTGGTGCGATAATCAAAGACAAGCTCTTCTGGTTTTTCAGTGCCGACCAGCAACTGCGTCCCTTTCCGGCGGTGGCCAACTCGGGAACGCTTGGCGCGATCTTTGCTCCCCTTAGCCCAGCCGAGACCACTATGCTAACGAATCGCGGCGTTTTACCCGGGAATGCCACTGACGTCAATGCAGCGCTTGCCTTGCAGACAAGCCTCACGGGCACGGTTGGCCGGCGCGGCGATCAACTCATTCTTTTGCCCAAGATCGATTGGAACATCAACTCTAAGCATCACGCCTCGTTCACGTATAACCGGCTCCGCTGGAACTCCCCTGAAGGTATCCAGAGTGCTGCGGTTGTGAGCCGCGGAATCGAGAGCTTCGGCAACGACTATGTGAAGAGCGACTGGGGCATCGCCCGTCTGATTTCCACGATCAGCCCGAGAATCACAAATGAACTACGGTATCAATATGGCCGCGACTTTGAGTTCGAGAATGGACAGCCTCCTCTGTCGGGCGAACCGGTTTCAGCGCTTGGGTTTTCACCGCAGGTTACCATCAACGGCGTCGGGGGCTGGGTTTTCGGCATGCCCAACTTCTTGAACCGCACCGCCTTCCCGGACGAGCGCCGCAATCAGGTTGCTGATACCCTGGCCTGGACCCACAACACGCATCTGTTCAAGTTTGGAGTTGATTTCAATCGTGTTCACGACAATGAGATCAACCTTTTCTCAGGATTTGGAGCCTATTCTTACAGCACTCGCGTGGACTGGATCAGCGATTTTGTTGCCAATTCCGCAGGACATGAGCCGTTTTGCGGCCCCATTACTGCGCCGGTGCCTTGTTATACCAGTTTTACTCAGGGGTTAGGCACGCCCGGATTCAGCTTCCACACCAATGACTTGGCTTTCTTCGTACAGGATGACTGGCGGATTCGTCCGCGCTTAACCCTCAACCTTGGACTACGCTGGGATGCGGAGCTTCTGCCAGATCCCCAGATTCCCAACCCCGCGTTTCCACTTTCTAATTCCTTCCCGCACGACCGCCACGACTTTGGCCCACGAGTGGGCGCCGCTTGGGATATTTTTGGCAACAGCAAAACCATTCTCCGCGGCGGCTACGGCATCTATTACGGTCGCATCATCAACTCCACGATCTTCAATGCCATCGCCAACACTGGATTGCCTTCGGGCCAAAGCACTACCACTATCAATCCCTCCGCAACTTCACCCCTGTATCCCAACGTGTTGTCTGCTGGTGCGGCGCCTCCAGGACTAAACATCATCCAGTTCGCTCCCAATTCGCGACTCCCCATCATTCATGAATACGATCTCGTGGTGGAGCGCGAGGTCGCCAAGAATACCGCCGTCTCCGTTTCTTACGTCGGCAGCCTTGGTCGCCGCTTGCCACGATTCGTGGATACCAATCTGGCTGTTCCCACGTTAACTACGGCTTACACCGTGGTTGGGGGCCCCTTCGGCGGGCAGCAGGTTACGGTTCCGTTCTTCGGAGTGCCCAGCACTTTAACTGGCACAAAGCGCCCGAATAACACTGTTCAGGCCATCACCGAAATCTCCTACTCCGTGAAGTCCAACTACAATGCGCTTGTGGTTGCCTTAAATCGCCGCTTCTACCAAAGCTTTCAGATTCAATCTTCCTTCACTTGGTCACGGGCCAATGATTTTGGCCAGGCTTCCCAGACGTTCACGGCCACCAACAATGTTTTGAACCCTTTTGATCTTCAAGGCGAATATAGTCGCTCGAATTTCGACATTCGTGACCGGTTCTCGTTCGCCGCTATATGGAGCCCGAACTATTACCGTGGCGGGAATCGGTGGCTAGGCTATTTGGCGAACGGCTTTACCGTTTCGCCGCTGATTATTGCCTCTTCCGGGGCTCCTTTCACCCCAGCAGTCTCGGGCAGTGCGCCCTCGCAAACCATAAACGGCGTGACCTACGTCGCCCCGCAAGGCGCCACTGGCAACTCCCTTGACGACGGCGGCACGACTCGTGTGCCCTTCCTTGGAGCCAACTCATTTCAGATGCCCCGCACCGTCAACGTTGACCTGCGCATAGCGAAGGAGTTCAAAATCTGGGAGTCCTGGAAGCTCATGCTCAGCGGAGACGCGTTCAACCTCTTCAATCATGACAACTTCACCTCGGTTGACACGCAGATGTTCACGATCGCGGGAACAAACTTGAACTTTAACTCACACTTTGGCGTTCCCACGCAGTCGAGCAATTCTCTAATTGCGCAACGCCAAATCCAGATCGGCGCCAAGATCACGTTCTAACAACCATAAAGCTGCACTGTTCCTTCGCGGTGGGTCGCCGCCCATTCGGGAAGGCTCCACCACGACGCAGCCTTGCCTTAGACTAAGAAGACTTGTCAGTGAAACTCTCAAAGAAACTGATATTCCCAGTGTCGGGCCTTGTGGTGTCCTTGCTTATCTCTTTGGGCCCGCTGCTCGTAACCGGATGGTCGCATCTGCGATACGGCAATTCTATTAATTATGGCGGCAGATCTCTGACTATGCCCTTGCGGTGGTATGGTCGGCTCGAGGGAGACCACATTATCCTTTCAAAGCTTTCCCCAACTGTTTTTGCCAAAATTCCATCGAGTACCTTGGTCGCATTCTGGCCGGTCAGGAATCCGCCGAAAAATGAAGCAGAGGAGGATTCCGCGTATCAGTCGTTCGCCAGCATATATTGGACATACCTCGCCAGCGGAGGCGGAGAAACGAAAAGGCCTTTCGAAAAAGGATCTGGCGAGAAGAAGGCAGTCTGCATGAGGACGTCTGTCATCAAGGACAAATGGGTTTCTGTTTCCTGCCTGGTTTTCCGAGGGACATGGAATGCCACCTTTTACGGCGAACCCAAGGAAATCGATTTGTTCTACCAGATCATTCAAGGCTCGCGGTAATTTGCATTCTTTGGCTCCTCTTTTCTCTCGGCTATACTTTCCGCCCCGGGGGACCATTGCTCGAAACCGCCAAAAACCTGTTGCTCATCCTGAGCGCGCTCTTCCCCATTGTGAATCCGCTCGGCGGCAGCCCCGTGTTTCTTTCGCTGACCCGCGACTATCCGACTTCGGCGCGAAGGGCTCTGGCGCGCCAGGTGGCCGTAAACAGTTTTGTCCTGCTCGTCTCTTCTTTTCTCGTGGGAACGCACATACTGAACTTTTTCGGCATTTCCATACCCGTGGTCCAGGTTGGCGGCGGCCTGGTGGTGATTTCCAACGGCTGGGCCATGCTGAAGCAGAAAGAAGAGCCCGACCGGGGACGCGAGGTGCAGGAAAAAATCGATCTGCAAGACATTTTCCGTAATGCGTTCTATCCCTTGACCTTGCCGCTTACGGTGGGCCCCGGCTCGATCTCCGTCGCCATCACACTGGGCGCCAACCTGCCTCACCATCTCGGGGCCAATTTGCTCTCCATACTCGCAACGGTAGTTGGCTCGGCAATCGTCGCAGCCAGCATTTACATTTGCTACGGTTTTGCCGACCGCCTGGCCGCCGCCGTAGGAGAAAGCGGGATGGGCATCATCCTGCGGCTCTCGTCATTTCTGCTGGTTTGTATTGGCGTGCAGATTATGTGGAATGGTGTCAGCGCGCTCATTCACACGTTTGCAAGCGTTGCCCGCTGACTTTTCGCAGTTCCCTCATTAGCAAGGACCGGGCCAGCTTGTTTCAAAACGACTCGATTGCGGAGTCTTGCATTGCGGTGTGGCTGGCACACCGGATAAACTTCTACAGGGTGCATTTCCCTGAATTCCCAGTAACATTTCGCAAAAACGTCGCGTAAGACGGAGGGGTGGCGAGCGTTGTGCGGGATTGCCGGCTTCACCACAAAAAACTGGAGCGCGCCGCCGGAAAGAATCCGGCAAGCGACCGCTACGCTGATTCACCGCGGGCCCGACCAACAGGGTTTTTTCCACTCGAATCTCTTTTCCTTCGGGGGAGCGCGCCTGAAAATCATCGACCTCGAGCAGGGCAACCAGCCCATTTTCACCGAGGATGGAGATGGCGGGATTGTCTTCAACGGCGAGATTTACAATCACCTCGAATTGCGCGCCGAGCTGGAAAATTTGGGCCATCGTTTCCAATCCCACTCGGACACGGAAACCGTGCTGCGCGCCTTCCTGCAATGGGACAAGGCTTGCTTTGCAAAACTTCGCGGCATGTTCGCGGTTGCGCTGTGGAGCAAGTCCCGGAAGCGCATTGTCCTGGCGCGCGACCGCATGGGCATCAAGCCGCTGTACATCGCACGCCAGGAAGAAGAACTATTCTTCGCGTCCGAGCTGAAAGCCCTGTTTGTTCACCCCGAGATTGACCGCCGCCTGAGCCTCGCCGGGCTCGATTGCTATCTCGCGCTGAACTACATCCCCTCTCCGTGGACGCTGGTGGACGGCATCGAAAAACTCGCGCCAGGAGATTGGCTGGAATGGCAAGACGGCGAGGTTTCCACCGGTTCCTATTGGCGTCTGCCGTTTGGAGTTTCCAACACGTACACCCTCGAATCTGCGAAAGAAGAACTTGACGTCTTGATGCAGGATGCAGTCCGAGAGCATTTGATCTCGGACGTTCCTTTGGGCGTTTGGCTCAGTGGCGGGATTGATTCGACCACGATTCTCCACTACGCCGCAAAGGCTTCCACCTCGCAGCTGAAGACTTTCTCCATTTCGTTTCGCGGGCGCAGCTTTGACGAAACGGAATACATCCATCGCGCGGTAAAGCAATACGAAACTGATCATACGGAATTGGATTTGACGCCAGCGGAAGACTTGCGCGGAGCGATTGAGGAATTCGCCCACTACTCGGACGAGCCCAGCGCCGACGCGGGCGCCCTGCCTGTGTGGTTTCTGTCAAAACTCTGCAAAACGAAAACCACTGTGGCTTTGAGCGGCGAAGGCGCAGATGAACTTTTTGGCGGGTATTTGACTTACCGCGCCAATCGCCTCGCAAACAAAGCCCGCATGTTGCCACGCTCCCTTTTGCGCGTCGCTCTCAGAGCCGTTCATTATTGGCCGGTGTCTGACAATAAAATCAGCCTCGAATACAAAGTGAAGCGCTTTCTGGAAGGCGCGCTGATGTCGCCCGCCCGCGCACACGTCTACTGGAACGGGACTTTTTCTGACACCGAAAAGAGAGCGCTGGTCACCCAGCCACTGCCCCCCACGCTGAAACGAGTTCTTATGGAATTGGAGGGACTGCCTCACACCTCGGACGATCTGGCGCCTTACTTGTGGCTCGACCAAAAATACTATCTCGCGGACGATATCCTGACGAAGAGCGACCGCATGAGCATGGCGCATTCGGTGGAAGTGCGGCCCCCGTTCCTGGACCATCGCATCGTCGAGTTCGCCGCCAGGCTTCCCGCTTCGCTAAAGATTCGTGGCGCTCAGCAAAAAGTGATCTTGAAGGAATTGATGAAAGACAAGCTGCCGCAAGCCATCCTGCAACGCCCCAAAACCGGCTTCGATATTCCGGCGCATGAATGGCTACGCGGCCCGCTGCTTCCGCTTTTGACGGATGCTCTGCATTATGGGGCGAGGGAGTACGGCGACGTTTTTCGTTCGGATGTTGTCGAAAGATTCCTTCGGCTCCATCTGGAGCGGAAAGCCAATGTTGGATATCACTTGTGGGGTCTGCTGATCCTCTTTCTATGGATGAAAAAATGGCGAATTCAGGCGGCGTTCTCAGAGACGCCGAGAGTTTCATTACAAGCCAAAGCTGGCGTGTCTATCTGACCGTCCTGCTGCTTTCTGCAATCATTTATCTGGGCTGCATCGTTTCGCCGCCCTCGTTAATGGACGACGTGGACGCCGTGCAGGCTCAAATTGCGCGAAACATGTTGACTTCCGGCGACTGGGTCACCGCCCGGCTCGATGGCGTCCTCTATCTCGAAAAGGCGCCGCTTACCTACTGGATCATCGCCGTTTTCTTCAAAGTCTTCGGCGTTCACGACTGGGTGGCGCGGATCCCCTTCGCTCTTTCGGTGATGGCCCTGGCGTGGCTCACCGCCGCTTTCGGAGCTTGGGCGTTTGGCAGGCGCGCCGGGCTCTACGCGGGCTTATGCATGGGCACTTGCGTCGGACTCTTTTTGTTTACGCGCATCCTGATTCCCGACGTCATGCTGACTTTCACGATTACGCTGGCGTTGTGGGCGTTTCTGCGCGCACTCGACGAGGAGGAACCACATCCTCGGTTCTGGGCCTTTATGCTGGCCGCCACCCTCGGCTCGGGACTACTTCTAAAGAGCCTCGTCGCGCTTGCGTTTCCAATCGCCGCTGCCGTGATTTATCTATTCCTGACCAAACAATTCTTCTTGCGGCGCACTTGGCAGCGATTGCGGCCCATCAGCGGTCTCTTCATCATGCTGCTCATCGCTGCGCCATGGCACGTCCTCGCCACGCTTAGAAATCCTCCTTACTTCTCGTTTTCTCTTCACAGCGGCCCGGGAGAATATCACGGTTTCCTTTGGTTCTATTTCATCAACGAGCAGCTTTTGCGCTTCCTGAACCTGCGCTACCCGCGCGACTACAACACCGTCCCCCGCCTGTGGTTCTGGCTGTTTCACTTCCTGTGGCTGTTTCCCTGGGGCGTCTATTTCCCCGCTGTCGCGAGACTTTCCTACAAGCCGTTGGACCGCGAGGGCCGAGCACGATTGCTCGCTCTCTGCTGGACAGGCTTCATCCTCGTTTTCTTCACATTCTCGACGACGCAGGAATACTACTCGATGCCTTGCTACCCGGCCTTGGCGCTGCTGCTCGGTTCCGCGATGGCGATTGGCGGAGATTGGATTCGTCGCGGAACGCGGGTTCTGTGCGCCATAGCGCTTCTCGCGGCAATCACGACCTTCGGGATTTTTGTTGCTGTCCGCCATGTACCCGCTCCCGGTGATATTTCGCAGGCGCTGGGCCACCATCCCAGCGCTTACACACTTTCGCTCGGCCACATGATGGATCTTACTTTCGACTCCTTCGCCTATTTGCGCCTGCCGCTGGTCGTGGCGTCGCTCGCGTTTCTCGCTGGCGCGGTGGGCACGTTCCGTTGGGTGGGGCAGCGCGCGTTTTTGTCCGCCGCACTCATGATGATTGTGTTTTTCCACGCTGCACGGCTGGCGCTCGTCGTATTCGACCCGTTTTTGGGATCGCGTCCGCTGGCCGAAGCCATCTTGAAGTCACCGCCTGGCACACTCATCAACAATCGCGGCTACTACGCGTTTTCGTCCGTCACCTTCTACACCAACCGCGATGCTCTTATTCTAAACGGGCACTACTTTAATCTGGAATACGGCTCCTACGCGCCCGGTTCGCCCGATGTGTTCATTGACGATGCAAGGTTCAAGCAACTCTGGACCGAGCCACAGCGCTATTACTTGCTGGCATACGCAGAACGCCTTGGCGAGTTTGAAAGCCTTGTCGGACGGGACGGGCTAACGCTCGTGGCCTCAAGCGGCGGGAAACTGGTGCTTACGAACCATCCACTCGAAACTGCGCGGCATGCCGCCGAATCTCACTATGCAGGACCACGCGCGCAACAGTCAGGCCATGAATTACATTTTTTGGGTCCTGCAGGCAAAAAGCCGCTTGCAAAGCGCGCAATATGCAGGTAAAAAAAGAAGTCCCGGTCGAAGTGGTTCATTTCTCGCGCTTTTTGTCAGGCGCCGCGCAGCCCTTACGTCGTTTCCGGGGCCAATTGCCTGGACATCTCGGTAGTCATTGGGACGATACGCAACCTTGAGGAGGGTTCATGAAGATTGCCGTGCTCGGTGGGGACGGCTATTGCGGTTGGGCGACAGCGCTCTATTTGTCGCAGCAGGGCCATTCTGTCGCCATTATGGATAATTATGTGCGCCGGTCGTGGGATCACGAACTGGGGGCGCAAACGCTCACGCCGATTCGCCCGCTGACCGACCGTCTGCGCGTGTGGCAAAACCTGACGGGCAAAACCATAGAGATGTTCGTCGGCGACATCTGTGACTACGATTTTCTGTCTTCGTCGTTCAAGTCCTTCGAACCGGAAGCCATTGTCCACTTCGCCGAACAGCGTTCCGCTCCGTACTCGATGATTGACCGCAAACACGCGGTGTTTACCCAGGTGAACAACGTCGTCGGCACGCTGAACGTGCTCTTCGCCATGCGGGAGTTCCTGCCCGATTGCCACCTCGTCAAGCTTGGCACCATGGGCGAATACGGCACGCCCAACATTGACATCGAAGAAGGCTACATCACCGTCGAGCACAACGGACGCCGCGACACCGTGCCTTTCCCCAAGCAGCCCGGTTCCTTCTATCACCTCTCCAAAGTGCATGACAGCCACAACATCATGTTCACTTGCAAAATTTGGGGAATCCGCGCGACAGACCTCAATCAAGGCGTGGTGTACGGAACAATGACGGATGAAACGGCCCTCGACGAAGCGTTAATCAATCGGTTTGATTATGACGACGTTTTCGGCACGGTGCTAAACCGCTTTTGTGTGCAGGCGGTCATTGGGCAGCCTCTAACGGTCTACGGAAAAGGCGGACAGACCCGCGGCTTTCTGGACATTCG
>WNEX01000668.1_pt1 | contig 16452 bp, 21 predicted proteins | sample 5399841 | NCBI WGS metagenome assembly WNEX01 (sample SAMN13153337, study PRJNA577476) | soil metagenome | isolation source: 40 cm grassland meadow soil 2 days after 1st rain plot 5 | place: USA:California | collected 2015-09-18 | reverse complement strand
GACTGCGAGCGCGGTCAGGGTTTGGGCGTTACACGGAACTGTCCAAAGGGTAGGCGGTTTGCCGAGGCCGAGCGCCGGACATAGCTCGGCGAGGGAGGCGGCGCTCGGCGGCGCGAGCGCGTCGGCGAACCCGCGTTGAACGAAGCCGCGGGGCGGGGGGCAGCCCGCTATGGGGAAAAAGCGCCGGTCGCGTTTCGTTGCGGCGGCAGGGTGCGCGGTCGCGGCGGGATGAGAGGGCCGGTGATGACGGTGGGCGCTGGCGCGGGGCGCTGGGAGCGCGGGCGGCGGAGGAAAGGGGAGATCACCCGGCGGGCGTGGAAGACGCAGAGCGGTGTCGCCACGAGTGGTGGCAAGCGGAGCGGCGTCACGAGGGACTGAGGGATCACGCGCATGCCGATGCGGGCGGGGCCCGTCCGGGACCGGGCGCGCGGGATGGGAGTGGCACCGCGACCATCGTGCCGCGCGAACAGCGCGGGCAGTGAGCGAGATCGAGGCCGGTGAGGCGACGCAGGAGCGTGCGCCAGTCCTCTCGCGGTCCGGGGGTCAGCGGCTCAGCCGGGGTGGCGCCGAGCAGGCGGCGGGCGTGCTCGCGGGCGCGGGACGCCGCCGGGCCCGGCGCGAAGAGACCGCAGTGACGGATCTTGACGAAGCCACGGGGTAGGACGTGGAGCAGGAAGCGGCGGATGAACTCCTCGGGGGCGAGCGTGACGTCGTGCCCGTGCTTGGTCGCGAAGCGCACACTGGTGGCCGTGACGGCGCGCAGGCGGTGATTGGAGAGTCCGACGCGATGCGTGTAGCGGCCGAGGTAGCGGAAGAGCTGGCGCGGGCCCGCGAAGGGGCGCTTGGCGTAGACGATCCAGTCCTGGCGGTAGAGCTGATCCTTGAAGCGGGCGAAGGCGTGGGGGTCGGCGAGCGGGGTGCAGCCGCCGGCGAGGTCGAGGTGGCCGGCGGCGTACGCGCGGGCGAGGGCGGCGAGAAACTTGCCTCGGAAGAGGCGGCTGAGGACGCGCACCGGAAAGAGGTGGCGGCGGGCGGTGGCGATCCACCGCGGCGGGTCGAGCGCGAGGCCCCCACCCGTGACGATGCAGTGGAGGTGGGGATGGAACTGGAGGTCGCGGGTCCAGGTGTGCAGCACGGCGGTCACGCCGAGGCGTGCCCCCAGCCGGGCGGGATCGCGGCCGACGGTGAGGAGCGTCTGCGTGGCGGCGCGGAACAGCAGCGTGAAGAGCCGTCGGCGGTTGCGCAGGACCAGCGGGCGGAGCGTGGCGGGCAGGGTGAAGACGACGTGGAAGTAGTGGCTCGGCACGAGGCGGGCCATGCGCGCCTCGATCCAGCGCGCCTCGCGCAAGGCCTCGCACTTCGGGCAGTGGCGATTGCGGCAGGAGTTGTACGCCGGGCGGGCGTACCCGCACTGGTCGCACACGTCGAGGTGCCCGCCGCGGGCGGCTGTGCGGCAGGTGACGATGGCGCGCATGGTCGCGCGTTGCTCGCGGGAGAGCGCGTGCCGCTGGCGATACTCCTCGCCGTGGGTGCGGAAGATGTCGGCGATGTCGAGTGGCGGTCGAACGGAGCGAGGAGCACCCAGGCCGCGCCGACAGCGCGGCACGCTCGCCTACGCCGGGGGCGGGTCGCAGCGTCCGAGCAGCGCGTCAAGCGGGCGCTGGACGCGGTCGAGCACTTTGCGCGAGACGAAGGTGTAGCGGACCGTGGAACGGATCGAGCGATGGCCGAGGAGATGCTGGATCGTGCGGAGCTCGGCGCCGGCCTCGAGGAGATGGGTGGCGAAGCAGTGCCGGAGCGTATGGGGCGTGACGCGCTTCTCGATGCCACACTGCGCGGCGACGTGGCGGAGCGCCCGCTGGGCGGCGTCGCGCGAGAGCGGCCGGTCGGGCGTGGCGCCGGGGAAGAGATACGGGCCCCGGGGGTGCGCGTGGCGCCAGTAGGTGCGGAGCGCGGTGAGCAGGCGTGGGCTCAGCGTGACGTAGCGCTCGTGGCCGCCTTTGCCCCAGCGCACATGGACGAGCATCCGCGTGCTGTCGATATCGGCGACCTGGAGGGCGCAGGCTTCGCCGATCCGGAGCCCCGCGCCGTAGCAGGTGAGGAAGAGGGCGCGGTATTTCGGGGCGGTGATCGCGCCGAGCACCTGCCCGACCTCCTCGACACTCAGCACGGCGGGCAGCGTCTGCGGCCGGCGCAGGCGCGGGACGCGGGCGGCGAGTTCTGGCTGGTGCAGCGTGATCCGATAGAGGAAGCGCAGCGCGGCCGCATGCACGACCTGGGTCGCGGGCCGGACGCGCCGCACGTCGCCCAGGTAGGTCAGGTACGCGCGGACCTCGTCTTCCCCGAGCGCGGCGGGCGATCGCCGGAAGTGGCGGGCGAACGCGCGCACGCAGCTCACGTAGGCCACGCGGGTCTTCTCGGCATAGCCGCGCAGCCGCAGATCGGCTTCCATCCTGTCCCGAAGCTCTCCCATGGGCCCCTCCCTTTCTTGACGCCCGGCCATCGGGCGTGCGAAGCGAGGAAGGGTGCATCAGAGGCACTGCGGTGACGAGACGCCCCCCGTCGGGGCGTGGATGGTCCCCGCTGCCGCGGAGCGGCTTCGTTCAAATACTCGTTAGACGGCTCAACAGGCTCATGCCTCAAGGACCGCGATGCACTTCGAGCTGGTCAGCGAAATCACCGGCGTCGTCACGATCGCCTCTGGGCGTCGCATCCGCGATCTCGCGCGGCTTCGGCGACAGCATGGTCCGGGGCGCTGGCGGAAGTGCAAGGGCGTCGCTGCGGTTCGCCTGGGCGGTGGGCGGGTTCGACGTGCGGAGTTACATTGGTATGAGGCGCACGGGGTCGGGAGGGTGAAGATGAAGATCAAGCGGGTTCTCGACTGATGGCGTCGTCACGACGGAAGAAGCACTTTCTACTTTGTGTTCGTAACGGGGGATGCGAAGACCTCGAGCTGCGCAAGCTCTACGAGCACTTGCCCGACGCCGTCGCGGCGCGCGAAGGGTACGTGCGGGTGGTGGATGAGTCTGGCGAGGACTACCTCTACCCCGAGACCTACTTCGTCGCCGTTCCTCTGCCCCGTGAGGCCGAGCGAGCGCTGGCCAGACGTATCCCGATGAGGGCGTCTAACCCGCCGCTCCAGCGGTCGGCGCTGGTGCGCCGCCGCTGAGCGGCCGGTCGTTAGGCGACGGACGAGATCGTGGATGGAAGCGAGTTGCGGAGCGGGCGGGGTGGAGGGCGGCTGAGTTGGCGTATGCGATCCAGTTCGCCGAGTCCGTCACTGATCATTTCGGCTGCCTCACGGCGTCGGAGCGAACGAAGGTGCTTGGTGCTATCGTGCGGCAGCTCATGCATCAACCTCTGGTCGAGACTCGTAACCGCAAACCGCTGAGGCCAAATCCCCTCGCGCCCTGGGAGTTGCGTGTCGGAGCCCTGCGGGTGTTCTATGAGGTTGTATCCGATGATCCGGAAGTCGTACGGGTGCTGGCGGTAGGGAAAAAGCAGCGCAACGTCCTGCGGATCGCAGGGCAGGAGATCAAGCTATGAAGAAGATGACGCTGGCGCAGGCTTCACGCCCCTTGGCACAGTATGCCTCCGAGCTGAAGGACGAGATCGTGGTGGTGACCAAGGGGAGGCGGGCCGTAGCGGCCCTTGTGCCTCTCAAGAACGTCGACCGCGAGTCTCTCGCACTAAGCACCCACCCCGAATTCATGAAGCTCGTCAAGAGCGCGCGTGCTGAGTTCAGAGCAGGCCGAACGGTATCGCTCGAAGAGATGCGAGCACGCCTCGGGCAGGGCCGTTCGCCTAACCGGCGGCTTCAGCCGCCCGCGCCGCGGCGGCGCGGCGGCTGAGCCGCTTCTCGTTGGGCGGCAGCGAAACGGTCGATATGGCAACCGTGAAGCAATTTGAAGGGAAGCTGCCCGAGCGCATTGTCCGACGCCTCCTCGACCTTGAAGAAGAGGTCGATGCCGTGGCGGCGAAGGTAGAGGCCGCGCTCACGACGACACTGCCCCGGCCCATCTCGTTTCGCTTCCAGCACGCTGCGATCGGAGATGTTCTTACAGCCGAAGAACGGGCGCAGTCAGTGAGCTTCGTCACACGCTATGAGAACCTTCCCTTGCACGGGACCGTGGAGCTCTCTGAGAGAGAGGGGCGCTGGTACATCGCCAACATGCCGCTTCTCCGTTACGTGCTGAACGACTATCGCCCACTCACCCAGAACAAACGCGATGCTGACTACTACCAGAACGTTCACAACACTTGGTATGGATTCCTTCAGGAGACCGACCCCAGCCGTGGTCTCTCCGTGCGAGTACTCGACACCAGCGATGAAGACGTGACCACGATCTTCTCGAAGTGGATCAGTGAGCGAAATCGAGCGATCACTGCGGTCCTCCGCTCACTAGAGTGCGACTACTTGTACAACGGAATCCTTCAGCACTCGGACGTTCGATTCGCGGAGCGCTTCTTGAAGGACTACGTGTCCGGCGAGCTCAACTACTTTCTGTGGAAGCATATGCACGCGTTCGACATGCTCAGAGAAATGCTTGAGCCGTACCATAGGCTTCTCAGCATCCTGACCTTCCCGAAGCTCGGGCCGTTATGAATGCGTGCCGCCCAACCCGCCGTTGCAGCGGCCGGGCTATGCCCGCCGCTGAACGGCAATATCGTTAGGCCCCAAGTGGCGTAGTGCTCAAAGATAGGAGAATACGATGCCGAACACCGTCCGATTCCATCGCGTATTACTCGCAGCCGCTGAGAAAGTCTACAAGGCGTTCATCGACCCCGATGCAATGGCCAAATGGCTCCCACCGAATGGTTTCACTGGCAGGGTTCACGAGATGGATGCCCGCGTCGGTGGTGGATATCGAATGTCCTTCACGAACTTCAGCACCGACAAGAGCCACTCGTTCCGAGGTAGCTATGTCGAACTCACGCCCGGCGAACGGATCTGCTACACGGACCGGTTCGACGACCCCAACTTGCCGGGGGAGATGCGGGTGACAGTTACGCTGAAGAAGGTATCCGTCGGGACAGAGTTGAGCATCGTGCAAGAGGGGATACCTGACGTGATCCCGCCGGAAGCCTGTTGCCTCGGCTGGCAGGAATCGCTTGCACTGCTCGCAAAGCTGGTCGAGGCCGAGATTCCGGATTGAACGAAGTGGGGGCTGGCCTAACAACCGGTTTCAGCGGACGGTCCGCTGCACGTCCCGCCGCTGAACCGGACCGTTGGGCGGCGCGTGGCCCAGCGAGGGTCTATGAGTGACGAGCCCACTGGGACGGCCAAGCGAGATTACGTTCCCGCTGCGCCGCAGCTCTGGCTGTACGACTTTTTGGTAGCGGCCCTAGCTCGCGAATCGCGGTGGCGCCCAGCGCTACTTCGCCAAATCAACCCGACGGCTGAGGACTCAATCGCAGATATCGGATGTGGCACAGGAACTCTGCTCGCACTCATCGGCCAAACGGCGCGGCCCGCCGTGCTCATCGGGATAGATCCAGATCGGGCGATCCTGGAGCGCGCGCGGCGTAAGGTTGCTGCGGTGGGAGCATGCGTCGATTTCCGGGTCGGATACGCCCGCGATGCAGCGATCCTGCTTGATGGGCGCGGTATCAACAAGATCGTCTCGAGTCTGGTGTTTCACCAAGTACCGATGCCCGAGAAGAGAGCGGGATTAGCAGCGATGCGCGCGGCCCTGCTTCCGGGTGGCGAACTTCACGTGGCCGACTACGGTCTGCAACGTACCGCGCTCATGCGTAGACTCTTCCGCATCGTTGGGGCCGGAGACGGTTACGAGAATACGGAACCAAACGCACGAGGCGTGCTACCCGAGCTGATGAGAGAGGTGGGGTTTCACGAGGTCAAGGAGACAGCCGTCATTGCGACGCCGACGGGCTCGATCTCGCTCTACAGGGCGGAGCGTGGCGCATGATGCACGGATGCGCGCCGTCCAACCAAGCGATGGAGCGGACCCGCGGGGAAACGGTCCGCCACGTGCGAGCGTCGGTGGCCGCGGGCTGCTCATCGCTGGGTCGTAGCCGGACCGTGAGCACATGATCCGTTACCGAGAAGCGATGCGCGAGGATGCGGCTACAATCGCCGCTCTCCACGCCGAGAGCTGGCGCGTCACGTACCGCGGCTCCTATCGCGATGAGTTCCTTGACGGCCCCGTCTTCCAGGATCGGATGGGTGTTTGGAACAAACGCTTGTCCATGCCCCCTCCGAATCAGTTCGTTGTCCTCGCCGAAGAGGAGGGCCTCGTCGTGGGCTTTGCTTGCGCGTACGGTCGTGACGATGAGAAATGGGGCTCGCTTCTCGACAACATTCACGTCCGTCGCCAGCAGCATAGGCAAGGTGCGGGAACAGGACTCGTGTCCGAGGTCGCGCGCTGGTGCCGCGCGAACTACACCGACTGCGGCCTTTACCTGTGGGTCATAGCGCAGAACCATCAGGCCCGGCGGTTCTACGAACGCCTGGGGGCCACAGATCGCGGCGGAGAGCTTCGAGCCCCAAGCGCTGGAGGGGGCGAACCGCGCGATGTTCGCCGCTATGCGTGGACGGCACCCATCGACATCGCGCGCGTTCCAAAGTGAATATCGTCAATGTTCGTGCGCAGCCGGAGCCGGCTACTGTAACTCGGCGCTGGAGCCGACCGCTCCGCTGCGCGTCGCGGCGGCTCAGCGCCAGGGTTAGACGGCGTCGGAAAGGGGGCAGGCTCATGAAGGAGAATAGACTCACCCCGGTAGGCAAAGCGGGCGTAGTGATCTTCGTCACCCTGGCGTGCGTCGCAGCAATTTCGAACATCGCTAACGGTACCGTCATGAACCCACGCGCGTTCTGGATCGTCCTCGCCGGCCTCGTTTGCTTCGTGATCGGGAAGGTCTCCGTGATCGCGCAAGGGCGATGGGTTAGGCGCCGGGCTTATGTCCGAGAACATGGCCAACATCTACCGTCTCGGCTACTGGCTGATGGTCGTAGGGATTTTGGTGACGTTCCTATGAGCACCCGTCTAACTCGCGCTTGCAGCGGACGGCGCTCTCGCGCGGCCGCTGAACCGCCACGTCGTTCGGCTTCAAATGGCGCAAAAATGAGGACCCCGGCCCTCGTGCTGCTCGCATTCGTGAGCCACGGCTGCTCGGCGATGTCCGTGCCGTGTCTGGCAACGAAGAGCCGTCCCGAGTTGGTTGGCCGGTGGCGCTACGTGGGGCGCCCACCAGGATTCGATGCGGATTTGTCCGATCGCCTCCGGCCTCATCCGGATTCCGCCGAGTTACGCGCCGACGGCACATGCGCGTTTGCGTACAGCGGTGCCCAACTTGATCGCCTTCGTGAGCTCAACCCAAACGTTGGTGAGAATTCGGTATGGCACGGTCGATGGAAGGTCGTGTGGTTCTGCCCCGGCGATCTTTTTCTCCCCACACAGTGGCTCCGCTTTACACCTGGCCCGTGGGTTCGCCACTTCGAGGTCGATGAGGATCGACTGACGATCTTCTACCCTTTCGGCAGCGGGTGCTGTCATGAGACATATCAGCGTGAGACCGAGAATCCCGCGGAGGCCAAACCTCAGGCTCCACTGGACGCGCACAAAGACGCGCGCCAGTGAGCCTGAGGTGCTGACAGAGGGTATCTCCGGCGAGACGCGGTCGGCCTACTTCGCGGTGTTCCCGTTCCTCTGACCCATGCGGCGTTGGGCGGCGCCAGCCGAGTTGACCCGACGCGACCTGCGCTGCTACCTGCGATCGATGAACGCTCCCCAGAGCCATCCGGCATCCGCACGGGTCTCCATGAAGAACCGCACGCGGCTCCTCCTGTTCGTCCTGCTGGCCGTCCCCACCCTGCTCGCGGCCTTCTACTTCCTGCTCCCCGGCGTCGTGCTGACCCTCGCGCAACGGGCGGAGCTTCGCGGCGCCGGGCTCGAGCAGCACGGCATCGACGCAGCCGGCCTTCACATCGAGTACCTCTCCGGCGGCCGGGGGGACGCGATCGTCCTCCTGCACGGCTTCAGCGCCGACAAGTCGAACTGGGTGCGAGTCGCCAAGTACCTGACGCCGCACCTCCGCGTCATTGCGCCGGACCTGCCGGGCTTCGGGGACAGCACGCGCGACCCGAACGCCCGCTACGCGATCAGCGATCAGGTCGAGCGCGTCCACGCGTTCGCGCAGGCGCTCCGGTTGGACTCCTTTCACCTCGGGGGCAACTCGATGGGCGGCACGATCGCGGGCGCCTACGCGGCGCGCTACCCGCATGAGGTGAAGACCCTGTGGCTGCTCGCGCCGGGTGGTGTGCGCTCGGCGGAGCCGAGCGAGCTCCAGGAACTCATGGCCAGGGGCGAGAATCCACTGTTCATACGCGACGCCGACGGCTTCGAGCGGCTGCTCGATTTCGTCTTCGTCGAGCGCCCCTACATCCCCCGGCCGATCGCGCGCTACCTGGCCGAGCAAGGAGTGCGGAACCGTCCGTTCAACGAGAAGATCTCCGCCGACTTGAATGGAGATCCGCTCGCGCTCGAGGCGACGGTCAAGGGCCTGTCCGTGCCGGCGCTGATCGTGTGGGGAGCCCGGGATCGCCTCGTGCACGTTTCCGGCGCCCGGATCCTCGGCTCCGTCATGCCCGATGCCAAGGTCGTGGTGATGCCGAACGTCGGGCACATCCCGATGGTGGAAAAGCCCGCGGAGACCGCGGCCGAGCTCTTGCGCTTCCTCGGGATCGCAGCAGGAACGGCGCGCGGCGCGTGAGCTCGGCAATCAGACCCGGGCCACCCACGATCCGCGACGATCCTCAGCAATTCAGCGAACCCCGCCCGGCCGACGCAAACAGGAAGATGCGCGCCTCGCCACTGGGCGAACCTTGACCCCACGTGGGGGCATCGGTAACATGCCGAACACATGGCGGAGGTGAAGATTCGCAAGCTCGACGACGGCGTGGCCAGAGCACTGCGCACGAGAGCCAGGGAGCGCGGAGTGTCGCTGGAGGAGGAAGCGCGCAGGACCCTGAGCGAGTCGGTGGCGAAGAAGCTCGACGCGTTCGCCCGGCGAGCGGCGGCGAGCCGGGCGGCGACGCGCCGGCCGAAGGGCAAGAGCGCTTCCGACAGCGCCGCTCTCATACGCAAGGACCGGGATGCGTGGGGTTGAGACGGCGAGCCTCGCCGTCGTTGACGCGTCCGTGGCCGTCAAGTGGGTGGTCGACGAGCCCGGAAGCGACACGGCCGCCGCGTTCCTTGCGCGGCCGATCCGGTGGATCGCGCCCCGCCTGATGCTGGTCGAGGCCGCGGCGACGCTGCGTCGGAAGGTCGTGCAACGGGAGCTCCGCGTGACGGGCGCGGCGGCGAGCCTGCGGGCTCTCCTGGACGCCGCCCACGACGGAGTGATCCAGCTGGTCGCGGACGAGCAGCTGGTCGACACGGCGCTCCTCCTCGCGCTCGAGCTGAGTCACAAGCTGCCGGACTGCGTCTACCTCGCGCTGGCCGAGCACGAAGGTTGCTCGCTCTGCACTGCCGACCGACCGCTTGCGCGCCTCGCGCGTTCCCGGCGCGTGGCCGTCCTCGGCGTAGGCGCCGCGGAAGCCTGAGTTTCGGCGTCCGCACCCTAGAACCGGGAGCCTCCGTCCGGCGCCACCTCGATGCGCGCGCCCTCCACGACCACCGGCACCAGGCGGCGCCCGCCCGTGAGCTTCAGCAGCTCCGGGATCACCTCGGGCCGCGCCGCGACGTCGATCTCGCGAAACGGGACGCCCCGTGCGACCAGCTCGGCGCGCTTGCGGTCGCACCAGGGACAGCCCGTCCGGGTGTAGAGGACGACCGGCGCGGCGGCAGCCATCAGACCTCGGTCGACGCGACCAGGGTGGCGGCGGCGCTGAACATCCCGCCGAGGCCGTGGCAGATCGCCAGCCGGCAGTCGGGCACCTGGCGGGCGCCGCACTCGCCGCGGAGCTGCCGCACGGCCTCGATCAGCGTGAAGATGCCGTACATCCCGGTGTGCGTGTACGACAGGCCGCCGCCGTTGGTGTTCATCGGGAAGTCGCCGCCGGGCGCAGTCCGCTGGCCGGCGACGAACGGGCCGCCCTCCCCGGGCTGGCAGAAGCCGAGCGCCTCGAGCGCCATGATCGGCACGATCGTGAAGGCGTCGTAGAGCATCGCGACGTCGACGTCGGCGGGACCGACTCCCGCCATCGGGAAGGCGCGCTCGCCCGAGAGGCGCGCCGCGTCCCAGCGTGCGAAGTCGGGCATCTGGCTCACCATCACGTGGGTCGACGCCTCGCCCGTGCCGAGCACGTAGACCGGCCGCTTGGCGAGGTCGCGCGCCCGCTCGGCTGACGTGACCACGACGGCGCCGCCGGCGTCGGTGACGAGGCAGCAGTCGAGGAGGTGGAGCGGCCACGAGATCATGCGCGAGGCGAGCACGTCCTCCACCGTCAACGGGTCACGCATGAGCGCGCGCGGGTTCAAGGCCGCCCACTTGCGGGTCGCGACGGCCACCTCGGCGAGCTGCTCGCTCGCCGTGCCGAACTCGTGCATGTGGCGGGCCGCGGCGAGCGCGTAGCCCGTGGGCGGGCCGGCCAGCCCGAAGGGCGCCTCGAACTGGAGCCGGACCGAATCGGGGCCGAACCGCGTGCCCGGCATGGCGACGCGCGATGCGCCGCTCTCGCCGTGCGTGATGAGCGCCACCTCGCAGATGCCGGCCGCGATGGCCGCCATCGCGTGCTCGACATGCGCGATGAACGAGCAGCCGCCGATCTGCGTGCCGTCGACGTAGCGCGGTCTGAGGCCCATGTACTCGGCGGCCTCCGAGGCCATCCAGAGCCCGGCCGTGAACACCGCGTCGACGTCGTCCTTGCGGAGGCCGGCGTCGGCGAGCGCGTTCCGCGCGGCCTCGGCGTGCAGCGCGAATGCCGACTTGTGCGGCAGCTTCCCCATCTCGTCCGACTCCGCGACGCCGACGATGGCGACGCGGCCGCGCATGCCGCGCCCCTTGGCCGTCATGCGGGAGCGGGCCGGAAGCGCGGCAGCGCCACCTCGGGAGACACGTCGTCGAACACGACCTCGACCGGCATGCCGATCCGCAGGCACGCCGGATCGGGCTCGACGCCCACCAGGTTGGTCATGAGACGGGGCCCCTCCGCGAGCTCGACGATCGCGATGACGTACGGCGTCCCGAGCGGGAAGTCGCGCAGGCCGCGGTGGACGACGGTGAAGGTGTGCAGCGTGCCCCGCCCGCTCGCCCGCACCCACTCGAGGTCGCCGGAGAGGCAGCGGGGGCATGCGGCGCGCGGATAGAAGAAGCAGTGCCCGCAGGTGCAACAGCGCGGCAGCTCGAGCGCGTGCCGACGGGCGGCTTCCCAGTAGGGTCGCGTCTCGGGCGTCGGGACGGGGACCGGGCCGGCGTGCTGGGGCATCGCGGGAGGAACGGGTTGGACTTAGAGGCCGCGTCGGTGTAACGGCGGTGTTTACAGAATGCGCTTCGGCCGGGTCAAGCGGCGTGCGCGGCTGTTCTGGCTGGGATGCGCACTGTCGATCGTCGGGACGATCACCGTCGCCTCGGCCGAGACCGTCATTCCGTGGGACGAGGCCGAGAAGCACGTGGGCGAGGAGGTGGTGGTCGAGGGCCGGATCCTCGGCGTGCGCTGCTCGCAGCTCTCCTGCCTCCTCGCCTTCGACCCGACGCTCAGCCGCTTCACCGCCGTGGTCCAGGCGGAGAGCTTCAAGGACCTCCCGCCCGAGAAGCTGGAGCAGCTCTACAGCGGCAAGCAGGTGCGGATCCGGGGCAAGGTGGTCGAGAACGAGCGCAAGCCCGAGATCGTCCTCCACTCGCCGTCCGACGTCACGCTGACGGCCGGCGAGCGCCGCCGCGACCGCCAGGAGAAGGAGACGCGGCGGGCCCAGGCGGAGGCCGAGACGCTCGAGCGTCTCGCGACGGTGCTCGATCGCCTCGCGGACGTCACCGAGCGTATGGCCGCCGCAGAGGATCGCATGGAGGCCGTGCTCGCGCAGCTCGAGCAGCGCGAGACGGCGCTCGCCCTGGCGCAGGCGAGCCAGGCCCCACCGCCGCCGCCGCCGGCGAGCTACGGCGAGCCGCAGCCGCGCCCGGCCTACGAGGCGCTGCGCACCGTGAAGCGCGGCATGTCGCGCAACGAGGTCCAGCGCCTGATCGGCGACCCGAGCTTCGTGGAGCCGTCGGGCGGCGGCTGGACGACGTGGTACTACGGCTACGGCCGCAGCATCAGCTTCGACGCCCGCGGGCGCGCCACCGCGCTGGTCGGCTTTCCCCCGCCCTGACGCCGGGCGAGGCTTCGCCGAGCCCGGCGCGGGGTCCGGGGGCATCGGAAGCGCGCAGCGCCCGCAGGGCGCGAGCACTGGACGGGCCCCCGGGAGGTGTTAGACCCGCTGGCGGACACGCTCGACGAGCAGCGGCAGGACCTCGCCCGCGGCGCCGTGCAAGGCATGGCGGCAGAGCTGCGTGATCTCCGACTCGTAGGGGTTCACCTCCACGAGGTCGCCGCCGCGCTGGTGGATGGAGACGGGAAACTGGGCCGCCGGGTAGACCGTGGCGGACGTGCCCGCGACGATCATGCAATCGGCGCGCTCCGCCTCCTCGAAGCAGCCCTCGAGCACGTCGGGGGGAATGGGCTCGCCGAACGACACCGTGTCGCTCTTGAGGATGCCGCCGCAATGCGGGCAGCGCGGTGGGAGCTCGGCGAAGTCGATCGCGTCGCGACGGAAGCGGGCGACGCACTCGATGCAGCGCACGAGCGTCGCGTTGCCGTGGATCTCGAGCAGGCGGCGGCTGCCGGCCAGCCCGTGGAGGTTGTCGACGTTCTGGGTGATCGTCGCCTTCAGGACGCCGAGCTCCTCGAGCTCGACGAGGGCCAGATGGCCGGGGTTCGGGCGCGCCTCGGCGAGGGCCTGCCACAGCTCCCGCATGGGTCCCGACGGGCTCAGCCGCTCCTCCCACGCCGCGCGCGGATCGCGCAGGAAGCGCTGGTACCCGTCCATCGGAGGCTCGCCGTGCCTGGTCCAGAGGCCACCCGGCCCGCGAAACGGCGGGATGCCGCTCTCGACGGACAGGCCTGCGCCGGTGAGCGCGACGACGTAGCGCGCGCGGCTGACACACTCGGCCGCCGCGTCGAGAGCGTCGGCGATCGGCTGCATCCCGGAAGCCGTTGAATGTCGCGCCCCTGGCCCGCGCTGTCAAGTTGGTTGACAGTGAACGGGCCGGGGGTATTGGAATGGCCACCATGATCGCCCCGCGGACACCCGTGGCGGGCGTCGTCCTGGCCGGCGGGCGCGCCTCGCGGATGGGCGGGCGCGACAAGGCGTTCGCGGCGGTCGACGGGGAGCCGATCGCCGTGCGCGCGGTCCGCGTTTTTCGGGAGCTCTTCCCGCAGGTACTGATCTCGACGAACCGCCCGGAGCGCTTCCAGGGTCTCGGCGTCGAGACGGTGGCCGACCGCTTCCCCGGGAGCGGACCCCTGGCGGGAATCCACGCCGCCCTCCTCGCCAGCCGTTACCCGCACGTCTTCGTCGCGGCCTGCGACATGCCCGGTCTCGACCCGGACGTGATCCGCTTCCTGCTCGCGCGTGTCGGCCGCGCCGACGCCGTCGTCCCCTGCTGGGAGGGCGACATCGAGCCGCTGCACGCCGTGTACGCCGCCAGTGCGCTGCCCGACATCGAGGCGAGCCTCCGCGCGGGGCGCAACGCGGTGCGCGACGTGCTCCGGTCTTTGCGCGTCGACTACGTGAGCGAAGCGGAGATGCGCGCGGTGCGCGGCGCGGCGCGGAGCCTGACCAACGTCAACACGCCGGAAGAGCTGGCCGCGGTCGGCGGGTGCTTCGACGACGCGTCGTGACGGAGGCCGACGCCGAGCTGGTCGACGTGGTCGACGAGGCGGGCCGACCCGTCGGCGTCGTCACCCGGCGGGAGATGCGCACCCGGCGGCTGCCGCACCGGACGTCCTACGTGCTCGTCTTCAACCGCCGCGGGGAGCTCTTCATCCACCAGCGCACGCTCACCAAGGACGTCTACCCCGGACACTGGGACGTGGCGGTCGGGGGCGTGCTCGCCGCCGGCGAGTCGTTCGCAGCGGGCGCGCGGCGTGAGGTTGCGGAGGAGCTGGGCGTCGAGCGAGCGCTCGAGCCGCTCTTCCCGCTGCGCTACGCCGACGCGCACACCGTCGTGCACGGGATGGTGTACCGCCTGGTCCACGAGGGCCCGTTTCGCCTGCAGCCCGAGGAGATCGTGCGCGGCGAGTTCGTGACGCTCGAGGAGATCGACCGGCGCGCCACCCGCGAGCCCTTCTGCCCCGATGGCCTGGCCGCGCTCGCGGAGTACCGGCGCCGGAGCCCCCGCTAGGCCCCGCGCCCACCCGTCCTTGACACCCTTCTCGGGGCTTTCTTATAAAGCCGCCGCCTTTCACGCGGCATCGGGCGCAGGCCAGCCGGGCCGGGCGAACCGGAGGGTCGATGGCGAAGACGGCGACCGTGCGGCGGCGACTCCGGGTCTCGGCCTGGGCGGGCGCCACCCTCCTCACTCTCCCGGCCCCCATGGCACGAGCCATCTCCCTCGACGACCGCGGCGAGATGCGGCTCCTCATGCGAGCCTACACCGACGTCCGGATCGGTACCGAGAAGGAGGGGGGCTCGGACGACCCCCTCTCCTTCCCGCGCTCCGCGGCGGGCCACGTCCGCCAGCACCGCTACTTCCTCGAGCTGAAGCTCGACCACGACATCAAGCGCTTCGCCACCACGGGCACCGGCGTCGCCCGGGCGTTCGGCTGGCTCGATCCCGACACCCTCAAGTACAGCCTCCAGTACCGCGGCGAGGGCGAGGGCATCTACGACTACGGGCCACGCGAGTGGAGCGACCAGTTCGCGGAGACCAAGGCGGTGCGGCTCGACCTCCCGCTCATCCGGCTCCCGAACGCGCCGCCGCTCTTGACGCCCGTCCTCCCGGACGCGTTGATCCACCGGCGGATCGCCCTCCTGAGGAGCGTCGCCCGCCAGCGACACCGCTTCTTCCTCGGCTACCTGGACCTCGGCAAGGGGCCCGTCGACATCCGCATCGGCCGTCAGATCCTCGCGTGGGGCGAGACCGACAACTTCCGGCTTCTCGACAACATCAATCCGCTCGACAACAGCTTCGGCGGCTTCTTTTTACCGCTCGACGAGCGACGCCTGCCGCTCGACATGCTGCGCGGGAGCTACCACTTCGGCTCGATCGGCCCGCTCGCCGACACGTTCCTCGAGGGCTTCGCCGCCGTCGGGAACAAGATCTCGCTCCTGCCGCCCATTGCGCCCGGGTCGCCCTGGGTGCCCGGCGGTCTCGGCTTCCCCAACCCGGCGCTTCTCATGGTCCCCGACGTCCCCAACCGGCGGGACATCCGCGCCGGCGCCCGCGTGGTGGCCACGTACCGGGACGTCACCTACACGGTGGCTCACTACTACACGTATCTCGACATACCCGGCGTGCGCTTCCAGATTCCGGGCCAGAACCCGCCGAGGTTCCCGCTTGCCTTCCCGAAGTTCGGCCACGAGATCAACGCGATCGAGCGCTTCCCGCGCGTGCCGATCACAGGCGGCTCGCTCACCTTCCCGGTCCCCCCGTACTACGCGATCGTCCGCTCCGAGGTGGCGTGGCTCCAGGGCGAGCCCATGAACCGCCAGGGACGCGGGAGCAGCGCGGACTCTCAGTGTGGGCCGGGCTCCGCTGCGCCCCAGTGCGGGGGATCGGCTGCCCTCCGCCGCCTCGAGCGCGAGAACAACGTGGACGGCGGCCTCGACCCGTTCGTCTATCCGCGCTTCCTCGACTTGACGCGCAAGGGCCAGATCGCGGGGCGCCTCCTCCAGCTCGACACGTTCAACATGAACCTCGGGCTCGACGTGAACCGCTTCATCCGCTCACTGAACCGGGCCCAGACGTTCTTCTTCAGCACCCAGTTCTTCTACAAGCACGTCTTCGATTCGCCGGGCGATCTCGTCCTCCCGGTGGTCTTCCGGAACATCCCGGTCGACAAGTCAATCCTGGTCGTCGGCACCGGCTGCCGGAACAAGCAGCCGTGCAAGCTCCGCCCCCGACTCTTCCACCTCCAGGACGACCAGTTCCTCCACACGCTGCTCATCACGACCTCCTACTACGGCGGCCGCATCGTCCCCGCCTACACCCTGTTCTACGACTGGCAGGGCGCCATCCTGAACCAGCCCGGCGTCGCCTACGTCCGCGACCCGTTCCGCTTCATCTTCGACTACACGCGCATCGACGGCCCGCCGACGGGGCAGGTCGGCACGCTGCGCGACCGTGACAACGTGCGCTTCCAGGTGGAGTTCGTCTTCTAGCGCATGCCCGCGTGAGAGCTTGCTCGTCGCCGCCGGCCGCGATAGCGTCGCTCGAAATCGTGAATTCACGCAGCGGTAATCGGCCCGCAACACGCCGGTCGTAGAGTCGGGCTCGGATCGACGCTTGGCA
>WNEX01000685.1_pt1 | contig 16469 bp, 15 predicted proteins | sample 5399841 | NCBI WGS metagenome assembly WNEX01 (sample SAMN13153337, study PRJNA577476) | soil metagenome | isolation source: 40 cm grassland meadow soil 2 days after 1st rain plot 5 | place: USA:California | collected 2015-09-18 | reverse complement strand
CCAATTTCGCCACCGACCTGCCGCTGCTCGAGGCCGCACGCCGCGCGGCGGCGCAGATCATCGCGCGCGACCCGGCGCTGGCGCGGCCGGAGCACGCGGCGTATCGGGAGCGGATCGTGGCGCGATACGAGCGGGGGTTCGAATTGTTCAGGGTCGGGTGAATCCAATGCGGAATGCGGAATGTCGAATGCGGAATATCAATTCCGCACTCCGCATTCCACATTCCGCATTTGGTCGCGTCGCATCGAAGACCTTCCTCCGCTCGTCGGCCAGTCCGTGCTCACCCGCGGCTGGGTCATGACCACGCGCTCGTCGGGCAAGATCGGGTTCGTGACGCTGCGCGACGGCACCGGCTACCTGCAGGTCGTGCTGTCGAAGAAAGACGTGCCCGAGGCGGCGTGGGAGGCGTTCGGTCGCCTCACCCAGGAGACCTCGCTGGAGGTCAGCGGCACGGTGCGCGCCGATGCGCGCGCGCCGGGGGGCGTCGAGCTCACCGCGTCCGACCTGAAGATCATCGGGCCGAGCGTCGATTTCCCGATCACCCCCAAAGAGCACGGCACCGCCTTCCTGTTCGAGCACCGCCATCTGTGGCTCCGCAGCCGCCGCCAGGTGGCGATCGCGCGCGTGCGCCACGAGGTGGTCCAGGCGATTCGCGACTTCTTTTACGAGCGGCAGTTCATCCTGGTAGACACGCCGATTCTCACCGGTGCGATCGGCGAGGCGGCGGGCCACCTGTTCGCCACCGAGTACTTCGATCTCGGCACCGCCTACCTCGCGCAGACGGGACAGCTGTACGTCGAGGCCGCGGCGGCGGCGCTCGGCAAGGTCTATTGCTTCGGACCGACGTTTCGCGCCGAAAAGTCCAAGACGCGCCGGCACCTGACCGAGTTCTGGATGGTGGAGCCCGAAGTGGCCTGGAACGACTCCGACGCGAACATGCGGCTGCAGGAGGAGTTCGTCAGCCACATCGTGGCCCGTTGCCTCGAGCGGCGCCGGGCCGACCTCGCCGAGCTCGAGCGCGACGTGAAACCGCTGGAGGCGGTGCGGCCGCCGTTCCCCCGCATTTCCTATACGGACGCCGTGGCGAAGCTCGACACACTCGGCAGCGACATGGAGTGGGGGCGCGACCTGGGGGGCGAGGACGAGACGCTCCTGGCCAAGCAGTACGACCGTCCGGTGATGGTCTTCAACTACCCCAAGGCGGTGAAGGCCTTCTATATGAAGGAAAACCCCGCCGACCCCCGCACGGTCCTCAACAACGACATGCTCGCGCCCGAAGGGTACGGCGAAATCATCGGGGGCAGCCAGCGCGAAGACGACTACGACAAGCTGCTCGCGCGGATCCGTGCGGAGCAGCTGCCGGAGGACGCCTACAGCTGGTATCTCGACCTGCGCAAGTACGGCACGTTCGTGCACGCCGGCTTCGGGCTCGGCATCGAGCGCACGGTGGCGTGGATCTGCGGCATCGCGCACATCCGCGAGGCGATCGCGTTTCCGCGTACCCTGTACAAGCTGTGGCCGTGAACCGCGAGGCGCGCTCGAGCTACCTCGCCGCCGGCTTCGTCGTCCTGCTGGTCGTGCTGTGCGGGCTGTTCTACTACAAGTGGGGCGGCGCGCTGCGCACCGTGTCGGGTGTCCGCGCCCTGGGCCGCTGGTCAGGAACGGCCGAGGGGCTGACCACGGGGGGCGTGCTGCGCGAGTCGCTGTTCTACCTGCGCCGCATCTGGATCGCCCTCGTCTACGGGTTGCTGATCGGCGCGGCGGTCCGTGCGTTCGTCTCACCGCGCCGCGTGGCGGCGCTGCTCAGCTGGGGCGGCCCGGTGCGCCGCCAGCTGACGGCGGGGTTGGCGGGAACGCCGCTCATGCTGTGCTCGTGCTGCATCACGCCGATCTTCCAGAGCGTGTACGAGCGGGGCGCGCGCCTGGGCTCGGCGCTCGCGGTGATGCTCGCGTCGCCTGGCTTGAACCCGGCGGCGTTGCTGCTCACGGCGATCCTGTTTCCTCCGACGCTCGCGATCGGCCGCTTCGCGGCCGCGATCACAGCCGTCTTCGGGCTCGCGCCCCTCATCGAGCGCACCGCGGGAAAGGGGCTCGTCACCGACGGACGGTTCGGAGCGGTCACGGACGATGCCGGGCCGTACGGCGCTCGCGAGGTGGTCGGGCGGTTCGCGCGGGCGTTGGGCCACCTGACCCTCCAGACGGTCCCCTTGATCGTGGCGGGCGTGCTGCTGTCGAGCCTCATCTTGCCGAGCGCCGTCGCGCTGTCGAGCGGGGCCGGCGTGCTCGCGGTCATCCTCATCGCCGCGCTGGGGGTACTGGTGGCGCTGCCGACCTTCTTTGAGATCCCGCTCGGAATGCTGTTCCTCGGCCTCGGGGCGCCGGGGGCGGCCGCTGCGATCCTGGTCGCCGGACCGCTCGTCAACCTGCCGTCGCTCTTGATCCTGGCGCGCGAAACACGCCCGCGCGTGGCCATCGCCGTGGCGCTCGGCGTGTGGGTGCTCGCGGTCGCGGCCGGGCTGGTGGCCGCGTAACTCAGCCCGCCTTCACCTCGTCCCACAACCGGTCCAGGTCCGCCAGACCGGCGCGTCCGAGATCGAGCCCGCGCTGCTCGGCGAGGTGTTCGACGGCCTCGAAGCGCCGGGTGAACTTGTCGTTCGCCTGCTCCAGCGCCGCGCGCGGGTCGATTGCCAGCTTACGCGCGAGGTTGACGACCGCAAACAAGAGATCGCCGATCTCATCCTGCAGCGCTGCACGCATCCCGTTTCCCGCATCCCGCATCTCGGCCTCGAGCTCCCCGGTCTCTTCTTTCACCTTCTGCATCGGCCCCGTCGCGTCCGGCCAGTCGAACCCGACGCCGGCGGCCCGCTCCTGCAGTCGGTACGCCATGAGCAAGGGAGGGAGCGTGGCCGGCATCCCATCGAGGACGCTACGGTGCCCCGTTCCCGGTTCCCGTTTCCCGAGTTCCCACGATTGCGGCTTGTCGCCGAGCCCGAACAGATGGGGATGGCGCCGCCGCATCTTTTCCTCGAGCGCGCGCGTCACCGTCTCCGCATCGAATTCGCCGCGCTCTTCCCCGATCACGAGCTGGAACGCGAGGTGCAGCAGCAGGTCGCCGAGCTCGTCGCGCAGCCGTGCGGCGTCGCCCTGCTTGAGCGCGTGATCGAGCTCGAGCGCTTCTTCCACCAGGTACGGGCGCAGCGTCGCGCGCGTCTGCGCGCGGTCCCAGGGGCAGCGCGCGCGCAGGTCGCGCACCAGCGCGAGGGCGCGGGCGAGGGCGGTGTCACCAGGCATCGGGTCTCCGGAGCGGCCGGGGTGGCGGGAAATCTAGCAGGCGGGTTATCATACGCGCGCCTGTGAACGGGTCCGTCGGGAGGCGCGAGTCCCGCGCGTGGGTCGAGGTCAACCTCGCTGCCGTCGTCGAGAACGCCCGCACGGTGGCCCGGGTCGCCGGCTCACGGCTCCTCCCGGTGGTGAAGGCGAACGGCTACGGGGTGGGAGCCGTTGCCGTGTCCAAGGCCCTCGAGGCGCTCGATCCGTGGGGCTATGGCGTCGCGACCGTGGACGAAGGCGCCGAGTTGCGGGCCGCCGGGATCACCCGACCGGTGCTGGTCTTCATGCCGGCCCGGCCCGACGTGTTCGACGCCTACCACGAGCACCGGTTGACGCCGGCGCTCGGTGACCACGCCGGCATTCACGCCTGGATGGCGCGCGAGGGGCGCGGTGGCGCGTTTCACCTCGAGATCGACACGGGGATGGGTCGGTCGGGCGTGCGCTGGGACGAGATCGAGCCGCTCGCCGGTCTGCTCGACACGCCGAACCTCGAGGGCTGCTATACGCATTTTCACTCGGCCGACCGACGCGACGGCTCGGCCGACGCGCAGCTCGAGCGTTTCAAGAAGGCGGTGACACGCCTGGCGCGCCGGCCGCCGCTCTTGCACGCGGCGAACAGCGCGGCGGCGCTGCGGGGCAAGCCGTTCGCGCTGGATATGATCCGCCCGGGCATCTATCTGTACGGCGCCTCGCCCGGCGAAGGGCTGCCGGGCGGCAAGCCCGCGATCGCGCTGCGCGCCCGCGTGGTGAGCGTCCGTACGGTGCGGCAAGGCGAGAGCGTCAGCTACGGGGCGTCCTGGACCGCGGAGCGCGATACGACAGTCGCCACGCTGGGAATCGGCTACGCCGACGGAGTGCGCCGCCTGCTCGGTCGCGAGTCCGCAGCGAGCGTGCTGCTGAACGGCGCGCGCTGCCCGGTGGTCGGGCGCGTGACGATGGACCTCACCATGGTCGACGTGCGCGACGGGCGCGCCGCGATGGGTGACGTCGCGACCGTGATCGGCGAGGTGGACGGGCAGGCGAACACGCTGGACCAGTTCGCGGTCTGGAGCGGCACGTTGCCGCACGAGCTGCTGGTTGGGCTCGGGCCCCGGCTGCCGCGCCTGTACCGGTGAAGCGCGCCGCCATCATCGTGCTCGACGGGCTCGGCATCGGGGCGTGTCCCGACCAGGCGGTCTACGGCGACGCGGGCTCGGACACGCTGGGAAACGTGGCGCGGGCGGTGGGGAGGGACGGGTTGCAGCTGCCGAACCTGGAGCGGTTGGGGTTGGGGAAGTGCCGGTCCATCCCCGGGCTTAGCCCCGGGGTCAGTCCCACCGCCGCGTACGGGGTTGCGCTCCCGCGCTCGCACGGCAAGGACTCGACCACGGGGCACTGGGAGATCTGCGGCGTGTTGCTCGAGCGCCCGTTCCCGACGTACCCGAACGGGTTTCCGACCTCGCTGCTCGACGACTTTGCGAGGCGGACGGGCCATGGGTGGTTGGGTAACAAACCCGCCTCGGGCACCCGCATCATCGCCGAGTTGGGCGAGGAGCACCAGCGGACCGGCAAGTGGATCGTATATACGTCGGCGGACTCCGTGTTCCAGGTGGCGGCGCACGAGCACACCGTGCCGCCGGAGGAGTTGTACCGTGCCTGCCGGGTGGCGCGGGAGCTGCTCGTGGGCGAGCACGCGGTCAGCCGGGTGATCGCCCGGCCCTTCACGGGCCGACCCGGAGCGTATCAGCGGACGCCGGGCCGCCGCGACTTCTCGATCGAGCCGGTGGGGGAGACGCTGCTCGACCGGCTGGCCGCGGCGGGCGTCCCGCGGGTCGGGATCGGGAAGGTGGACGACCTGTTCGCCGGCCGGAACATCACGAGCGAGCACACGCCGACCAACGGCGACGCCTACCGGCTGGTGGAGCGCGCGCTGGACGAGACCGAGAGGGGATTCATCTTCGTGAACGTGATCGAGTTCGACCAGACGTGGGGGCACCGCAACGACGTCGCGGGGTTTCATGAGGGATTGCGGGAGCTCGACGCCTGGATTCCCCGACTCGAGGCCCGCGCCACGGGAGACGACCTGATCATCCTGACCGCCGACCACGGGAACGACCCGACCACGCCGTCGACCGATCATTCCCGGGAAGCGGTCCCGATCCTGGCGCTGGGCGGGGAGGGCGGGGGGGGCGGGGGGGGCGGCGTGCGGGCGCGCCCGCTGGGCGAGCGGCGCACGTTCGCGGACATGGGCGCCACCGTGGCCGACTTCTTCGGCGTGACACCTTCCCCCGCCGCGGGGACGTCGTTCCTCCCGGAGCTGCGGACTTGAGCGCCGAGCTGGTGCGCCGGGCACGTGCGGTCAAGCAGCACGCCTACTGTCCCTACAGCAAGTTTCGCGTCGGTGCGGCCCTCGAGGCGGCCGACGGCGGGGTGTACGTCGGGACCAACGTCGAGAGCGCCTCGTATGGGCTCACGATCTGTGCGGAGCGCATGGCGATCGGGGCCGCGGTGGCGGACGGGGGTGGAGCGGGAGCGCGCGCGTTCCGGCGCATCGTCGTGGCGACGGATGTCGATCCTCCGGCCTCGCCCTGCGGCGCCTGCCGCCAGCTGCTCGCCGAGTTCGGGCTCGATCTCGAAGTGATCTCGGTGGGGCCCCGCACCGAGCGGCGCTGGGTGTTGCGCGATTTGCTGCCGGACGCATTCGCGAAGACGGCGCTCTCGCCATGATGGTGCGGCGCGCGACGCTGATCGGCGGGGTGCTGCTGGCGGCGGCCTGCGTGGAGCAGGTGTCCGCGCCCGGCCATTGTCCGTCGTTTTGTCCCTCGGGTCAGATCGAGATCGTCGACACCGTGCTGCGGGACGTCATCTCGCGCGACTCCACGTTCCGCGGCTATGTGACGGCGCTGCATGCTCCGTTCCTGCTCGCGGCCGACCTCCCCGGTTTCGTCGATGGGCGGCCGATCGTCCGGTTCAACGGCTTCGGCCAGCGCTTCGTGTTGAGCACGGCCGATACCGGCGCGATCCTGGGGGCGGACTCGGCGCGGCTGCAGCTCACCGTGGCGCGGCGCGACACCGGGGCGCACAATCTCACCCTCGTGTTCTACCGGCTGCCCATCACCATCGACTCCACGACGACCTTCACGGACCTGATGGGGCCGTTCACCGACTCCGTCAAGTACGTCAATATCGACGCGCTGCTGGCGCGCCCGGGACACAAGGACAGCATCACCGGCGACAGCGCGGTGGTGGACACGGTCAACCATGTCCTGGTACTGAGCCTGAAGTTCGACACGGCCGCGGCACGGTACGTGGGAACGGATTCCGGCACGGTCGCGTACGGGGTGCGCGTCTCGGCCGACTCGCTCGCCAGCATCGCGATCAGCAAGACCCTGGCGTGGCAATGGTACCTGCGGGTCGATTCCATGGGCACATCGGTGGCGCGCACGCCGGGCCAACTGGGCTTCGCGTTCGCGAGCTTCGTGTCCGACCCGCCACCCCCGCCCGTCGATTCCACGCTCGCGGTGGGCGGCGTGCCGTCGGCCCGCAGCATCCTGCGCATCGCGTTCCCGCGCTTCATCCGCGACTCGTCGCAAATCATCCGGGGGACGCTCACGCTCGTCCCCAGCGCTCCAGCGCAGGGCGCGCCGTCGGATTCGTTCGTGGTCGAGGCGCACACCGTCTTTACGGACGTCGGCGCCAAGTCGCCGATCATCCTCGACGTGACACGTACCGATACGGCCGTCATTCGCGTCGGGACCAGCGACACCGTGCAGATCGAGGTGACGAATCTGTTGCAGTTCTGGGCATCGGATACGACCCGGGCCACGACGCTGGTGCTGCGCGCCAAAGAGGAGGCGACATCCTTCTCGCTCATCCGGTTCTACCCATCGGTGGCCCCGGCCTTCCGACCGGTGTTGCATATCACCTTCGTGCGACGCTTCCCGTTCGGACAACCATGACCCGGGTGGCCTGCGTTGTCGTTCTGGTCCTGCTCGGCCCCGCCCTTACGGGCGGGGCTACCGTCGCCGCCCAGGATTCCCAATTCGGAATCCGGGGATTGGGCACGCCCGGTCGCTGGGAATCGGTGCGGTCCCGCTCGACGGGGGGTGCGTTCGCGCCGTTCGACCCGCTGTCCACGCTCACCGAAGCCCCGCTGGCGGACGTGCCGCAGCTCACCGCCAACGCGATGGAGAGCGCCTCGTACCGCGACGCCGACGTCTTGGGCACGACGAGTGCGTTGCGCGCGACGCGATTCCCGCTGCTGAACGTCGCGGGGCGGGTGAATCGGCGGCTCGTGGTCGGCGCGGGCTTCACGACCTACCTCGATCGGACGTGGGACGTGACCCTGCGCGACTCGACCCTGCTGCGGGGTACGCTCGAGCGCTACACCGACGAGGTCACGAGCGACGGCAGCATCGCCGATCTCCGGTTGGCCGCCGCCGGCCGGTTGTCGCGCCGGATCGCGCTCGGCGCGGGCCTGCATCTGCTCGCCGGCTCGACTCGCGAGACGGCGGAGCGCCGCTTTGACGACACCACCTTTCACACGGTGCAACAGCTCGCCGAAGTGCGCTATTCCGGCGTGGGCGTGTCGGGGAGCCTGCTGCTGGGCGTCGCCCCCGGCCTGAGCGTGATCGGCTGGGCGCGCGCCGACAACCGGCTGCGCGCCACGGTGGCCGATACGACGAGCGCCGAGACGGACCTGCCACGCATGGCGGGAGGCGGGATGCTGTTTTCGCCCGGCCCGAGCGTGCGGTTCGGCGGGTCGGTCGCATGGCGCGGGTGGGCGCGCGCCGGCGCCGGCGCGTTCGACACCTGGAGCTGGTCGGCGGGAGCGGAGATCGGCTCGGGACGCATGCCGTTCCGGTTCGGCGTGCGGGGCGGCCAGCTGCCGTTCGGGCCCGGTCCGACGGCGCCGACCGAATTCGCCGTCGCGGCGGGGAGCGGGCGCGCGTTCGCCCAGGGGCGCGCCCTGCTCGACGTGGGCGTGGAGCGGCTCGAGCGCCGGGGCGGGGGGCTCACCGAGCGCGTCTGGACCGCCCTCGTGGGTCTCACCGTGCGCCCGTGAACGTCTACTTCCACACGTTCGGCTGCAAGGCGAACCAGTACGACACGGCGCTGGTCGTGCAGGCGTTTGCGGACCAGGGGGCGACTGTGGTAGACGACCCCGCGGCGGCGGACCTCGCGGTGGTGAACTCCTGCACCGTCACGCACGAGAGCGAGGCGAAGCTGCGCAGACTGGTGCGCCGCCTGGGGCGCCAGGGCAAGCGCCTCGAGACCGTCGTGATGGGGTGCGCGGCGGCGCGCGATGACGGCGCGATCGCCGCGCTGCCCGGCGTGCGGGCCGTCATTGGGGGAGCGGAGCCGGCCGCTGTGCTGCGAGCCGCGGGGATGTCCTCACCCCCTGTCCCCCTCTCCGCCATGCGGAGAGGGGGGACGACGTCCCGGTCACGGGGGCTCCTCAAGATCCAGGACGGGTGCGACGAGCACTGCACCTTCTGCGCGACGACCATCGCCCGCGGGGCGAACCGCTCACGGTCGATCCCGGAACTGGTCGCGGAGGCGCAGGCCCTGGCGGAGCACCACGCCGAAATCGTGCTGACGGGGATACACATCGGCACGTATGGGCAGGACCGCACGACTGACCCCGGGCGCAAGCCCGGGGAAGAACCCGACGGGCCCCCTTTGGGTGATCCCCGGGCTCGCGCCCGGGGTCAGTCGAGCCTCGGCCGGCTCCTCGAAGCATTGATTGTCGCCGTCCCCCAGGTCCGGTTCCGTCTGTCGTCGATCGAAGCGACCGAGGTCGACGACACGATCGCCCGGCTGCTGATCGACGCCCCGCGGCAGCTCGCGGCCCACCTGCATGCGCCTCTGCAATCCGGGTCGAACCGCGTGCTCAAGCGCATGGGCCGCCATTGGTACACGGCCGAATCGTACCGGGCGCGCCTGGAATGGCTCGCCGCCCGGCTGCTCGTGTTGGGGCTCGGGGCGGACATCATCGCGGGCTTTCCGGGCGAGACCGACGACGATCACCGGGCGACCGTGGCGCTGGTCGAGGCGCTGCCGTTCACCTACCTGCACGTCTTCCCTTACAGCGAGCGTCCCGGTGCCGCGGCGGCGCGGTTGGGCGCACCCGTCCCCCCCCGCGTGCTGCACCAGCGGGCGCGCGAGCTGCGCGACCTGGGAGAGGCCAAAGCCAGGCGTCATCATGCGGGCCGGGTGGGCCGGCGCGCCGATGGCGTCGTAAGCGGGCACGGGGCGGGCAAGGTCGAGGTGCTCACGCAAGACTACGTTTCGGTCTATCTTCCCACGCACGAGTGGAACGGAAGCGCCCGCTTCGAGGTGACGGTCCGATAGCCATGCCGCGCATCTACATCGAGACGTACGGCTGCCAGATGAACGTCGCGGACTCCGAGCTCGTGCTCGGGGTGCTCGAGCGCGAGGGCTACGTCGCCGTGGACGATCCCGCCGCGGCGGACGTCGTGCTGGTGAATACCTGTGCGGTACGTGACCACGCCGAGCAGAAGGTGCTGTCGCGCGTGGGGGAGTTGAAGCGCTACAAGCAGCCGGGCGGCGTGCTCGGGGTCGTGGGGTGCATGGCGCAGCGGCTCGGGCCCCGGCTGCTCGAGCGCGTTCCGCAAGTGGATCTGGTCGTGGGGCCGGACGGGTATCGCGGGCTGGCGGAGCTGATCGCCCGGGCGCGCGGCGGCGAGCGCTCGGCCGAGGTGGCGTTCAAGAGCTGGGAGCACTACGAGGACGTGCCGCCGGTGCGGGAGGGAGGAGCCGGGGCCGCATCCGCGTTCGTGACCGTGCAGCGCGGCTGCGATTATCGGTGCACCTTCTGCATCGTTCCGATGACACGCGGGCCGGAGCGGAGCCGCAAGTTGGCCGACGTGGTGCGGGAGGTGGAGCGCCTCGCGGAGGCGGGCACCACGGAGGTGACGCTCCTTGGCCAGACGGTCAACAGCTACGACGACGGCACGCACGATTTCGCCGACCTGCTGCGCGCGGTCGGCGCCGTGCCGGGCATGCGGCGGCTGCGGTTCACGTCGCCCTATCCCACGGATTTCGGCGAGCGGGTGGTGGCGGCGATGGCCGAAACGCCCGCCGTGTGCGAGCACGTGCACCTGCCGGTGCAGAGCGGCAGCTCGCGGGTGCTCAAGCGGATGCTGCGACGCTATGATCGCGAGCGTTACCTCGACGTGGTCGCCGCGTTGCGCCACGCCATGCCCGGGCTCGCGCTCACGACCGACATCATCGTCGGGTTCCCGGGTGAGACCGAGGAAGATTTCCGGGACACGCTGTCGCTCGTCGAGACGGTGGCGTTCGATGACGCCTTCACCTTCCGCTATTCGCCGCGCGAGGGGACGCCCGCGACGCGCCTCAAGGACGTCGTGCCCGACCACGTCGCGGGAGAGCGGCTCGAGCGCCTGGTCGCCACGGTCCGGGGGATCGCGCGACGCAAGAACGTCGGGCTGGTGGGGAGCCGGCACGAGGTGCTGGTCGAAGGGCGCGCCAAACGCGGCGACCTGCTCCAGGCGCGGACTCGCGGCAACAAGGTCGCCCTGTTCCCGGGCCCCGAGGCGTGGATCGGGTCGTACCGGATGGTGTGCTTCACGGGCACGACCGGCTCGACGTTCGCCGCCCGGCCGGTCGGCCAGGAGCTCGCCGTCGTGGGGTGACGAACGTGACGTACGAGGTGGTGCAGCGCGAGTACGCGAAACTGCGACCTCAGCTGCCGCGGTTCTGCGGTTGCGAGACGTGTCGTGGCGACGTGCTCGTATATGCCCTCAACCGGCTCGCCCCGAGCTACGTATCCACGCCGCAGGGCGAGGTGCTGGTGGAGCTGCGGCTCGACAGCGATCAGGAGAAGGCCAAGCTCGACGTCGCCCTGCTCGATGGGTTCCGCAGGGTGGGGCTCGCGCCCCGCTGCGGCGCGCGCCCGGTGCAGCTGATGTAACCTGCTGAGGCGGCCCGTCGCGAGATGCGGCCGCCGATTCTCTTCCTTACAATAGCGTTCGGGGCCGGGCTGTTTGCCGGCCTCGACTTGTTTGCGGTGCGCGGCGCGCTGTACGCGGTTGCGCCCGTGCTGGTTACAGCCCTTTGGCTCGCGCGGCGGGCGCCGCTCGGTGCGGCCGTGGGGATCATGGGGGTCGCCGGGGCGCTGTGGGGCGCGGCGGCGGGCCGCGAGCGCGACGCGACCTGCGCCGGGAGATGGGGACGGGGGACGGGGGATGAGGGACGGGGTGCTCGAGCGGCCACGGTGCGCCTGCTCGACCCGGTCTCGCGGCAAGGCGGCGTCGTGGACGCCGACGTCGTAGCGGGCACATGTGGTGGCCCCGTGCGGCTGCGCTGGCCCGAGGAGCACGCCGCGCGCGGCGGGACGGAGTGGGTGGTGGCGGGCCGCTGGAGCGGCGTCGCGGACCGCGGCGTGCTCGTGGTCCGCCGGTTGGTGCGTCTCGACCCGACACCGCGCGGCCGCGGGGCCGTGCGCGACGGGCTCGCGACCCGGAGCGCGGAACTGTTCGGGTCGCGGGCGCCGATCGTGGACGCGCTGGTGTTCGCGCCCAACGCGATCCTCGACCCCGATATTCGCGAGCGCTACGTCCGCTCGGGGCTGGCGCATCTCCTGTCTATTTCGGGTCTGCACGTCGGGTTTCTCGCCGCCTGGCTCGCGCTGCTGCTCCGCAAGCTTCGTCTCGCGCCGGGTCCGCGCTTCGCCGCGACCGTCCTCCTGCTCGGTGCCTATCTCTGGCTGCTCGGCTTGCCGCCGCCGGCGGTGCGGGCGGGCGCGATGCTGGTGCTCGCCGAGATCGGCCGGCTGCGCCAGCGCGTCGTGGCGCCGCGCGGCCTGATCTCCCTCTCGGCGCTGGGCGTGCTGCTGGCGGATCCGCTCGCGCTCCGCTCGGTAGGCGCCTGGCTCTCGGTCGCGGGAATAGCCGCCGTGATCTGGGCCGACCGCGCGTGCGGGCGTGAAGGGCGCGTCGTGCGCCTGGTCGCGCCCGCGCTCGCCGCCACGCTGCTCACCGCGCCCATCAGTGCCTTCACGTTCGGCACGGTGGCCCCGGTCGGCGTGCTCGCGAACCTGGTGGCGATTCCGCTCGCCGGGATCGCGGTGCCCGGGCTGGTTCTCGCGCTGGCGCTGTCGTGGGCGATCGCCGGTGCCGCCCGTCTGGTCGCCGCGGGAGCCGGGCTGGGACTCGCACTGCTCGATCTCGTGGCAGGCACGGCCGCGGCGGTGCCGGGCGGGCACGTCGTGATGGTCGCGGGGTGGCAGGCGGCGGCGCTCTGGGCCGGCGTCGCGCTGGTGGCGTGGTGGCTGTGGCGCTCGCCGCGCCGGCCGTGGCTGATCGCGGCGCGCGTCGCCTTCGTGACGACGCTTCTCGTCGCGACGACGTTCCGTGACGTCGTCTCCCTCGACGCTTGTCGTTGTTTAACGGTACATTTTCTGGACGTCGGGCAGGGGGATGCAGCGGTGCTCCGCACCCCCAACGGACGCTGGATCGTCATCGACGCGGGTCCCCGCACGCCCGAGAGCGACGCGGGGCGACGGGTGGTGGTCCCGTTCTTGCGGCGTCAGGGCGCCGGCCGGCTGGCCCTCGTGGTGGCGACTCACGGCGACGCCGATCATCTGGGCGGCATGCCCGCCGTGGTGGAGACGTTCGATCCCGAGCTCGTGCTCGAGCCGGGAGAGCCGCTGGGGCGACCGCTGTATCTCGAGTTTCTCGCCCGGGTAGAAGCGTCGGGTGCGCGGTGGCATCCGGCGCGCGCCGGCGACCGGATCGAGGTGGACGGCGTCGGGCTCGAGGTGTTGAGTCCCGACTCGCTCTGGATGACGCTGCCGCTCGATGTGAACGAGCACGGCGTGGTGCTGCGGGTAACGTATGGGGCGGTGCACCTGCTGTTTCAGGCCGATGCCGGACTGCCGGTAGAAGGCCGGTTGGCGGGGACAGTAGGGCCGGTGGAGCTGTTGAAGGTGGGTCACCACGGCTCGCGCAGCGCGACCTCGGACGCGTGGCTCGACGAGCTGGCGCCGCGCGAGGCGGTGATCAGCGTGGGCCGGCACAACCGCTACGGCCACCCGACGCCCGACGTGCTCGCGCGCCTCGCGGCGCACGGCGTCACGGTGCTCAGGACCGACGAGCGCGGCACGATCACTTTCTCCACGGACGGCCACGGTGCAAGGCTCCGAAGTCATCACGATTGAGCGCTTCATCATGGAGCAGGAGCGGCTGCACCCCGAAGCGACCGGGGAGCTGTCGAACCTGCTGTACGACCTCTGTCTGGCGGCGAAGATCATCTCGCGTCACGTGCGCCGCGCCGGCCTGAGCGACATCCTGGGCCCGGCCGGCGCCGTGAACGTCTCGGGCGACCTGCAGCAGAAGCTCGACCTGTTCGCGAACGAGACGGTGCGCCAGAGCGTGCAGTACACCGGCCGCGTTTGCGTCACCGCGTCCGAAGAAGACCAGGCGCCGGTGCCGGTTCCGCCGGGGAAGCCCTCCGGGAAGTACGTCGTGTTGTACGATCCGCTGGACGGCTCCGCCAACATCGACGTGAACGTGTCGATCGGCACCATCTTCTCGATTCACAAGCGGGTGACCAAGCGCAACGGCACGGCGGGCATGGCCGACTGCCTCCAGGTGGGCAAGAAGCAGGTCGCGGCGGGATACATCCTGTACGGCTCGAGCACGATGCTGGTGTACACGACGGGGCAGGGGGTGCACGGCTTCACGCTCGATCCGACCATCGGCGAGTTTCTGCTGTCCCATCCCAACATCACCACGCCGCCCGTCGGCCGCTATTACAGCGTGAACGAGAGCAACTGGAACCGCTGGGCGCCGCCGGTGCAGCGTGTGGTGGGCGCCTTCAAGAACGGCGAGGGCAAGATCCAGCCGAGGAACGCGCGCTACATCGGCTCGCTCGTCGCGGACTTCCACCGCAACCTGATCAGCGGGGGGATCTTCCTGTATCCTGCCGCGACCAACTATCCGCAGGGGAAGCTGCGCCTGCTGTACGAGGCAGCGCCACTCGCGCTCGTGGTGGAGCAGGCGGGAGGTCGCGCGACCGACGGGTGCCGCTCCATTCTCGACATCGTGCCCGAGGACCTGCATCAGAAAACGCCGCTCGTCATCGGCAGCCGGGACGACGTCGCGTTCGCGGCGCGCGTGATCGGGGCCGAGGCGGCGGTGCCGGCAAAATGAGCGACCGCCAGCCCGTGTACGGTCCGGAGGACTGGACCGGCGATCCGGCGCGGGAGCTGGGGGACGCCGGCGCGTTCCCGTTCACGCGCGGCGTCCATCCGACCATGTATCGCGGCAGGCTCTGGACCATGCGCCAGTACGCCGGCTTCGGGACCGCGGAAGCGACCAATGCGCGGTTCCGCCATCTGCTCGCTGCCGGTCAGACGGGGCTGTCGGTGGCGTTCGATCTCCCGACCCAGATGGGGTACGACTCGGACCATGCCATGGCCGAGGGCGAGGTGGGGCGCGCCGGCGTCGCGATCGACACGGTGGACGATCTGGCGCGCCTGTTCGCGGGCATTCCCCTGGACCGGGTCTCGACGTCGATGACCATCAACGCGACGGCGGCCGTGCTGCTCGCGATGTACGTGGTGGTCGGGGAAGAGCAGGGCGTGCCCCGCGCCACGCTCCAGGGCACGGTGCAAAACGACATCCTGAAGGAGTTCATCGCGCGCGGGACGTACATCTATCCGATCGAGCCTTCGTTGCGCCTCGTCACCGACGTGTGTCGCTTCGTCGCCGCGGAGCGGATGAGCTTCAATCCCGTTTCAGTGTCGGGCTATCACATGCGCGAGGCCGGAGCGACGGCGGTCGAGGAGCTGGCCTTCACGTTCGCGAACGGCCTCGAGTACATGCGGCGCGCGGTGGCCGCCGGCCTGGACGTGAACCGGCTCGCGCCGCGCGTCTCGTTCTTCTTCGCGTCGTTCACCGATCTGTTTGAAGAAGTGGCGAAATTCCGGGCGGCGCGCCGGATGTGGGCGCGCCTGATGAAGCAGCGCTTTCAGGCGAACGACGCGGCCTGTCGACTGCGATTCCACACGCAAACGGGTGGGTCGACCCTCACGGCGCAACAACCCAGGAACAACGTGGTGCGGGTGGCGATTCAGGCGCTGGCGGCGGTGCTGGGCGGGACGCAGTCGCTCCACACCAATGCGTACGACGAGGCCCTGGCGCTCCCGACCGAGCAGAGCGCGACGCTCGCCCTCCGCACCCAGCAGATTCTGGCGCACGAAACCGGCGTGCCGGAGATCGTGGACGCCGTGGGCGGGAGCTGGTACGTGGAGGCGCTCACCGATCGGATGGAGCGCGAGGCCCGTGAGCTGCTCGACGAGATCGAGGAGGGGGGCGGGGCGGCGCAGGCGGTGGCGCGCGGCGTGTTTCAGGAAGCGATCGCTCAGAGCGCATACGCCGCACAACGGGCGGTCGAGTCCGGCGAGACCGTGGTCGTCGGCGTGAACGAGTATGCCGATGAGCAGGCGATTCCGTCGGTGCCCGCCCCCGACTACTCGGCGCTGGCGGCGGAGCAACGGGAGCGCGTGCGCGAGACACGCGGGAAACGGGAAACGGGAAAGGTGAAACACGTGCTCGGCGTGCTGGAGGGCGCGGCGCGCGACCTCGGGGCACCGCTCATGGAGCCGATCCTCGAGGCGGTGCGGGCCCGGGCCACCGTGGGGGAGATCGCGGACGTGTTGCGTCGCGTGTGGGGCGTGTATCGACCCTCATGACGTCACGGCGTCGTACACGCGCCGGAACTCGATCGAGCGCCCCCGGCCATTGTCGAGGCTGACGATCACGAACAGCTGCTTGCCGTCCCGCGACCGCAGGTAGTCCTCGGTCACCTTCCCGCCGCCCGACACCTTGCGCTCCACCACGAAATCGTTCCCCTGCCAGCGCGCCTTAAGATCGACTTCGATGTCGCCGGCGCCGCTGCCGACGGTCTGTTTGAGCTTGCGTCCGTCGCCGTACAGCGTCACGGCCGCGCCCGTGTCGGCCGTGAAGGCCATGGTCGAGTCGCTCTGCGCGATCGTGAGCGTGGCGGGCGCCTGGAAGGCGAGCTGCATCGTCTCACGCATACGGGCGCGTTGCTCGTCCGACATGCCCCCCCCTCCCCCCCCGCCCCTATAGCCGCGACCGCCGCCGAAC